>Ga0181539_1005535_pt1 | contig 10142 bp, 5 predicted proteins | sample PEATcosm2014_Bin_46_FD_119767 | JGI IMG/M metagenome (GOLD analysis project Ga0181539, IMG submission 119767) | Peatland microbial communities from MTU Mesocosm Facility, Houghton, MI, USA - PEATcosm2014_Bin23_60_metaG | ecosystem: Environmental > Terrestrial > Soil > Wetlands > Peat | place... | reverse complement strand
CGCGCCAAGGCGCGCCCCTGGCGGCCCTCAAGTGGGTGTTGAAGAACCCCAACATCGACACCATGATTCCGAGCATCGTGGACAACGAGCAGCTCGACGAGAATATCTCGGCCATGAGCGCCCCGTTCAGCGCCGCCGACGGCAAGCTGCTGGCCCAACGGCTGGAAGAGATCAAGCCGCTCTACTGCCGTATGTGCGGCCATTGTGAAGGCCAATGCGCGCAGGGCCTGCCGGTGGCGGATGTGCTGCGCTTCCTGATGTACGCCGAGAGCTACGGCCAGTTCGCCCTGGGGCGTGAGCACTTCAAAGCCTTGCCGGCGGAGCTTGCCGACGTCCGCTGCGCCTCGTGCACCAACTGCACCGTCGAGTGCCCCAACGGAGTTCAGGTGTCCGCGCGCCTGCATCAGGCGCAGCAGCTTTTCGCGTGATGCCGCCCGTCGCCCTGACCATCGCCGGTTCCGACCCCAGCGGCGGAGCCGGCATTCAGGCCGACCTCAAGACGTTTCACCAGTTCGGCGTTTACGGCGAAGCCGTGGTGACTCTGCTGACGGTGCAGAACAGCGTGCGGGTGTCGCGCGTGGAAGTGATGCCGGTCTCGCTGGTGCTGGAACAGATTGAGGCCGTGCTGGAGGATATCCCGCCCGCCGCGGCTAAGACCGGCGCGCTCGGCTCGGCGGAGATGGTGCGGGCCGTGGCCCGCGCGGCCGCCGCGTTCCGGTTTCCCCTGGTGGTGGACCCCGTCATGGTCAGCAAGCACGGCTTGCCGCTGCTGCCGGAGACGGCCGCCGCCGCCATCCGCGAGGAGTTGTTGCCGCGCGGCACGCTCATCACGCCCAACGTGCCGGAGGCCGAAGCGCTCACCGGCATCGCCATACGCACGCTCGACGATATGCGCCGCGCCGCGGAGCGCATCTGCGAAATGGGAGCGCGCGCCGTGTTGATCAAAGGCGGGCACATGGACGCAGACTCGACCGACGTGCTCTACGACGGCGCCGAATGGCGCGAGTTTCCCGCCGCGCGCCTCGCCACCCGCCACACCCATGGGACCGGCTGCACGTATTCCGCCGCCATCACCGCCGGCCTGGCAAGCGGCCTCAACCTTCCCGCCTCCGTGGAGCGCGCCAAGCGGTTTATCCACGAGGCCATCCGAACCAACCCCGGGCTGGGCCACGGCTGCGGACCGGTCAACTTCCATGCCGACGCGGAGTAGGCGCCGGGCATGCCCGGCCCCTACTCGTACCTGAGCGCGTCCAGCGGGTTCACGCGCGAGGCGCGGCGCGCCGGCAGGTATCCCGCCGCCACCGCCGTCGCCGCCAGCGCCAGCATGGCGCCTGCCACCACCACCGCGTCGTAGGCCTTCACTCCGTAAAGCTGGCTCTCGGTGTAGCGTGCCAGCATCAGCGCCGCCGGCACGCCGATGGCCAGGCCGATGCCCAGAATCCACAGCATCTCCCGCATCACCATCCAGCGGATGCTGCCCGGCTCCGCGCCCAGCGCCATGCGGATGCCGATCTCCCGCGTGCGCCGCGTGACGCTGTGGGCCATCACGCCATACAATCCGAGCATGGCCAGCGCCGTCGCCAGGATGGCGAACGCCGCGGCCAGCTCCAGGACCATCCGGTCGGAGTGAATGTTCCGCCGGATGGTATCGTCCAGCGGGCGCAGGTTCTCCGCCGGCAGATCCGCATCGAGCGACGCCAGCACGTGGCGGATCTGCGGGATCATCCGGTCCGAGGGCAGCGCCGAGCGAACATAAAAGTTGAGCGATCCGAGGCCGAAATCCTTGTCCTGGCGCCAGGGCGTGTAGAACAGGCGCGGCGGTTTCTGTTTCACTCCGGCATAGTGACTGTCCTTCACCACGCCGACAATTTCGATGTCCGGTTTTTTGGCATCGGAAAACGCGAACTTGCGCCCCAAGGCGCTTCGCCCGGCCAACAAATGGCTGGCGAACTGCTGGTTGACGATGGCGACTTTCGGCGCCGCGGCGTTGTCGCGTTCCGTGAACTCGCGCCCCGCGATCAGCGGAATTCCGAGTGTGCCGAAGAACCCGGGACCCACTTCATCGATGGACGCGGTGTTGTCGGCGTGGGGGTCCGGCGCAGCTCCCTCGACCGTCACGCCCGTCTTCCAATTGCTGCCGGCAACCAGCGGCAGCAGCGACGCTCCGACGCCGCGTATCCCCGGAATGGCGGCCATCTCGCTTTCCACCCGCTCGTACAGCGCCCGGCTTTGCGCCTTGGTGTAGCCGTTCCGCTCCGGCGAGATGGCGAACCCGATGACGTGCTCCGTTTGCATGCCCAGGTCGACGTGCATGAGGTTCACCAGGCTCTTCAATAGCAGCCCGGTGGGAATCAACAACACGGCCGATATCATCACTTGCGCGCAAACCAGCAGCTTGCGCACACGCGCCGCGCCGCGGGTCGAAGACGCCTGGCCGGATTCCTGCCGGAGCGTGCCGGCGAGCGAAGTCCGGGCCGCTTCCCACGCCGGGTAGAGTCCGACCAGGAGCCCCGTGGCCACGGAGATCCCGAGGCTGAACAGCAGCACCGGCCAATCCAGTTGCGCCGTTAAATAATAGGCCGGCATGTCTTCATCCGCGAGTTGTGCCACCAGGAACCGGAGCGTGGCGCTGCCGAGCAGGATTCCGGCGGCGCCGCCGCCCAACGCCAGCAGCATCGCTTCGGTGAGCGGCAGCCCCATGAGGTCGCCGCGGCCGGCGCCTATGGCGGCCCGGATGGCCAGCTCCCGTCGGTGTTGCGCGGAGCGCGCCAGCAGCAGGTTGGCGGCGTTGGCCATGGCGATCAGCAGCACCAGCGCCGTGGCGGCCATCAGGATGAACAGCGGCGTCCGGCTGTCGTCCCGGAAGCTGCTTTGACCCTGCCGGCCGTCCTCCAGGGTCAGCCGGGACTGCCGGAAGCGCCGGACATAGTTGTCGCCGCCACCGTGGATGGTCTTGGCCTGCTCCTCCACCAACGCGCCGTACGTGCCGTTCAACGCCGCGGCGGCCTGTTGCCGCGTGACCCCCGGCTTCAAGCGCGCCAGCAGGTACACCCAGTAATGGTCCAGCTTCTCGCCGCCCCAGAAGGCTCCCAGCGCCGGCTCGAAGGAGATGGGCACATAGGCATCCGGCTCGAATCCCAATGTGGTGCTGGTGAAACGCCTGGGCGCCACTCCCACGATGGTGAAGACGTGCCCGTTGATGCGGACCGACTGGTTCAAAACGCCGGTTCGCGCCCCCAGCCGGTCGTGCCAATAACCATAACCCAGCACCGCGACGGCGTTGCCGCCCCCGAGGTCATCCTGGGGCGCGATCAGGCGGCCCACCAGCGGCCTGACTCCCAGCAGCGGAAAGTAGCCGCCCGATACCACCATCACCGAACCCGGCAAGGTCTGCCGGCCGAGAGCCAGGTTGGCGAACAGGTAGCGGAAGCCCGCCACTCCCGTGACGCCCTGCGGACGCTTTTCCAATTCCCGTAGCGTCCGGTAGTTGAAAATGTAGTCCGAGCCGCCGGAGTTGTCCGTGGAGGTGCTGCCGCTCTTGACTTCTCCGGGAGAAGTCAGCACCACCAGTTCTTCCGGTTTCTCCACCGGCAGAGATCTCAAAATGACCTGGTGCAGGAGGGAGAAAATCGCGGTGTTGGCGCCGATGCCCAGGCCCAAAGAAAGAATTACCACCAGGCTCAGGAGCGGCGCTTTGGCCAGGCTGCGAATCGCGAAGCGGATGCGTGCCATATGTCATTCGTAGCGTAACGCGTCCAGCGGATTCACGCGCGAGGCCCGGCGCGCCGGCAGGTATCCGGCTGCCACCGCCGTCGCCGCCAACGCCAGCATCGCGCCCGCCACCACCACCGGGTCGTAGGCTTTCACCCCGTAAAGCTGGCTCTCAGTCAGGCGCGCCAGCGCCAGTGCCGCCGGCACGCCAATCGCCAGGCCGATGCCCAGAATCCACAGCATCTCCCGCATCACCATCCAGCGGATTCTGCCCGGCTCCGCGCCCAGCGCCATGCGGACGCCAATTTCCCGCGTGCGCCGCGCCACGCTGTGGGCCATCACGCCATAGAGGCCGAGCATGGCCAGCGCCGTCGCCAGAATGGCGAACGCCGCGGCGAGCTGCAGCACGATCCGGTCCGACTGGATGTTGAGCCGGATGGTATCGTCCAGCGTGCGCAGGTTCTCCGCCGGCAGATCGCGGTCGAGCGAGGCCATCACGCGCCGGATTTGCGGGATCATCTGCTTGGTGGGCAGCGCCGAGCGCACGTAGAACCCCAGCGAGCCGATCTGCTTATCCTGGCGCCAGGGGGTGTAGAAAACCGGGTACGGGTCCTCCTTCACCTCCGCGTAGTGGCTGTCCTTCACCACCCCGATAATCTCGGTATCCGGCTTCCCCATCCCAAACCTGTGGCCGATCGCGTTTTGCCCCTCGAAGAATCGCTTGGCGAACACCTGGTTGACCACGGCCACCTTGGGCCCGGCCAGGTTGTCCGCGTCGGTGAACTCCCGCCCCGCGATCAGCGGAATCCCCATCTTTCCGAAATATCCCGGCCCCAGCTCGTTGTAGAGGCAGTGGGTGTTGGCGGGCGCCACTCCATCGGTGGTCACGTTGCTCCCCCAGCGGTTACTTGCGATGAGCGGCACCATGGCCGCGGCCACGCTGCGCACCCCCGGGATGGCCGCCATTTCGCGCTCCACCCGTTCGAATAGCGCATGACTCTGGGCCGGCTGGTAGGCGTTCAGCTCCGGCGAGATCGAGAAGCCGATGACGTTCTCCGTGCGGATTCCCAGGTCCACGTGCAGCAGGTTGACCAGGCTTTTCAAGAACAGCCCCGTGGGAATCAGAAGCACCGCGGAGATCATGACTTGGGCGCACACCAGTGCCTTGCGCACATGTGCCGTGCCGCGGGTCCCGGACGCCTGTCCGGATTCGTCTTTGAGCGTGCTTGCCGGCGAAACTCCGGCCGCTTCCCACGCCGGGTATAGCCCGAGCAGCAACCCGGTAATCAGTGAAAGCCCCAGGCCGAACAGCAGCAGCGGCTGGTCCAGTTGCGAGCTCAAGAAGTAGATGGGCGTGTCGCTGGCCGCCACGAGGTTGATCAGCAGCCGGAGCGTGACCACACCGAATAAGAGGCCCGCCAGGCCGCCGCCGAGCGCCAGCAACAGGGCTTCGGTGAGCAGTTGCGCCATCAGCTCGCCGCGCCCGGCGCCCATGGCCGCGCGGATGGCCAGTTCCCTTCGGCGCTGCGCCGAGCGCGCCAACAGAAGGTTGGCGGCGTTGGCCATGGCGATCAGCAGCACGAGGCCAGTAGCCGTCATCAGGATGATCAGCGGAATCCGGCTTTCGTCCCGCATGGCGCTCTTGCCGTGGCTGCCGTCCTGGAGGGACAGCCGCGACTTCAGGAAACGATCGAGCTTCTGCTGGTAATAGAATTGCGGTCCCTGGGACTGCTGCTCCAGTAGCGCGCCGTACGGGCCATTGAGTGCTGCGGCAGCCTGTTCTAGCGTGACCCCCGGTTTCAGCCGCGCCACCAGGTACAGCCAGTAATCGCTCCAGCGGTCGGCGCCGGTCCAGTTGGGCGTCAGCCGCGCCATGAAACACAGGGGAACGTAGGCGTACGGCTCGTCGCCAGGCGTGGTGCCCGTGAACCCCTTGGGCGCCACTCCGACCACCGTGAACACCACCCCGTTGATCCGGATCGGCTGGTTCAGCACGCTGGTCTCTCCTCCCAGCCTGTCATGCCAGTAGCCATACGCCAGCACCGTAACCGCGTTGCCGGCGCCGTTCACGTCGTCCTCGGGCGAGATGGTGCGCCCCAGCAGCGGCTTCACCCCCAACGCGGGAAAGTAGCCGCCCGAGACCACCAGGACTTCGTTCGGCACGGTCTGCCTGCCGAATGCCAGGTTGGCGCCGATGCTGCGAAACGCAGCCAGGCCGGTGACGCCCGCGGCCCGCTTCTCCAGTTCCCGGAACATCCGGTAACTGAAGATGTAGTCCATGTTGCCGGAATCATTGGTGGAGTTGCGCCCGCCTTTGAACTCGCCGGGCGACGTGACCAGCACCAGTTCCTCCGGCTTCTCCACCGGCAGGGATCGCAAAATGATCTGGTGCAAGAGGGAGAAAATCGCGGTATTGGCGCCGATGCCCAAGCCCAACGAGAAAACCACCACCAGGCTGAGGAGCGGCGCCTTAGCCAGGCTGCGAATCGCGAAGCGGATGCGTGCCATATCTTAGCTAACTACGTCCCAGGGCGCGGAAAGTTTGCTATTTCTTGATAAACAGCGACACCGCCATGCCGAATCCGATGGCGATCACGATACGCCGCACGGCCGTGCGCCCGATCTTCCGCGCCACCCCCGCGCCGCCATATCCACCCACCACGGCCGCCACCGCCATAATCACGACGTACGGCCAGTAGACCATGCGCGCCCAGATGAAGTAGGCCGCCGCGATCCCATTCACGCTGCCCCCGAAGACCACTTTGAGGCTGTTCATCTCATGGATATCCTGGAGCCCCATAATGCTCAGCGCCGCCAGCATCAGGATTCCTATGCCCGCGCCGAAATAGCCGCCATACAGCCCCACCATCAACTGGAACAACATCACCCCGGCAAACCAATTCGCCGACTGATGCCCGGGACGCCCATCCGTCTTCAACATCCGCTGTACGGGTTCCTGGATCATGAATAGCAGGGTGGCAAACAGGATCAGGAACGGCACCATGCGGTCGAAGATGGCCGGCGGCGTCCAGCGCAGCAACAGCGCGCCGGTGAGCCCGCCCACCAGGCTGGGCACAATCAGCCACCGGAAGCGCGGCTCGGCGTCGCGCAATTCCCGCCGGTAGCCCCAGGTGCTCCCTACCGTCCCCGGCCAGATGGCCACCGTGCTGGTGGCATTGGCCGTCACGGAGCCGAGGCCCAGCCAGATCAGCGCCGGGAAGGAGACCAGCGTCCCGCCGCCCGCCACGGAATTGATGGCCCCGGCCAGGAAAGCCGCTCCAAAGGCCACGGCCGCGTGCGGAAAGTCCAGTGCCAGCACAGATTTCCAGCTTACCATTCACCGCCCGATATTCCCCTTACGACCTTTCGGATTCACACTTTAGCGCCTGATAGTAGCCTTCCCGGCCGGGCGCCTTTATGATGGCACATCATGGCGCAATTTCAGGTATTACAACCGGAAACTACCTACACAGGCTCGCGCATTGACGCACTCAAGACGGGTCTGCCCAAGACCACCCAGTCGCTCTGCCCCGAGTGTACGCAACTCATTGACGCCAGAATATTTGAGGAATCCGGCAAGGTGGTCATGGAGAAGCACTGCCCCGACCACGGCGACTTCCGGGACATCGTCTTTTCCGACGCCAGACTGTACCTGAAGATGGAGGAGTGGTCCTTCGGCGATAACCGCGGCTTGCACAACCCCGTGGTGGCCACCGCCGCCCGCTGCCCGGACGATTGCGGCCTCTGCAACCTGCACACCAGCCACACGGCCTTGGCCAACGTCGACCTGACCAACCGCTGCAACTTGACGTGCCCGGTCTGCTTTGCCAACGCCAACGCCGCCGGCTACCTCTACGAACCGGATTTCGAAACCGTTCGCAAGATGCTGCAAGCCTTGCGCGACGAGCGCCCGGCCCCCTGCCGCATCGTCCAGTTTTCGGGCGGCGAACCGACCATCTATCCCCGTTTCCTGGACGTCCTGCGGATGGCCAAAGACATGGGCTTCTCCCACCTCCAGGCGGCCACCAACGGCCTCAAGTTCACCAGCCTGGAATTCGCCCAACAGTGCAAGGAAGCGGGACTCCACACCCTGTACCTCCAGTTCGACGGCGTGTGCGACGACATCTACCGCCGCACGCGCGGCGAGTCGCTGTGGGAAAAGAAGTTGCAGTGCATCGAGAACGTCAAAAAGGCCGGCCTCAAGATCGTGTTCGTTCCCACCATTGTCAAGGGCTTGAACGATCACCAGATCGGCGACATTATCCGGCTCTCGCTCGAGTACATCGAGTGCACCAGCGGCATCAGCTTCCAGCCGGTGGCCTTTACCGGCAGGATCTCGCGCCACGAGCTGGAAGCCAAGCGTTTCACGCTCTCCGATTTCGCCCACGCCGTAAAGGAACAGACCGGTATTGCCGATCCTTACGAGGACTGGTTCCCGCTCTGCTTTGTGACGCCGTTTTCGAAGCTGATCAGCGCGCTCCGCGGCGAGGAGACCACCACCCTGAGCTGCCATCCGCACTGCTCGCTGGGCACCTACCTGTTCGTGGACCAGAATCGCAAGGCCAAGCCAGTGACGCAATTCGTCGACGTCGGTCCCATGCTGAAGGAAATGGACGTGCTGGCGCGCAAGGCCGGCAAGCGCCGCATGCAGTTCTACACCAAGCTGGAAGCCTGGAACAGCCTGCGCAAGTTCTTCCATGAGGAGAAAGCGCCCGAGGGCCTGAACTTCACCAAGTTCCTGCAAACCCTCCAGGGTTTTACCGACAAGCGCTACGGCCGCGGCGAAAGCGAGCAGAAGGGCTTCACCTACCGCACCCTGATGGTAGCCGGCATGCACTTCATGGACTCGTACAACTACGATGTGGAGCGCGTGAAGCGCTGCGTGATCCACTACGCCGCGCCCAACGGCAAGGTGTATCCGTTCTGCGCGTACAATTCCGGCCCGGTCTTCCGCGAGCGCATCGAGAAGGAATTCTCCGTGCCGTTCGAGGAGCAGGAAGAGATGCAGCGGCTCACCCTGAAGGGAAAGAAGGGCTGCGGTTCCTGCGTATCCGAGCCGGAGCTGGTGGGGTAAAGGTGGGGCGTGCTTTAGCTTGCCCTTCGTTTCTTCATAGTTCAAACCGACGAAGCAGAGCGCCGTCATTCGAAGGGGAAGGATGCATTGCAGTCGGAGGGCCGGGCCGATTCGATGGCGCGGAACAACGCCATGTATTCGGCCGTAAGGCTGGCCCGGCTTCTCATGAGACTCGCAGCCGCCCTTAAGGCCGCACCACCACTTTGTCGCTCGCCAGGTTCTCGTAGTCGTCTTCAACCCGCACCGCGATGGTGTGCTCGCCCGGCCCGGCGTCGATGGTCAGATCGTAATCCAGGTCCAGCGAATCCGAGAGCTTGGTCACCGGCGCCACCACCGTCCATTCGCCGCCGTCGAGCGAATACTCGGCCTTGGTGATGTCATTCAGCGCGTCCGCGGCGTGCCAGCGGACTTCCAGCTTGCCGCCCGTGCGCGTGGCGGCCAGACCGGTGATTTTCGGAGGCGTGTTGTCGATCCAGAACGCGTCGCTCTCCATGCGCGCGGTCAGCGCCTCCGAGGGCGGATTCGCGGGCGCGTCCGACGCCGTGATGCGCAGGCGGTATTCGCCGTCGGGAAAGGCCGTGGAATCCCACGAGATGTATTTCTCGGCCACCCGATCCTTCAGCGGCTTCCATTCCGTTTCGCCGGCGCCGCGGATTTCCACGGTGTAGATCAGCGCATCGCCGTTGGGGTCGGACGCCAGCCAGCGCGCGCCCACATACCCCTTGGCGAACTGCATGGCCGGCGTGGTGGTAGTCGTGTCGAGCGAAATCGCCGGCGCGCCGCCCGCCGGACGTCTTCCCAGCGCCGGCAGATTGAGCGTCTGCTGCGTGGAAACCAGCGGCGTCACCGGCGCCGGGAACTTGTAATTGGGCGGCGTCATCTCAATCTCTTCGATACGCGGCTCCACGTTCTTCGGCAGGTACGCCAGGTCCACCGATTCCAGCTCCGGCGAAGGCCCCGAGCCATCGGCGGTGAGCGTGGCCTTCCACTGCACGAACCGCGCCGCCGGTGCACTCACGCGGCCGCCCTTCGTCTCGGTGATGGGCGGCGAGAAGGGACTCCAGTTCTTCTGCGGCTGATCCAGGTTGCCGCTGCGCGCGGCGATAGCCACCTGGCCGCCGTTCAAATTGGCCTCGAAGCTCAGCCTGCCCCACAAGGAATACATGCCGGCGTCGAAAACGTCGCTCTCGATGGTGCCCTCGCGCTCCAGGCCCGGGCCGATCTCATACACCTTGCCGGTGTTCCCGGTGGCCGCGTAGAGACGGCCTTCCCGGCCGGCCTGAAACGCCGTCACCTGCGTGGCCGGCACCGTCAGCAGCGCCGTCCAGAGCGTGGGCGATTCAATGCGGTAGACATT
>Ga0181539_1005527_pt1 | contig 10163 bp, 8 predicted proteins | sample PEATcosm2014_Bin_46_FD_119767 | JGI IMG/M metagenome (GOLD analysis project Ga0181539, IMG submission 119767) | Peatland microbial communities from MTU Mesocosm Facility, Houghton, MI, USA - PEATcosm2014_Bin23_60_metaG | ecosystem: Environmental > Terrestrial > Soil > Wetlands > Peat | place... | reverse complement strand
ACTTCAGATGCCTGAACTGCCGGGAGCCGAATGGCAGAGCCGATCATCGCTGCTGACTGAGATTCCGCTTCAGCTTCTCAAGAATTCTGAAGGATCGCCAACTCGCACCGGTTTGGCCTCACTTCGCAACACTCTTCTCATAAGCCATTACGAGCGCCTGTTGTGCCCGCGAAAGACCTTCAAGGACCGCTTGTCCGAGCTACTTTACTGTCGTGAAGATTTTAGGGTGCTTCCTCTTCCGGACTCTCTCTTCTGGCTCTATAAGCCCCTTCGTCCCTTTCTTTGGGTCTGGCGATGGGCGCGGCAAACTGGGCACGGAAAGCCGAATCATGACGCGATTTTGAACATTCATGCGCGCGAATAAGGCGGCCACTCACGTAAGATGAAACGCGCATACTACGAGTAAGCAGGCCGCGTTTTCTCGAAGCCGAAACCGGTAAGTGCAAACAAATCCCAAAGGGCCACGCTCATCACGGAAGCGATGGGTGTGGCCCTTTTTTGTCCTGATCGTGCGAGGTGACATTATTGCACCCCTGCTTGCGTTGCCGACACCGCGCAGCCGCCAGTCCCGGAGTTGCCGCAGGACTGGTTAAGAAGCGTTGAGAAATAGATATTTGACGCCCCGGAAGCACCGTTGTCCACCACAATTCCGCTGGTGCCCCCGGCCTCTTGCAGAGTTCCATTGGGCGTAGCGCTGGTTGAGACCGTGCCGCTCGCGGGAGCAGTAAAGCCCATGACGCAGCCATTGCCAAGACTTGGATTTAGGCAGGGATTGAGTGTGAATTGGTTTCCAAACGCAAGCACGCTCAAGAAGAGGTAATCAGTGCCCTGGCTGGCCGTGCAAGCACTGCTCCCATTGTTGCAAAACTCTGTGACCTGAAGCCCTGCCGCGTGGTAACCGTTGGTGTAATTGGTGGCTACTTGCGGGCCCGCTGCGGCACCGCCCGCGGTCATCACATTGCTGGTGATCGTTATCGCGTACAGGGTGTTGTTTTGCCAGCCGGTGCCCCCGACAACATAGAGGTGGCCAGTGGGTGAGCTACCCGACGTTAAGTACTGATTGTCGAAAGCGCCCGACATTAGAAACTCGTAGCCCGCTCCCACCGTCGCCTCAGTGCCAGTGGCGCCGCTCGTGAAACTCACTGGAAATTGGAAGACGGCGGCGCATGGGCCGCTCAAACAATTGGTCGAATTATCCGCACCGACAAAGGCGTATACCTTGCCGGCACTCGAGTCCACGATAGGGCTGTCGTAAATGCCAAGGTTGTAATCCAACTGCGCCGATTGCACAACTGCTCCTGAACTTGCGTTGATGGAGTAAAGGTACCCGCATTGGCCTTCAGCCGTCATGATTCCCGGCTGGCAGTTCGAGGAGCCATTGGCCAAGTAGTCGCCAACAAATACATGGCCGCTTATCGAATCGTAGACGGGGCTTGCGAGCGCCGCATCGGTGGAGGTATTGAGCGTTACCGGCCAGGGGCTCTTCGCCTCAGCCGGCGTGCTGGCCGAGAAGATATTGATAAACTTGTGTATCTTTCCGGCGTCGTCGCCGACATAAATCGTTCCTGTCGCATAGTCGATGAAGGGCGAAGAGTAAGTGTCCGTGGGGCTTCCACTGAAAGGGATGCTGATCATGCATGGGGTGGTGCAGTTCGGATAGGAGCTGTTAGAAGTTAACACTGTCGGGGCAGTGAGAGTCCCGCTCGATGCTTTCCATTTCAGGACCACGAGGTCGGCATCGCCGGTCGTGTTGTCGGTCTGAACGAAGGCTACTTGTGTGCCATCCAGTGAAAGCGCGGACGAGTTATTGGCGCTTCCGCCCGTGTCATAGGCCCAATAAACTGAAGGCCGTGGACTGCAGCCGCTATAGAGCTGATTGAAAGCAGCGATGCTGGCCTGCGAAGAGGAACCGGCCAAACTCGTGTTGTAGACGGCAAAGTCAGCGGTACAACTCGCGGATGTGCTGGTAAAGGTGGCAGGGAAGCTGCCCAGGCCAGTCGTGGCGTCATTGCCCATGGTCTCGCTCCAATCTTTTTGGATGCGGTTCAGCTTTCTCGCGCGGGGATTGACAGGGGTTCTGGGCAATGCAGGCCGCGATTGCTGCGATGCAGGCGGTATCAGAGCGTGCGCCAGGCCGCGGGGCAGCCTTCCGCCGGGAAAATCCTCCACGGTTGTGGGCGTCGCGGGATCCACAGCGTCCTCATCGCCGCCGGGTTCCAGCACGACCTCGCCATATGCAGGTGAGAGCTGTCCTATAACTCCCGAATTTGGTCCCGCTCCGCTGCGCTTCAGCTGTTGCGTCGTGTTGCGCGGATCGTTCGTGATCCTCAACCAGCGGTCGTAAGTGCCTTTCTGAAGAGCCTCGTCGGCCGTACCCGGATCGGAAAAGATCACGTGATGGTGACTCCAATCCGAAGCTAAGCCGCCGCCTTGGCCGGCAGTCGCATTGGGCGTCGGCCCGTCAGGAGTTTGGGCTTCCTGGCCCCGCGTCGACAGAGTGAAACTAAGCATCGTCACCAGAGCCGTGGGCACGATCAATGCCCGGGAAAACAAAGCTCGCGAGTTTTTCATACGCTTGAACCTCGCCATCTTTCCTCGTCCCTGCCTTGCGCCGTCTTTTTCTTTCTATCTGTCCCCTAACCGCCAGCATCCGAGCATTGTTTCTTGCATCTGAACACTTACGATTCGCTACTTAGCTTTAGCTTGATCACCAAGCGGTGTTAAAGATCAGGTTGTAGGCATTGGGGGACCCGATCCCGGTGGCAAAATCCCAGCCGGGAGTAGCGTAGAATGCCGGCGCATATACGGTTGGAGCGGTGGTAATGGAAACCTCTGCTGCGCAGGTCGCGCCCGATCCGCCGCCACCCGATAGTGTGCAACCGGAGCCACCCGCGTAGCCTGCGCCGGACGGAGAAAACACGACGGACGAAACCTCGCCCGAATTGATCGAGGCGGTGCAGCTTCCAGCTTGCGTGCCGCCACCGTAGATGGATGCCCCGGTTGGGGAAAGGTATTCTTCCAAAGTGGCCGGCGCACCGAGCGTGCAAGTGGGCGCGCTGGTGTAGCCGGACCCGCCCTGGATCACCGAGACCGCAGAGAGTGGCTCCGTGCTGAGCACGCCATTGGTGCCGGAAGGGATGTAACAGGGGTGGTCCGATCCACTTTGCAGGCAGTTTACATTGATGTCACCCTGCGTGATGTCGTAAAAGGCGCACGCGCTGGCTAAACCTCGGCGCGGCGGCTGGTTGATGGAATAGCAGGCGCTATTTCCGCTCGAGCCAAACTCCGCATTGGCGATCTGATAGTAAATGGGGTTGGGATTGCCCGCCCGCATTTTCCACTTTTGGTTGACCAGCGCCTGCATGGCGGCCATCATTGGTGCCGAGAGAGACGTTCCGCCAAATCCGCTCCATGTCGGGGTCGAGCCCAGGGGATTGGGCGGGTTGGTGCAGGGTGCAGCGCCATCAGACGAATAGTGACGGGTATCGGACCAACAGATAACGTAGAAATGCCCCCATACCCCATTGGCAGCAAACAGCGAAACATCCGGCAGGTCGCGCACGCCGTCGTTCGGATTGCCCAAGATCCCCGACTGCCATGACGGCTTGGCGTAGCCGGCGCAGCCTGTCGTGACATATCCGTTTGTACTGGCCCCGTTGGCGCAGCCGCTGGGACCGCCGCTGCCGCCGCCTACGGTGAGGTAGTCGGCCTCGCCTGTGGCGCTGTTGCAAAAACCGGATGAGCCATAGGTGGTGCTGAACCCCTCGTAGTTGCTGATAAGCCAACTGGCGCACGAGTCGTTCCACGGAATCTCGGGCACGTACGACTTCGCGTTGCCGTAGTAAGTAGAGTTGCTTGAATTCCAATACGTGCTGACCGGAAGGCCACCCTTTCCGGCGTTGTAGGTATCCTCAAAGTCCGTGCCGCCCACGGCTACGTTATACGGTGTGGATCCCCAGCCTGTGACCCCGATGCCGTAGGTTCCATAGTTCGTGCCCGCACTGCAACTCGAGGAGAGTTCGTCGCCCGAGGAGACGAAGACTGAGACCCCTGCCGCCGCGGCCGATTGGAACGCGCCGTAGAAAGCAGCGTTTCCCGCTTCTGTGTTCATCGCTTCGCACTCACCGTAGCTCATGCTGATCACGGCCGGTGGGCTGCCCGCGCTCACCAGATTCTCAAGGGCGATCAGGCCGCCAAAAGTTGAAGTATCCCTGCACGAGGCCGCCTCGACGGTCGCCCCCGGCGCCACCGCCAGCGCGATTTCAACATCAATGTCTGCCTCGCCCTCATCACTGCTGTGGCTGGCGGGAGCGGTGCAGTTGCCGCCCGCGTTGGGATGAGTATTCGACCAGCTCCCGCCGTAGATCCCAAGATTGAACGTGTTTTGGTAAGTTGTCGGATCCGTGTCGTAGGGCATAGAATCCTCGACCACCACAATGGTCTGGCCTTGGCCGTAAATGCCCAGCCGGTAGACCGGGGCCAGATTGTAGATGGTCTGCACGTCGGCGGGCACCAACAGGTTGAAGGTGTCACCGGTGCAGCCCGACTCCTCGCAGGTCACCTGGTATTGCGTCCGGGGCTTGAGATATGAGTGAGGCTTGAAGTCGTGCATGGAAACCACGCCCTGCACGACAGGCGCCAGCGCTTCGGGAATCTGGGGATCGCTCATGTTGGCGAAGTGCTGCTCGCCGCCGACATCCAGATGATGAATCTCCGTGTGGAAGGCTTCGCGAATCTCTCCCGCCGTGCCGGAGAAATCGATAACCCGCCGGGTGGGATAGACATACCCGACCGTGAAGCCGTGCGATTGCAGCCACCCTGTCACCGCATCGACGTCTTCCTGTGCCAGGCCGTACGTTTGCCCTTGCTCGTCGGGCATCAGCCAATGATGGAAATTGGGAGAAGCCTTGTCGGTGAGGGATTCAATGTACTGTTCGAATTCCTGCTCCAACTCGGGTGGGCGATTCAACAGGAGCAGCATATGCTCCATGGCAAAGTTGTCCGGAACACGGCCCCGATCGTTGTCGGCGTTGGCTTCACGGCGCGTGTTGCGTGCTAGCGAGATGAGGCGTCCCTCGTCAATCGGCTCGGTGATCAGAACACGTGCATGCGGCGCTTCCTGGGCGGCAGAAGTGCGGGAGATCCCCTCCCAGGTCAAGGCCAGCCCGGCGATGGCAACAACAGTGGCAATCAGTCCGAGTTTCCGGTTCATAGGGCTGCTCCTCTCGAAGAATTAGCTGGAATCCCCTACTTCAACTCGAAACCGCCAACATTGTACGTCTTTCTCACCCGTTGGTGACATTGGGAACCCGCCGCCCCGCTCTACGAGTTCGACCGCCTTGCTTGAGGATGCAAAGTGCGGCTTCCGGGGCAGGGAAGGGGAATTCCGGCGAGTGCGTGTGCAGGGTCAAACTGCCACCAGAACTGCCACCAGCACAGAAAAAGCCAACAGGGCTTTGCACTCAGATTGTCTTTAACATCTTTTATTTCTTAGCTTTAGGTGGTGCGCCCGGAGAGATTCGAACTCCCGACCTACTGATTCGTAGTCAGTCGCTCTATCCAGCTGAGCTACGGGCGCACATGCGTGGGCTTCAGGACGAAGCCGCTTGGACTTTCCCAGATTACCAAGGTTGGGGCCCTTGCGCAACGCGTGTGCGTCAGGCTGTGGGGGACGCGGCTGCCGGCGCGGGAGCGGCCAGCAGAGGCACTTCCTCCTCGAGTTCAAGCCCGGTTTCGCGCACCAGCTTGGTGACCGCCGCGGCGTTCAGGCGCGTGGCGTCGAATTCGATGCGCAGGGTGCGGGCCTGGCGGTTGAAACTGAGCTGCCGGATGCCGTAGACGTCGCGCGCGCGCGCCAGCGCAGTGGCCACTTGCTCTGTGGGCGCAGCGGCATAGCGATAAAGGATCTCCACCGTCGTCATAGGGAAAGAATAGCAGCCAGAATTGGTTGCATAAATAGCTTGAGGTGGTGAAGAAACTTCCCTCAGGGGCTCAAGCCCCGCTATTCATACGCCTTTCAGGGCACCCTTCGGCTTCGCTCAGGGCAGGCTTCAAATCCGTGCCCTTTCAAAACCAGATGGATGCAACCTGTTCTAGTAATCGCTGCGGACCATGGTCAGAACCAGGCCTTTCTCGCTTTTGTTCACCAGTTCGGCCTGGTTTGGCCCGGTCAGCGTGAGTGTCAGCGTGACGGGAGGGTCAGACAACGTGCGCGGAGGATGCGCGCGCCGATGGCTGACCTGGAACGTGAGCGTTTTGCCGTCGAAGTTCAGGCCAAGCATCGGCTCGGGCAGGCCGGGCGTCGAGGTAACGGGATCGTTGACGGTTTTACGCAAGTGGAAGTAGAAGAGCACGGCCCCCGAAAGGCTGCCGCTTTCATCGGTCACCACCAGCGTGACGGCGGGAAAGCCGTCCATTTGTCCGCGCCACACGCCCGTGATCGCCGTGGGAGTTGGCGTTTGAGGTTGCTGGGGTCGGGCGCCCTGCGAGCTTGCGGTAAAGGCAAAGATGGAGAGGATAGCGAGCTCAACGAAACGGTGCTTCATTCTGGCTCCTTTCGCGAATCAAATTCGAGGCGATTCAAAAGGATCAATGATTGCGTTGGACAAAAACGGAGCGCCCGGCGGCCTCAAAGACTCTTGAGGTAATTCACGATCTCGGGGCTCGTCCACTCCTGGGGCCCGACGAATTTGCGGCGAATGATGCCGTTGCGGTCGATCGCGTATGTCTCAGGCCACATGTCGGTGTGAAACAGCTGCGCGGCCGACTGCTTTGGGTCCCGGACGGTGATGAGGTCGACGTGATGGCGGATCAGGAAGCGGGAATAGGACGCGGGATCGTCGTCGATGCTGACGGCGAGGATGGTCAGGCTGGGCATCTGGTGATGCAACTGCAGGAGCGAGGGCAGCTCCTCAAGGCAGGGGGCGCACTCGCTCCACCAGAAGTTGAGCAGGACGACCTGTCCGCGATAGCTGGCCAGATGCACGGTGGAAGTGCCGTCAGAGACCGTAAAGTCCGGCGCGGGGGTGCTGAGCAGCGCGGGATGCGCACCGCGATTGCACGCCGCGAGAAGAGCCAGGGGCGCCAGAAAGATCCAGATCAGAAAACGAGGAAACCGCACATCTCTATAATACGGAGCGAAAGGGCAGGAAGAAAACGGGTGGGGCACGATGGAAAGCGATAAGCCGGGTTTGCGCGGATCGGAAAGTGGGCCGGGCAGTGGGTCGGGCAGTTGGAAGCCCGTGCTGGGCCTCGCCGACCCGGCAGAGGGCGCGGCTCCGCGGACAGATTGGCGCGATTGGGCCAGCAAAACCATCCCCGGGACGGTTTTTGACCAGCCGGAGCCGGAAGAGCTCATCGAACTCACGGTCATCGTCCCGGCGCGGAACGAGGAGGACTGCCTGGGCGCGTGCCTCGAATCGCTGGTCAGCCAATCGGAAGACATTTTTGAGCTGGGCAAGGATTGGGATCTGATCGTGGTGGACGACGGTTCGACCGACCGGACCGCCGCGATTGCGCGCAGCTTTGCCCGAGTGACGGTGATGGAGGCGGAGAAGCTGGAGCCCGGCTGGACGGGCAAGGCCAATGCCGTGTGGACGGCGGCGCGGCGGGCGCGCGGCCGCTGGCTGCTCTTCACCGATGCCGACACGATTCACGAGCCGGGAGGCTTGCGGCACGGCCTGCACGAGGCGGAACGGCATAAGGTGGGCATGTTGAGCTACTCGCCGCGGCAGATTGTGACGGGCTTCGCACAGCGCTCGCTCATGCCGCTGGTGTTTTGCGAGCTGGCGCTGGCCTATCCGCCTGCCAGGGTCTCCGATCCGGCGCAGCGCATCGCGGCGGCCAATGGTCAGTTCCTGCTGGTGGAGCGGGAGGCCTACCGCAAGCTGGGCGGGCACCCGAGCGTGGCCGGCGAGGTGCTTGAAGACGTGGAGCTGGCTGTTCTGGCCAAGCGGCGAAGGGTGGGATTGCGCTTCCGCTACGCCGACGATATCGTCTCCGCGCGCATGTACCGCAGCACCGCGGCCATGATCGAGGGCTGGACCAAAAATCTGCAGCTGCTCTTCAACAACGCGCTGACGCTGGCCATCTTCAGGGCGGTGGATATATTTCTTCTTTTTGGGCTGCCGGTGTTGGCCTTCGAGCTTTGGAACGCGCGGCTGGGCGCGCATGGCCTGGAGTGGCTGGGAGCGGGATGGATTCTGGCTCTGCTTTGGCTGCGCAACCTCTTCCGCTACTACAGGCGCGTGGCAAAGTCGAATTTTCCTTTTCTGGATTGCGCAATTTCCCCGCTGGGTCTGCCGCTGTTTGTCGTGCTCCTTTATCGAAGCTGGTTTCAACACCGGATTCTGAAGCGCGTAAGCTGGAAGGGACGGGAGTACAAGGGCTAGGGAACAGGGAACAGGGAACAGAGTGCAGCTCCTAGCTGCTAGCTTCCTGCCTCTAGCCCATCGGGGTGAATCAGCAGCAGGCGCCGCTTTTGAGCGCATCGTGAAGGTCCCGAGGATTTTTCGATGAGACGCACATCTCCATCGATTCCGTGAACCGAAAGAGCGGATTGCCGCATCTTTCCTAATGTACGAGGTCGACATGATCTTCCTGACGCGGCGGGCGACGTTTTCCGCATCGCACTATTACTGGAACGAGGCCTGGCCCGCGGAGAAGAACCAGCAGGTCTTCGGACGCTGCGCGAATCGCAATGGGCACGGGCACAATTACACGCTGGAAGTGACGGTGGCGGGCGAGCCCGATCCCGTGACCGGTTTCGTAGTCGACCTGAAATGGCTTAAGAACGTGATGGAGCGCGAAGTGCTTTCGGCGTACGACCACCGGCATCTGAATCTTGAGACGCCGGAGTTCAAAAACGCGATTCCGACCACGGAGAACATCGCCATCGCGGCGTGGCAAAGGCTGGAACCGGCCATTAACGCGGCAGGCGGCGCATCCTTGAGCCGGATTCGCGTGTACGAAACGCCGGAGATTTTTGCCGAGTATCGGGGTGAGGCGTGAAAGCGTACTTCGGCCGGCGTTATCTGGTGAGCGCCAGCCACCGGCTGCACAATCCCGCGCTCACGGCCGGGCAAAACCGCGCGGTGTATGGAAAGTGCAACAACGCGCACGGCCACGGGCACAATTATGTGCTTGAGGTTCTGGTGGGCGGCGCAGTGGATGCGGAAACGGGAATGGTGGTGGACCTGGTGGCGTTGGACAAAGCGGTTGGCGAGCGCATTCTCGATCGTTTCGATCACGCCAACCTGAATCTCGATCCACTGTTTGCGGATCGCGTTCCCACCACGGAGAATTTTTGCCAGGCGATTTTTGCGTTACTGAAGAACGCGTTGCCGGGCGGCAAGTTGGAGCATGTACGCGTGGAAGAGACGGAAAATAATTTCTTTGAGTGTTCGGCGCAGCCGGTCTCATAAATAGCAATACAACGCGCCGCGCAGGTATGGGACCCGCCAACAAGGTGGGTTCCATGAAGCAGGCGAGTTGATAAGGTTGGTTATGAGACCGGTTTGAGAGGATAAACAGCGATGGCACACCCGATGGTTGTGAGGAAACCCGCGCGGAGAGCGATTGACGCGGATGAAGGACTGAGCGCGTACACCACGCAGGAGATGTACCGCGAGATTCTCTCGCGCCTGGGCGAAGATCCCGATCGCGACGGCCTGCGCGCGACGCCGGAGCGCGTGGAGAAGGCGCTCGCCTTCCTCACCAAGGGGTACGACCAGGATCCTGCGCAGATTTTGCGTGACGCGCTGTTCGATGTGGACTACGACGAGATGGTGATCGTCAAGGACATCGAGATGTTCTCGCTGTGCGAGCACCACATGCTGCCTTTCTTCGGCAAGGTGCACGTGGCCTACATTCCCAAGGGCAAGGTGATCGGGCTGAGCAAAATTGCGCGGCTCGTCGAGGTGTTCGCGCGCCGCCTGCAGGTGCAGGAGCGGATGACGCGGCAAATTGCGGATGCGATCCAGGAGGCCATTGCGCCGCAAGGCGTGGGCGTAGTGATTGAAGCGCGGCACCTGTGCATGATGATGCGCGGCATTGAGAAGCAGCATTCGTCCACGGTGACGAGCGCCATGGTGGGCTGCTTCCGGCAAAAGGAAACCCGTGCGGAGTTCCTGACGCTGGTGCGCCAGCCGGGCAACGGCTCGGTT
>Ga0181539_1005524_pt1 | contig 10167 bp, 1 predicted proteins | sample PEATcosm2014_Bin_46_FD_119767 | JGI IMG/M metagenome (GOLD analysis project Ga0181539, IMG submission 119767) | Peatland microbial communities from MTU Mesocosm Facility, Houghton, MI, USA - PEATcosm2014_Bin23_60_metaG | ecosystem: Environmental > Terrestrial > Soil > Wetlands > Peat | place... | reverse complement strand
TCCGCAGGCCTGCGGCCGACTGGGGGAACAGATAAGGAAACAGCCGGGGCCTCGCAGCCCAGACGCAAACCCTGATTTTATGGGAAAAGCTTGCCACTGGCCAGGGTGCGGTGGTAGTGGTATAGGATAATGCGAGAAGGAGAGGGGTCAAGAGGGCTCATCGTACTGGTCACACCTCGGCATAAGACCTTGCTCGTTAACGGGTTATGTTCTTGCCCTGCGACTCCTGACCGACGCCTCAAGGGGGCGGCCGGGCCCACGCGATAGCGGCCTGATTGACACTGCCGCGCATCCAGGGATAGACTGGCGGAAACGTTCTGCCCGAAATACTCTGGAGGGGTGTCGGCGTGAGTAGCTTCGCCGCATATGTTGACGCGATAAGGAAAGAACACGCGGCCGGCGACGCCACTGAGCACACCCACCGCCCCGCACTGAAGGCCTTGTTGGAATCTGCAGCCAAGGGGATCACGGCCACCAACGAGCCGAAACGCATCCTTTGCGGCAGCCCCGATTTCCAGATTTCCCGCAAGGGAACGCCGCTCGGGCATGTTGAGACCAAGGACATCGGCACGAATCTCGACGAAATCGAGCGCGGTAAAGGCCCGCACGGCGACCAATTCGTCCGTTACCGCGACGGCTTGCCGAACTGGTTGTTGACCGACTACCTGCAATTCCGCTGGTTCGTCGGGGGCGAGAAACGGCTGAGCGTGCGGGCGGCCGAGCTGGACGCCAAAGGCAAGGTCAAGCCGCTGCCGGATGGCGAAGAGAAACTCGCCCAGTTGCTGGCCGCCTTCTTTGACCAGCCCGCCCCGACCGTAGGCACCGCTAAGGAGCTTGCCCAGCGCATGGCGGGCATGACCCGCATCATCTGCGATTTGATCGCCGGCAGCTTCGAGCACGAGAAACAGCGCGGCTGGCTCCACAACTGGCTCGCCGCCTTCCAGGAAACGCTGATTCCCGACCTGGACGCAAAGCAGTTCGCCGACATGTTCGCGCAGACGCTGGCCTATGGTCTGTTCGCCGCCCGCGTCCATGCGCCGCCTGCCAAGCCGTTCTCGCGCGAGCTGGCGGCCTTCCATTTGCCCAAGACCAATCCCTTCCTTCGCAAGTTGTTTGCCGAGATTGCGGGCGTGGACATGCCGGATGCCATCGCCTGGGCCGTGGACGACATTGTCGAGCTTCTGAAGCATGCGGACATGGCCGAGATCCTTACCGATTTTGGCAAAGGCAAGGGCAAGGAAGATCCCGTGGTCCATTTTTACGAGACCTTCCTGGCGGCCTACGATCCGAAGATGCGGGAAGTTCGCGGCGTCTATTACACGCCTGAGCCGGTCGTCAGCTACATCGTCCGCTCCATTGACCACCTGTTGAAGACGCGATTCCACCGCGCGAAAGGGTTGGCCGACGAGAACACGCTGATTCTCGACCCGGCCACCGGCACGGCCACGTTCTTATACTTCGTCATTGACCAGATCCATCGCAAGTTCGCCAGGCAAAAGGCCGGCTGGGAGGGCTATGTCGCCGAGCACCTTCTGACGCGAATCTTCGGCTTCGAGCTGCTCATGGCCCCCTATGCCGTCGCACACCTCAAGCTTGGGATGCAGTTGCAGGCCACGGGCTACCAGTTTGGCTCCGACCAGCGACTGGGCGTCTACCTGACCAACACGCTGGAAGAGGCCGCCAAGAAGAGCGAGAACCTCTTCGCGGGCTGGGTGGCGGAGGAGGCCAACGCCGCCGCTGAAATCAAGCGCGACAAGCCGATCATGGTCGTGCTGGGGAATCCGCCCTACTCAGGGATTTCCGCGAACCGCAGCAAAACGCCCGACGGCGGCCTCACCTTCATCGGCAAGCTCATCGAGGACTACAAGCGGGTAGATGGCCGGCCGCTGGGCGAGCGAAAGCACTGGCTCCAGGACGACTACGTGAAGTTCATCCGTTTCGCCGAGTGGCGTATTGAGCGGACGGGCGAGGGCGTCGTGGGGCTCATAACCAACCACGGCTACCTCGACAATCCGACGTTTCGCGGAATGCGGCAGCATCTCCTGGCGGGTTTCGGCGAAATCTTCGTGCTCAATCTGCACGGAAACACCAAGAAAAAGGAAAAGGCGCCGGACGGCGGCAAAGACGAGAACGTCTTCGACATTCAACAAGGTGTCGCCATCCTCTTGGGCGTCAAGCGGCCCGACGGAAAACAAGCAACCGAGATCAGCTACGCGGAGCTTTGGGGCAGCCGAAAATCAAAATACGAGGTTCTTGCCTCCACCGACGCCGCCCAGACGAAATGGACGACCGTCAAGCCGGCCGCTCCCTTCTATCTGTTGGTTCCACAGGATGGGGGTTTGAGGTCGGAGTACGAGCAAGGCTGGCGCACCACGGACATATTCCCGCTGCACGGCGTCGGTGCGGTGATGGCCCGCGATTCCATTACCGTCGCTTTCGATGAGCAACAGCTCCGGCGCCGCTTGCAGGAGTTTGTCGCACTTCCCCCTGAAGAAGCACGCACGCGATTTGGGTTGGGCAAAGACGCCCGTGATTGGAAGGTTGAAACGGCCCAGTCGGACTTGCGAATCTCGCCTGCCAGGGACAGGATTCTCGAAATGGTCTATCGACCGTTCGATTGCCGCTGGACCTGTTATACGGGGAAATCGAGGGGATTGTACGCGTCGGCGTGCTCCAACGTCTTGTCGCACTTGCTCCGGCCGAACTTGGGCCTCGTTACCACGCGAAGCGTGGAAATCGGCAACTTCGAGCATGTCTTTTGCACGCGCTTGATCATCTGCCATCACTCGGTATCGCTGAAAGAGGTCAACTATCTCTTCCCGCTCTACCTCTATCCGAACGGCGAAAAGCCGCGCGATCTGTTCGAGTACGACGACGGGCGGGTGCCGAACCTTTCGGCGGGATTCGTGGCGGAGCTTGTGGCGCGCCTGCCGCTTCCATTTGTTCCCGACGGCAGCGGCGATCTGCGCAAGACGTTGGGGCCCGAAGATGTCTTTCACTATGCCTACGCACTGCTTCACGCGCCGACCTACCGTACTCGTTACGCTGAATTTCTCAAAACCGACTTCCCGCGCCTGCCGTTGACGGGCGACCTGAAGCTGTTCCGCGCCTTGGCCGCCAAGGGTGCCGAATTGGTCGCAATCCACCTTCTGGAATCGCCCAAGCTTGAGCACTTCCTCACCGACTGGCCGGTCAAAGGCGACAACACCGTCGAGAGAGTGGCCTACGATGAGCAGCGCGGCCGGGTCTGGATCAACAAGACGCAGTACTTCGGCGGTGTGCCCGAAGCGGTATGGAACTTCCGCGTCGGCGGCTACCAGGTTTGCGACAAGTGGCTCAAAGACCGCAAGGGCCGGAAGCTGACCTACGACGACACCCAGCACTACCAGAAGACCGTCGTCGCGCTGAATGAGACCCTTCGCCTGATGGGACAGATTGACGAGGTGGTCAGTCGACACGGCGGCTGGCCTATTCAGTAGGCGATGCCCGAGCCTGCTGCCCGCCCGATTTAACTTTACTTGCGGGCGAATTCCGCGCAAACTGTACCGCTACCGCCCCCATTGGTTGACGAGGTCCTTCCATGCGATTACGAACTCTCTTGCTGGCTCTGCCGGCCGCCGCGATCGTTTCGTTGGCCATCCCTGGCTTCTGCCTGGGCGTCGAATCGAACCTGCTGGCCAACGGCGGGTTCGAGACGGCGGCCCGGCTTTCACCGCAACGACTGGCGCGATTGGCCGGCGAAGGCGTGAAATTCGAGAGTCCCGATCCGCTCTTGCCGCTCCGCTGGACCTGGTCGGCGGAAGGCAACGCTCCGACGATGCGGCTGGTCGCCGAGGCCCATACGGGCCAGCGTGCGCTCGACGTCACCGCGCCTCGCGGCGGGAACCTTCACTTGGGCATGGGGGTGATCGAGGTCGTGCCCAACGCCACCTATCGTTTCGGCGCCTGGGTCCGCGGCCACGGCAAGGGCGCCGTGGTGATCCGCGGCAACGCCTTCGAGGGCCCGCAAGAGCTGGCCCGCCGAGACCTCGCGGTCAGTTCCGTCTGGAGCCTGACGCGGGGCGAAGTGACTATCCCCGGCCATATCCGCACGGTCTCCCTGCAGCTCATCACCTGGGGCGAAGCCGAGCTGACCTGGGACGATGTCTTCTTCTCCGCCGAGCTGCCCAGGGCCTTCGATCCCGACGCGGTGCTCAATACCAAGCCCCAGCTCGACCAGGACACGCTGGCCCTGGTCGACTTCGACAGCCCGGCGGCGTGCCGTTTGGAGAACGGCGCGAAGATCACCGAGGAGGGCGGCGGGCGCTTTGGAAAAGGGCTGCGACTGGAGCGGTCGCTGGCCTCTTCCGCCCTGATTCCGCTGTCGATCGAGCGCATGCCCGTGGAAGGCACGCTGGAGTATTGGTTCGCGCCGGACGAAGTTCCCAGCCATATCCATTGCTACGCGGTGGCCCTGGCGGGCGACCTGGACGTGATGACGCTCCAGGCCGACACGAGCGATTCGCTACGGCTCAGTTGGCGCACCTCCGAGGGCCTCTACGACCCGCCCAACAGCATCGCCTGCGAGAGCTCGCTGTCGAGAAGCTGGTTCCGCAAGGGCCAGTGGCACCACGTCGCGGTGCAGTGGGACAAGGAAGCGGTCCGTTACTATCTCGACGGCGTTCTGGTCCAGTACAGCACCGACCGGCCGCTGCCCTTTTTCAGAACGCCCTCGGGAATCAAACTGGGGTCGCTCTACTCGGTCTACGCCTGGTCGGGGTGCATCGACGAGGTGCGGCTCTCCAAGGTCCAGCGCTACGGGCCGTTCATCCCGGTGGGGGCCAAGTGGAGCCCCTTCGTGGTCGCTGAAAAAGAGGCAGGCGGCCCGAAGCGTGCCGGGCCGGCCAAACTGCGGCCGGCGCCCGACTACGCGGCCCAACGGGCAAAGCAGATCGCAACCATTCCCGCGCCCCCGGCCGGGGCGTTGACCTTCAGTGCAGCGGACCTGAAGCCGCTCTTGCGGGACGACCCGGACTTCAAGATCGAGAAAGAAATTCCTGCCCCCGGCCTGACCACGGCGCGGATCGGTCACGAGGGCCGGCTGCTGCGCGACCCGGACAACGACGGCGGCTTCTGGAAGCTCGACGCGGTGCGGCCCGGCCGGTATTACGTCGGCGTCTGGTACGAGTCGGGCAAGGCGGGGGCGGAGGCGACCGAGAGCGGCTTCGGCGCCTTGGCCGCGTACCTCAACGGCCGCATCCTGCAATTGTCGACCACCTCCGATCCGCTCCAGGCGGCGCCGGGCGTCTACTTCGCCGAGGCCCAGACGGCCGACGCGGCGTCGCTGCGGCCGGGCGACGAGATCGCCGTGCTGCCCGAATCGATCAGGGCGCTTCGCCTGGCGCGGCTTTGCCTCTATCCCACGGAGCCGGTGCGCGGCCGGGGCTGGGTGCCGGAGAACTTCGGCGCCACCTGGTTCAGCCGCGACACGGCCCTGCGACTGAACCTGGACGCCGCTTTCAACGGCAGCGCCCGAGACGGTTTCCGCCAGGTGCAAGACTTGAACCTTCCCTCCGACCTGAAACGAGCCGCCGATGGCACGCGGGCGCTGGCTACCTGCCGGATCAGCAATCCCCTGCCGGTCCCACTCACCGTCGAGTACACCGCGGAGGTGAAAGCCTATTTCCGCGAGCCGGTCGGCGAAGACCGCGCCACCGTCGCCTTGCAACCTCACGAACGAATCACCCGGGAGATCCCTTTTACGGTCATTCCCGATTCCCGCCGCTACACGATCGAGTGCCGGGCCCGAGCCGTTCGGCCGCCCGCGCTGGGCTGGCCGGCCGCCGACACCATCGCTTTCTTCCCGGGGGTGCGTCAAAGCCTTCCCTGGCCGGATCCCTTCACGGCCAAGGACCAGCGATCGGTGGAGTTCGGCGGGCCGCTTCCCGGCCCACGGGTCTGCTTCTCGCTGGGCGGCGCCTGGCAATCGGCCTTCACGACTTCCCTGTCTCCACCGGTCCCGCCTCCGGCCGGATTGGAGTGGACGCCCCGATCGGTTCCCTTTCCTGCCTGGCAGTGTCGGACCGATAGTCTCACGCCCAAGCCGCACGGCATTTACCTGCGGCGGGTCTTCACGATCCCCGAGCAGGAAGCGAAGAAGAATTACCGGCTATGCATGGCGGACGCGGCGGACGAGGCGACCGTCTACGTCAATGGGCGGAAGGTCGGCAACGTCCGCGGCGGCCAGACGCCGCTTGCCTGCGACGTGACCGGCGCGCTGCGCCCCGGCGCCAACGAGATCCTGATCGTCATTCGCGACGTGCTGGCGATCATGGACCCCGCCTATGTCAATCCGGCGTCGCCGACGCCCAGCGTCGCCTACCTCGACGCGCCCGGCGGCGAAAGCTGGACGGGACCGGCCATCGGGGCCGTCTCGATCGAGTCCTCCCCGCTGGTGGCCGCTCAGGATCTGCTGGTGATCCCCTCGCTGAGAAAACGGGAGCTTGCGGCGCGGCTGGCGTTGGTCAGCCATGAGCCGGCGGTGGTCAAGGCGCGGGTCGAGGCCCGGGTACTCGATGCGGGGCGATCCGTGCTGGAACTCGGCAGCCGCGAGGTGTCGCTGGAGCCGGGGAAGAGCGTGCCGCTGGTTTTCACCATGCCTTGGAAGGATCCTGTTCTGTGGGGACCGGAGAACCCCAAGCTCTATACGCTGGCCGTGGAGACGGTGAGCCAGCCGGGCGGCAAGCGGCTGGACCTGCTCCGCCAGCGCTTCGGCTTCCGCGAGAGCTGGGTCGATAAGGACCGCCTCTACTTCAACGGCGTGCCGGTGCGTCTGAAGGGCTCGACCTGCCAGGGCGGCGGGGGCGTGAACGTGGGCGACATCCAGTGGTCGCGCGGCACCCCGTATCCCGACTTCATGGACGAGTTCGGCTACCCGGTGAGCTTCGCGCTGGCCGCGATCTTCAATTCGTCGAGCCTTCACAACGTGGAGCGCGACCGCTTTTGGGAAGCCGCCCGCGACAACGTTCTGGCCGGCGCGGCCCGTTACGGCAACCACCCCTCGATCATCGCCTGGGACCTGTCCAACGAATGGCTCTCCTTCCTCGACTACGGCGGCGGCGACCGGCGGAAAGGATCCAAGCGGTTCAAGGCGCTGGACGACGCCCTGAAGGCGCTCGACCCGTCGCGGTGGACCTTCTTCGACGGCGACGAGGACTTGCAGGGCCTGCACGACACCTTCTCGACGCACTACATGCTGGAGTCGGCCAATCCGCACCCGATCTACGGTTTCGGCTTCCGCGGCCACTCCAACTACTTCCCCGACGGCGCCTTTTTCCACCCCTTGGACCGGACGCTGGAGCCGGGCCAGGAGGTGGCGGTCAACGTCTACCGGGGAACGAGCTGGCGCGTGGGCGAGAAGCCGCTGATGGACACGGAGAACCTCTGGAAAGTGAGCGCCTACATGCCGCCCGGTCCCTGCAAGTTCGCCGACGAGGACGACGTGCTCGGCCCGGGCATCGACTGCGGCCGCGGTCCCATCGCCTGGATGTGGAAGCAGAACCTCGACGGCCACCGCGACCTGGGCGTCTCGGCCGTGTGCAACTACACGCCCGTCACCGGCGTGGCCCGGCGGGGTCACAGCCTCCAGTGCTTCATCATGCCGGACCACACGCACCACTGCTACGCCGGCGCCAAGATCGAGCGCAGCTACTCGCTGCACAACGACCGCTTCGTGCCCAGCGACTTCGTCTTCCGCTGGGAGCTGTTGGACCCGTCCGGCAAGGCGGTCGCCGGCGGGACCGACCGGCGGGCGATGCAAAGCGGCGGTCTCCAGCGGGGCAAGTTCTCGCTGGTCGCGCCGGACGTCGCCGCGCGGACGCGCTACACGCTCCGCATGGCGATCTCGGCCGACGGCGCTTTTGCCTACGGAGAAGAACGGGACCTGGACATCTGGCCCAGCGTTGCGATCCCGACGGGCACTTTGCCCCTCCGTACTCGTCACGCTCCGCGTGACGCGGGCGCTCACGCGGGCCCTCACGCGGAGCGTGAGGAGTACGCGCGCCGGCTAACGCTCTTCGATCCGGCCGGAACGACCGCGGCCGCGCTGCGTAGCGCAGGCGTCGCGTTCGCCTCGATCGGCGAGCTGACCGCCCCGGCGGACGAGCCGTCCGCGTCGGTGCTGGTGATCGGCGAAGGCGCGCTGAAGGCCGACACGGCCGTGGCGGCCGGAAAGCTCGCCGGCTACGTGGCCGCCGGCGGCCGGATCGTCGTGTTGGCCCAGGACCGCCTGCTGCCGGGCCTGCCGGTGAAAACGACGTTGGAGTCGAGGGAGTGGGTCAGCATGCCGATGGTCCGCACGCCGCAGCATCCGCTCGTCCAGGGCGTCACGTCCTGGGACCTGCACTTCTGGAGTCCCGACCACATCAGCGCGAAGGGCGCGTACTCCAAGCCGGACGGTGGACCGTTCGTCACGCTGGTCGATAGCGGCACGGATACCGGCCTGGAATGGGCCGAGATGATGGAATGTTACTCGGGCCGGGGCTTGTACCTGCTCAATCAACTGCCCTTGGCCGGCAAGTACCATGTCGAGCCGATGGCCCGCGAGCTTCTCCACCGCCTCATCCAGTACGCCGCGGGTGAGAAAGCGTTCCGGGCGCCTGACAAGAAGCTGCTGGTGTCGGCCGGCCCGGCGTCGCTGCTGGTCGCGAAGCTCGGCGAGGCGGGCGTTGCCTGGGTCCCCGTCGGGCAGAACGCTTCACTGACGGACCAGTCGATATTGCTCATCGACGCGGCGGAACTGCCGCCCGATTTCCAGCCGCCCGCCGCCTGGCGGACGGCCCTCGCTGCCGGCGCCGCGCTGATCGTCCACGGCGCGCGGCCGGAGCACGACGCGTTCCTCACCGCCCTGGCGAGCACGCCCGTGGCGCTGGTCGCGCAGCCGTTTGGAATGTGGGAGGGCCGCGCCTACCGCAACGGGCACACGTGGCTCACGCCCGGCCTGAGCCAGATCGATCTGTATTGGAAACGGTACGACGGCTCCGAAGGGGCCTCTCGCCAGGCCGAGGACCCGTCGCTGAAGATCGACGACCTGGTCCACTACTCCGTCGCGGCGGTCGGCGCCATCGAGCACATCTTCCCCGGCGGACTGGTCGAGATTCCCGTCGGCCGGGGCCGGTTGATCCTCGATCAACTCCGCTGGGAAACGCCGCAAAAGCAGCTCGACAAGCTCTCGTCGCGGGTGCTCTCGTCGATGATGATGGGGCTCGGCATCGCCATCGCGCCTTATACGCCCGCCCGCGAGTTGCCCGGCCAGATCGCCTACCAACCGATCGACCTCAAAACCTGGGCCAACCGCGGCCTGGCCGACGAGGTTGCCGGCGACGGCGAGGGCGGCTGGTCCGACGAGGGCCCGGACTGCGACTTGCGCAGCTTCCCCACCGGCCAGCAGACTTTCGGCGGCGTGCCCTTTTCCCTCGGCCCGCCGCCGCACTCGGCGATCGTGTTGAGGTCCGACTCCCGGCCGTTTGCCGGGCGGATGCCGGCCGGCGTGACGATCCCCATCGGCTCCCGCGTGGAAGGGCTCTGTTTCCTCCACGGCATGACCCACGCGACCGACGGCGAGGAGGCCGGCCGGTATCAGATCGAGTACGCCGACGGCCGAATCCACGACATCCCGCTGGTGGCCGGCGAGAACGTCCGCGACTGGACCTCGCCTCCGGCCTTGCTCCCCAGAGAAAAGGGGACGCGAAGCCGCGTCGCCTGGACGGGCACCACCAAGGCCCATCCGGTGGTCTGCGTGTTCCAGATGCTTTGGGTGAATCCCTATCCCGAGACGCCGGTCCGGGCCGTCCGCTTCGCCAATCCGAAGCAGAAGGCCTGTCCGATCCTCATGGCTTTGACGGCCGTCGTGCGGGACGAGAAGGCTGCCGCCGATCGCGCCGCGGCCCATGCCCGCGCCAAGGAGCTGCTCGATCAAAGCACGGCCGCCTTGGACGCCGGCAAGGACGCCGCGGCCCGCCAACTGCTGGAGAAGGCCGTCCGGGAAGACGCTTCGCTGGACGCCGCGTATCGGGCCCTGGGAGGCCTCTGCGAGAAGTTGAAGGACGAAGACGGCGTGCTGGCCGCTTACCGCGCCTGGGCGGCCGCGGGAGCCAAGACGCCCCTTCCCTACAACCGCATCGGCGAGAT
>Ga0181539_1005522_pt1 | contig 10170 bp, 4 predicted proteins | sample PEATcosm2014_Bin_46_FD_119767 | JGI IMG/M metagenome (GOLD analysis project Ga0181539, IMG submission 119767) | Peatland microbial communities from MTU Mesocosm Facility, Houghton, MI, USA - PEATcosm2014_Bin23_60_metaG | ecosystem: Environmental > Terrestrial > Soil > Wetlands > Peat | place... | reverse complement strand
TGGCTTTGACACGCTCGACCTGCGGCCCCACGGAATCCTCACCATAGGTGTGAAAGGTGAAGACTCCCACCTGTTTCATCAACTCGTCGTCTTTCAGGATTGGATCGGTGTAGTCGTTCGTGATGACGGCATTATCAGCAACGGCCAATCGTATGTCGCCCAGCCCCTCTTTCTTCAACCGCCGCGCCACAGCCTCCAAAACTTTCGGAGCCTCATCGGGATCGATCCGCGGACCCTCTGGAGGGTAACAGTCGGTTTCGTTGAAAGGGCTGAAGTACTCGAAGTCGATGTGCGCCTGAATGCGCGCGTACTCCAGCATCGAGACTACTTCCTCGGCGAAATCGTCGTACATCGCGGGACTCAAGTGCCCCTGCCGGTCGGCAGGAACGTCCTCTTGGCACACCTTGTGTTGCGGTGGGGGCGCTTTGTCGTCCATCATCCAACCCGGCACCGGCCCCATCAGTGCGACCATCGGACGGATGCCCCGGGAGTTCAGATAACGCAAACCGTTCCAAGTGGCCTCGAAAATGGGAGTGGAGTAGCGGTCGTTCCAATACTCCCAGTCCTTAACGCCACTGGTTTCCTCCCAGTTGCTATAAACGAGGTAAGGAACGACGCGGAACATCGTGGCCCCAAGATCGTCAATCAGCTTGTCGAACATTGCCTTTTGATCGTTCCGGAAATAGGGACCGGTGTAATTTACGCCGAATCCCTGGATTTGCTGGTATTCCTGGCTGGGATTGATGCTGATTCGCGCGCCTCCTTCCCGGTCCTGCGCGCCGACCGCCGCCACGATCCAAAACACCGTCACAACGGCGAATAAAACCTCTCGATTCTTCATCATAGTCAGCCCTCGGACTGAATCTGTAGCCGAATCCCCGACTTGCGGCCCGGTTTTTTTGAAATGGAATTCTGGTGAGAGTCACGGCCGTAATGACCTCACCATATGACTACCTGACCCCCTTCCATCCTTCTGATATTCACCGCATAATCTCCTTCTCCGAGGCTTCTCAGGGTGTAGCCCTTGGCATCGAGGTCACGACGCAAAGAGAGTCCGACGTCTGCAAGGGTAATGCGGCTTGGGCGGAACGCCAGCCGCAGATACTCCGTTCCTGCCCTCTGGGTGGAGGTATATTGGACCTTCTTTGGGGCGTAGGAAACATCCTTGAGCACTGCGTCTGAATAGAGAATATGGTTTTCCCCCGGCGGAGCCCATTCGGGAACCCCCGCGAAGGCAGGGTAAAACATCCTGGGGCACTCGCCGTAGCAGTCCGACCACCAGTTGGAGATATCTTTGCTCACCGGGCTTTCAAACGCTTCCCCATCCGGCTTATTACAGTAAATCACCCAGTTTAACGATCGGTAGGCCTTCTCTTTGTAAGCTTTATCACCCGAAACCGCATACCAGCGGGCGCACTCCGCTGCATATCGTGCGGTTTGATAGTCCATCTTCGGCAGGATCGAATCCTGCTCCCCTACAATATTCGCTCCCCATTGAGTTGCCGGCTCGCCGGGGGCGCAGCGAAAAATAAATTTGTCTTCAGTCCACTTGATCAACTTGGGCAGATCCGTCCGCCAATCAGGATCAAGTTCGGGATAATCGAATAGAGCCAAAGTAAAGTTACTGGCAGGCGTATTGCTTTTGTAGGTGTTGCCGTAGTCTGAGTTGTCCGTATGGCCGTCAGCCCAGTAGCCTGTCTTCAGGGGATATTGCAGGAGGAAATCCTGGGTCTGCGCACGGGCATTCTCGTAAGCCTTGACATCGCCACGGTTCGCTTTAATCAATTGGTCAAGTAGCATGTAACAGCCCACCCAGTGCGCCCCGTATTCTGAGGTAACCTTCCCCGTATCCATGAGCACGCGGTCAGGCCAGACCGATTGGGTGGAAGTACCGGTGCGTACCTCGCGGGCCAGCTTGTTAGCCACATTCAGGGCGGCAGTCAAGTATGTTTCGTCGCCGCTGTAGAGGTACATGCGGTAATACACCAGACCCATATCCCCCGCGTAACCGACGAGAGTCTCGTTCAGGAGAAATCTTTTGGCGCTTGTAAACCCGCGGAATTCCATGTCTCCAGCGTTCGTCGTCGTATAGGGAAAATTCGGCCAAGCAAATGTTGAAGGGCTCGTACCATGAGCAATCGTGTAATCCATGAGCTTTTTTACGATGGTCATGACAGTGCTGTCGCCTGTGTAAGCGTAGTACAAACGAGCCGATTCGAACCAATTCGGGATTTTCTCTGCCACATCGTTCATCCATGTGTCCGGTTCCAGTCTTCCGTTCTTATCCCAGAACGCGCAATAGAAGTAAAACTGCGGATACGATGACCTGGGGGGCGGGCCGGGGCAATTGGGCACTTTGGTCTTAATGAAGTCCCAGCGCAAGCGGAGAAAGTGGTCGTAAGCATTCTGAATTGGCACAGACCAGGGAATGATCTTGTTCTGATCGTCCAAAATCACCTTGTGGCCATTAAAGACGTCTACTGCGAAGGCAAGGAGCAAATCAATTCTAGATATAGCCACGAGTGCTAATCCGATGATAAGAACCCCACAAGTCAGGCTCCGTTTGACCCACATCCTCCTAAACATGAGTGACCTCGCGGCTTGTGTTGTTTTGTGCAGACACGGGCAGGTTTGGGACCCGGCCTTTATTAACATCTCTCGGCCCACGTGGAGAGCGAAAGTCGCGGGGCGAGCGCCTCCCCCTCAAGCCCTCAGCATAACGCGCCATTACCGTACACGGCTCAAGGGGCTTGCTGTTTTTCCGCTTCTGACTCGATGCGCACGAAGATCGCCCTAGCTTGCTTGTATCGCTTCTGGGCGGCCTCGCGGTCCTTGGAGAAAAACCCGCTCCATGCTCCTCCTGGTGAAGTCTGTTGGATCAGGTTGTCGATCCATTTGACGAAGAATTCTGCATCTCTGGCGCTGGCGCGGATGGGCTGACCCTTGACCACGACGAAAACCGCCCCCGTATGAGTCTGATGACCATCCTGCCAGTCCATCCGCCGGGCAGCTAACCACCCACTCTGGCGAAAGTTGAGTGTGGTCTCGAAAACCGCCGGTGAGCCGGGAGCCACTTCGGCAGTCTGGGAAGCTACCACCGATCCATTCTGGACCAGCTCAATTCTGCCGATCGCGTTCTTGAGGCTCTGCCACTCGACGCGCACTCGCACGGGACCCTTTTCTTCCAAGCGAACCTCATCGCCGGGTTGGGCCGTATCGTTTACTCTTAGATCCAGGAATTCGTTGTGGGCATTGCGGGATACCTCGGTTCGCCCCTGCGCGATACCGTCGATCCATTTGTCGTAAGTCAGCTTTCCATCGGGAATCCTGACGTACGTCAGCAAACTTCCGAGGGGCTGCATACCGTTGCACGGATAGTCCGTAGCCCCAGCGAGGCCCGGACGGAAACCGGTGTTCAGGAGCCGATAATAAGCTTGAATCGCCGATTCACCTCCACGCACGTCCTCCTCCACAAATGAGGCAGTTCCTAGCGCGATTTCCACTGGGTACTCCAGTGGCGCGCAGCAGTCGAGCGACTGCGGGATGCCGTCAGGGGGCGGGTAGAAAGCGAGGGGCAGGTACTGCATATGTGCAAATCCCACAATGGCGCCTTGTTGCTTTGCCCACGCAAACGCCGGGTAGGTGTACTCGGAAAAGAATCGCTTTCCGGACTTTAGGCCGAGAATGGTAAGGTGTCCCCCGATCGCCTTTTGCTCGAACGTGACGCCTTCGGGATCAAACTTCCATTCGGCACCCCAATGCACGATGCGATCGGGCGTCGAAACCGGATTGTCGCGGCCGGTGATAAATGGGATGTCTTTTTCCTGGTACTTCCCCTCCCCATTACCAATATCCGCCAGGACACAAATCACAGCCAAGTTGTTCGGCTTCATCATTTCCAGAAGCTGCTGCGGAGTGAGCATCTCTTTGAGGCCGCAGTGAATTGAGCGGTGCATATGCGCATCTCCTGCAAACCAGCCGGAAGGCTCCGGCCTTTCGACCGACTGCGCCCGGAAAACGAAAGCACCTGGCACACTCAGGATCAGAAACGCCGATAAGGCAGAGACAGCCAGTCCCCTCCTTTCTTTGATTCTCATCTCCAGTCAGCCTTTCCATCGATGGATTTGGACAGGTTAACAGCTTCCTTCTGAATCTAGAATTCGGGCCCCCTCCTCCGCTCACACTGCCGCGCCCCGCTCCAGGTACCTGGAGCGGGAACAGTGCGCAGCAGCTTCGCTGTGGCTTAAAACACCAGTTTCAAGGCAAATTGCAATTGGCGGGATGTCGTGGTCGTCTTCGTGATACTTCCCACCACCGTAGTAAGATCGATGTCATTATTGGGATCCGCGAAGTTCGGGTGATTGGGCAGATTGAAGAATTCCGCGCGGAATTGAAGGTGGGCCCTTTCCGACAGCCGAAAATTCCTCATCACTCCGCCGTCGAGATCGATCAAATTCGGGCCATTAATAATACCCTTCCCAGCGTTGCCGAACTGCTTGGGAGGCGCGACTACGAAGGCCGCAGGGTTGAACCAATGAGTAGGAGTTCGAAAACCTGGTCCAAAGAACGGCACCCCCGGCACTACGTCCGGGTGGTCAGCATACGTCTCACTCTCGCTGTTATCGAAGGAGACCATAGGAGTTACGGGGAATCCTGACTGGTAGGTAAAGATTCCTGAAACCTGCCAGCCGCCCGCCAGATTCCTGGCAAAAGCCCCGTAGTTAGTGGGAGTGGGGATCTTGTACACAAAACTCTCAACAAAGCGCCTTTCGAAGTCAGAGGCAGAGCGTCCGTAGGCGCAAGTGAAGCAGTAGGGGTTCTGGAACCCGGAATTACCTGGGGGGCCGGACCCATCGCCTGCTGTATCGTTGTCGAGGTACTTGGACCACGTGAAGGAGGTCAGAGCGGTCACACCGTGCGAAAACCGCTTCTCCAACCTCATCAGCAGGGCGTTGTAGTTGCCGTACTCGAGATTGGTGTCAAGCTCGACGTAGCTGTATTGCGGGTATGGCAAGATGTAAGTGCCATTCACTAGAGGAGCATCCATGTTCCGACCGTCCAGGAACCCGGTGTTTTTCTGCCAGTTGTACGTAACTTCCGCCACCCAATCCGACCCAAACTGGTGCTGGATTCCGAAGGATGCCTGCTGCTGATACCCGTCATACATGTGCATGTCAAGGGCTTCCATACTCGGCGCTGCGGGTTTCGCACTGGTCGGTGACATGGCATACTGGATTGGAACGGTGGGAACCTCTGCAGTACTGTTGCCGGCCTGAAAAACATTCCAATGCGAGAACGGTATATTGGTGCGCGTCGCCTCGATACCGTTTTCCCGGATGACGTCATAAAAAATCCCGTAACCGGCACGGATCACTGTGTTTGTATGTCCGGGGATCGAATAGGCAAGACCCAAACGGGGCGCATAGTTATGATAGTCGGGTTGAACGCCGGCCGAGCGCCTTACAAAGTTCTGGCCAGCAATAACGAGGTCTCCAGATGGGAAGCTAACATTCGATAACCGATCGAACTTCTCATAGGCGGGCCCGTCGTACTCCCAACGCAAGCCCACATTCAGGGTGAAGTTTGGCGTTACTCTGAATTCATCGTTAGCCCACCATCGTAGGTTATTCCGGAATATGTAGCCGCCGCTATCACCGGTTGTGGCCGATGCTTCCCGGGGGTATCCAAGCAGAAAATCGGCGAAAGGAAATCCGGTGGCCACGCCGGACGCCGCATTAGGGTCGGCGGTGAAAGTTCCGTCGAAGGTGAACCCGCCCTGAGGATAGCTAAACCCGGTACCCATATTCGTCTGCCAGCGCTGGTATTCGGCTCCCAACCTGATTGTATGCTTGCCTGCGACCTTGGTCAACTTGCCCACATAGTAATATTGGTTGCTTGCCCGGTATTCCGGTTCATAGGGGTTCGAGCCGGGGCTGGCCATCCCCTCGACATTTGTAACGAAGGGTTCTTGGTCAATGACCCCTTGAATACCTAGCGTTTTGTTCAGGTTATCGCCATACAGTTGGGAAATGCCCGTCCGCATAAGCCTGAAGTAGGAGACCTGTCCTTGCAGAAACATCGTGGGACTAAAAGTATGGGTCTCGGACGCCGTCAAGCTCGTGATGGTGATCCCATCAAAGTCTCCATTGCCGGGCAGTTCGGCGCCCCCCCAAGTTTGGCGGGCAGTGTACAAGTGCGAGTTACTGAAGCTATAGTGGCCGAAAATGGAATCCTTGGGCAGCGAGTCGTCGATCCGGAAGTTGATTTGGTTGCGCGTGTTTCGATCGATGCCAGCCCCGGCAAAATTATTTGCTATACCAGGGCCCGTTGGCAGAGGCCACTGCGATGCTAAATATGCAGCCGCGACGGGACTAATCAGACCTGAGGGACCTGAGGGAATGGTGTTATTTGCAAAGGCCGTTCGCTCCACCCCGGAGGGACAACTGGCGCAAGCTTGAGTTGTAAAGGGATTATAGATGGTCTCTGGAATCTCCGTAAATATGCCTTGTCTCATCAACTCGGTAGGCACCGTTCCAAAAAAGCTCTCGGCAATACGCTCCCGTGACCCTTCGTAGCCTGCGAAAAAGAACAGCTTGTCTTTCTTAATCGGCCCGCCAATCGTTGCTCCGAACTGGTTTTTCCTGAGCTCGGGAATCGGCAAAAGGCGATTGTCAAAAAAGTTATAAGCATTCAAATCGCTGTTGCGCAGGAATTCGTAAGCGTCACCATGCAACTTATTCGTTCCAGTTTTCATCTGCAGCAAAACCTGTGCACCCGGGCTGGTCCCGAGGTCTGCTGCGTAAGCCGACGTTTCGATTTTGAATTCCTGAATGACGTCGATGGAAGGAATATACGAGGCGCTGTTCTGGTACGTTTGGACGTCAGCGCCGTCCAGGGAGAATGCATTCCGGTCCTCGCCACCGCTCCCGGAGATAAACGAGGTGCCATAATCGTTAACAGCACCCGAATAACCGCTGCGAAGACCGTAACTCGTTACTCCCGGACTAAGCTCAGCCAAATTGAAGTAATTTCGACCGTTGAGCGGCATCTCGACCATTGTTGTCGGTCCGACCACCTGGCCGACGATACCATCGGTTCTCTCCACCAGGGGAGGAGCGGCGAGAACAGACACCTGCTGGGTCGTTTGGCCGAGTTCAAGCTGAAAATCCGCCGTTGCAGACTGGGCAACCTGCAAGGTGAGTTCTGACCGCATGGCGGTCTTGAAGCCTTCCTTCCCGACCCTAACCGTGTACGTCCCTGGAATGAGGTTGCCCATCACATAGTAGCCGGTGGAATTAGTCGTCGCTGTTGTTGTGACATCCGTAGCCACATTGGTCAAATTAATTGCAGCGCCAGGGATGACCGCACCTGAAGGATCGGTAACTGTCCCTGAGAGCACCGCCTGCTGCTGACTCCAAGCCCGTGGTACGGCCACGAGTGACAATACCAAGAAAATCGCGTAGACGTAGCAAGAAAACCGGCTCAACTCACACCCGATTGCTCGTAGCCGCACTAAAGCACTAGGCGCGATCGATTCACGATTCATTGTTGCCTCCATATTCTAGATTTTGTGACCCCCAGACCCAGACTGTGCATTAAAAGCCACCCCAATTGGTGGCAAAAGACATGAGAACAAGATATGCTAGAAATCCCACTGTATTACTAACGCCGAAAGTTCTTGCAGCGTCGAGGATACAATGACGCCGGGGCTTGTCAAGCCGATTCCGGCGGGAAAGGAGGGCCCTGTCCAATAGGTTGAACATAAAGTGAACTCAGCTTTGGTCGCGGGCGCAGCGAAGTCTCCTGCCTGATTCCCCTGGCGCGGAGAGCCGGTCAACTACAGTGTGTCTTGCACCCTCAAGGGCGAACGCACGAAACGGGCAGGGCCGGTCCCCCGCTCGCCGCAGCCGATCAGGCCTGCCTTCAGGACTGGGCGATCCGGGGCCACGTCCATGGACGTCAAGGGGGGATAAGTCGAGGAGTTTCCCCATTTTTTCGTTCGTGGGGTGCGATTCACCTTATTCGACGCGGTATCGCGGGAGCGGCGCTTCTTTTCCGATGTTGAGCACCGACCGGTGCCGTAGGATGTCTTTAATGAAAACAAAGGCTTTTCCTGTAGCCTCGTGAACTTGGGAAGTCGCGCGCGGCCGCTCCAAAAGGGGCTAGGAGCCTGTCGGAGATAGATTCTGCCGTATGTAGAATCAAGAACTTGGCGACTTGCCAGTACGTGTAAATTATTGATTCTTCGTCGAAGAACTCTTATCTCCGACAGGCTCCTAGACCGTCCTTATGGGGTCGAAATTAAAGTGTTCGCAACCGATCACTTTGTGGGATTTGTATCCACCTTGTTTTCAGTAGTTACACCGAATTCATGCCAAATTTTGAGGAAACTCCTGGGGATAAGTCTTCTTGCAACTGGCCAGCACCGATCCGGCGCCTTTCGATCTTCTCATTAGTCATATCAGGAGGTATTTCCGCCTACACTTCGGTGAAAAGAGCCTTCCGTTCTTATCGGGAAAACTGCTTTCAAAGAAGATCGTTGCCATGCAATCCAATTTCGCGGCTCTCACCGCCCTCGACGCACAGGAAGGTCTGGATGACCTGGAAAAAGCGAATCCTAGGCTAGATGAAATGGAGATATACGCCAATCTGCGTTGGCTGCGGAGTCTCAGAAGATCTCCTGGAAGGTCCCAGCCACCTCGCTCATTTCAAAACGGGAAGAAAGCGCGGTCTCCTGCCTCTTCCGGCAGGTGCCGGAAAACCTTGCACGCGCTCGTCACCTGCTACGAAATCATGATTCTCTCCGAGAACTTACGCCGCTTCATCGCTTTGTTCTGACGGCGATGACAGCTATGTCGTTCGGCGGCACCTTTACCTGGGCTCGCACAGCGCCGCCGCCCATGTTGAACGGGATGCGCTCGTCCCCATCGAGGCTTACTACCTCGGTTACCTGCGCGTCCGACCTGCCCAATGTCCGAAGGTCAATGGCCACATCGACTGATATCGGCTCCCCCGTCGCATTCCACATCGGAACTGCGATTCCAGCATCAGCAACATACACCTTGGCCAAAACGCCAGACTCAGAAACTCTGAGGCCGACATCGTCCCTAAAACGTCCGTAGAAGAGAATCTCTTTCCCCTTCTCCCACAGCCGCTCGACCTTATCCACCACTGCCTGGTGGTGAGACGCCTCGTCGGCGGTCACTTTGGTCGGTCTGATGTGCCATTCGTCTGTATTTCCCCTCGTTCGGATTCCTAGTACGAAATGATAGTTCGGGGCATAAAACCAGTTCTTCGAGGGAGCATACGAATACGCGCCCGGATCATTCACCGTCACGTACATGGGAAGAGTGTATCTCCACATCTCTACGAACGTTTCCATCTGCGGGTGGATTCGCATCGGCTCCCATAAGGGGTTCTTGTCTAAATGATAGTCAACATACTGTCCGTAGGCGTCATTCATGCCTTCTATGGAAAGAAAGGATTTCGGGTTTACCTTCCTGGTTTCCTCGCGGATGCGACGAAGCATTTCCAGATACCCAGAGCCCCAACCGGAAGCAGGCGTCTTATGACCATGATCCTTGTTGTAGCACAGTTCAGAATAAAAAGAACCCGGTTGGTCCACGAAGAGTCCATCAAAGTGGTAGTCCGTAATCATCCGTAAGGCCTCAGACACTAGGTGGTCTTGCCAACCCTTGACAGCCGGACACATCACCGCGTGCCATCCTTCGCCGCGCTTTGCCATGCTCCATTCCTCATTCCAGCCTTCATGAAGTTCACTGAAACTCAGACTGGAAACTCCTATTCCCGGCTGCTTGGTCAGCACCGCCCATCGTTTGCCGTTATTCTTATAAGTTTGGGTCGCGACTGCGGCGAGCCTTGCATTCATGTAGCCATACATAACTCTGCCGGACCTATGCACTCTATCGACAGCACTCACCAAAGCCTTCGCACCGCCGAGATCGGGGATCGGTACATACTCAGCGTAGTAGGTGTCGTGTCCGTTGTACATCCAGCCAATAAGCCCGATGATGCAGCCGGGGGGAGCCGCTTCAGCCCTCTGGATAATATCCTCGTAACTATTGAGCAGGTGTTCGTCACGATCTTTGATCCATACGCTACCTCCAGTGCCTGACAATTCCTTGATTCTCTTGGGCACTTGAGGTTGCG
>Ga0181539_1005521_pt1 | contig 10171 bp, 9 predicted proteins | sample PEATcosm2014_Bin_46_FD_119767 | JGI IMG/M metagenome (GOLD analysis project Ga0181539, IMG submission 119767) | Peatland microbial communities from MTU Mesocosm Facility, Houghton, MI, USA - PEATcosm2014_Bin23_60_metaG | ecosystem: Environmental > Terrestrial > Soil > Wetlands > Peat | place... | reverse complement strand
CCGCTGAGAGACTTCCTCGAACACCACCTCCCTCGCCTCGACTACACGTTCACGATGTCGTCCCTCGACAAGGTCGGTAAGGTTGCAACCAATTCCCTCCTCCGGATCGCGCTCTGCCAGCGGGACCACGCGGTTCCGTTCGACCGGCTGCTCGGGCACCGCCTCCTCTTCCTGAACCTCTCCAAGGCCGCCCTGGGAGCGGATGGAGCGAACTTCCTGGGCGCGATCTACCTCACCCAGCTCTGGGCCGCCGTTCAGCGGAGCGGGCGACCGGATCGGTCGGTCTACCTGATCCTCGACGAGGTCCACAACTACGCCGTCCCCGCGCTCGCCGACATGCTGAGCGAGGGGGCGAAGTTCGGTCTCCACGTCGTGGCCATCACCCAGTACCTCCACCGGGTGCCGCCGCGGGTGCGAGCGGCCCTCCTGGGGAACGTCGACGCCTGGCTCCTCTTCTCGCTCGGGACGGAGGACATGGACGACGCATGGAAGATCGTCAACGGGGAGAGCCACGGTTGGCTCCCCCAGGACCTCGTGGACGGGCTCCGGCCTTACGAGGTCGCGATGGCAGTATCGGGAGACCTTCTGAAGCTTGGAACGCGCCCCAGCCCCCCTCCGGACCCGCAGTCGAACGAGCTTAGGGACCTCGTGACGACGAGTTCGCGAAGATATGCGCAGCCGGAAGATTCGGAGGCGTCCCCCTGGATCGTGGGCCAGGAGACGGTCGAGGGACTACTGAAGGCTCTCTCCATGCAGCCCGGGAGCCGCGAGGAGCTGGGAGTAAACACGGCCCTGTCGGGGAGTCGGCTCGATGGTGTAATCGCGTGGTCCGTGGCCGCGAGGGATGTCGTAAAAGACGCGGCCGACGGAAAGTTTCGCCTGACTTCTCGTGGTAGCTTCCACCTGAGAGCGCTTGAGGCCCGCAGGAACGAGGGCGAGGACCACTGCGCTATGCTGGCTGACGCGGCAACTATCCTCGATGCGGTTCGCATTCCGGTTCAAATCGTTCCTCAGGCAGGCGGATACCTGCTTCCGGACGCTGAGTTCGAGTGGCGGGGGCGCACCTACAGCGTTGAGGTCGAATCTACCACTCTAACCTCGCGATTCGACCAAGTCGTCCGCAATATCCGGAAGGCCTTCTCATTCCATCGGAGGTGTCTCGTGGTCGTGGAAGACCGCGAGAGTGCGGAGCTTTTCGCGAGAACGCTCGCGAAAGGATTCCCCGAGGCCGACCTTTGGGGCGATCTCGGCCTGGCATGGCGGGTCGGTGTCGAGTCGATGATTCCGTACGTCGACGGTCCGCGGAAGCCATGGGCGTTCCTGACGGGTGGGGTTGACGAGGAGGACGGGCAGGAGACAGTGGGCACGGACGAGGAGAACCTGAGAACTAAGGCGATCTCATCTGCCGCGGATGACCCCTTGGCCACGGATCTTACTCGCGTGTACGAGTGTGCCGAACGGCTCCGCGCAACCGGAAACATCGAGGTTACCGCCACCGACTTCAAGGAGCTGACCGAGTCCGACAACGGAAACTCGTTGAGCCTCCGACGATTGGGAATGGCGCTGAGTTCGCTGGGCGTCCGGAGCCAGCGTGTAATGCGCGATGGGGTTCAGGTCAGGGTGTATGACCTGCGGACGCTTCTTCAGGGCGCCGGGCCGCGCCGCGCATATCCGGGAGACCCTGCGGGCCGGGATCCCAAAGACGCTTCGGAGGAGACGTAGTCGGAGACGCGACAACGACGGTTGGCCTCGACCCCTGGAATCGGTGCTTGCCGACCTTGCCAACCTTGCCGACCTATTCTAAAGGGTAGACAGGGGTCAGCAAAGGATGTCGGCACAGACGGTTGAGCCGACGTCGGCAAGGTATCGCGGAGCGTCAGAAAAGCTGTCGCGGAATGAGCGAAGCACTCACCGGATTAGGTCTGAGCGCCGGCATAGCGCGGGAGGGGCCCGCGACCGAAGGGAGCGGGAGGGACCCGCGCGAAGCCGCCGGCGCGTTACGGGAAGGCCGTTCGCGAGACCTTTGACGTGGCCTATAGGATCCTCAAACCTGTCACGGCCAGAACGATCCCGACCGTCAGGATCGCGAAGAACGCTCCCACGTTCAACGCAGACGCATCGGGAAGGCATCCCGGGTCCGCGACGCACGCGTTGAAGACCGCAAGGGCTTCCACGCCCGCCGCGATGAAGATCAGACCGACCGCGAGAGTGACCTCTCCCGCGCCACGGAACGCGAAAGCGGTTCGAACGTTCACCGCCATGGTTCCTCACGTGGGGACGGTCGCCCTGGCCGAAATAAGCAACGCGCTCGCCGCGGCTCGCTCGAACCCCCGGGACCGCTCCGGGCTCACGCGCGGACCGACCTCGTGGGTGAGGAGCTCGGTCGCAACCTGGTAGGCCGACCAGTGGGTGAGGAGCGCATTGTGCGAGGCAGCTGCCTCCGCTCGCGCGCCAATCCTGGTCGCGTGGACGCGGGGGAGTCCCGCCGCAATGAGCAAGGGGGTCACGTCCTCCGCGAGGACCTCCTCGCCCATCGCGTCCGCATAGATGCTCAGCGCGTCCTGGAAGCGCCCCAGGATCGTGTGGATGGCCCTCTGGAGCATCGCCATCAGGTCCGTCTCCGAGGAGAGGTGGACCTCACGGAGCTCCACGAGGGAGTGCATTCCCGCGTAGAGCTGGTTCGCGCAGGCGATCCGCACCCCCGTTCCCTCGGCTCGGACCGCCCAACTCCCGTCCAGGCTGTTCATCACCCGGACGCCGGGATAGACGGACTCCCCCGGCGCGAGTTCGTACCGGGTCCCGACCACGAGACGGATCTCCATCCGGCGTCCTCCAGCGAAGAGGCGGATCTGCTCGCGGGGGAAGGCGGGGGCGCTCGCGTCAAGGGCGGGGCGTTCCAGGGCCTCCCCGACAGCGTGGACGGCTTCCGCGACCTCGCGATGCTGCACGAGCTGGTAACGGTCGCTCACGATCGACACCACCCGGGAGGTGTCCTTACGGCGGACGCCCCGGTAGGCCTCGAGAGGCTCCCCCTGAGGTCCATGAACGGGGACCAGATCGTAGAGGGGAACCTGGTCGGGAGTGGCCACGATCTCGTACGGTCGGCGCAGGCTCAGGCTTTCGGTCGGGTTCGAGGCGATCATCGTTGTCCTCGGTCACGAGGGACAACGAGGGAGCCTCACGGGATGGCTGGGTCCGTCGAGACTCGAAAGCGCAGCTCACGAAATTGACGATGACGGCTGAAGCACCCCGGGGCTCGGGACGCTTTCACAGGAGGACTCGCGCCGCGACCCACCCAGGAGCGACTAACCACTCGAAGTTCTTGGTGACGCGGGGGCAACCGGAGGGACGAGCGCGTCCGCGAACTGGCGGATGCGGAACGGCCGGAGCAGAACGACGTCCGGACGTTGGGACGGGTCATCTGGGAGGCGAGGAGGGCGTGACACGGGTGCGACCAGGATCACGCGCAGCCCCGGGACCAGGGCTCGCGCCTCCCCGACCAGGTAGTTCCAGCTCGCCCCAGCATGGTACTCGTCCACGACCAGGAGCGAAGGGCGATGCACGCGGACCAATTCGGTTGCCTCAACTGACCCTTCGGCTTCCCCGTCGACCCGACAGTGGTGCACCCGAAGAAGGCCTCGCAACAGGACTCGCGTCTCTACGTCGCCCGCGACCACTATGGCAATGGCTGTGGTGGTGGCTTCGGGGCTGCTCAAGGTCTTGGCCCCGATGCGAGACGAAGCAGCCTCGCCAACTACAGGATCGGCATGAGCCGATACGGTTCGGTCGCGTTTCCCTCGTATAGGATGCGCGGGGCGAGGTAGGGACGGTAGCCGGAAATGAAGACTCGGCCGTTGGTATACTGGACCTTGATGAAGGTTTGCGCCAGCGGGATCACGCCCGGAAGCAGAGGGTCTCCCGAGTGTCCCATGGCGACCACGTGGACTGGGCTTCCCTGAAACACCGCCGCTCCCAGTGCCGGAAGTATCCCATGGGAGACGGGCATGCCGGATGCCTCGGCCATCGCCTGGAGGCCCGACAGGTACGCCACGACGAGATTCGTGTCATTGGATTCGTGGGCGGCCTGAAGGAATTCGGGGTCCTTGGGCACAGGCACCAACGGACCTGCCTTCGTCCAACCGATCCGGTCGAATGGAATCAGTATCCCGGGCGCCCCATCCTTCCGAGAATACAGTGGGATGGCGGACATGACTCGTAGTCGGGTCGTCACCGCGTCCCTGGATAGGTGGTCCGAGACCGTTTGGTACGCGTCTTCGGGCTCTAGCAGAGGGGGAGGGAGAATGAGGGCCCGCCCGCCGGCTTGGATCGTCTGAATCGCCATCGGGCCTATGATCGCCCGGGGAACTTCTCGCGGGATTGCCGCATCGAGTTCAAACAGCGTTAGCGCAGCCGGGAGAAGCCGTCCAAATGCCTCGGCATAGTCGGTACTTCCCGGCCAGATTCCCGAGTCCTTGGGGCTGGGGTCCGGGACCGGAGGGTTGATTCGTTGGAAGGTTCCCGGACCCGTGGTAGTGATCGTCGTAAAGCGCCCGTCAACGAGAGTGAAAGGGTAGGTGTCGACCGTAATCTTCACGCCGCGCAGCTTCGAAATGGTAAGCCAGCGTTCCAGTCTGCCCTCCCTGAGCAGTCGCGAGGTTTCCACGATCCCGTCCACATGGTAGTCCAACGTCGACGGCGTATCCCGCTCGAGCACGAGAACGACCGAGACGTTCCCCTTCGCCATCCGCCGGACCAGGATGCTCTCGATCTCGGATCGGCTGGGTATTGGTTCGCCGGGAGTCACAACCCTTTCGAAGTATTGGTCGATGATTGCGTCCCAGGAGTCGAAAACGATCATGGTCGGGTTTTGGGTGCTCGCGAGACTCCACGCCGATTGGACGGAACTCGGGAGCCAGAGGAACTCTTCCAGTTCCTTGGTCTCCCTTGGCGAGGCCATGACAGCGTCCTTCAGCGGTCGCGGGTTGTGGTCCTGGACGTGGTCGGGCTCTTCCTCGTACGCATCCACAATCTCGATCTCTGGGGACGGTACCTGCGAGGGTAGTTTCAGGAGCCAGGGATTCTGGACGAGCAGAGATTCTCGGGCCACGCGAAGGCTCACGTAGACGCGGCGCCCATGGAACGAGTCCATCAGCGCCAACGAAAGCATCGTCTTTCCGGAACCGGGCGGTCCGCGAATCATCAGAGTCCGCGCCTTCGGCTGCTGTAGGAACGCCTCCAGTTCAGGAGGGATCCGCACGACGCTGCTCCCCACCCCCGCTCGGGTCATGGACCGACCTCAGCACTATTATCGCGTTTTTGCGGATAGATTAAATGGCGAACATGTTGCCTTTGGCGTGTCAAGCGCCCGCCATGGCAGCGAATTCCGCGAGTCTCCGCTCGACCCTGGTGAGCGTCTTGGAGACCGACGACTTGTTTCGGGAGACCTTCTCCGCGAGCTGGGTGAGCGTGACCCGGCGCGGCACTTCGTAGTAACCCGACCTGAGAGCTTGGCGGAAGAGGGCACGCTGAATCCGGGTGAGATTCACTACGTTCGGTTGGGTGAGCGAACCTGAATCGTTAGGGCGGAACGAGAGGAGACGGGGATCGTTTCCAGAAGCGTGGAGGCCCGACACGAAACGGCGGAGCCGCGAACGTTGACCGACCAGCTCGCAGGTGCAGACCCCGTTCTTGTCCGAGAAAGGGTAACGAACGAGGATCTCAAGCTCGTTCCTGAGTGCGACTGGTCGCGACTTGCGATACAGGACCCGGTACATCGCGAGGTTCGGCCGCACGCCATAACATTCTACCTCGGCCACGTCAGGAAACGACGCGATCTCCTTGCTCCGATCCTCGGGGGAGCCGAGAATGTCGAAATCGCCAACGACCTTGCCATTGTCGACGGCCATTAGGTTGAGACCCTTGATCTCCAGGTCCGGGTGGCGCCGAGTGAATCTCGACAGCCAGACCCCGTGTGAGATCTTGAACTGGAGAGCCAGTATGGCAAGGCGATTGGAAGAATGGGAGGTCGAATCAGTCGACCGAGGACCGCGAGGCCCCTTCTTCCCCCCCCACTTTGACGAGGGCTCGGTGGTCATGACGCCTGCGCGAGAAGAGTGGCGTGCGGCAGGAGGCAGGTCAATGGTTCTTGCGTAACCAGGCCGATGCGGATTCGCCGGAGGGTGAGTGTCTCTCCTACCGTAACTATGTATCTGGCCCGGTGTCCTAACGGTCGTCGCGCTGCTCTACGGCGCGCGTTTGCTCAATCATCGACGGCCATCTCACGGAACTCGGATGGCTGGCTCCCCTCCTCCGCCGGATCCAAAGAGGGAACCCCCTGACGGAACTGACCCTCCGTTATCCCGAAGGATGTGTAGAAACGGGCGGCTTTCACCCAGTCCTGCCGGAGGACCTGCTCGGCACCGGCCGTGGCCGAAATCGCGGCCCGCGCCGCCTTGACGCATCCTCGCAGGTCGCGCAGCCTGCGCGCCGCCGCGCGCTCGTCCGCCTCCCGCGAATCATCGGGCAGGCCGCTCGTGATCTCAAGGAGGCTAAACCGGCGCGTGGCGGGCTCCTCTCCCGTGTCCTCGTCCGGGCCGCCGAACGCGACCCGCGACTCGAACCGCGTCCGCGAGTAGTCGCCGAAGCGGGGTCTGGGAAACCGACGGGTTTCCGGCCCCGCGGGGCGAGGCGGCTGCGGCCTCGCGTCGGGCCCGTGAATCGCGGGCAGGTCGGGGAACGGGTTCGCGGCCTCGTGGCACTCGGTCGCGCTGGCGGCGCTGATTGCGGTCATCGGCGCGAAGCGAGCGCGCAGGGCGTCCGAGGGCCGAATCGAGGCCCGAGGGCGGCCGGGCCCTCTTGATGTTCGCGCGGGTGGCCGCGCTCCGCGCGAACATCAAGAAGGGAGCGCGCGGACGATGACCGACCGCAATCAGCGCGCGGGACGAGGGCCGACAGCGAGGAGCGTGGGGGCCTACCCCCCCTTAGCGGATCTGGGAGAGGTCGCTCGCGACGGTGCTTTGCGTGTTGCTACCCCACACGGCGGTGTTGCCCCATCCCGAGTAGTACGGTTGCTGGGTTAGGTCTCCGGGCGTGGCTCCGGCCGATTTCGCCATGAGCGCCATCATCCACCAGGTTGGTCCTTGAACCACCGTCCATGCGGTCCCGCTTGCGCCCCCGACCTGTTGGAGCATTTGGGCCGTGGTGAACGAGCTTACCTGGCTCGGACTGACGGGAGATGGAATGTTCGGACCCCCATGGACGAACTGGCCATTGATGACCAAGAACGGAATCGAACCTCCCGCGTAGGCACTGACGTAGGCCTGCTCGACGCAATTGATTGTCCCCGGGAACGTCCCCGAGACACCCGAGGTATCTTCGCTCACTACGAAGGCGATAGATGAGGAAGAGATCTGGGCGTTCGAGAGGTCGACCTCAGGAATGGAACTCTCGGCGGAGTACATCGTTGAGGTCCCGCTCACAGTTCCGAATCCGCTGAGCGCTTTCCAAATCGCCCAACTGGTCGCGGAGCAATACGGACACCACGTTGCGCCGTAGAAGTAGACCACCGGGAGCCCCCCTTCGTGCCAGGGGGAAGCACTTACGGAAATCCATCCGACCGGCTCCGTCGTCCCGGAGGACGCCGGGGGAAGGACCGGACAGTGGAGGAACAGGATCCCGCCGAGCGCGATGACTCCCGAGATGACGAGCCCGACCACGATGCCCGTCACGAGGGTCGTCCGGTAGACCTTCGACCAGCGCGCCCCGGTCGACCGGAAGAGCCCGAAGAGGAGTAGGAATGCCGCCACCACGAGCCCCAGGGCGAGATACGGAATCGCCGGAAGGACGAGTCCCACCGGCGAGGGGACGAGGTAAGCGAGTATGAACCAGATAGTGAGGACCGGCAGGAGGAGGTAACCGATGCGCGGGAGCGTCCACTTCCGCTCCGCCTTCTCTCGATCCTGCTTGGTTGAACTCGGAACCGCGACGGTTTCGCCCCGACGACGCTGTCGCGAGCGCTGTCGGTGATAGAGTCCCCGGAGGGCTCGACTGGGTTCCTGAACGGACGAATCGGGGTGGAATCCGACTTTCGGGTCGTCCGCGATTTGGTCCCAGCTCCAGCCCTTCGACCGGAGCTCTTCGACCCGGTCCCAGTCGACCATAGGTGGACGAATCGGTCGACCCCTTTTTCCTCTTTCATTGAGAGCCGGTTTCTCGGTGGGTGGAATATCTTCGCCGAGCCTTTATTGCCCCACGGGCGAATTGAAATGGAATGGTCCGCTTTGCGAGTTTCGGGACGGGGGCCGGTGGTCCACGAGAGGAGGAACCGGGGGCCCGCTCGATAACACGATAATGAGTCTCACGAAGCATCACCCCTTTCGCGGGCCAACGTACGCGACCGGTTTCTTGCTCGCGATGCTCGTGGTCGCACTGGTCCTAGCACCCGCTCTCTCCCGGCTTCAGTCCGACCTTAGGCCCTTGACAAGCCCCCTTTCCGCGGACGACCTGAGCTGTCAGGGGGGCGAGTACCAGACGACCCATCTTCTGGTCCTCGCGGGCGGGTGCCAGGCGGTATTCACGGTGATGTACGGCCAGAACTTGAGCCACTGGAGCGCCACGGGTCAGTACAACTTCAGCTTCGCGATTCCGTGGATCGTCGAAATCACCCCCAGTGGCGAGCTCGTCCGTTTGGCGAGCCCACTCGACCCGTACGCGGGTACGGCCAACGTCACCGTGGGACCTAAGGAAGTCAACCTTTCGTCGGTCGAGTCCATGAACGTGACGAGCGCCTCGGGCAACTGGACGCCAGACGACACTTGGGCCGGAAGTGGACCGCAATGGAGCATCTCCAGCCAGGCCCTCGGGACCACCACGGTGGACGTCGTCTTCCATCTGTCCAACGTCACCGCCAACGCCTCCGCCAACGCGACCGAGAACGCCTCCTACGAAGTGAAGTTCGATGTCGGTGTGAGCGGGTGGCCCTGGGCCTCTTCGGATGACCTCCTCGGCTTCGGCCTCGAATCGTTGGGCGCGGAGGGCGCCCACTTCGCTTTCAACTCATCCTCGCGGACGCTGGACGAGAGCTGGAATTCCACCGGCCGCACGTTCGCTAGCCTCGTCTTCGGCGGGCTCGCGAACGTCACCTACCCCGCGCCCCCGGTCGGTCACGCGAGCGTCGGTGAACAGGTCGGCCTATTCTATGCCGCTTCACCCGCCCGGGAATCGGTGGCCCTCGTCACGTTCGGCGGGGTCGCCGGGAACTACTCGTCCGTGAGCTACGACCCGTGGGTAGTGTTCTCACCCACCCCTCCCCTCTCCCCGTCCTCCTCTTCGTCCTCAGGATGGCCGACGTGGATCGAGATTTCCGTTTGGCTGGTCGCCGGGGTGGTCGGAGTATCTCTCGTCGTCTCTATCCTGACGAGAGGCAGACGTCTCCGCCTCGAAGGCGAGAAACTGGTTGAGGGGATGCGCAGGGTGATCTCCGAAGGAGCCGATACGCCGCACCGGCCTCGTTGATGTCGCCTTCTCAACCATCAGCCCTGGGCAGGCCACCAATTTCGGGTCCGGTTGTCTCAGCAGACCCCTCGGGCCAATTCCCCCCGTGGGAGCCCTCTCGGTCGGTCGTTAGTGGTGAGCCGGGGTCAAAGGAAGACGAGGTCCGCCTCTCTCTCCGAATCGTCATCCACCTTGATCAGACCGGACCGCCGGGAGACGGCGGCGTCGCGAAGCGTGAGTCCACCCAGCAAGGAATGGCGCAGGTGCTCTCTGTGACGCAGGGAGCGGTGTCCAAGGTTCTAAGTCGCCTGGTCGCGGCCGAAGTCGTGCGACATGAACGTCACCACGTCCGAGGCGAAGACCGCAGAGTTCGTGTCTACTTCCTGACCGCGCGCGGCGAGGAGCTGGCTCGGGAAATTCAATACCGATTCGGGCTACCTTCACGAGTTCCACTGCGCGGGCAAACCGCCTAGTGAGGGACTGGCAGCCGCGTAGGCTTCCTGAAGGACGCGCGCGGCCGAGTCGGGGAGGCTTTCCAGCCTCCACGAGCGGACGAATTCGCGGGGTTCGTCCAGAGACGGGACCGCGATCAGGGCACGGGACGAGGAAGGGCCGCGAGGAGCGCGCGAAGGTAACTCCGCGCCTCGTTCGGAACCCCGCCGGAACGAAGTGGCACCCT
>Ga0181539_1005516_pt1 | contig 10183 bp, 9 predicted proteins | sample PEATcosm2014_Bin_46_FD_119767 | JGI IMG/M metagenome (GOLD analysis project Ga0181539, IMG submission 119767) | Peatland microbial communities from MTU Mesocosm Facility, Houghton, MI, USA - PEATcosm2014_Bin23_60_metaG | ecosystem: Environmental > Terrestrial > Soil > Wetlands > Peat | place... | reverse complement strand
TCGATGTCGTGCTAACTATCTTCATGGCGTTGCTTTCCTTTCGTGGAATCAGCACCCCGAGCCTAACGGCTCAAGGCGAGCAACGCCGCTCTTCCTATTTCAACATTCGCCGGGGCGATCCCGCAACCAGACAAGCGAGTGCCACAGCCATCTGGGGAGGAGGCACATAGGGGAAGCCCCGGAAATTCGACAAATTGTTGAACTTGGACTGGCAAGTCCCGGGCGTGTGATCGCAGCCGTAGTAGACCGTGAAGCCGTCGCCCGGTGACGGCCCGCTCTGCAGCGGATAGCCGAGCGTCAGCGAAGTGCCGCCGGAGACCGCGTTGACATTGGCGGTGACGCCGACATTGACGCCGGACGTAAACGTGATCGACCCCTGCAGAAACTTCGCACTGGCGCCGGACCAATAGATCACCGAAGCGGTCGAGCCGCCGCCGACGGTACCGTTGGTGCCGAAGGCGTTCTTCACCAGAGTGCAGCCGGTGTCATAGAGCGTATGCAGACAGGTCGGCTGATAGATGTTGCGCGGCATGTCGATGTCGAGCAGCACCAGGTCGGAATTCACCGTGAGCTTGGCGCTGGTGCGCCCGATCTGGTCGATCGTCCCCAACCGGCCCTTGAACAGGATGACGGAGCCGACCGCCGTGCCGCCGATAGAATCGGAAAAGAACACGCGGTCGCGCTCGATCTCGCAGCCGTCGAAAGCGCCGTCGCGCAACCCCTGCAGCCAGGGCGCACCGCCCGTGATGGTGTCGGTCGACCGCGCCGCCAGCGTGATCTGTTGCTGGTCGACCTCGAGCCCGATCGAAGCCTTGTGCTTGAGGCCGTCGATCAGCGGACCATTTCCGAGGTAGGTCACCCCCCCATAGCTGAAGGTGACATTGGAATTGGTGTAGGCCAGCACCAGACCATTCCGCAGCGTGAACGTAAAGGCGTCGGCGAAGATCAGCACCGCGTCGTTGCCGGCTCGCGCGGCGTTGAGGTAATTGATCAGTGCCGTGGTCGCGGTTTTCATGCGAGATTTGTCTGCGCTTGCAGTTGCGTCGAGGTCGCCGCGATGTTGAAGGCGCGGAACTGAGAGATGTCGCCGCAGGCCGGCGCCGCGGCGTTGCCGCCGCCGAGCCAGATATTCGAAGGCGTTGCCGTGAACAGCGGGTTGCTGTCGGCCGCCGGCGTTTCGTTATTCGCCGTCAGAGCGCGGCCGGAGGAATTGCCGGATACGCCGGTTATGTTCGACGAGGCCCACGATGTGACCGCTGCGGTCTTCGTCAACGTCGTGCTGCTGTCGATGGTGGAGAGGCTCGTTGAGCTTCCCATGGCGAGCAGCTGGTCGCCGTTCGAGTTCGTGTTGGTGGCGAGCAAGTCCACGCTCGCACCCGCCGCGTAGGTTTGATTGATCGTCTTGACGATGAAGGTCGCGGTCGCGGAGGTCCACGGGATTTTCAGACTGTCGGCGGCGCGGCTCGCGGTGCTCGATGTGGTCGGAATATATGACGAAGCAAACGGAAGCGGCTCGTATTGTACTCCCCACGCCAGAACGCCGGACGTGCCATCGCCTGTAAATGTCGGCATCGAATTTCCGCCAAAAGACGGCGAAGCGACGTTCGACATTCCCAGGTAAATATAATCGGTCGTGTAGCTCGTGGTGAACGTCAGGCTCAGTCGAACCCAGCCATTAGCCAGCAAGACACCGGTTGCCGCGAAGCCCGAGCCGAAAGTGGCCGTGACCGCACCGGTCGCCGTGTTGATAACGGCCGACTGAAGCGAACCGCCATTGTAATGAGCCAGCGCCCCATACGAATATCCATCAGCTTTAAAATAGGCGCTCAAGGTCGTTGATAGGCCCGACGCGCAGGTAAGGGGTACGTATGCTGAAAAATGCTGACTGTTCGCCGTCGTTGAAATTACCGCGGTGGCTGTGTTCGTTCCGTCCGGGGCGATACCCGCATTATTTGTTGGAGTCGCACCATAGCCCGTTGCGCCGGCCCATGATGCAATTGCTTGGGAATAAGTCAGAAGATTGGTACTTGCCGGTTCGAGCAGCAACCCATTCGAAGTTCCGACCGATGTCGGACTATAATCGAAGGGCAGCACGCCGCTGGAAATGCTCGCAAGATTGCCCGACGAATTCGTGATGTATTTGGACGAGGAGCGCGAGAACGTTCCGCTGACCGCCGTGAGCCACGCGGAGAAACTGGTGTATGTCGTTCCGTTGTAGATATAGTGATTGGTGCCACCCTCTGTCGTCGGGTCGGCGAACATGAGCGGCAGGGTGCTGCCGATCGCATAGGGCGTGTACCAAGCCGAGTAGGTATAGAGGCCGACGCCGGCGCCGGTCCCGGCCGGCGTAATAACGACCACATTATCGACGCCCGCGCTATTGGCGCCCGTGGTCGCCGTGATAGTCGTCGAGTTGACGACCGTTGCGCCGGTGCAGGCGACGCCGCCGATGGTGACCGACGTCGCGCCGCCGAAGAACATGCCCGTTATCGTGACGGACGTACCGCCGGAAGTGCTACCGCTCGACGGCGATATCCCCGTCACCGTCGGCGCCGGCACGGCGGCGGGCATGGTGTTGGCCGTGATGCTGCGAAACTTCATGCTGTCGAGCTTCCACAGGCTCGACATGAACTCCTCGAAATCCATCTGATCGTCGAGGAAGCGGCACTGGAACGCGAAAGTGAAGTCGGTGGTGATGGCGACGCCGGCCCCCGGCGCACTTCCGAAGACGATCGAGTTCGGCGCAATAAACAACCAATTGCCACTCGATTGCAACACGCCGTTCAGATAAACGTTGGCGACCGCCGTCACCCACGACACTGGCTCGTTCCAGCCGCCGAGCGCGCGCCCGATGACAAAGGTTTGCGTCGTGCCGTCGCCGGTCCCGATCGCCCCGCCGGTGATCGTGGAATCGTCTGGATCGGTGTAGAGGAACGTATTCGCCTGACCCTGCATCTGCATGAAGAAGCCCATCAGGCTTTGCAGGCTCGACGATCCGAGTCCGGCAAATGCCGCGGTCAGCGACGAAGCGAGGCCGTGATAGATCGCCTCGAACTCATAAAGCGGATAACTCATGAGCGCGACACGCACCTCGCGGCCCGATATATGGGACGCGACGCGCGTCGAGAAACCCGGCTTCTTGTGCCGTGACCAGGAGAGGCCCGGTAACGTCGGCAATGCGGGCGGAGCGGTCATGACCGCACCGTTTGAAGGCGCATCGACTGCAGCGCATAGAGTTGGGCCATGAATTCCTCGGCATCGAGATCGTCATCTTCGAAACGACAGAGCAAGTACCAGGCAAAATCGGCGCTGACGGCGACAGTCGCCGAAGGCGGAGTCGTAAAAGTGACGGCCGGCGCCGGCGGCCCATTGGCGATCGCAAAGCCACCGCTCTGCGGAACGCCGTTCAGATAGACCGCCGAAACCGGGCCGAGGCTCGCGGGCGACAACTGATAGCCGCCGATGGATACGACGAACGGGAAAGTGACGGTCGCGCCGTCGCCCGGGCCGAGCGCTTGCGCCGTCACGGGGGAAAGCGTCAGCGGTTGGAAAAGGAACGAGGATCCCGCGCCGGCGCAATGCTCGAAAAATCCCAGGATTGCCTGCAATTCGGCGTAGGCCGATTGCAGGCGCAGCAAATCGTAGTTCAATTCGACCCGCCACAGCGGCGCCGCCATTTTCGCGGCGCGCACCTCGCGGCCGGAAATGTGCAGCGCCGAACCGGTCGAGAAGCGCGGCGTCAGTTTTATCGACAAACCGAGTGTCGCGAGCGTTGGGAACGTCGGATAGGATCCCGGCGGCGGCGGGGCGGCGGCGACAAGCGGCGCGAGGAACGGGCCTTTGCCGCCGATCCAAAATCCGGCCGGCCACTGAGCCGTATCGCCCCATGTCGCCGCGAGCGACGGAAACGTCGGGAAGGGCCGCGCATCCCAATTCCAGGCCAACATGAACGTGGTCTGGACCATCGGCATATTGCCGCTCGACGTCGCATTGTTGCCGTCGGTGACCCAGTATTGATAGATTGCCTGCAACGCGAGCAGTTGCAGACCGGCGTCGCGGCGCGGCGCATAGCCGCCAGCCGCTGCCGCGCTCGGGTCCCAGATCGACCAATAGGCCGTGGAACTCTCCGCGCTCGCCGGATCGAAAAAGACGTTCGGTTGGTTGGTCGAGCGATCGGTGCTCGCAAAACCGTATTCGATGAAGGCGATCGATTTCGATTGCGCGTTCCATTCGGTGAACGGACCGTGCGGCTGCCAGCCTGTGCCGTCGCCGTCGTCGTACACGGCCTGATGGCCGTTGCTCCACCACCAACGCAGCTGCTTCGGCGCAAGGATTTGCTGATTCGGCGCATACGGGTTGCGCGATTGCGTCAAGCGGTCGCCGTCGGGCAACGACACCCGCAGATCGGTGCCGTTCGGATCGAGCCCGATGCCGAGATTGTTGCCGTCATTGTAGAACCAGTTGAAATACTGGCCGCCCTCGATATTGGCCTTCAGATAGGCCATCGAGTAAATTGTCGGCTGCCCGGTGAGACCGAGCCCGTTGAGATTGGTCGCCGCGGGCGGCCATGAGCCGCTCGGCTGCGGATCGAGCCAGTGGTCCGCGTCGAGTCCCCCTCCTGCTGTCGTCCAATCGCTCAACGGCAGGTAATTATCGAAGCAGACGAGATCGATATTGCCGTGCGCATAAAGCTGATCGAGATGCGGCCACTGGCCGTTCGCGCCGGCGTGCTGAAATCCCATCCAGTCGGACCAGTCGGCGGAATAGCTGACGAGGTTATGGAGCCCAGTCGTGTCCTTGGTCAGCGCGGCCGTATCGAACACGCTGCGAACGTCGTCCGACAATTGCATCAGACCGGCCAGGAACGGGTAATCCCACGTCACCCGTCCGTCACCGCCCGTCGTGCCGGCCTTGGTCCAGGCCGCGCCGCGGATCGTTTCCAACCCGCGCAGCTCCGAGCCGAGCAGGAACAGATCGACGCCGCCGGCGAGCACCACCAGATTGGCGTAATGCAGAATCATCCGCCGATAGGTGTAATCGGTCGGAGACCCCGAATAGGCGACGGTCAAATTGGTCGCATCGCGCGAGAAATTCGACGTCGCCGCCGACCCGAGAAATGCGCCGACCGCGCTGGTCGCCGCCGACGAAATGTCCGGCGTAAAGGTAATGCGACCCCGCCACGGCAGGCCGGCGCTGGTCATCAGCAAAAACGGATAGAACACGACGCGCAAGCCGCGTGCCTTCAAATCCTGGATGCAGCGCACGACCGACTGATCCGACGGCGTGCCGCCATAAACCGCCGTTCCCCCGCTCGTCGGAATCGGTACGAGGCCGGACGACGCTTGGGTGAGCGACGACACTCTCCAGTTATCGGCGCTCCACGTCCCGCCGACGTATTTCTCGAACGACCCTCCGATGAACGTCGTCGACGGATAGACTTGGCAAGTCGAGGCGCCGGTGGAATTGCCGAACCAGGCGACGACGACGGCGACCGTTGCGCAGTCAGGAAACTGCGCCTGCAACTGGTCGAGCGCATAATCGCAATCGGTCTTGGTCCCGCTCGGATTGAAGTTGAGGTTCAGTTGCGTATAGGACGAGGCGCCGACACGCTGTCCCTGATAGGGCACGCTGTCATAGGTCCACTCGCCGGTCGCCGGCAGCAGATTGACGCCCTTGAGATAGCTCATGATTACCGATCGCCCGCCCGCAACCCGAGATGGGCGCCACGCTTCACGGCATCGTTGATCGCGCGCAGCATGTGCCGCGAATTATCGTTGAAGAAGCGCGCCACGCTTTGCGAATCGAGCGCCGAAACGCTGATGCTGACCGGCGCATGAATTTGCGGGCTCATGGCGGCACCCGTATACGGTCCCGAGCCGCGCGCCGCCGGCACGATGGTTTCGCCTTGATGGATCAGGGCGAGACCGCCGCGCAGCACATAATCGGTCCCGACATCGAACGCCGCAGCGGCCAAGACCGAGGCCTGCCCGGCCGCGGCCGGACCGGCGGCGGCCGGACCCATGGTCGGCGCCAGGAATGCAAAAATGCCGGCGAAGGTTTGCGCGGCGTCGGTGGTGATTGTCTTAAGGGCGTTAGCGACGTTGCTGAGTACCCCGGTGCTCGACGCCGTTTGCTCTGCCGCCTCGCGCGCCGCAGCGCCGGTCGTCGTCGCCGTCGTTTGTGCCAGTTCCGCCGCCACCCACTTCACCACCATCTGCTCCACCATTTCGATGAACTTGATGGTCAGATCCTCGAGCGTCTTGATCATGGCCTTGTGCCAGGTCGTGGTGCCCTCGAGCAGGCCGCGGAGCTGTGAGTTGAAGGCGCCGGTCACGGTCGAGAGATAATTGGTCCACAGCGCCTGCTGGGCGGCGATAGACTGCTCGTCGAGGCGGAGCATGTCGGTCCTGTGTGTTGATTCAAGCGACCGGAGCTGATCCAAAATCCGCTGCCGCCCCTGCAAAGTCAGGTTGCCGGTCAACAGCGCGTTTCGCAACACCTCACGCTGCGCCACGAACTCCTTCTGGGTCTCATCTTGGAGTAAAGCGTATTTCTCATTCTGCGTGATTTGATATTGGGCGACCTCGGCATCGGCCAGGATTCGTTGCCGCGCTAATCCATGCTGTAGAAGCTTAGCTTCGTTTCCGATCTCCCTCACTTGCATGGCGCTTCGTTGCGCGGCCGTGCCCATATCGCTGAACGCTTTCACGCTTTGCGACAATTGGCCGGTCGGCAACGCCGTGCCGATTGCATCGCCGAGACGCTCAAGATTGCCGTTCAGTCCACTGACCTGGGCGGTCAATCCCGCGAGGCTATCCCGGATTTGAGCGATCCCGGAAAGCGCATCCATCATCGGTCGAGGCACTAAAGTTTATTTCAACACTATTTTCATCGACCATGCGATCGGCTCCGCCTTCTCATTTGATCATGCCGCCAGGAAACATCGCGAGCAGATCGCGATAATCCCGCGACGAGCGCGCTTTCGGCTTGTGGCCGAGATAGGCCGCCACCATCTTGCGCAGCGGCGGCGCGTCGGCCCAGGCGCGATGCAGGTCTTCGAGAAAAGGCACGTCGACCTGATCGAGGACCTGATCGCGCGTCCAATGCAGTTCGATCACGAGATCGGCGACGAGCGCGCGCCAGTCGATGGCGTCGAAGCGCTCGCCGCCAACACTTCCCCCGCGGCGGCATCCACCCGCTTGCCGCCGGCCTGCTCGATCACCACCGGCAGGGCCGCGACGAGTTCGGCGATGCTGATCGGCAGATCGAAGAACTCTTCCCGCGTCAGCCGCGGATGGGCGCGCCGCAGCCCATGCCAGAGCACCTCGGCGAGCGGGGCGAGCCGCTCGCCGGACAGGCTTTCCGGACCGATGGCCGAAAGCTTCGGCACATAATCGGCGATGGCCAGGATTTGCCGCAACGACAGCGGCGCCACATGAAAGTCGTGGCCGCCAAGGCGTACGGTGCGGGCTACGGTTAAATCGACGGTGTGGTTACGCTCCAGGGTCACGCGATATCTCCTTCTCGGTCTCAACTTCTTCGCCGTGGGATGGTGCGTAGCGCGCGGTCTTCGACCGCTAGGGGGCGCATAAGCCCCGGTTTCAACAGATCGGCGTCAGAACAAGCGCTCCTGTTGAACTTATTGAAATGACGCCATAAATATGATTTCAACAGTCAAGCCGCCCAACCGTTGGAACTGTTGAAATGATTGACTCTCAAGAACTTAACGGCGATCAGCGCCGTGAAGTCGTCAACACCCGGCAACGCTACGCCGCCTATCGGGAGGCCGAGCAGCGGGCGAAAAGCTACCGCGGTTCAATGACTTGGACACATATCCGAGGGCACGGTTACTTGGTCCGAAGCCGTTACGGCAAGTCCGGGGTGCGGCGACAAACGTCCCTCGGCCTCCGCTCGAAAGAGACCGAGGCGATCAAGCTCGAATATGAGCGCGGCCGGGCGGAGGCGCAGCAGCGATTGAAGACTTTGAAAGCCGCGATCACCAGACAGTCGGCCATAAATCGCGCCCTCGGCTTGGGCCGCGTCCCCTTGATTGGAGCGAAGATCGTGCGGGCGCTCGACCAAGCGGAAATGCTCGGGTCGGGCATCCGCGTGCTCGGAACCAACGCCATCTACGCATTCGAGGCTGCCGCCGGCGTCCACATCGATCCGGGCTTCACAACGACCGAGGACATCGACCTGTTGTTGGATGCGCGTCGCGGACTTACTTTCGCGGCGCAGGAGAATGTCACGCAGCCATCGTTGCTGCATTTGCTGCAAAAAATCGACCGCAGTTTCACGCGTTCGACGCAGCCGTTCCGCGCGGTCAACCGTGACGGCTATCTCGTCGATTTGATCAAGCCCTTGCGCAATCCGCCTTGGGCGGATGAGGGCCCGCGGGTCGGCGGAAACCCCGACGACCTTCTGGCAGTCGAGACCGAAGGTTTAGCTTGGCACGAGTGCGCACCCTCCTTCGAGGCTGTTACAATCGATGAAAGAGGCGAACCGTGTCGCATTGTGGCGACCGATCCGCGGGTCTGGGCCGCTCACAAGCTTTGGCTTTCGAAGCGTCAGGATCGCGAGCCTGTCAGGCGCCGGCGCGATGCCGCCCAAGCCCGAGTTGTCGCCCGTCTTGTAGCGGAGTTCATGCCGCACCTGCCTTACGACGCGGAGCAACTGCAAATGCTTCCAAAGGCAGTGTTCGAGGAAGCGGCCTCCCTTTTCAAGTGATGCACGCCGTGCGCAATCCGCGCCGCGCCGCTACTCGCTCAGGCTGATCGTGCCGATATTGTTGGACGCGTCGGCGATCGCCTGGAAATCGAATTCCGCGACCGTGAATTTCTGGTTCGAGAACGGCAGCGACAGTTTCGGGCAGACGCAAGCGTTGAGCTTTACCACCAGGTCCTTCGAGCTGCCGTAATAGTTGAACGTCTCCTTGAGCGCGATTTCGAACAGCGGCAGCGGACCCATCAGCTGGTTTGAAAGGCTGCTCTTGTTTCCGGTCGAAATCGTATAGCTGTAATAAATCAGCACCGCTGCGCCGTTGTCGGCGCTGTTGAAGGTGTAGACCCCGCTCGAGACACTGTATTGCCCCTGCGTCGGCGAAGCCGCGACCGGGGCAAGCTGCGCGCCGCTCGATGCGTAGAACACGCCGAAATCCTCGCTGAAGGTCGCGCTGTTCGCCACCGTGACGGCGCCGGAAGCGACCGTATCGCTTTCCCCGGTCGCCATTTCCAGCATGCTGTTGGCAGTCAGGGTCTGGCCGAGAAACAGGTTGTTGACCTGCGTCGTCTGCAGCCGGGCATATTTGGCCTTGCCCGTGATCTTGAACTCGCCGCCGCCCGCCGCGACCGCCATATTGTACTGGCCGAGCAAAGTCTCGATCTTGCGGTCGAAATCAATCGACACGTCTTGCAGTGTGCCGAGCAGCGCAGGCGGCGTATTGGTGACGTCAGTGCGCTTGCCGATCAACGTGCCGCTGCCGAAAGCGTATTGGGTCATGGGTCGGTTCTCCTCGGTGAGAGCTGGTAACATTTGCGAATAGCGAAATAGCGACTGGCGAATAGGACGAAGCGAATGAGGAGGGGCAAGCCTTCCCTCCTCGCAATTCGCCACTCGCTATTCGCCTGTTTCCCTACGGAACCAGAATCTGGAATGGGATCGCGGCAACCGCCTTGCCATCGGTATCGCCGGTGTCGACGAAAACAGGCCCGAGCGGACAGCAATGCGCAACCAGGCCTCCGAGCGTCTGCTTATTGCCGTTGATCGCATCGGCCCCGCCCGGCGCCACCACAGCATCGATGGCGTCGAGCAACGCGTTCATGGCGGTGTCCGGCACATCCTCCGGGTCCATGCCGGCAGACAGATAAACGAAGACATGTGCATTGATGGTGAGCGTCGGCAAACCTTCGTTCTGACGGCCGCGCACTTCCCCGGTCTTGAGCATGGTCAGAAACGGCATCTGCGTTTCATTGACCTGATCCCAATGCACGAAGCGCCGGCTGGTCGCGGTGAATTGCGCCGCGCCTGCGATGAGATTGAAGAAGGCAATAGAAATCTGTTCGCGTGGCGTCGCGAGGTTGGTAGGAATTGAGGGTGGCGTAGTCTCCGGGGTGTTCAACCTCGAATCATCTGACGTTGGAGCGTCAGATAGGAGACCACGCCATGACGATCACTACCACGAAGC
>Ga0181539_1005514_pt1 | contig 10184 bp, 7 predicted proteins | sample PEATcosm2014_Bin_46_FD_119767 | JGI IMG/M metagenome (GOLD analysis project Ga0181539, IMG submission 119767) | Peatland microbial communities from MTU Mesocosm Facility, Houghton, MI, USA - PEATcosm2014_Bin23_60_metaG | ecosystem: Environmental > Terrestrial > Soil > Wetlands > Peat | place... | reverse complement strand
TCAGATCGGCGGCGGTGAAGGGCTTGCCGACGAATTCGCGGACGCGCCGGCCGTGGTCGGCGACTTCGGCTCTCAGGGAGTATTGCTCGTCCGCGGCAAGACCCTGCACTCCGGCCTCGAAGGAGATTTCCCAGCGGCGGACGGAGGTATCCACCTTCACGTCCGCGAAGCGCGGCCCCGCCGGCTCGCCGACCAGCCAAACGTCGCCGCACAGGCCGCGCAGTTCCACGCTGCCCTCGACTTCCTTGGGCGCGCCCGTGTCGGAGTTGGACATCATGACGGCTTTCAGCGGCATGGCAATGACGAGCAGGCTGAGCGTGTGCGCGTCGCCGGGGCCGCATCGCGCGGTGAGATTCACCTCGCCGCCGGGGAAGCGTATCTGGCCGACCTTCGCGCCGTCCACGTAGACGATGGCGAGAGAGTTGACGTATTCGGCGGACAGCGCGATCCGGCGCCCGGTCCAGGTGGCGGGGATGGTGATTTCGCGCTGATACCAGGCGGCGCTGATCCCGCCCAGTTTCATGTCCTTCCAGACCGGATGGGCAAAACAGGTCTGGCAGTCTTCCAACTGCGAGTTCGCAAGTCCCGGCCAGAATCCGGGGACCTTGAAGTAACCCCAATCGCCGGCGGGCACCGCCGCGGCGCCCGGTTGGGCCGGCTGCCATCGCCACAGGCCGTTGACGCAGACGCGTTCGCGCGTCGGGGTGGTGTCGCGGTGCGCCTTCGACATGTCCCACACTGCCTTGACGCCCGGCGGCAGCGCCGCATCCTGGCCGAATACGCGCCCCTCAACCGCCAGGAACGCCGAAACGACCAGCGCGGTCATCGAGAATACCTGTCCGGCCGACATCGGTAGCCTCCTTACGGTGGCGCTTCATTCACCAAGTGACAGGATAACCGTGCGAGGTCTGCCGCAACGAAAAAAACGGGACATCCGAAATTTGCCACACGGCCGCCTCTACTTGGCGGCCAGGCATCAAACGCCATAGTCTGACGACTGAGTTCACCCCCGTCAAGCGATTTTTTGGCCGCCTGCAAGTTTTGAACAGCGTTCCAAGGCGCTGCGAGTGGCCGAAACGGGGCCGGTACCCAGGAGGGCACGGCTTGCCGTTTGTCTCCGTTTCTAACTGGGAAATGACCCGGTACAAGGGAAACGGCGACGATAGACACCCGCGCCCCAGCCGCACCGCCGCGCGAACACGTCCCACAGATCGTCGCCGGCATAAACAACGGTGACCGCGTTGACGCGTTCGGCTCCCGCCTTCTCGGCTCGGTCGGCAAAGGTGGGATCCATCAGTTCCACCTTCAGTTCGAACGGCTCCTTGCGAGCGATGATTGAAAAGGAGGCCGCCGAGCGCATGGCACGTTCGGCCGTGGAGCGAAGTTCGGCGCGGACTTCGGGCGGAGGACGGTTGATGGCGGAATAGCGATCAATGCCGACTTTGGTTTCAACGGTTTCGACACGACCGAGAAAGGCTTTTGCCTCGCGGCAGGCGGCGCGATCGCCGGAGACAAGGATCGTCGGAATGCCCAGGCCGGCGGCCAGTAAAGCTGTAATACCGACCTCCCCGATCGGTTTGCCGTTGAGCCACATACCGACCACGGCGTGGCTGTTGTACGTATGGTTCATGAAACCGTCCGCCACGCCGTTCATGGCGTGCGCGCCGATCTGAATCGCCGCAGCAAAGCTGCCGTCCAGCGGCAAGAGCGGGTCGAGAACGCCGCCGCCCTGGTAGAGATGCACCCTTGGACAAAGCGACTCGATGAGAATGGAGTTGCTTCCTCCATGACCGTCATGGCAGCGCACTTCCGTGGCGCCGCCCGCAATCAGACCTTCCGCGACGGCGTTGACCTCCTGGGTCAGAAGCCGGGCGCAAACCTCTTCGTTGATCACCTTGTTGCCAACGCCGTCCGGACGTCCGTTGAGTCCACTGATGCCTTCCAGGTCAGTGAGAATGAACGCTTTCATCGAGCGTATCTCCTCTGTGTCAATGACGGGAACCGGTCCACTGGAAAATCTGAGACTAACAATCTGCTTGTTTTCTTCCACATCTCCGTGTGGGGTGGGCCGGATGAATTTTTGTCATGACGCCATTGCCCCGTTGACAATCCGGCAGTCTGTCAGCCCGCCTTCTTCAGCGTGCGCGTGACACTGCTGCCGGCCTGGTCGCCCTCCGGCAGGACGAAGCGGACAGCGCTGGCGCCGGGTCCGGCCGGGGAACAGCCTTCGCCAACCAGCGCGCGGGCGATGGTCACGGTTACGGTGAGCGGCGCGTTCTTGGGGTTGGATAAGCTGATCCGCACCCCTTCCCCCGTCTCGCGGCACAGGAGCAGGCAGGGCTGGTCCACGGAGACATCCCAGCCGCGGCCACCGGCGAGCTTCGCGGCTTGATGGAACGCCGCCTCCAGCAGCTTGAGACCATTATGGCGCACCGCTTGGATCGCCGGGGTGTTGCTCAGCACCTCTAACCGCCCGACCTCCTCTTGTGCATGGACCCCCTTGCAGTCCGGCAGCACAACGTACTCGTAGCTGGCGCCGTCGGGGTTTTTCCCATGGGCGATCCAGAGGCTGAACACGTCGCGCGTCACCGGCCCCGCCGGCCCAGAGGCGATGTCCGCCCAACTCCCGGTCTGCGGCCCTATCTTCACGCGCACCGGCGTCCGCGGCGGGAAGGCGTAGGTCACCGAGTCGTGCTCCACCCACCGGACCCCGTCGAGGGCGTACTCTCCGGGGACCAGCGGCTCTGCCCGATCTGCCGCGGCCACGTTCCCTGCCAGGAGACACTGGTTCACCGAGGTGAGCACCGGATTGCCGGTGGGGCAGGCGATGCCGGCGCCCAGGCAGACGAACTCCTTGTCGAAGTAGAACCACGCCTTCTTCGCCGAGAGCGCGTCGTACTGGAGGTCCATCGCCGCCATGCCGTAGAGACCGTCCGAGACGCCGCCCACGAAGTCGGTCTTGCCCATGCGCTGCACCGCTTTGGGCACCAGCGGCTCGGGCCGCTGCTCGCAGGTCGTGCCGGGCACTCGTCGCCAGTTCCACACCGGGAAGATATCGCGGTACTCCTCGCCGGTGCGGTAGAGCAAGGCGGCGCCGTCGGCAATGTGGTGCGTCTGCTTGTTTTCCTCGTGGATCAGGGCATCGGTATTCAATATGCGCGTCGAGTACATGCGCGCCGACGTGAAGTAGCCCGCGCGCTCATGCGCCATGTAGTCCGACCTCCAGAAGTGCCGGTTGCCCACGAGCGGCGGCGCCGACGCCTCTCCGCGAAGACGAGCGGCAAAGTCGGATAGTTCCTTCTGGCGCGGACCCGGCAGCTTCGCCATGCGCTCTACGGAGTCCACCAGGCCGCGGGCGTCCTTGCCGCGGCGCACGATCTCCCGGCCAACCACCCCGTAGTCGTAGACCTTTCCACGGACCATCCACTGCTGGCCGTCCAGTATGTAACGCTCCAGGAGCCGAACCTGCTCGGGCGAAGGAGCGAAACGGGTGCCCTGGGTGAATGCGACCCAGCGCGTACAGTCGTCGGTGAAGTTGTGGCCGTATCCGCCGGCGTAGAGCACGGCGTGGTGCTGGTGGAAACTCGCGTCCGCCTGGAGTCCCTCGCGCCCGATAGGCGCAACGTAAATCTCGGCAAAGAGCTGCGTCAGCGCATCGCTCAGTACTTCAGAAGAATGCTCCAGAAGACCTCGATAGGCCTGATTGGTGGCGAGCCATACCAGGTTGGCGCCGGTGTGAAGGCCCGGGTGCGCGCTCTTCAGGGTGGCTCGGTCGAGGATCTTGACGCCCTTCGCGACCTGCTCGGGAGTCAGCTCCTGCTCCAACATCAGGAAGGTCACACCCAGAATCTTAGGCACGCCGATCATGTTGAGCCACCAGTTGGGGCCCAAGTAGTCATGCTGCAGCCAATAGTCGAGGGCCGACATCAGTTTTGCCTTCAGTGTCGGACTGCCCTTCGTCGAGGCATCGCCGTTGCAGTAGGCCATCGCCATGGCGTGGACGCGCGAAACATGCTGCATCGCGTCCCAACGGGTGTCCGTCTGGTGCTGGTAGTCCAGGTCGGCCCAGGACCCATCGGCGGCAAGGGTTTCGGCGACGCGCTGTCCGCCCTCTGAGGCCCGCTGTGCTGCGTCGGCCCCCTTGGGCTGCAGCGACACGATCAGTCTCTGTTTCAGAAGATCCATTTCCATGTCTTTGTCTCCCGCCACGCTCGCATTCCCGTATGCGTTCCCATGGCAGGTAGCCCTCGTCCAGGAGAATCTCCTCTATTGCTTTTTGCCGGAGTGCGAATGATAAAGCCCGCGGGCGCGCTTGTCAAGCCGGAGCAAAATGACGAGTTCCCCCAAAATTCCGGCGAGACGACGCAGGAGGGCTTATGGGCATCGGGTTTGGTGAATTGAAGAAGTGGAAAGGGTGATCCAGCGGTGAGATACGCCAGAAGCGACCAAGATTTTGGGGAATCTCCTGGGGGCGGGAATCTTGCGGTTGTCAGCCCCTTCTGGTAGAGTCTCGGAATTGGCGGCGCCGGCCTGTCCTCGGAGCACCTGGCGTGGGCAGCCTTCGTCAATCTCAAGCATCTGAGGACGTTTTGATGCCACGCGCAAAGTCGGCATCTTCGAGGCCTGGCTCGCGCTGCGTCAGCTATTTTCTGCGCTGCCTGGTGTTGATTTCCTTTTTCTGCCTTGACTGTCGCCGCGCTGCTGAGCCGCCGCCGGGGAGCAAATACAATCTTCTTCTCATCTCGATAGATACCTTGCGCGCCGATCACCTGAAATGCTACGGCTATAAGCAGGACACCTCGCCCCATCTCGACCGACTGGCCAAGGAAGGGGTGCTTTTTGAGAACTTGACCTCGGCCTCCTCCTGGACCGTGCCCTCGCACATGAGCATGTTCACATCCCTTTATCCGAGCGCCCACGGCGTTCAGACCATCCGCGATCATTTGGGCGAAAGCGTTCCGACGCTGGCGCGGTGCCTTGCCCAAAACGGATATCTGACGCAGGCTTTCGTCATCGCGCCCGCACTGGATCACAGCTTCGGGTTCAACCAAGGCTTTCAGTTCTATGACGACTTCTCTGCCAAAGCGAAAGGGTCCTGGATCATCCATCCCGACCAAGGTCCCATCGCGTGGAACCGTACTAGTCCCGTGATCACGGATCTGGCCACGGAATGGCTCAAGAAGCATTCACAGGAGACATTCTTCCTGTTCCTGCACTATTTTGACTGCCATAGCCCCTATATTCCGCCCGCGCCCTACGACAAGAAATTCGACCCCGACTACGAGGGCGCAGAGAGCGGCCGGCGCATCGCCGAGCGCTCGAAGCAAGCCAACCTCATGGCGCGGATCTCGGTCAGGGACCTGGCGCACATGGAGGCCCTCTACGACGGGGGAATCGCCTACACGGACGAGCATGTCGGCAAGATCCTCCAACTCCTTCAGGACTTGCGGCTGTCGGAGAAGACGCTCGTGATCGTATTGTCCGATCATGGCGAGGCATTTCTCGAGCATGGCCTGATCTACCATGGCAACAGCCTCTACGAAGAGGAACTTCACGCGCCGCTGATCATGCGGCTGCCGGGCGCCTTCCCGGCCGGCAAGCGCGTGGCCGGGAACGTCAGCCACGTTGACCTGATGCCGACAGTGCTGGGGCTTCTCCACTTGGCATGCCCCTCGCAGAGTCAGGGGATTGATCTGTCGCCGGCTATTCTGGGCGATCAACCGGTCCCCGAGCGGCTCATCTACAGCGAGCTGAAGGAATTTGGGTATGACTTGAGGGCGGTTCGCTGGGACCATCGCAAGCTTCTGGGCACGCCGGGAACGCTTGCTGAAGCCCAACTGGAAGAAGTGATCGGCGACCGCGAAAAGGTGGTAACCGGCGCGGACCTGAAGAAAGCCTGTCCGGAGACCGCGCTCCAAGCCTTGACGACAGGGCCGCCCTCGATCCCCGGGGCCAAGGCGGGGAAAGCGAGCGAACCGGATCCGGAGCTGCTCAGACAACTGAAGAGCCTCGGCTACACACAGTGAAAGCCGGAAAACAGATTTTGTCCGCGCCCACGGGCCTATCGCAGCACGAAACCGGGCTTGCAGCCGGCCTCGACCAGACCGCTGCCGATGAAGAGGCCGCGGCGGCGAAAATCCCGCCTAAAAAGTGCTTGACACGCCCCTCACGTCGTGCTAACCTCACGCGCGCGCGGCCGGGTCGCCGAGAGTTCTGTGGAAACGGTGTTTTTGAGGAACAGAGGGAGCCTGGATTCCGTGGGAACTTATGGGAGGAAATGAGGCATGGATCGCAAGAAGCTCGTGGTAATCGTGGTGCTGGTCGTCGTCATCGTTGTCGCAGTGGTGATTGTTATGAAGCGGACCTCGAATGAACCACCGCCGGCGCCGGTGGTGGGGTCGGCGGCCACGAAGGTGGACCTGATTGACATGAAGACTCTTGAAGTCTTTTCAGAGCTGTCCACGGACTGGCAAACCAAATACGCCCCCGACGCGTCCGGCCACTTCAAGAATCCCAAGACCGGCGAATACACGGTCGTGAAAGCGATGAAGTGCGCCTCCTGCGGCCAGCTCATTCCTGTGCCGGAGACTCCCGCCGATCAATTGCCGCCCAAGCCGACCGCGAGGGGGCTTGCCGCAAAGGGGGAAAGTATAAAGTACGGTGAAGCGATGGGGAAGGCGCGGATGCAACTTATGCGCGGGTACATCTGCCCGAAGTGCGGGAAGCCCGCAGCGTACCGAACGGGGTCGCCGGCGACCACGTCTCAGTGACCGCAACCCGGCTGACGGAACGAACGGCCGGCCTGTCGCAGCACGAAACGGCGCTGCCAGCCGGCCTCGACGACAGCGCTGTTGATCAAGAGTCCGTGGCGGCAAAAATCGCGTCAAAAAGTTCTTGACACGGCCTTTACGTCGTGCTAGCATCGCGCACGCGAGATTGCGTCGCTGAGGGTTGTGTGGAAACAGTGTTTTTGAGGAAGGGAGGGAGCCGCAATGGTGAAGAAGCGGTGGTCGTTCAGGTGGAGCGCGTTCACGCTCATTGAGATGTTGGTCGTGATCGCCATTATCGCGATCCTGGCCTCGTTGCTGCTGCCGGCGCTGATCGGCGCGCGCGAGAAAGCGCGGCGTGCGGCTTGCATGTCCCACTTGCAGCAGATCGGCATTGCGCTGACGGCGTACACAGGCGACTATGGCGAGTACTTGCCCGGCGACCCCAACTGGGGCGCGGGAAATAATTGCTGTCACTTCGCCGATGATGCCAACATCAGTTCGGGGTGCGCGGCGATGTGCATCCCGTATTCCCAAGGGATGACGGGCCAGGGACCGCCGATAGATCTTGGCGAAGCGTATGGCTCGAACAACTTTTGGATAGCGGCGTACAGCGACAGCTCCGGCTCCGGCCCGCAGACCATGATCCACATGGGATTCAGCGAAATGGTCGGTGGTTACGAAGGCAACTATGCGGTCAGCCCCGCATCCTTGTACGGCGTGATTGCCTACAACCTGGACAGCGTAGCGGACAACAGCGTTCCTGGTGGAATTGACACCCCCGCCAACTGGAGCGCCGGCAGCCTGACCATGGGGCCGACGGGCCTCGGCATGCTCGCCTCGAGCAACTATATCGGGGACCTCCAGACGTTCTACTGCCCCACCGGCTCGCAATATGACGCGAGCATCAAGCCGGGCAGTGACCTGTGCAGCGGCGTCGCGCCGTGGTCGCCCTCGTATGAGTGCTCAGCAGGCGAGCTTGGGTACGGCTTCATCAACACCGACGTGGCCAACCTCAAGGTGCTCGGAGGAACCGACGCGAAGTACCTCACCCACGGCGACCTCACCTCCGCTGGCCCGAACTGGATTAATCTTGGCAACTTCCCCACCTCCGGTTTGCTGCCATACGGCGGCGTAGCCTACGGCACCTGGGCCGGTCCCACCTACACGTATGTCACACCCCCACCCGGGACGCCCCTCACGCAACAGGGTACGTACGTGGCGAGTCCCGGGCCGGGTGGTAACGGTGGCCAGTACTTTACGACCAACGTCGTGGTCGGCTGCTCCTATGCGTATCGCAACCAGACGTTCGTGACCGGTAACCACTGCACCGACATACTGTGGAGCTGCGGTTGCACCGGCCAAGCGATGGTCGGGACGGAATCCTGGGATACGTTCCCCGGCATTTTCCAGAGCCTGTATATCCCCGGCACCGGCCCGGCGGACCCGACCGGGTGGTGCGGCTACTACAACAGGATGCCGTCCCCGCGTTTCGTGCAGTTCAATAACACCGCTCCGGAGCGGAAGACCACGAAGACGCTCGGCGCCTTGTCCATCGCGGCCGACCGGTTCGATACTCATATTAACGCGAGCAACCTGAACTACTTTACTTCTTGGGAGCCAGGGGAGCCGGCATGGCCGGTCCCCGGCATGGGCGCTTACGGACATAAGGTCGGGTACAACGTCCTCTTCGGCGACGGCCACGTCGCCTGGTATCCCGACCCGCAGCAGTTCTTTATCTGGTTCTGCAACAGGGACAGCGTCGGCGCCACCTGGTTCTACCCATATGCGCAGTCCAACGTCCCTATGAGCGTCCAACTGTCGACCACCCCGGGCTGGATCAGTGTTGGTGTCCCGGCTGGAGACGACCATGTCGGTGGCAGCGGCTCGCCCTCGAGCGGCCCCTGCCTGGATGGGTTCGGCAGCGGAATCATGACCCTGTTCGACGACTGGGCGAACCACGAAGCGGTCCCAGGTTTCAATATTTCTCAACAGCAGGGTTATGGTTGGTACACTGATAGCAACTTCTCTGCCGTTTGGCCATAGGCCATAACCGATGATGGGCTGATGATTCCGTGACGCGCGCTGGGCCGGCCCCGTAATGGGGCCGGCCCGCCGCGTTCTCAGGCCTGAATGGCCGGAGCCAGTTGGGTTGACCGACTGGAACCTGGGTGTGATCGCTCAGTTGCTGTTGCAGCAAGAAAACAAACCGCCCTTCACGTTTCAAGTCAACCATGACGAGCGGCGTGCGCGATTGCTGGAGCTTCAGAAGGAAATGGAGAACAAGGCAGATTTCCGCTTCCCCGCTTGGCCGAGGGGATGACGTTGTACTCGTACGCGCCGGTGAACCGCCCGCCGGGCCAATCGTAGAACGTCCAATCGCACCTGCCACATTCGGCAAGCGGCGCCCTGAGCAGCTTCGAATGGGCCCATGCCGACAAGAGACCCATTGAAGCGTTGCGGGAACCACCGGCGAAAAGGTAGAATAAGGAGGTTGCATGGACACCTGGCTTATTACCCGTTTTTCTTGAGGGACCCATTCCGATAACCGGCAGTGTATCTAGCGGGCGTAGTTGGATTCGGCGGGAAACTATCGAAGGAAATGAGGCATGAACCTCAAGAAGATCGCGCTCATCGCGTTGCTGATCGCCGTCATCGCTGCCGCAGCGGTGCTCGCCGTGCGGCGGGCCCGGAGCGAACTGAAGACGCCGTTGCTGTTCCAGAAGTTCGTGGACGAGAGGGAGAACCAGAAGCTCGAGAAGATTGACATGAAGTCTCTTGAAGTTTTTTCGGAGACGGTCCGCGACTGGGCGACCCAATATGCGCCCAACACGGACGGTTACTACAAGAACCCCAAGACCGGCGAATACACGGTGGTGGAGGCGATGAAGTGCGCGTCATGCGGCCAGCTCATTCCTGCGCCGCAACTGCCCGCCGGACTCGCGCAGAAAATGAGGGGGGGACGAAACCACGGACCGAGCCCGGAGGCAATAGCGGAGATGGTGGCGGTAAAGAAATCTCAAAGCAACTACAAGTGCCCGAGGTGCGGCAAGAACGCGTTTGGCCCGAGACCGAGTCCGCCGACGTCCAAGTGACCGCAAGCAGCGTATTCCGGCTTGACACCCGTTTTTACGGACGGCAGGGACGGGGACGGCTCACCAGCGGAAGAACCGGTACGGGTCGTCCCATTCCGCCGGCACGTCGAGGTACAAACCGTCCAGGAACCGCTTCTCGTCCATTCCGGCGGCGACGGGGCGATGGAACCGGTCGAGCAGCGGCGTCCTCCCCGACACGCCCATATTGCCGAGCAATCGGCTCATGAGGAAGGACACGTGCCGGAAGGTGCGCTTGACGTTTTGCTGCCGGTTGTCGTATTGCCACGGCGCAAGCTGTGAGAAAACAATCTTCGCCGTATCG
>Ga0181539_1005512_pt1 | contig 10185 bp, 7 predicted proteins | sample PEATcosm2014_Bin_46_FD_119767 | JGI IMG/M metagenome (GOLD analysis project Ga0181539, IMG submission 119767) | Peatland microbial communities from MTU Mesocosm Facility, Houghton, MI, USA - PEATcosm2014_Bin23_60_metaG | ecosystem: Environmental > Terrestrial > Soil > Wetlands > Peat | place... | reverse complement strand
TCGGAGCCCATGTTGAAGTTGCCGAGGTTGGTCTCGGGCGGGTCGGTTCCGCAGTAGTGGTGCGAGTTCACCACGGCGATCCGCGCGAAGTCGCCGCTTAGGACGCAGCGCAGCACGCGTTTCGGCCAGATGCCCGCCCGGCCGTTTTCCACGGCGACCAGCTCGCCGCCGCCCAGCAACTGGAGGATCTCGGCGAACTGCCGGTGATACGCGCGGTAGTTGGCCCAATCGATGGGCTCTTCCGCCCGGTAGTTGTCGGCCGGCAGATCGTACTCGTTGCTCAGCTCCCAGTGGGAGATCTCGGGGAAGGCGTTGACGACGTTGCAGATTTCCTTGGTCCAGGCCCGCGTCGGGCCGATCCGGCCGGGCGTGTCGCCGTGGGCGGCTGGGGGAGGCTCGATCGACTTCTGGATCACCGGCAGGCACTTGGCGCCCGCCGCGGCGTACGCGGCGACGATCTGGGGATAGTTGGGCCAGCCGGCGTATCGCCCGTCGTCGCCGCGGGCGCGGAGCAGCCAGTCGTAGCTGAAGGCATACTCGCGGAACCAGACGATTCCCGCTTTGCGGAAGGGAACCAGCACGACCTTCGCGCCGCTGTGGACGTTCAGCCCGTAGGGCGAGGCGAGCTTCTGCGGCTCGCTCAGCTCCTTGCCGGCCGGAATGCGGGCGACGATCATCCGCTCGGAGCGCTCGGTGCCGTCGGACAAGGTCAGCCGGGCGATAAGCGTGTAGAGCCCGAACCGTGGGGCCGGAAGCGGCGCGCCGAGACCGGCGGAGCTCTCGACGGTCACCGCCCGATCGAAGCGTTCGACCTGCCGGCCGGAATCGTCCAGCAGCCGGCCCGCCAGCTTGCCGGTCAGCGTCCCGGGCTTCCAGTTCTGGAGGTGAATGCGGACCTCCGGCTCGGTCCGCGTGAAGACGTTCGACTCCTGCCCGCTGGACATCTCGACCGCCACCAGCGGCGTCCGCGGACACTCCTTCATCGCCTTGGCCGGGTCGGCCGGGCTGGGCTCCGGCGCCCAGGTGGACAACACGCCGGTCTTCGCGTCGACGTCCTTGACGTCGGTTTCGACCTCGATGTCGTCGACCTGGATATGGATCGCATTCTTGACGTTGCGGGCTTCCCAGTTGTGCGTGGTGATGCCGCTGATCCTCACCGGCCGGATCCAACTCTCCGGCACCTTGAAGGTTGCCGTCTTCCAACCACCGGACGGATCGGCGCGCAGGTCCCACGCCAGCGACGCGTCGCGGACGCGGTCGCGTCCCCAGCCATCGACGAAGTTCACCTTCAAGGCGTAGCGGCTGTCGCTCAGTTTGCAGCGGAGCGTCACGCTCTTGGCGTCGCCGGGGATCCAGAGCGGCACGGCCGGCTCGGCCGTGAAATGCTCGAACCCGCTGCCGGAGAAGGCCACGTCGATCCTCATGCTCTTGGCGGTCGACACGTCCGGCGCCGGATCGCTCACCAGCGTGATCCGGCCCTTGGCGCTGCTCCAGGGGCTGGGCGCCCAGGGACTCTGCTCGAAATCTTCGGCCACTTTGCGCACCAGCGTGGCCGTCGCCGGATCGCCGGCCGCAAGGCGTCCGAAACCCGCAATCGCCGCGGCCGCCGCGATTGCCCACGCCGCGATCTTCACGAAGCGCAGCCGCCGGCCGCTCGCGTCGGAGCAATTCCGCAGTTGTCGTGTCACAGGCGATAACTCCTCATTCGTTTCTATTGCGGAAAGCTGGGTGCCATGCCCACGCTTGCGTGGGCATGTGCATGGATGCCGGAAAAAACGCTGCATGGCCAAACAAGTTTGGCCATGCCACCCCGATTTGGCCCGTTCCGCGACAGAAACTGATTTGGCAACGGTTCACGGCCCGTAAAGCAGCAGGCAAACGGAGAGGCTGTGAATCTTCGACCGACGGCTGCGGATGACCACAATTCGTAGGGTGGGCATCGCCCACCGAAGCACAACAGGTTGTGGTGGGCGGTGCCCACCCTACAAAGATTCAGAGCCTCGGAGTGTGCCTGCTACGACGTGCGCTTACGTAGTATAGGCGCGCGAATCCCCGCGAGTCGAGGCTCAAACGCAGGAGCATTTCCCGCGGTTCATGGAGCCGGGAGCGGGCAGGCGCTTTGGCCGGGGGCGGTCCGCAGCCCGCGCATCCCTTGGCGGCTGAGCTGAGGCGCGACGTGGGCCGGCGCATTGAGGCGGAAGATCAGCATCGGCACTTCCATCACGCGCTCGTGATAGAAGGCGTGCCCGTAAAGACCGTTCTCGCCGAAACACTCGCCATGGTCGCTGCAAACGATGACCGTGGTGGGGCGGCCGCGGCGGCCAAACAGCTCGATCAGCTCGGCGGTCCGCTGGCCGAGGTAGGAGGCGGCGGCGACCTGCCGGCGGTAGCCGCGCTGGTCGAACTCCCACTGGTCGGTCAACAGGCCCCGCTGGTTGAACAACCGCCGCAGGCCGAAGCGCTGATCGACCTCGCCGTCGGCGGGCTCCATGCCCTCGAAATGGAAAGGGCTGTGGGTCTCGCCGTAATTGACGAAGGCGAAGCAGGGCCGCTTGCCGGCGTGCCTTTCCAGCGCGCGCGCCAGCCATTGGTTCTGGCGCGCCGCGCCGACGCCGGTGACCTCGAACTTCTCGAAGCCCTGGCGCAGCTCGGGCGCGTCGCGGAACCAATCCATGGCGGCCACGCCCAGCGTGGCGTAGCCTCGCCGGCGGAAACCATTGACGACGTTTCCCTGCCCCAGCGGAAAGGTGACCAGCGGTTTGACGTCCACGTTGCGGTGGGAGATCCGCCAGACCTGCTGGCAGTAACGGTTGTAGAGCGGTTCCGGCTCGAAGACGTGGGGCAGGAAGCCGTAGAACATCGCTTCGTGGGCAGGAGCGGTGTAGGTGGCCATCGCCCAGGCCCGCCGCGGCTTGCCGAATTGGTCCAGCGCCGGCGTGTGGGCGTCGAGGTAGGCGTCGTAGCGGCAGGAATCCCAGGTGACCAGCAAGAAGTCCTCGGCATCGCCGAGGACCTGGTGTTTCCTGCGCCGGAAGAAATCGAGCCAGCTCATCTTAACACCTGACGGTTAGCGGTTGACGGCAGACGGCCAGATGGAAGGCCGACGTACCCACGATCGTTGCGGTGGCGGCGGGAAGGATCGGATAGTCGCCCGGCGAGGGCGCGACCAGTCCGGTAAGCTGCTTCCATTTCCCCCGGCCCTTCTCCCCCGGCAGCCACTTGCCCCAGATCAGCATGGTCAGCGGATTGGCCCAGAAGAGGCAATGCCGCAGGGCGTCCACGGCCGCACGCCGGCTGTCCAGCGACCGCGATTCCACTTGCACCAGGATCTCCACGTCCGCGAAGTGCGACCGCAGCAGCGTCTCAAGCTCCTCGCGGTACCACTCGTGAAGATGGAAGGCGTTTCTGGGCCGCCCGGCGACAAACGGCGGCGTGGCCGCGCGGTCGGGGGTGGAGACCAGCAGCCGCCCCTCTTGTCCCAACAGCCGGCCGGCGGCCTCGAGGAACCGCGCCGGTTGGTGCAGGTGTTCGAGGTTCTCGAAGCTGGTGATCAGATCGAAGGGACCGGTCAAGGAGTCCAACCGTTGGCAGTCGCCCACGTGGAACTCGACGCCGTCGCCGCCGAATCGCTCGGCGGCCCAGCGGACCGCCTCGGGATCGAGGTCGACCCCCGTCACCGACGCCGCTCCGGCCGCGCGCAAGATCCGCGCGCCGTAGCCGCTGCCCGACCCGGCGTCCAGCACGCGGCAACCCTTCGTCTGCTGTGCGGCGAACAGGTATCGGGCCAGGTGGTGCGCCGAGAACTCCGCCCACCCCGGCCCACCGGGCACGATTCGCTCCACCATGATTCGATCACTCATCCCTGAGTCGCGACCCCCGCCGGCAAACGCTCGCTGGCAAGCCGCCGACGTCGCCTCACAACGGCCCTCATCTTAAGAAAGGGCCCAATTCACGCAATATCAGCTAGCCGGGACCGCGGCGAAACCACCGTCCACTGCTTTCCCAAACGGCCCGATTTACCCACTTGCCGTGTTTGCGCAGCGGTCAAGGGGGATCGAGGGCGGCGCACTCGTTGTTACGCACAAGTCGAACGTAGACCCCATCCACCTTGCGGGCTGTCGATGTAATACTCGATGATTTCGTGAGATGATGGTAGTCCGAGAAAGAATGACGGTGCTTTTTTCGAGATCTTGGTTCGTCGTGCCTCGTCCGGTTTCGGGGTTAATGGTCAGTCAGTGGCGTGTTGCGGTTCAGTTGCCAAACCGGGATCGCGCGGCCCTCCCGGAATACCTATCCTCGCAAACTCACCGCCATTTCTACGCCCTCCGCGCGCAGTACCGCCAACGCGGCGATCAGTTTCTTCAGGTTGTATGCGGTACACACCCATCGCCACTCCGTCCGCACCTTCTCCAACCCTCGCAGCAAGAACCTCCGCACATCCAGGATGCTCTTGATGATCGCAAAGGGCGTCTCGCCGATGTGCATCCGCCGGTTGTAGGTCGCCCGCCCTTCTTCCGTCTGCATCTTGTCGATCGTGCGTCCTTCGACCAACCACATGAAGTCGATGTTATTGGCGCAGGCGTACTCCAACTGCCGGCTGGAGCGGATCCGTCGCATCAGCCCGTAGAGGATCACGCCCGCCATCACCCAGGGCGGGATCGGCGGCTGTCCGCGGCGGCCATCGTACTCTTGTTCCCAGGCCGACCAGTCCAGGGTGCGGAGGATCTCGTCCAGAAGTCGCACGGGATGATCGTCGCTGACGGACTGCTCCAGCGTGGGATAAAAGAGCATTGCCTGCTGCCGATCCAGGCCCGGTTTCGCCCAGTAATCCATGACTCGATTCCCTCCAACCCCTCGGCGAGCCGCTTGCCCCCATTGATACCGATAACGATAAACCAAGAACCGGCAACTGCGAATCCCCCAAGCGAGTGGCGCGGTCAAAATCCGATTAAATCGACAGCCCGCAAGCCCGCTGGGGTCCGGCATAACCCGAAGGGTGACGCACGAGAAAAGCAGGGACACGCGGCGACGGGCAAGAATGCCCGTCCTACGTGCGGAAAATGCGTGCCTGGTCCACCCGATCCCCGTTCCTGCTCAGCGCGAGGCCACGGCTCTGCCCGGCCGCAGGCCGGGGGTCTTCTTCAGCGGATCGCTGGGGATGGTCAAGAAGCTGGCGTAGCGTTCGGTCTGGAATCGCAGCTTGGCCGTGAGGTAAGGGAGCATGCCGTGGGCGGTCCTGGGGGCGACGAGCACGGTGTAGGTCGTGCGGTCTTTGATCTTCGTGGGATTCAGCCGGACCTGAGTCACCTTGCCCTGGAAGACATTTCCCGGGTAGGCGTCGACGGCGAACTCGACGGGCACGCCCGGACGAATGCAGCCGATGTCGCTTTCGTCGACCGAGGCGGAGACCTGGGTCCGCTGCAAGTCCTTGGCGATGAGGAACAAGCCCGCATTGGCGTTGGCGATCACGTTCTGGCCGAGGTTTGCCCGGCGATCGATGATCACGCCGTCGATCGGCGAGCGGATGAGCGTGTAATCGAGGTTCATCTTGGCCGCCCGCAGCGAGGCGTCGCACTGCTGGATGGCGGCCTGCCCTACCGCCACGTTCGCGGCGGCCACCTGGTAATTGGACAGGGCCAGATCATATTCCGTTCCGGAGATGGAGTTCTTGGGCAAGAGGTTTCTCGCCCGCATCCACTCGTGCCTGGTCTGCTCGCAGCGGGCCTCAAGCTGCACGAGGTCGGCCTTGGCCTTGGTCAAGGTGGCTTCCGCGTAATCGACTTGGGTCTGGTAGAGCGACGGATCAACCTGGGCCAGAACGGTGCCCTTCTGTACGAACGAGCCGTCGTCGATCGGCTTGCTCGGATCGCCGGGGTCCGTCCCCAGCGCAGCAAGCACGCCGTTCACCTGGGAGCCGATCTCCACCACCTCCTCCGGTTCCACGGTCCCCGTGGCCACAATCGTGCGCGGCTTCTCGGCCTCGACCTTGGTTACCGGCGGCGGCACGTTGACTCTTGCGGGCAAAGAAAAAGAAGCGGTGGGCGGATTGGCCGGCCGGCGCGCGGCCTGGTAGGCCAGGCATAATCCCAGCAGGGCGACCGCCACCGAAACAGTCAGGATCGTCTTCATGGCATCACCTCCGTAGCCGTTGTGAAACGTGGTGGCGCCTTGGCGAACCGGCGATGCAGGCTCGCCAACACGCGTTCGGCTGCAAGCGGTATTCTGTTTAGCAGACCAGTCGTTCGATCAGGCAGGCTAGAGATCTTATGCGGCAGGGCGAGGCGATAGCTTCCAACCTCGCCGATGGTGGCTGGTCTTAAGGGGCGGCGAATCCTGCCCTCGCGAGCCATTATAATCAAACGGCCCTCAGGGTGGAAGAGAACCTTCAGCCTGTGGCGGGGGGAACGCGGGGGCCTGGACGGGCTGGAACCAGCTCGCCATCGCGGCGGAAAGCTCGAAGCTATACAATAACCCGTATTATTCGCGGCCCCACACTAGCCCGAAGCGCAAGCGAGGGAACCACAACGACTTACCATCGCTTGCGCTTCGGGCTAGTGTTATGCACTATACGCCGAAACGCTCGGGCCGTGAATAATCCCGGACAAGACTCGTTCTCAACCCGAGTTAGGAGCCGCATCCCATGCCCAAGAAAGAAACGCCGCCGGCGGAGGCCGCTAGGCCGCTCACTTTCGAGGAGGCCCTGGCGAAGCTTCAAACACTTGTTCACACGCTGGAAGAGGGGAGCGCCGAACTCAACGAAGCGTTGGCTTCGTATGAAGAGGGAGTGAAGCTGTTGCGTCATTGTCACCAGCTCTTGGAGAGCGCAGAGCGGCGAATTGAGCTGCTCAGCGGCATCGACGCCGAAGGCAGACCGATCGCCGTCCCGCTGGACGATACGGCCCTGTCGTTGGAGGAGAAATCCGAGCGGCGCGACCGGCGGCGAAATGCCGCGGAAAGTCCCTCCATGTCCAGCGAGGGGTATACCGAAAGAGGGGGCAACGACATGGACGTCTCCGGGGGCTTGTTTTAGAATGGCATGGATGTCTTGTACCGCGGATTTTTCCGGGAGCCCCTATGCCGACGAGGTGCGCGGCCAGGTGGAGGCCGCGCTGGAGGGCTACACGGAGCTTGGCGACGGATGTCCGGACGATCTGCGGGCGGCGATGCGGTACAGTCTGTTGGCGCCGGGCAAGCGGCTGCGCCCGATGTTGGCGATCCTGGCGGCGGAGGCCTGCGGCGGCAGCCGCGTGGAGGCCATGCCGGCGGCCTGCGCGGTGGAGATGGTGCATGCGTACTCGCTGATTCACGACGACCTGCCGGCGATGGACGACGACGATCTGCGGCGGGGCCTGCCCACCTGCCACCGCAAGTTCGGCGAGGCGCTGGCCATTCTCGCCGGTGACGCTCTTTTGGCCCTGGCGATGGAGGTCCTGGCCGACGGCGTCTGGCCCGCCGAGGCGGCCGCTGCCTGTTGCCGCGTGCTGGCCCGGGCGGCCGGCCCCTGCGAGCTGGTGGGCGGGCAGGCCGACGACGTCCGCAACGGCGGCGGCGCAGCGGGCGTCGAGATGCTCGAATCGATCCACCGCCGCAAAACCGGCGCCATGATCGGCGCGTCGCTGCGGCTGGGCGCGATCACCGCCCGGGCCGGCGCCGCCGAGTTGGACGCCCTCGACGGCTACGGCCGCAGCCTGGGTCTGCTCTTCCAGATCACCGACGACCTGCTGGACGTCTGCGGCCGGCAGGAGCAGACGGGCAAGCGGGTGGGCAAGGACGGCGACCTGAAGAAGCTCACTTATCCCGGCCTGCTCGGCACGGAGGAAAGCCTCCGCCGCGCCGAGCAGTTGTGCGCCGAGGCCTGCCGCAAGCTGGCCCCCTTGGGCTCCCGGGCCCACGGTTTGGAAGCCGTGGCCCTTTCCGTGCTGAGAAGGAATCGATGATGGACTCCTTGTTGTCGAAGATCGACTCGCCGCAGGACCTTAAGGGCCTCTCCTACAAGCAGCTCGAACAACTGGCCGGCGAGATGCGCGAGTCGCTCTGCCGGCTGTTGGGCACCCGCAGCGCCCATTTCGCCTCCAACCTGGGCGTGGTCGAGCTGGCCCTGGCCCTGCACACGACCTTCGATTTCCGGCGCGACCGCCTGATCTGGGACACCGGCCACCAGGTCTATCCGCACAAGATGATTACCGGCCGGTACCGCCGCTTCGCCACCATCCGCACCAAGGGCGGGCTGATGGGCTATCCCAACCCGGCGGAAAGCGCCTACGATCTGTTCATGACCGGCCATGCCGGCACCAGCGTCTCCTGCGCCTTGGGACTGAGGGCCGCCGACGACCTGCTGCGGCCCGAGGAGAAACGCTGCGTGGTGGCCGTCATCGGCGACGGCGCCCTGCCCTCGGGCGTCGTCTTCGAGGCCATGAACCACACCGGCGGCCTGAAGAAGAACCTGGTCCTGATCCTCAACGACAACAAGATGTCGATCTGCCCCAGGGTCGGCGGCCTGGCCGAATACCTCGACAACCTGCGGATGGGCGCCTTCTACACCGGTCTGAAAGCCGAAGTGCAGAAACTGCTGACCAAGGTCCCCGTGCTGGGCGACCCCGTCGAGCGGCTCCTGGTGCAGACCAGGGACGCCATCAAGGCCGGCGTGCTGGGCGGCATGTTGTTCGAGGAGATGGGCTTCAGCTACCTCGGACCGGTCGACGGGCACAACCTCCGCCAGCTCCAGAAGTACCTGGCCATGGTCCGCAAGTTCGACGGCCCGGTGCTGTTGCACGTGGTCACCGAGAAGGGCCACGGCTTCCGGCCGGCGGTCGAGGACCCGACAGCCTTCCACGCCCCGGCGCCTTTCTCGCGATCCAACGGCTCGTTTTCGCTCACCAAGAGCGCGTCCACGCCTTACACCAAGGTCGCCCGCGACGCGATCCTCGCCCAGATGCGCAAGGACTCTCGCGTGGCCGTGATCACCGCCGCGATGTGCCAGGGAAACATGCTCGAGCCGATCCGCGAGGAGTTCCCCCAGCGGTTCTTCGACGTGGGGATCTGCGAGTCGCACGCGGTGGCCTTCGCGGCGGGCCTGGCCAAGGCCGGCATGAAGCCGATCGTCGACATCTACAGTACCTTCCTCCAGCGGAGCTACGACCAGATCTTCCAGGAGGTCTCGCTGCAAAACCTCCCGGTGGTGATGATGATGGACCGCGCGGGCCTGGTCGGTCCCGACGGGCCGACACACCACGGCGTGTTCGACCTGGGCTACCTGCGGCCTTTCCCCAACTTGACGCTGATGGCCCCGGGCGACGAGGCCGACCTGGGCGAGATGCTGGAGTTCGCCCTGGGCCTGGCCGGCCCGACGGCGATTCGCTACCCCAAGGCCGCCGTCCAGACCCTGGACCGCCAGCCGGCCCCGATCGGATTGGGCCAGGCCGAGGTGCTCCGATGGGGACAGGACCTGATGCTCATCGCCTGCGGCACGATGGCCAAGACCTGCCAGACGGTCGCCGCCCGGCTGGTCAAAGAGGGGCTGGATGCCGGCGTGATCAACGCGCGGTTCGTCAAGCCCCTGGACACGGCGACGATCCTGCGGGCGATCGACGAGTGCCCGATGGTCGTGACGGTGGAAGAAGGGGCGCTGATGGGCGGGTTCGGCAGCGCCGTGCTGGAAGCGGCGTGCGACGCCGGCCTGGACGCCAGCCGCGTCCGCCGGCTGGGAATCCCCGATCGCTACATCGAGCACGGCGAGCGGTCGGAGTTGTTGGCCGACCTGGGCCTGGACGAGTCCGGCATCCTGGCCGCCTGCCGCCGGTTCGCGGCCAGCCAGGGGCTGTTGCAGCGAAACAGCTAGAAGGGGCACACTAGCCCGACGCGCCAGCGAGGGAGCGTGGGCGTACGTTGGCCGCGCGACCGCGGCGTCAGGCCACGCCGCCGTCCCTCGCTTGCGCTTCGGGCTAGTGTGCCGGATGCGGCCACCTTCAGGACAAGACAAGGAATCCTTCGATGCGAGTCGTCGTTCTCGGTTTTGCCGGCCGGCCGAAGGTGGTTCGCCGGATCGAACGTCTGCTGCCGCTGATCCAACAGCACGCCACCGTGGTCGCCTCCGATTTTACCGGCCAGTTGGACCTCTCGAAGGTCGAGGCCGACCTGGCCATCGTGCTGGGCGGTGACGGCTCGATCCTCCGGGCGGCACACCAG
>Ga0181539_1005508_pt1 | contig 10193 bp, 6 predicted proteins | sample PEATcosm2014_Bin_46_FD_119767 | JGI IMG/M metagenome (GOLD analysis project Ga0181539, IMG submission 119767) | Peatland microbial communities from MTU Mesocosm Facility, Houghton, MI, USA - PEATcosm2014_Bin23_60_metaG | ecosystem: Environmental > Terrestrial > Soil > Wetlands > Peat | place... | reverse complement strand
GGCCCAGGTCAGGCGCGGTTTGCGTCACCAGTTTGATGTCCTCGCCAATCAAGCGACGCAGCATCTTGTTCAGATTGACAATCAGTTCGTTCAGGTTGATCCGGCGGGGTTCAATGACTTGCCCGCGGCCGAAAGCCAGCAGTTGACGGGTGAGGTTCGCCGCGTGGTCGGCGCTTTCCTGGATGCACTCGAGATTGGAACGCAAAGGGGCGTCGGGTGACAATTGCGCGAGCGCCAGATCCGTGTGGCCGCAAATGACCGCGAGGATGTTGTTGAAGTCATGGGCTACGCCGCCGGCCAGCCGGCCGATGCTGTCAATCTTTTGTGTCTGGCGGTATTGAACTTCCAGTTCCAGTTCATGAGAGATGTCACGCTTGATGGCAATGTGGTTCGTGACGGCGCCTTTCTCGTCGCGAACGGGAGCGATGACAGCGTCTTCAGTGAAAAGCGTGCCATCCTTCTTTTTGTTGATGAAACGCCCGCGCCACACCTCGCCGGCGCTGATTTTGCCCCACAGTTGCCGATAAAAGGCGCTGTCTTGTCTGTTGCTCTTGAGCAGCCGCGGGTTTTGGCCGATGACTTCGGCCCGGCTGTAACCAGTGACCCGTTCAAAGACCGGATTGACATAAAGAATGCGTCCCTCGGTGTCGGTGATGACGACGCTTTCCGGGGTTTGTTCAATGGCGGTCATCAGGCGGTTGAGTTCGGCTTCCGCCTGTTTGCGCGTGTCTTCGTTGCCGATGGCGGAGGCGATAATTCCGAGGATTCGACGGTCATCGTCGGTGGGCTGGTAATCCGTGCCGTAAACCACGCAGAGCGATCCTACGGCCTTGCCTTCGCATTTGACCGCGCACCCCATGTAAGTTTGCAGGCCATACGCCCGCACATTGGGATCGGACTCGGCGTAAGACGTCCGGGGCAGATTGGTAATGACCACCGCATCCTCCCGGTTGTTGCGTATGACATCATAACAAATGTGGCCGGTGGGAGCATCCTCAGACTTGAAGCCCGGCGGTGTCTGCCACTGGCCCTGGGAGCAAAGCAAATCGCCTTGAAGCCGATTATACAGAGCGCAAGTTGCTCCGAGCAGTTCGCCGCAGAGAGCGGTCAGCCGGTTGATGTTCGAGTCAAAGTTGGGGCCGAGTTCCAGGAGGCAGCGATTGATCCGCTCCAGCCGCACCTCGCCCTGGCGCAGGGCCTTCTCCGCCCTTTTGCGTTCGGTAATGTCGCGGACAATTCCAAGTTTTCCCGCCACTTTGCCATCCCTGATATACGGGGTGGAGGTGAACTCTCCAACCAGATATTTGCCCGACTTGGAGAGAATGCGCAATTCATAGGGAGGCGGCTTGTCGCCACGCAACACCTTTTGAAACATTTCGACGGCGAGAGACGCATCTTCCGGATGCACCAGCGGTGCAAATGATTTGCCCAGCCATTCAGTGCGCGCCCAACCGGTGATCGCCTCAAACGCCGGATTCAATGAAGCAAATACACCTTTGTCGGAAATGGCGTAGACAACGTCAGGCGCGGTTTCCACCACGGCGCGATAACGCTCTTCACTCTGGCGCACCGCCTCCTCCGCCTGTTTGCGCTCGGTGATGTCCCGCCCCATGCCGAACAGCGCATCTTTACCGCGCCATTGACCATGCAAGATCTTCGTCTCCACCAAAATGCGGGTCCCGTCCCTGGCCTGCAATGGAATGGGGCAAATCGTGATTTTACCGGCAATCACGCCGGCTAAAAGTTTTGCGGCTTCCTGCCGTTGTTCCGGTGGATGGAAATCAAAAGCGGCCATCCCGGCCAGTTCCGCCGGGGTGTATCCCAACAGGTTTTGCGCCGCTGGGTTCGCGAAGAGGATGCGTCCTTCGGGGTCGAAAACGAACACCAAATCGTCCAGCGCGTTGAAAAAGGTTTGCAGGCTCTCTTTGTTATCCTGCGAGGCTGCGGGGGTGACAGAAGATTGCGCTGCTGGGCATCGGATAGTCCCTTTTTCGAGATCCAATTTTGAGCGACCATGTCTTTTGGCCTTCATAAGGTCCCTGATACAGGGCTAGCTTCCAGGAAGTTAGCAAACATGAGGAAAAATAAAAGCACAAACCCGGCCAATCCATGAATCAAAATGAGACGTGAGGCTTGCAACGCTCTCGCAACGGAACCGGCCAGGCGAGACGCCGGATCGCTCAACCATTGCGCCCGGGCAACCGTTAATCCGAACTCCAAAGTTGAATTTCTGCGTTGGCGGAGTGCGGCCGTCCCGGCCGCAGCCAGGTGCGATGGGCGGGTGGTTGAGAAATGTTTCGCGGCTCGAACGAAGCCTGTTGCTGCGCCCGGGGACGGGAGCACTCCGACAGGGCCTTGTCCGCCCCGCCACCATCGGCAACTTCGGAGTTCGGGTTTTAATTGTGTTAAACCGCAAGAAATGCAGCGGCACAAAAATCCGCAGCGATCCCGGCAGTCCGCCAAGCCGGGGCTACCGGACGGTCACCAAATCCGGCCGGGCCGGCGAAAGTCCGCCTTGAACATTGTCATGGAATTGCGCCCCGATGATGACATTGTTGGTGCGGATGTTGTTATCGCCCCAGAAAGCCGCACTGCCGCAATTGATGGCGGTCAAATTGATGAAGGAATTATGCACGCATTCGGTCCAAGGCACCGGCTGCCAGCCGTAAGGTGTCTGTTTCTCGGCGTGGGTTATGAAGATGCCGTAATGGTGGCTGTCGCGGATGGAAATGTTGTGGAATTGATTGTCGCAGCTCTCACGCATAAAGATGCCCAAGTCGTTTGCGATCAGAACGGCATTACTGATGACGTTGTGATTGAAAGCCAGGTCGAGCGAAATGCCGGCACCGGGATTGTTGTGGAGATAAAGTCCTGTGAACTGGCAATCCGTCGTTTGATAACAGGCCAGGCCGTCGAACTCGTTTTCAAACGCAGTGTAATCCCGCACGGTCAGCCGCCGCACGTCCCGCGTGGTGACCAGGCCGCCGGAACGGCAGCGGGCACAGGTCACCCGTTCCACCAGCGAATCGCTGACGTTTTGCACCGTGATTCCGTTATTGCGGATTTCCGAGCCTTCGCCCAGAAACCGCCAGAGTTCGCGTTGCTGGTGGTAGCGGTTTCCGTCAATAAAAAGGTCACTGATGCGCAGGTCTTTGACAGTTGAAAGTGGATTGTTGACTGGTTCGCCCAGGATGATCACCGGGCAATTGGCGCCATCCGCCAGGCGCAGAACTGTCGCATCCCCGGAACCGCGCAAGGCCTGATGATTACGCTGCAACACAATGGGCTGGCGGACTTCAAAAGTTCCGGGTGGCAGCACCACTTTCCCGCCACTCTCAGGCAGGAGATCCAGCGCTTGCTGGATTTCGGCGCCGGTCACGCCCGGAGACAAGGTCACAATCAACGGTTTCGGGGCAGGTATTTGGGGAGCAACCACACCTGCCGTCGAAAAAAACACCAAACACACCCATAAAGTGTTTTTCGCGGCCTTCAAACCCCTGATTTGATGCAAGCTCATTTTCATAAGCGCGATACGCTTGTAAGCAATCGCTGTTCCCATTTTAAGCTCGCTCAATGCAGATGAACTTTCATCATTTATTTTTGATATTCGGCAAATATTTTATTTGAACAAATGAACAAAGCAGCCGATGATAAAAGTTAAGGGGTTTGGCGGTCCAAGTTCGCACGTTGTTTTTCCCATTGCTGGATTTCGTTTCGGGTTTCCCAAAGGCCGTGAAGCCGTTATGCTCCGCGCAAACATTATGGCAAACCCGCAATCGGTGAATACATCAACCCCCGCCGGACTCGGCTACTCCGTGCCGGCGGAGTGGAAACCTCACGCCGCCACCTGGCTCGCCTGGCCGCACCATGAGGCCGATTGGCCGGGCAAGATGGAGGCCGTCCGCTGGGTTTATGGCGAAATGGTCCGGAAGATTTCACCGGGCGAAATCGTGCGGATTCTCGTCCGGCATCAAGCCGAGCAAACACTTGCCGCCAGTTATTTAAAACGCGCAGGCTGTAATTTGAAACAGGTTGAGTTTGTCGTGCATCCGACCAATCGCGGCTGGATGCGCGACAGCGGGCCGATTTTTGTCCGGCGTAAACGTGCTGCCAGCGTCCCGCTGGCAGATCAATATACGAGAAGAAAATCAGTTCTGCCGGCAGGATGCCAGCAGCACGTTGGGATCGAAACCGCCATTGTCCATTTTCATTTCAATGCCTGGGCGAAATATGACGACTGGCAGAAGGACACCAAGATTCCGGAAACGGCGGCCAAACTCCTGAAGAAGCCGTTGTTTGACGCGCAGTTCAACGGGAAAAACTTTGTCATCGAAGGCGGCGGCATCGAGGTCAACGGTCGCGGGACGTTGCTCACCACCGAGGAATGTTATCTGCATCCCAAAATCCAGGTTCGGAATCCCGGCCTGACGCGGGCGCAATACAACGAAACGTTCCAAAAATATCTCGGCGTAAAAAACGTGTTCTGGCTGCGCAAGGGTCCGGACGGCGATGACACCCACGGGCACATTGACGACATCTGCCGGTTTGTGAACCGGAAAACGCTCGTGCTCATCCGGGAAACCAACCGGAAAGACATCAACCACCGTCCGCTCGCGGAAAATTGGGAGCGCATCAAGGATTTGCGGCTGGAAGACGGCTCGAAGCCTGAAGTCGTGCCGCTGCCCATGCCCGCGCCGCTTTATTTTAATGGCCGCCGTCTGCCCGCGAGCTACGCGAATTTTTACATCAGCAATGCCTGCGTCATCGTGCCCACGTTCAATGATCCCAACGACCGCATTGCCCTGGGTGTTTTGGGCGAATTGTTCAAAGACCGGCTGGTCGTCGGCATTCACGCCGTTGACCTCGTGCTCGGTTCCGGTTCGCTGCATTGTCTGACCCAGCAGCAACCGGCGTGAAAATGTGGCACAGGCCTCCCGGCCTGTGAGTGGTTGGAAACACAGACCAGAGGTCTGTCCCACGGTTTCACCTCGTTGCATTGTGTGGCACAGGTCTCCGACCTGTGAGTAGTTTTGGGAAACACAGACCGGAGGTCTGTGCCACGATTACGCCTTGAATTGCTTTGCCGCTTTAATACAGCAGCCGGTCTGATTTTTTCTGGACAAAATTTTCACCGGGCGCAAAGTCGAAATTGTGAAACGAAAACGCCATTTGACCACGCTGCGCGAGGAGCTGGAGGATTTGAACGATTATCTCGATCTGACCGAAGCCCGCATGCACGACGCAGGCAAACCACGCCTCACCCACGCCGAAGTCAAAAAACGCTACGGCTTGAAATAGCAGTTGGCCGTGACGTTGAGAAAAGCGGTGGGGGGCCACCGCCCGTCCTCCGTAGCAGTACTGCGGAGGGTGGACAGTCCAAGACGCTGCGCGCGGCACGATGATTTCTGAAATGCGCGAAGCGTCATGGAGTGCGTCAGCCCTCTGGCGCTTTGTTTGGGACGACTTTTTCGCGTGAACTCCAACGCGCCGGCTCGCTGCACGGCCTCACGCAGCAGCCCGTGTGATTTTTTCTGGACAAAATTTTTGCCGGGCGCAAAGTCAAAATTGTAAATCATGAACGACCAATCTAATTCTCTTTGCTTCAGTCCTCGCATGGATAAAGCGGCACTTACCTGTTTGGTTTTGCTATTTTGCCTCGCTCAATTTGGATGCAACCGCAAGTCATCACTCGAAACTCCAGTTGAGCAGCCTACGCACGATGCCGCCGGTTATCTGATTCAACCGGAAGAAAACTTTTTGGTTGGAGGCGAGAGACCGGGCTGGAAGCACTTATTTATACAATTTGATGTAAATGGGAATGAGACTAGGCCGTTCATTCTAAACGTCGAAGACACAATGCAACCCCATGACGTCTGGCCACCAGCACCCGATCCTCAAAAGGATAAACAATCTGGTTCAGGTGATTTAATGCCGCCACTCGAAGGCCTGCCTCGCCCTTTAGGAAGCGTTGCCTTAAATACCAACGAAGTCGTGATGGTCGCTGAGGTGATCCAAAAGTATTTTGTATGGTCAGATACGGCAGTGAAAGAAAACCTGCGTGTCGAGGAAAAGGAAATGTTGAGTTTAACGAATCAACATTTGAGAATTACATTTAGCAGACCCAAGGAGTCATCGAATTCCTTCATCACTTTCTATATGCCGGACGCGCCATGGCTTTCTGTTAGCTCACTACCCTCGATTTGCTCGATCACATTAGACAAGGTGGGGGTGGACCGCCTGTTGACTGTCATTACCAATCTCCCGAATCGCCGGGAAAAATTCGTCGCATTTAGGGACGAGCAGGATAAAATTACCCATAAGCGCCTCGAAGCCCAACAAAACGAGAAAGCGCGCGCTGACGAACTACTTCACTAAACCTTGAATAGTTTCACCGCCTCGACACAGCGACCGCAAATTGTCGAATATTCAGCAATCTGGCCGACATCTGTTTCCCAATGCCAGCAGCGTTCACATTTCTGGCCGTCGGCTGTTGTGACAGAAACTTGATCAGTTAGACCAACCACTCCTTTAATTTCCAGTTGGGATACGTTAATCAGTTCGCGCAAAGCCTCCACGATTATAATTGAATCAGTGTTTGAACCGATTATAGCCGCACTCGCGCCCGTGAAAATGACTTTTGCTTCCAACGCCTTGCCGATGTCTTTCACTTTTCGTGCTTTCTCCAACTCCGGCAATGCCAGTTGCCGCAACCCCAGCAAAACACCCCAACTCATTTGCTCTCCAACTGGAAAAACAAAATTCTTCGGAACCCAGTTCGCTTCATGCACCGACCCCGTCGGTTTCCCCGGCACAAATTCCCACGCTTCATCCGCTGTGAACGCCAAAATCGGCGCGAGCATCTGGCAGAGGCTGGTCACCAGCCGGTGCAGCGTGGTCTGCGTCGAGCGGCGGCGCTGCGAATTGGCCGGATCGGTGTAAAGCCGGTCTTTGATGACGTCGTGGTAAATCGAGGACAGCTCCACGGCCACGAACTGGCTGATTTTTTGATAGACGACGTGAAATTCATAGTCGTCGTAGGCCTTGATGACTTCCTGCTCGAGTTTGGAGAACTCGCCAAGAATCCAGCGGTCGAGTCCGGTGAGCTTGTCGTCGGTGACGGTGTGTTTTGCCGGATCGAAGTCGTAAAGATTTGAGAGTTGGTAGCGCAACGCGTTGCGAATAACACGATAGGTCTCGCCGACTTTGCTGATACGTTCCTCGCTCACGATGATGTCGTTGCGGAAATCCTGCGATGCGACCCACAGGCGGACGATGTCCGCGCCATGTTTTTTCACGTAAGCCTCGGCGGTCTGCGGTTTCTCGTAACCGCCCTGGGCCTGTTTGCTCTTGGAAATTTTCTCGCGGTCGGCGTCCACCACAAAGCCGCTCGTGAGCACGGTCTTGAACGGCGCGACGCCGTTGCCGGCGAGCGACAGCAGCAACGACGATTGGAACCAGCCGCGATGCTGGTCGGAGCCTTCCAAATACACGTCGGCTTGCCAGCAACGTGCTTCCGACATCTTGTCGGAAGAACCAATATTTTGACCTGCCGGCGGGACGCCGGCAGCACGTTGCAACTCCTTCCGCCGCATCAAAATGGAGCGCGACGACGACCCGGAATCAATCCACACGTCCAGCGTGTCGCTGGATTTGTTGACGGCTTCCGCGCCTTTCCAATTCTTCGGTTTCACGAGCGACCAAAGTTCAGCGGCGGATTTTTCAAACCAAATGTTCGAACCGTGTTTTTCGATCAAATCCGCCGTATTCCGAACGATTTGGGCGTCGAGAATCGGTTCACCCTTGGCGTCGTAAAACGCGGGAAGCGGCACGCCCCAAGTGCGCTGGCGCGAGATGCACCAGTCGGGCCTGGTTTGTACTGCGCTTTTGATGCGGTTGACACCCCAGTCCGGCACCCATTTGACCCGGTCAATTTCGGCAAGCGCGGCAGCGCGGAAGGTTTGTGGCACAGACCTCTGGTCTGTGTTTTGGGCATCAGCACACAGGCCGGAGGCCTGTGCCACGACGTGATCAATCTCGATGAACCACTGGTCCATCGCGCGAAAGATGACGGGGGTCTTGCTGCGCCAGCAATGCGGGTAGCTGTGATGATAATTCTCCTGATGCAGCAGCGCATGGCGGGCGCGCAGTTCATGCAGTACGGCTTCGTTCGCGTCGCTCTTGCCATGTTTTTCGAGGATGGATTTACCGATCATCTCTGACGGCATCTGTTGCTCGACCGGCAAATCACTCGTATGCGCGAAGCGACCGTCGTCGTCCACAGGCGAGTAAATCGGCAGGCCGACTTTCCTGCCCAGACCGTAGTCTTCCAACCCGTGGCCGGGCGCGATGTGGACGAACCCGGTGCCGGTGTCGCTGGTAACAAATTCGGCGGGATACGCTTTGCCGGTGCGATTGCAGAACGGATGCTGGAACTGCAATGCGGCAAGCTTTTCGGTTGGGAACGGTTGTTCGCTGTAATTGCTCCAGTCGCATTTTTCCGCAACGGCGGGCAGCAAACCGCGAAACAAAATGTATTTTTCACCCGCGACTTCGACCTGGACGTACTGGAATTTATCGTTGTAAGCGACGGCGAGGTTGGCGGGCAGCGTCCACGGCGTCGTCGTCCAAATCAGCACAAACGTGTTGGGCTGGCCGACGACGGGAAACTTCACAAAAATACTCTGGCTGACATGGTCCTGGTATTCGACCTCGGCTTCAGCGAGCGCGGTGCGGCAGGGGATGCTCCAGTAAACCGGCTTTTTGCCGCGATAGACGAATCCTTGCGCGACGATGTCGGCGAACAGGCGCAACTCATCGGCCTCGTATTCCTTGTTCAGCGTTAGATACGGATTATCCCAGTCGCCAAGGACGCCGAGGCGTTTGAATTGCGTGCGCTGGATATCAATGTATTTGCGGGCGTAAGCTTCGCAGGTTTTGCGGATCACGACGGCGTTTTCCGAAGGTGCTTCCGGCATCCTGCCGGAAGATCCAATTTCATTCGGATTGCTGGCGCTACCTGAGGAAGATGGATCTGCCGGCGGGACGCCGGCAGCACGTTGCTTGCGCATTTCCTGAGAAACCTTGAATTCGATGGGCAATCCATGGCAATCCCAGCCCGGCACGTAGGGGGCGCTAAAACCCCGGAGGGTTTTGTATTTGATGACGATGTCCTTGAGAATTTTGTTCAGCGCGGTGCCGATGTGGACGTCGCCGTTGGCAAATGGCGGACCGTCATGGAGGACAAATTTTTCCGCGTTCGCGCGCGCCGCCTGAATTTTTGTGTAAAGCCCGGTTGCCTGCCATTTTTTGAGCCGTTCCGGTTCCCGCGCAACGAGATCGGCTTTCATGGGAAAGCCGGTGCGCGGCAGGTTGAGCGTGTTTTTGTAGTCCGTCGCCATTTTTCGGAACGCGAACGGTAACAGCGGCAAAAAGCGGTGTCAATGAACGCAGGGAGTTTTGAAATTTGCCAGACACCTCAATTGGGGAAGAAAAACCCGGTCCATCAGCCAGAGAAGGGCACAAACACAGCCACCAATACACGATGCCGCGTCCGCGTGGAACGCCGGATTCATCCGGCAGGTGTGCAACCGGCGCGGGTTGCTGCCGGATAAATCCGGCGTTCCGGTGGTGGTCTCGATGTGCGCCCGTCAGAGAATGACCGAGAACGCCGGGGAATTTAGTCCAACCGGAAGCGCTCCAATTCTGCCGGAAGACTCTTAAAGTTTGGCCGGCGTGTTCCGGTGCGGTGATTCAGCGGGTTTTTGGGAGGGCGCAAACCGGCGTCGGCAAAGATTCCTGTTTACAGCATGGGTCTGGCTGTTAACATTCGTTCAGAAAAATTTACGCGCGGACGAGGTATGAAAAAAATTGAGGCCATCATCAAACCGTTCAAACTTGAGGAAGTAAAAGCTGCGCTGGCCGCTCTTGGGGTCCAGGGCATGACCGTCGCGGAGGTAAAAGGGTTTGGCCGCCAAAAAGGGCACACGGAAATTTATCGCGGCAGTGAATACACGGTGGATTTTCTGCCCAAGGTGAAAATTGAGGTTGTGCTGGCGGATGCACAGGCCGCGGCCGCAGTGGACGCGATTGTCAAAGCGGCCAAGACGGGCAAGATCGGTGATGGAAAAATTTTTGTGAGCGCCGTCGAGAGCATCGTTCGCATTCGTACTGGTGAAACCGGCGAGCAAGCGGTC
>Ga0181539_1005506_pt1 | contig 10196 bp, 10 predicted proteins | sample PEATcosm2014_Bin_46_FD_119767 | JGI IMG/M metagenome (GOLD analysis project Ga0181539, IMG submission 119767) | Peatland microbial communities from MTU Mesocosm Facility, Houghton, MI, USA - PEATcosm2014_Bin23_60_metaG | ecosystem: Environmental > Terrestrial > Soil > Wetlands > Peat | place... | reverse complement strand
TTCAAGCGCTATCGGATGGAGATCGACCTGGTCGATCGCCACGGGTTTCACCCTTCCCTGCCGGAGGGCTACTCGCTGGTGCCCTGGGAACCGACCCTTTTGGAGCGACACGGCGAGGTCAAGTTCCTCAGCTTCCGCGACACGATCGATGCGAACGTCTTTCCCTGCTTCGGCGAGTTGTCCGGCTGCCAGCGGCTGATGCAGGAGATCTCGCGCAAGGAGGGATTCCTGCCCGAGGCGACCTGGCTGGCCGTCCATCGCAACGGCTTGGCGCCGGCGGAGCCTTGCGGCACGATCCAGGGAATCCGCGACCGCTTTGGACTGGGGGCCATCCAGAACGTGGGCATCACGCCGCGGCATCGCGGGCGCGGACTGGGTAGTTGCCTGTTGCTGGAGGCCCTGGCCGGCTTCCGTCAAGCAGGTCTGACCCGCGTCTACCTGGAAGTGACGGCCGACAACGAGGGAGCGATCCGCCTCTATCGCCGGCTCGGCTTTGCAACAGTGAAGACCGTGTTCAAGGCGGTCGAGGTGGCCTACTCCTAAAGATTTTGGATTTTAGATTTTGGATTTTGGATTTCGGGTCTTGAAACAGAATCCACCAGCCAGAATCCGCTGGTGGGCCGGCACTCGCTCGCGCGAGCTTGTCCCACCCTACTCGTCCAGCGTAGGTTATGCTTTAGCATGACGAAATCCTGAGGCAGCAATTGCCAGCCGCTGGCCCGTTGTGCTGGAGCATAACCTACCGCTTTGAGGAGACGTTGTGAGCGAATCGATCTACAAGCACGCCTTCCCCAACGGACTGGTGCTCTTGGCCGAGCCCATGAGCTGGCTGGAGTCGGTGGCCTTCACGTTCTCCGTGCCGGCCGGGTCGGTGGATGACCCCGCGTCGCGCTCTGGGCTGGCCAGTTTCACCTGCGAGATGGTGATGCGCGGGGCCGGTGAGCGAGACAACCATCACCTGATGCAGGACCTCGACAGCTTGGGCGTGGAGCGGGGCGAGTCGGTCTCCGACGCCCACACGCGGTTCAGCGGCGCCACCGTGGCGGCCAACCTGCCGGGGGCCCTCGCGCTGTACGCCGACATCCTCCGCCGCCCGCACCTCCCCGCCGAGCAATTGGAAGCCGCCCGGCAGGTGCTGATCCAGGAGCTCCGCGCGGTGGAAGACGAGCCCTCGCAGAAGGTGATGATCGAGCTGCGCCGGCGTCATTTTCCCGACCCCTGGGGCCGGCCGTCGCACGGCGAGATGGAGGCCGTCCAGCAGACGTCGCTGGACGACGTCCGCGGCTACTTCACGCGCCGCTATCGTCCCAACGGCGCGATCCTGGGCGTGGCCGGCCGCTTCGATTGGGAGGCCCTGAAGGACCTCGTGGGCCAACTCCTGGGCGACTGGCAGCCCCAGCCTGCCGACGAGCCGGTCGAGGGCTCGCCGGGAAAGAAATACGAACACCTGCCCTTCGATTCCAACCAGACGCAGATCGCCATCGCCTATCCCAGCGCCCCCTACCGCCATCCGGATTACTACCGGGCCTGGGGCGGCGTGGGCGTGCTCAGCGGCGGCATGAGCTCCCGGCTGTTCACCGAGGTGCGGGAGAAACGCGGCCTCTGTTACAGCGTCTATGCCAGCTACCACACGCTCTTGGACCGCGGCGCCGTCTTCTGTTACGCCGGCACCACGGCCCAGCGGGCTCAGGAGACGCTGGACGTGATGCTCGGCGAGCTGGCCCGGCTGGCCAAGGGCGTCGAGCCGCACGAGCTGGCGCGGCTGAAGGCCCGCATCAAAAGCGCGCTGATTATGCAGCAGGAGTCCAGCTCCGCCCGCAGCTCCTCCATCGGCCGCGACTGGTACTACCTGGGCTGCGTGCGGACGCTGGAGGAGATCAACCGCCGGGTCGACGAGCTGACCTGCCAGGGCATCAACCAGTACCTGGAGGAGCATCCGCCGGCGGATTTCACCGTGGTGACCCTCGGTCCGAGCGAGTTGGAGGTGCCCGTTGGAGTTTCGTAGCCAGACCTTGGAGAACGGACTGGAGATCGTCGCCGAGTGCAACGACGAGGCCTACTCGACCGCGCTGGGATTCTTCGTCAAGACCGGCGCCCGGGACGAGACCGACGAGATCGCCGGCGTGAGCCACTTCCTGGAGCACATGGTCTTCAAGGGCACGCCCAGCCGCACGGCCGACGACGTGAACCGCGAGTTCGACGAGATGGGGGCGCACTACAACGCCTTCACCAACGAGGAGAACACGGTCTTCTACGCGGCCGTCCTGCCCGAGTACCTGGATGCCTCCGTCGAACTGTTGGCCGACATCCTCCGCCCCTCGTTGCGCGAGGACGACTTCAACACCGAGAAGCAGGTGGTGCTGGAGGAGATCCTCATGAACGAGGACCAGCCGCCCTTCGGCGCCGACGACAAGTGCCGGGCCCTGCACTACGGCAGCCACCCGCTGGGCCGTAGCGTGCTGGGCACCGAAGCCAGCATCACCGCCCTGCCCGTGGAGGCCATGCGCGACTACTTCCAGCGCCGCTACAGCCCCGGCAACATCGTGTTGGCCGGGGCGGGCCGCATCGACTTCGATCAGTTCGTCGCCGCCGCCCGGCTCTCCTGCGGCGGCTGGCAGCCGATCGCCGCCGGCCGCCTGCGGCCCACGCCCGAGCCGCACGAGGCCTTCCAGGTGATCCGCAAGGAGTCGGCCACGCAGCAGTACGCCGTGCAGCTCACCGGCGGTCCGAACGCCGAGGACACGGACCGCTACCCGGCCAAGCTCTTGGCCACCGTGCTGGGCGACGACACGGGCAGCCGCCTCTACTGGGAGCTGATCGATTCCGGCCTGGCCGAGCAGGTGAGCCTCTATCACCACGAGTACGAAGGGGCGGGCCTCTTCTTGACCTACATGAGCTGCGACCCCGACGAGGCCGCGGAGAATCTCCAGCGGATCGCCGACGTCTATCGCCAGGCCCAAGAGTGCGGCATCACGTCCGACGAGCTGGCCCAGGCCAAGAGCAAGGTCGCCTCCCGCGTGGTGCTCTCCGGCGAGCGTCCCCGCGGTCGCCTGTTCGCCCTCGGCGGCGACTGGGTCCAGCGCCGCCAATACCGCTCCATCCGCGACGATCTCGAGGCCGTCTCCGCTATCACCCTCCAGCAGGCGCTCTCCGTGCTCCAGCGCTATCCGCTCACCCGCAGCACCACGGTCACCATCGGTCCGCTGGAGGAGGTGCGGGCGCCGGAGTGAGATGATCTAACTGCCCAATTGCCGTTCCCGCCCCCGCCGGGCTCGCCCCGGCGGAGCGAAGGATTGAGCACTAACGCAGGCTGTCGCCATGCCACCACTCTCGCCCATTTACACTCTGGACAACTGCCACGCGGCCTATCAACTCAATTGGAGTCTCTCCGTCTTCTGGCATCAACCGCCGACTGCCGCGGATTGGCTCGATGCTTTACAGACAGCCACCGAGCCTGACGGTGTGCGCGTGCTGGAGCATCGTTTGGCCGACGAGAGGATGAGCCAGTTCCTCGTGAGCACGAAACCTGCGGTTTCGCCGCAGGCATTGGTTCGTTCGGTCAAGGGCAGACTTCAATACCTGGTTCGTGGCGAACGGCCCAAAGCGTTTCAGAGGAAATGAGCCCAGGACTTGGAAGCCAGCGGCATCCTGATCGTCGTGGCGGCCGGAGCAGGGGACTGCCAGGCGAGAAAGCGAACACCCAAGAGTCGTTGTTTGGGAGGTACTCGCCCCACAAACACCTACTGCGGCTTGTTGACCCCGTGACCGGTGTCCGGCTTCGCGGCGGGCGTTTCGGGCTACCCCCGACAAAATGCCCATCCTGCAAGGCATCGAGATCGAGCGCCAGGAGATCGTCGGCCCAGGCTGTGCAGTCCCCACGGTGGAGATCGGATGGGGAAGTCCAGGAAATGGCCTTCGAGCACGACTGAGTGCCCGACGGCGGGGATGCAGGCAAGACGATCCGGACATCGTTCGGCGGCTGCTGCGCGCCAGCACGCATCGCAGCGCGTTCACAGCCACTTCTTACGCTGCTCAAGGTGGACGAACGGCTCGGCGTCCGCCATACCTTTGACCTGCAAGGCATCGCTGTCCCACTCGATGGGTTCACCGAGGCGCATGGCGACCATACCGACCATGGCGATCTCGGCCACGCAGGCAGCCGTGTCGAAACCTTGGAAGGTCTTACCATCGCCCTTGCAGGCGTCGAGCCACTCGCCCATGTGGTCCTTGGCCCTCGGCAGGGTCGCGGGGATTGACTTAGCAGCGTTATGGTCCTGGACTCCGCGACACTTCTCGTCGCCCTTGAGCCTGACCACGCCGCCGACGCCCCAGGCGTTCGAGAACAGGATACCCTTCTCGCCGGCGAACAGTACACCGTTGTCCGGTACCTTGCCGTAGGTCGACAGCAACTCTTCGCCCAGTTCCTGCGGCGGACCGGCCTCGCGCCCGTCGTGCCACCAGACGGCCACCGGGTCGAAGTCTTTCCGGGCGGCGAAGTCCCAGCGGAAGTCGGTGGCCGAGGGGTAGCTGTCCTTGAGCGGCTCGGGGATTTTGACTGACGCTCGCACCGGCGCGCCGAGCTTCAACGCCCGCCAGGGCAAGTTCAGGCCGTGGGCGCCCATGTCGGCCAGGTGGCCGTCACCGAAGGGCAACCAGCGGCCCCAGTGCAAACAGCCCACGGCGCCCGGCGCGGCAAGGTAATAGTTCTTGTAGGGTAACAGCCGTGATGGACCGCACCAGAAGTCCCAGTTGAGCCCGTGGGGGACCGGGTCGGCGTGGGTGTCGATCGGCGCACTGGGCGGGAAGCTGCGGGTGATCCAGCAGTGGACCTCGCGGATCTTGCCCAGCAGGCCCGCCTGGATCACTTCCATGCTGCGGCGGAAGGTGTCGGTCGAGCCGCCCTGCGACCCGAGCTGCGTGGCCAGTTTGGTCTGGCGGCCCAGGTCGCGGATTTCTCGGGCCTCGGCACAGCTATGCGACATGGGCTTCTCGCAGAAGACGTGCTTGCCGGCCAGCATCGCGGCCTTGCTCATCGGCACGTGCCAGCGCTGGCCCGGCGCGATCACCACCGCGTCGACCGACTTCTCCCGGTCCAACAGCTTGCGGTAGTCCTCATAGACCTTGGCCTTGTCGGCCACGCCGTGCTTGGCCAGCTCCTTCTTCACCTCGGCGACCTGGCGCCGATCGACGTCGCAGATGGCCACGATGTTCTCGCTCCCCACGCAGTCCCGCAAATCGTCGCGGGCCCGCCCGCCGCAGGCCAACAGGCCAATGTTGAGTTTCTTGCTGGGGGCATCCGCGCCGAACACGCCGGACGGCACCAACTGCGGCAGGGCCATGACGCCGACGCCGGCCGCGGCCGCCCGCTTCAAAAGCGTTCGCCGAGTAATCTGGGATGGGTGACTCATGAGGGTAGGCTCCTGTGGGGGATCAAGTGGCATCTCTCCATGGTAACAAGGCGACTTACGACCTGCCAGATCCCTGCATTCCCGGCATCGCCGTGGTATAACTGCCTTGGGCGTCGGGCAGGGTCGGGGGATCGGCGTCGAGACGGTAGTGGGCGGGGGCCAGGCGAACGGTCGAGTGGGTGGCCTCGTCCCAGGTGACCAACTGGCCGCTGTAGGTCGCCATGCGGCCCATCACGGCCGTCATGCTGCTGGCGGCGCCGTAGTCGGCGTCCAGGCGATAGGCTCCCGTGCCCAGGATGCTGGCCATCAGGTCGTCGTGCTCGTGCTGGTAGGGGTTGTCGCCGCCGTAGCCCTTGGCGCGGAGGCTCCGCGGAGTGAGCGAGCCCATGCCCCAGGGGCCGACGCCGATGGTCAGCGCGCCCCGCGTGCCGAGGACGTTGTCGGAGACGTGGACCCAGGTGCCGGGCTGCTGCCGGGCCTGGCAGAAATGGCGGACCTCGCCGGCATACTCGAACTCCACGGCGTGATGGTCCCAGATGTCGCCGTTGCCCGGTCCCGTGCGGACCTCGCGTCCGCCCAGCCCGTTGGCCGCCCGCGGCGGACCGCCCATCACCCAGTTGGCCACGTCGATCAGGTGCGTGGCCTGCTCGACGAAGTGGTCGCCGGAAAGCCAGCAGAAGACGCCCCAGTGGCGGATCTGGTATTCCATCTCGCTCATGCCCGCCGGCTTGAGCTGGCCCGCGCGGCCGCCGGCGGCCATGTTGAAGTAAGTGCGGATCAGGCGGACCTCGCCGATCGCCCCGTCGTGGATCCGCCGGATGCCGTCGAGGTAGTTCTGCTGGTGCCGCCGCTGCAAGCCGACCACCACCGACAGGCGTTTCTTCCGCGCCTCCGCGTTGGCGGCCAGCAGCGTGCGGTAGCCGGGGGCGTCGACGCACAGCGGCTTTTCCAGAAAACAATGCTTGCCGGCGCGGACCGCGGCCGCGTAGTGCATCGGCCGGAAGTGAGGAGGCGTGGTCAACAGCACCAGGTCCACGCCCGCCTCGATCACCCGTTGATAGGCGTCGAAGCCCACGAACCGCCGCTCGGCGGGCACGTCGATCCGCGGCTGGAGGTCCTCGTATTTCCAGAGGTTCTCGAAGCTGGCCTCCAGCCGCGGGCCGAACAGGTCGCCCATGGCCACCAGCTTCACCGGGGCCTTGGTGGAAAGCGATTCCCGGCAGGCGCCGGTGCCGCGGTTGCCGCAGCCGACGAAGCCGATGCGGATGGTCTCGCTGCCCGCCGCATGGGCGCCGCGGGCGATGGGTAAGGGGTCGGGCATGGGGGGGATCCCTCCGAGCAATGGGGCGTGGTCGCAAGACTCCATGGTACCGTAGGGAGACCGGCGGGAAAAGACCCTGCTGCGGGCGGTGCGAAGGGGACAGTCCCATTTTCGCGGCGATCAGGCCGGTTTGCTCCGGCCGTGTCACTCGCCGCCGCGAAAATCGGGACAGTCCCCGTGAGCGCTTCGGGACAGTCCCCGTGAGCGCTTATGCCAGCAGCACACCGCTTCACAACCGCGCAAACCTTGCCTGGAAGAACCGCAAATACTTCGGCTCGTGGACCATCCGCAGGCCGCGGGCCTGGCTCCGCTGGTCGTACACGGCGGCCACGCTTTCGGCCGTTACGTCCATGTGCGCTTGCGTATAGACGCGGCGGGGAATGGTCAGCCGGACGAGCTCCAGCTTGGGATAATAGTGCCCGCCGGTCTTCTTGTCTCGCCCGGCGGAGACGATCCCGCGCTCCATGGCCCGCACGCCCGAGTCGATGTACAGTTCGGCCGCCAGCATCTGGGCGGGGAAGTCGTCCTGCGGGATGTGCGGATAGAACGCTTTGGCGTCGAGGTACACGGCATGTCCGCCGATGGGGCGCACCAGCGGAACGCCCCACTCCAGCAGCTTCTGCCCCAGGTACTCCACCTGGCCGATCCGCGCCCGGATGTGGTCGTCCGCGACCGACTCGACGATGCCGCGGGCCATGGCTTCCATGTCGCGGCCGGCCATGCCGCCGTAGGTGTGAAGCCCCTCGTAGACGACCACCAGGTTGCTGGCCTCCTCGTAGAGCGCCGGATCGTTCAGTCCCAGCCAGCCGCCGATATTCACCAGCGCGTCTTTCTTGCCGCTCATGGTGCAGCCGTCGGTGTGCGAGCAGAGTTCCAGGAGGATCTCCGCCACGCTCTTGCCGCGGTAACCTTCCTCTCGCTGCTGGATGAAGTAGGCGTTCTCGACCGCGCGGGTAGCGTCGAGGATGATGCGGATGCCGTGCTCCCGCGCCAGCGCGTGGACTTCGCGGAGGTTACGCATCGAGATCGGCTGGCCGCCCGCCATGTTGACCGTGGCCGCCAGGCTCAGATAGGGCACTCGCTGCGGTCCCACCTCCCGGATCAGCGTTTCCAGCGCGCCGAGATCCACGTTTCCCTTGAAAGGGTGTTCGCTGTTCGGATCGTGGGCCTCGGGAATGATTACGTCGACGAACGTCCCGCCGGCCAGTTCCTGGTGCAGCCGGGTAGTGGTGAAATACATATTGCCCGGCACGGAGTCGCCCGGCCGGATGAGCATTCGCGAGAGGATGTTCTCGGCGCCGCGGCCCTGGTGCGTGGGAACGACGTAGCGGTAGCCATAGTGCTTGCGAACAGCTTCTTCTAGGTGATAGAAGTTCTTGCTGCCCGCATAGGCCTCGTCGCCCAGCATCATGCCGGCACACAGCGTCCGTGCGAATGAAAAGCGGCGACAAGTCGCCGCACTCCAAAGGCGTCGCCTCGCCATTTTCAGCTCGAAGACCCGATTTCCTTGCTAAAGTGTCCTAATTGTACAATTTTTCCGCACCCCCGGGGCTCGCCAAGTCGGCTCTACACTGGAGATGGCCTATCCAGAGAAGACGGGTTATTGCAGGAACAGGTTGGCCTCGCTAAGATGGCATTATGAGCGCCATTCACGAGATCGAGCAAGCTATCCGTGCCCTAGGCCCGCAAGACCTCGCCGTGCTGCGGCAGTGGTTCGCTGCCTTCGACGCCGAACTCTGGGACCGCCAGATGGAGCAGGACGTGGCGGCAGGCCGACTCGACTGGCTTGCCAACGAGGCGCAGCGCGACCTGGACGAGGGGCGCTCGACCGACCTATGAGGCACCGCGCCACCCCGCGCTTTTGGGCCTGCTACCATGCGCTGCCTGCCGACGTGCGGCAGTCAGCGGATCGTTGTTACGCCCTGCTACGCGAGGATCCACGTCACCCCTCGCTGCACTTCAAGAAAGTCGGGCAGTTCTGGTCGGTCCGCGTGGGGCTGCATCACCGAGCGTTGGCGGTCGAGAGTGGCACCGACCTCGTGTGGGTCTGGATCGGATCGCACGCGGAGTATGATCGGCTCATCGAGAGGGCGCGATGAGGCGAATCAGCCGCTGGCGAGCAAACAAGGGATAAGTCCCATTCTTGGCCAGGTAGCTCGCCTTACTCCCTTTTCTCAAGTTATGCAGCGACCAACGGAGACACTTCTTCGGGATCCAGGGGGCCGAGGCGCAGATCGGCAAGCACGTCGTTCAGACCTGTCAAGGTTACCACGGAGGGGGAGGGCATTTCAATTCCGATAGGGCGGCCGTCGCTCGTCCAATCCACCAGATAGCCGCGGCCATGCGACTCGACCCGCACACTCTCGTCGCCCGGTCGCCGGGGTAAGTAAAGGTAGGCTGCCAAGGGCTTGCCGCTGCGATACGTAATTTCCAAGTAGCGGTGACTCACAGTGTTCTCCCTGTTAGTACCATACTCTCATCGAGCGAGTGTTACGATAGCGTCCCCTTGGTGCTCGGCACGCCGCTGATGCGGGCGTCGGCCGAGACCGCCATCCGCAGCGCGCGGGCGGCGGACTTGAAGATCGCCTCGGCGATGTGGTGGCTGTTGCGGCCGTGGTGCAGGACGACGTGCAAGTTGGCCAGGGCGTTGGCGGCGAAGGCCTGCCAGAAATCGGCCACCAGCTCGCTGTCGAAATCGCCGATCTTGGGCGAGGGAAAGTCGGCCTGGAAGACGAAGAAGGCCCGGCCGCCCAGATCCAGGGCCGTGGTGACCAGGGTCTCTTCCATGGGCAGGGTGAAATGGCCGTAACGCTGAATGCCCGCCTTGTCGCCCAACGCTTCCCGCAGGGCCGAGCCCAGGCAAATGCCCACGTCCTCGACCGTGTGGTGCTGGTCCACGTGCAGGTCGCCCTCGGCCTTCACGGTCAGGTCCATCGCGGCGTGCTTGGCCAAGAGCGTCAGCATGTGGTCCAGAAAGCCCACGCCCGTGCTAATCTCCGCGCGGCCTGCGCCGTCGACCTCCAGCGTCAACGCGATGCGGGTCTCGGCCGTCTTACGCTCGATCCGGGCAGTTCGCGACATGGGGCACCTTTTCCTTTACATCATCGCTTTCACGCGTTCCAGGAACGTATCGATCTGTTCGTCCGTGCCGACGGTGATCCGCAGGCCGTCGCCCCAGCCGGGATAATCCATGTAGCGGACGAGGATCTGCTGCTGCTTGAGCCGCTGGTAGAGCGGCTGGACGGGGATCTCGGCGTGCGTGTTCCAGGTGAAATTGGCCTGGGAGTCGACCACCTGAAAACCCAACGCCCGCATCCCGGCGGTCAATCGCCCGCGCGTGGCGAGGATCCGCGCCCGGTTGGCGGCCAGCCATGGCCGGTCGCCCAGAGCGGCCGCGGCTATGGCGATCGACAGGGCGTCGCAGTTGTAGGAGTCCTTGACCTTGATCATCTCCCGGATGATCTGCG
>Ga0181539_1005504_pt1 | contig 10205 bp, 7 predicted proteins | sample PEATcosm2014_Bin_46_FD_119767 | JGI IMG/M metagenome (GOLD analysis project Ga0181539, IMG submission 119767) | Peatland microbial communities from MTU Mesocosm Facility, Houghton, MI, USA - PEATcosm2014_Bin23_60_metaG | ecosystem: Environmental > Terrestrial > Soil > Wetlands > Peat | place... | reverse complement strand
GGCCAAGAAGATCACGGTGGTGGTCTACGGCTCGGAGTACTGGAAGAAGGTATTCAATCTGGAAGCGCTGGTGGATACGGGCGCGATTTCGCCCAAGGACATTGAGCTTTTTCAGTTTGCCGATACGCCGGAGCAGGCCTTCGAGATTCTGCGCCGCGGGCTGACGGAGAATTACCTCCTTGCCGAAGCGGCGGCGGGAACCCTGGAGGAGAGCGAGCAGATGACGCCGGGCGAGGATCTGATGGCGGGCTGGACGGTCGAGGACTTTCTCGGCCCGGAGATGGCCAGAACAAGCAAATAAGAGTAAGCCCGTGGCGGCGTCTCCGGGTTTCGCAATCTTGTTTGCGGCGAGATTGATTCTGCTAGCCTTATTGCACGGCATTCCCCATGGCCAGCGGCCGGAAGAAGGAGTTTTGGTGGCGGCCTGGACCAGGTGAAGGAGCGCTCGTCCTTTGGTTTTTTCAGGGAATGTGAGGGGAACTGCAGGGAATTTTCCGGGAGCTTTGGGGTTACCATATTGGTTCCTTTGCCAATTGAAGGGCTATTCGCGCCATCTTAACCGGGCGTTTACGGTTGGGAGGGGATACTGGGTGCAGAAATCCGGGCACGATCGCGGAGAAGGAGCAGAAATGGCCAGTTCGACCATCTCATACCTATGGCGCGACCCCAACGCGCCAAGAGGCTTCCGGTCAGGCGTTTCCTTGCACGGTCACACCAACCAGTCGAAGGAGACGCTGGATTTTCTAGCAAACTTCGGCAACCAGTACCCGGTCATGCGGCCTCTGCTTTCGCGGTTGGAGCGACGGGCGGCGGAGGTCCACGGGGTGCGTGTGAACTACGCGGCCGCGTACTGGACGCCGCCGATGACCCCCAAGCTGGCGTTCGACCTGGAGAGCGGGCAGGTCGAGAAGCTGGACCTGGCGCCCATGGTTTCCCTCACCGATCACGACACCATCCAGGCGCCGATGCTGCTGCGGACGGTGCCCAGCGCACGGCGGATTCCGGTATCGGTGGAGTGGAGCGCTCCCTATGGAAAGCAGTCGTTCCACCTGGGCGTGCACAACCTGCCCAGCGCGCGAGCAACGGAGTGGATGGAGACGCTTAGGAGTTATTCCGACAATCCGAGCGACGCGCGGCTCACCGAGATTCTGGCAGCGCTGGACGCGGAGCCCAACGTGCTGGTGGTATTCAACCACCCCATGTGGGACCTGTACCTGATCGGCCAGGAGAAGCACGAGTTCCTTGTAAACGAGTTTCTGCAGAAGAACGGCAACTATCTGCACGCGCTGGAGCTGAACGGGTTGCGGCATTGGGAAGAAAACCGCAGAGCGCGGCGGCTGGCGGAGAAGTGGAACATGCTGACCGTCTCCGGCGGGGACCGGCACGGCGTGGAACCGAACGCCAATATCAACCTGACCAACGCCACCAGCTTTACCGAGTTTGTGCACGAGATACGGCGGCAGAAGAAGAGCGATATTCTCTTCATGCCGCAGTATGCGGAGCCGTGGAAGCATCGGATTCTGCAGTCGACGATCGACGCCGTGCGCCACTATCCGGAGTTCCCGCAGGGCTCGCGCACCTGGGACGAGCGCGTCTATCATCCCGATGCGAACGGGGTGGCAAGGCCGCTGAGCGAACTCTGGCCGAACGGAGCGGCGCCGCGGGCGATGAGTTTTGGTATCGGGTTGGTGCAACTGATGGGCCGGGGCCTGGTTTCAGGCGGGCTGCGCATGGCGTGGAGCGAGGCGCACCAATTGCGGCTGGCGCTGGGCGAGCACGACGGCTGAAGCGGGAGGGGATCTTTCCGGCGCAGGTACCAGTCAAATTGAAAGAACTGTATGGCCGATAGAATCCCGCGGGTGGCCTACTTCCCCGACTCGTTCCACGAGGTGAACGGGGTGGCACACACCAGCCGGCACTTTGAGGCCTTTGCACGGCGGCGGAATCTGCCGTTTTTGTGCGTGCGCGCCGGAGGCCGCAAGCCGGCGATCCTGGAAGACGGCAATGTGTGGACCCTGGAGCTGCCGCGAGGCTTTCTCTCCTTTGCCCTTGAGAAAGACCTGCGCTTCGATCCCGTGTTTCTGCGCCATATTCCGCTGATCGGCGAGGTTCTGGAGCGGTTCCGGCCCGATCTGATTCACATTACCGGCCCCAGCGAGGTGGGAATGCTGGGCGCGGGGCTGGCGCACCATCTCAGCTTGCCGCTGGCCGCCAGTTGGCACACCAACGTGCATGAGTACCTGGCGCGGCGGTCGGACTGGCTCCTGCGCCTGCTGCCCAAGCGTCAATCGGACGCCACGGGACAGAAGATCGAGGATCTGGCCATGGCTGTGGCGGCCAGGTTCTACTCAGTGGCGCAGATACTGTTTGCGCCCAACCCGGAGCTATGCGCGCTGCTGGAGCGGAACACGGGGCGGCCTTGCCACCTGATGCCGCGGGGCGTGGACGCGGAGCTTTTCCATCCGGCCAAACGGAAGCGCAATCCGGAAGACGGGGAAGCCGTGCTGGGTTTTGTGGGGCGGCTCTCTGTGGAGAAGAACGTGGCCTTGCTTGCCCAGGTCCAGGAAGAGCTGGAGCGGCGGGGGCAGCGGTGCTTCCGGTTTCTGATCGTGGGCCACGGCGGCGAAGCGGGCTGGCTGCGCGAGCGGCTGCCGCGCGCGGACTTCCCCGGAGTGCTGCGCGGCGAGGAACTCTCCACGGCCTACGCGAATATGGATTTGTTTGTCTTTCCGTCGCACACCGATACCTTTGGCAACGTGGTGCTGGAGGCGCTGGCCAGCGGAGTGCCGGCGATTGTGACCCCCGACGGCGGGCCGCCCACCATCGTCCGCGACGGCGAGACGGGACGAATTGTGCCGGACGCGGAGTTTGCCGCGGCCGTGGCCGGCGTGCTCGCCGACCCCGCAAAGCATGCGGCCATGCGGCTGGCGGCGCGCGATTTTGCGCTAAGCATGAGCTGGGACTCGGTCTTTGAAGGAGTCTATGCTGCGTATGAGAGGATGCTGCCGCGGCGGGAGCAGGCGGCGGGGTAGGAGTCAGCCGAAAAGCGCTGATGGCGCTGCTCAGTCGCGTTGGTCAGCCGCCTGAGCAGCCCTCGTTGCGGCAGTGACGGTCTATTGCTTGCCGGCTCCCTTTAAGATCGAGATCCCGGTCAGGCACCGTTCATTCAGGTCGTATGCCCCCGGCGCCATCTCCAACTGCCACAACGTCCGCCGGTTCTCGTCCGAGCCCATGATCCTTGCCGTCGGAACGTCTTTTCCCGGAGTGATGACGATGGTGACGTTTTCGATCCGCGGCGCATCGCCATCGGTCTTTCCATCCGGAAGCACGTAGCTGAAGCTGACGCGCTGAGCATCGCCGCCCAGCTTGGTCCACAAAAAGTACTCGCATTGCCGCTCGTCCCGCTGAACTCCGCGGACGGTGAGCTTGGTCAACGTGAATTCAGGCCCCACCACGGTTTGGCTTGCCGCGGGCGATGGAACAATGCCGCCAATCAAGACGAGCAATGCGACCATCGGAACGCTACCCAGATATCGAGTGTTCATGCGCCATGCACCTCCTGCTGCTTCCGACTCAACGGAATACACCCATGCAAGCTTCCTACATCATAAAGGCTGCAAAGCGCAATCCCCCAAACGCCGCATAGCATGGCCACCGAGTGGATCGGCGGGAATGCATTGGGCTGGCGCCGTCAATCAACCAAGGCCAGGCCGAACGCGGCCCGCATGAATGACTTTTAGACTGATCGATCCGGGATTGGTGAAGAAGCCGAATCCAGTGTAGGCCGCCGCAAATAGGGTGATTTGCCAATGTCCGCGAATGGAGTGAATTCGTAAAAGAGGCTTCCCTCAGGGGCTAAAGCCCGGCTCATTTGGGGCCGTTTACGGCACGACTGAAGTCGTGCCCTTTCAAAACATAAACGACCATCTGTGTGGCGGACACCACTAGTTGTTGTTGCAAACGCTCCACTCTTACCAGGAGAACAGCCGGATAAGTCCAGTCCGGCGTGGACCTCAGCGCGTTTCTGCCGAGGTAACCTGCTGAGCTGCATGAGCGGCGAGATAGAAGCTGGTAGCCGCATTGACCACGTACTCGTTCTCATACCAGAGAAAGGGCCACGCCTCTTTAAGCTCCGGGAAATCCGGAGGAATGACGACTGGACCGGGAGCCATCGCGCCGGGAATGAAGGTATAGTCTGCGCGGTTATTGCCGTATCCAATGAGCTTGGAGACGGCGCCCACTGAAGCCACAAGCGAGTAATTGTCGACGGGATGCCTGCCAAGGGCGTAGTCGAAACCGCGCAGAGTGTACTCATCGCCAATGACGTCCGGAAACGCCTGGTGCAGAAAATACATGCGCGTGGCAAAGTTCGTCACGCCGGCGGATCCACCCCAGGCGCCGCGCCGAATCGGGACACCGAAGGGATTCTGCGCCATCGCTGCGTCCACCGTGACCTTGTACTTGATGGCCTGCTCCCGCAGGCTCGCCTTGAACGCCGGATCCATGAAAGGAATCGCTGCCGCCGCGTCTGCTCCCAGAAAATCGAAATGCTGCGCAATGAAAGGGGCGAGAGCGGCCAGCCGCGACTTGTAGGGTTCTCCGCCCTTGGTTGTGACGACCATCTGGATCGTGGCTGCGACTTCCTCAATCTCCGGATCGCCGCCGGTGGTGTTGAACGAGCGGAAGCCGGCAACCGGGTGTGTTTGCTCGTAGGTCCATAACGCCTTGGCAGCTTCCAGGCACTCTGCGGCAAGCCCCTCGTCATACCCGCGCAGAACGCGGCTGGCCGCGGAAAAAGCCGCCGCCGCGCCGTAGTTCAGCGCCGTGGTGTGCGTGGTAAAGGCCCAGCGGTCGTCCGGAACGCCTGACTCATTGCCGCTGGTCTCCAGCCTGCCGAGCTTGGGGTTGTAGATCTTGCCGTCAGTCTTCGAGGCTGCATCGCCAAGATGCGTGTACTCATCCAGTGTCGGTTCCACGATGCCGGGAATGGCATGCCCGAAGGTTTTGTACTCCGCCATCAGAAGGAGAATGCCGTGCTTCACCTGTTGCACCGCGTCCGGCACGCCATCGGGTCTGCGAATCTCTACCGACCGCGCGGTTTCGTCGATGGTTGTATCATCCCAATCGTCGTTGAACGCCTCTCGTCCCAGCACCAGATCCTGAATGACGCGAACCTGCGTCTGGGTGCGGAGATCGTAATCCCCGGCATCGTACCAGCCGCCGACGTTGATCCCCGGAATGTGCTCTCCCGCGGCGAACGGCGAATCGCTGGTGGCAGGCATGGAGTAGCCGTCGAAGTGCGTGTAGCTGGTTGGCGCCTGGCGGGCGTCGTCCATGTGAGAGGCGCCGTGCCACACGCGATAACCCTCGCGCACCTTTACATGGTCCATTTGCACGGCGAGGTAAGTATCGAGCGATGGCTGCCAGACGCCGTGCCGATATACGTCCGGCCCGATGAGAAAGGGACTGTTGCGGCGGCCGGCGTACTCGATGAAATAGGCTCCGGGTTCGCGGACGGAGCTGAAGTCGAAGGTAGCGTACTGGTAGCGCAGCCACTTTCCCCAGGGCTTGACGGGCGCCGTATACACCACCTTCGGCTCGCTGCCATCGTCGGCGATCTTCAGCACGCTTGCGCTCCGCGGTGGGTTGTACAGCGGGTCAAGCTCGATCACCGCAACCTTCGAGCGGTTTGGCGTGTATCCGACCTGGTTATAAGAAACGACCGGCGGCCGCGTCCAGCCGGGAATTACGTTTGGACGCACATGCCAGACGATCGCGTTTTCCGTCGCCCCGGCCGGAATCAGCGTGCGCAGGACAAACCAGCCGTTTTGCGCGCGATCGCGGCCGTCCAGGAGCATGATCGCTCCATGATCGGAGGCAATGGCAATGCGCGTCATCGGATCTTCCGGAGAAAGCACTGCCTTCTCTCCGGTGGCCAGTGGGACGGGCTCCGCCCTGCCGCTCGCATCGCGCAGCATCGGTCCGTTCGGGTGGCGGGGAAACATACCCGGCTTGCCATCGAAGCTAAAGCTCTTTCCGAAGTAAGAGGTCGGCAGGAAGTCGAGGTTGAACCCCGCCTTGCCTGCCAGCGCGTCAGGCAAGGGCCGATCGAGATTGACGGCGATCCGGAATCCACCCGGCTCAGCCGTCACCTCAAGCGCATAGCTGAGTCCCTGGTCCGGATAGCCCGAAATCGCGATCACCTGATCCGGCAGCGGGCCGGCGTGCTCTTCTTTGAACCTGGGCACGCTGTCCCACTGCTCCGGGGTAGGCAGCAAGCGAATCTCGCCATCCGTCGCGATACGCTCGTCATGCTGGATGATCTCAATGCCTCCGAGCTTCTGGTCGAAAAAGACAGGATGGAAGACGCTTTGATAGATCAGCACGGACAGACCCTGCGTTTCGAGCACATTGTCTTTGGTCAGCTTGAGCTCTTGCGCAATGGCCCGGGCATGATTGCCACAAGCGGCCGCGAGCAACGCTATGATGAACAGTCTCACCATTTTCATGTCGAATGCTTTCATCAATGCTCGCAGAGCGGCCCTGTGGTCCTTAGCTTTTGATACTCCGCTTGTGTCAGATGGAGAGTGGCCCGGACCTGCCTCTGAAGAGCTTCAAGATGTTTGTTCTTCTCCTCATAACAGCTCATCGTGGAGCTGAACACGTCTCCAGTATAGGGATCAACTGCAAAGTTGCCCACGACAACACTTCCATTTGGCGTCCCCTCCCAAGTCACTTCGAAGAAGAGGAACCTTGAGGGGTTCCCAGGGGAAGGCGGCTCTGGCTCTATCCCCAGGCTTGGCAACCGACTTTGCTGCGCAGTAAGGGACGCCATGACAAGGGCTTCGGCTTGGTCGATGGTGGTTCTGTGTTCGGGCGGGTCAACCGCCGCAGCGGTCGTTGCCCAGAGCGAAATAAGGAAAAGCACAGTCAATCTTTTCATTCTTTACCTCCCGTGCAGGCACTGACCAGAATGTATGGACCGCGAATCCATCCCTTCTTTGTCTTCGCATTCTGAACCATAAAACCTGGATAGGCAGAGTTTCCGGACGCGTAGCCATATGTGCATTTCTCGTTAGAACCGCCGTAGATCCATTCTAGCTGGCTCTCTATGCGCAGCCAAAAGTTCCGGTGCGGCGAACCGCGCGCCAGTGCCAAAGGTAGCCCACTCCGCGCATCCATTGCTATAGTAAGGGCATTGTGAAACGTCTTCTACTCTTAGCCGCCTCATCGCCGCTGGCAGTTGTTTTTGCGCTTGCACAGATGCCTGCCTCGCCTGCGCCCCTGGGAACCGCAGTCAATCCAGACCGCTCGATTACCTTCAGGCTCGAATTTCCCGGAGCGAAGAAAGTGTCTGTCGAGACCGACGCAGCTCGCCAGCCGCTTCGCATGACGCAAGATGCCGCCGGCCTGTGGACCGCTACTACGCCGCCTCTCCAACCCGAGCACTACGGCTACACCTTTGTTGTCGACGGCGTTCCCATGCTCGACCCGCTCAACCGAAACGTGCATCCCAACTTCGTCGACCTTTACAGTGACATTCTGGTACCCAGTACTCCGCCGGCTCCATGGGAACTCACCGACATTCCGCACGGAGATGTGACGCGCCGCATCTTCACGACCAAGATCGGGTTGCACTTTCCCGCCGATCAGACCGCCTATGTGGTCTACACGCCTCCGGGCTACGACCCACGGCGCAAGGGGGGTTATCCCGTTCTGTATCTGCTACATGGCTACTCAGATACAGAGAAGGGGTGGACGTGGGCCGGCAAGGCGAATCTGATGCTCGACCACATGCTTTCCGAGGGCAAGATCGTTCCCATGATCGTGGTGATGCCGCGCGGTTATGGGGACTTCGACATCGTCAGCCATGGCCACGGCGCGTTCGGCGATCCGGTCATCAGTCAGCGCAACGTCCAGCTCTTTGCCAGGACCCTGATCGACGAGATCATCCCCGCGGTGGAACGGGATTACAACGTGGCGAAAGGCCGAGCCAACCGTGCTATCGCGGGCCTGTCCATGGGCGGACAGGAGAGCCTGACATTGGGGCTGACGCATCCCGAACTCTTCGCCTGGGTTGGCTCCATGAGCGCCGGGTTGCCGCAGAAAGCCGATTTCGATGTTCTTTTCCCAGGAGTCGATGCCAACAAAGCCCATCTGAGCCTGCTATGGATCGCTTGCGGCACAGAGGATCGCCTCATCACACCCAACCGCGCCCTGGTCGCATGGGCCAGGCAAAAAGGCCTTCCGGTGACGCCAATCGAAACTCCCGGCGCCCATACCTTTATTGTTTGGCGTGACAACCTGCTGGCATTAGCGCCTCTGCTTTTTCGCAAGTAAGCTCCGCAACCGGGTGAGATAGGCCGTACAGTTGTTGCTGAATCGCCGCTTCGCGCAGCGAAGAATGTCGGCGGAGAAACTCCCCCGAAGTTCCGCGTTCCGGGCGTTCGACCGGGAAGCCGGAAACCGCACCGCCGCCCCGCGCATTGATTGCTGTCCATGCAGTGGTCCGGGATGATATGCTTGCCAGCGCTGGGAAAAGCGATTTACGCAAGGGAGAGAACGGGTATGTGGTTCCTTGGAATGGATGTGGGCACGGGCGGCACGCGGGCCGTGGTAGTGGATGGCGCGGGCAAACTGATTGGTGGGGCATCGAGCGAACATGCTCCGTTCAAGACGGCTCATCCGGGCTGGGCGGAGCAGGATCCCGAGGACTGGTGGCGGGCGGCGCAGGAGGCGATTCGCGGGGCGCTGGCTGCCGCGCCCGAGCCGCGGGAGCCGATTGCGGCCATCGGGCTGACCGGGCAGATGCATGGAGCGGTTCTGCTGGACGAGGGCGGCCAGGTGCTGCGCCCGTCGCTGATCTGGTGCGATACGCGCACCCAGCCGGAGTGCGACTGGCTGACGGAGAAGATCGGTTACGAACGGCTGATCGAACTGACCTGCAACCCGGCGCTGCCCAACTTCACGTTGACCAAGGTGCTTTGGGTGAAGGAGCACGAGCCGAAGATCTTCGCCAAGATTCGTCACATTCTCTGCCCCAAGGACTATGTGCGTTACCGGCTGACGGGCGAGTTCGCCATCGACGTGCAGGAAGCCTCGGGAACGCTGCTGCTGGACGTGACGCATCGCCGCTGGTCGAGCGAGGTGGCTGAAGCGGCGGGGATTCCCGAGAGCTGGCTACCCAAGGTCTACGAGTCGCCTGAGGTCTGCGCGCGCATCAGCGAAGGCGCGGCGGGGCTGACCGGGCTGGCCGCGAGAACGCCGGTCGTGGCCGGCGCGGGCGACCAGGGAGCGGGCGCGGTGGGCATGGGCATCCTCCAGCCGGGTTCGGTTTCGGCCACCATCGGCACTTCGGGGGTGGTATTTGCCGCCACCGCCAGCCCGACCAAGGACCCCAAGGGCCGGCTGCACACCTTCTGCCACGCGGTTCCGGGCTTGTGGCACGTGATGGGAGTAACGCAATCTGCGGGGTTGAGCCTGCGCTGGCTGAAGGAGACCTTCTTTACCGGCCTGGATTATGACGCGCTCACGTGGGCTGCGGCCCGAGTTCCCGCCGGCAGCGAGGGTCTGGAGTGGGCGCCGTATCTGCTCGGCGAGCGCACGCCGCACCTGGACCCCGAGGTGAGGGCGGCCTTTGCCGGCATCTCCACCGTGCATACGGCAGCGCATTTTGTGCGCGCGGTGCTGGAAGGCGTGGCTTACTCGCTCCAGGATACGTTCACGCTCTTCGCCGAGCTGGGCATACCGGTCAGCGGGATTCGCCTGGGCGGCGGCGGCGCGCGCGGCCCGCTGTGGCGCAAGATTCAGGCCGGCATCTATGGCCACGCGGTCGAGGTGCTCACCGCCGAGGAGGGCGGAGCGTTCGGTTCGGCGCTGATGGCTGGAGTGGGCGCGGGACACTGGGCCAACCTGGACGAAGCCTGCGGCCAAGCCATCGAAGTCGCCCAGCGCATCGAGCCTGATGCCGCTGACCTGGTTGCATACAAGGCCGGCTATGCGAAGTGGCGCAAGCTGTATCCGGCGCTGAAGAGCGTGCGGTAGGGGATTGAGAGCTTGGCTGAATTCAGTATCGGAGACTCAGCCAAGCTGGCTTTTGCTATACGCGTCAATCATCGCTTCCTGAAGCGCGCGGGAGGCTCGAAAGCCCATCTGTCGCAGTTGGTCGAAGGCAGTTGGAAAGTGAAGGTAACCACGCAAGGATG
>Ga0181539_1005496_pt1 | contig 10213 bp, 7 predicted proteins | sample PEATcosm2014_Bin_46_FD_119767 | JGI IMG/M metagenome (GOLD analysis project Ga0181539, IMG submission 119767) | Peatland microbial communities from MTU Mesocosm Facility, Houghton, MI, USA - PEATcosm2014_Bin23_60_metaG | ecosystem: Environmental > Terrestrial > Soil > Wetlands > Peat | place... | reverse complement strand
CTGGATGGGTGCAGGATTCCGGCCTCGAACCTGCTGGGCGAAGCCGGCAAGGGCCACCATATCGCCTTCAACGTCTTGAACGTGGGCCGCTTCAAGCTGGGCGTGGCCTGCGTGGGAGGCGCGCGCCAAGCGCTGGAACACATGATTCGTTACGCCAAGCAGCGGGTCGCCTTTGGCAAGCCGATCGCTGAGTTTGGGCTGATTCAGCGGAAGATCTCCGCCTCGGCCGCGCGCCTCTACGCCACCGAAAGCATGGTCTACCGGACGGCGGGCCTGATGGATGCGAAGCTGCCTGGCACGGGCCTCGGCCAACCCACTCCCGAGCAGGCGCGGAAGCGCATCGAGGAGTACGCCGTCGAGTGCTCCATCGTCAAGGTCTACGGCTCCGAGATGCTCACCCTGGTGGCCGACGAGCTGATCGCCACCATGGGCGGCTATGGCTACGTCGAGGAGTACCCGGCGGAGCGCTATTACCGCGATGCGCGCATCAACCGGATCTTCGAGGGAACCAATGAAATCAACCGGCTGATCATCACCGGCTGGCTGATGAAGCGGGCGCTGAGCGGGCAGCTTCCGCTGCTTGGCGCCATCAAGAGCGTCATGGATGAAGCGATGCAGCCGCCCAGCTTTGATTCCGGCGCGGATGCGGACGAGCCGCTGGCGCGCGAGGCCGAGGTGCTGGCGGCGGTGAAGAAGATAACTCTCTTCGCCGCCGGGGTGGCCAGCCAGCGGTTCATGACCGGGTTGCAGGAGCAGCAGGAGGTGATGGCCGACCTGGCCGACGTCATCATGCAGGTCTATGCGCTGGAATCGGCGCTGCTGAGGGCGCGCAAGCTGGCGGCCTCGGGGCGCGGCGCGGCCGGCGGCTCGGCGGCGGCCCAGGTCTCCGCGAGCATGACCGGGCTGCTGGCGGACGAGAGCATGGCGCTGGCCGAGCAGGCGACGCGGCGGGTACTGGCGGCCTGCGCCGAGGGCGATCTGCTGCGGACGCAACTGGCCATTCTGCGGCGGCTGGCGCGGTTTGCGCCCGGCGATGCGGTGGGATTGAGCCGCGCTGTCGCCCGCCAAGCGATTCAACTGGAGCGGTATCCGCTGTAGATTGCGTCGCAGGGCCCAGAATCCGGCCCTGGCGCACCAAAAAACCTCCGAAAACGCACTGAAATCTGCCGGTTTTGTTTACCGATCGGTTAACGAGTTGAATTCATAAACAGCTGATTCATAGCGACTTATAGGCAAACCAGGGCCGAAAAAGGGGCCTTTCGAAGAGGGAGGGGGTGGGGGTCACGTGGGGGTACAGACCGGGCACATCCCTGACAGATTGGACTGGGAGACGCGGGCACCGGGACTTGGATGCTCGTCCCAGGTCGGCAATCCGGCGGCGCTTGGCTTTTCCACTGCTTCTCCCCATTCCCATTGTGCGCCGACTGAAGGTTATTCTCGGCAATGAGCGGGCGGGAGAATCGCTGCCGTCAGGAATCGGCCCCGGCGATGCGCACGCTCCCCAAGAGAAACCGGAAACTGATTGTCGAGGCTTGTGCTCGCCCACCCGTCGCAAAGAACGCGAAGAATGGGGCACCCTCATTGGGGCGAAGTCAAGGGTGCGCCACCCGCCGGACCGATAGAACTCTCAATGGGTGCTACGGCCTGTTCTCATCAACCGAGGATCATGCCCCGTGCAGATTGGCGAGCCGCGCCGCTTGCATCATCAAGTAATTCTGCTCCGGAAGGCTGGTCGTCCGGGCCGCGGCGGCGCGATAGTGCTGGATGGCCTTCTCTAAATCTCCCAGCTTCTCGAACAAGTGACCACGCACAGCATCCAGCCGATAATGACTCCCCAGTCGCTCGTCTCTATCCAAGGTCTGAAGATGCTCCAGTCCGCGCGCCGGTCCATGCACCATGGCGACGGCGATTGCCTGGTTCAGCGTGACCATTGGGCTGGGCGCCACGCGTTGAAGCAGTTCGTACAGCGCGAGGATCTGTGGCCAGTCTGTATCGTCCGCACGCGTCGCCTCGTCATGAACCGCGGAGATTGCGGCCTGAAGCTGATAGAGCCCCACAGTTCCTTGTGACAGGGCAAGGGTCAACAGATCCTTGCCTTCAGCGATCTCAGCCCGATCCCACAGACTACGGTCCTGTTTGTCGAGCGGGATTAATTCTTCACTCAGCCCCGTCCGGGCGTTCCGCCGCGCGTCGGTCAGCAGCATCAGCGCCAGCAGACCGGCGATCTCTGCATCCTCCGGCAGCAGTGCCCTCGCGCCGCGGGTCAGCCGGATTGCTTCACGCGCCAAATCCAGTCGCTGCAAGTGCGCACCGATGCTGCTCAAATAACCTTCGCTGAAGATCAGGTAGAGCACATGGAGAACGGCGGGCAGCAGTTCCCTGCGCTCCTGCGGATTCGGCAGGCGAAACGGAACCTTAGATGCCTTGATGCTCTGTTTTGCACGACTGATCCGCTGCGCCATCGTCGCCTCGGGAACCAGGAACGCGTTGGCAATCTCGGCTGTGGTCAGCCCGCCAACCGCCCGCAGCGTAAGCGCAATTGCCGACGGCATGCTCAGCGCAGGATGACAGCACATGAAAAGCAGAACGAGCGTATCCTCGGGATCCATGTCCATCTCCATTTCTGCCGGCTCAATCATCGGCTCCGCCTCCGGTGTCATCGCGGTTTCCCGCTCGCGCCGCGCTATCTCGCTGCGCGCCGTATCTGTCATCCTTCTCAATGCAACCCGAATCAACCATCCGCGCGGATTTTCGGGAATTCCCTCCTGCGGCCATTGCTTGAAAGCGGCCAGCATCGCTTCCTGCACTGCGTCTTCGGCCGAGGAAAAGTTGCCAAAGCGCCGGGCCACGACGCCGAGCACCTGCGGCGCCAGTTCGCGCAAAAGGCCCTCCGACGCTTCGTCCCAGCGATTTGTAGTTGCCGGCTCCGTCACAGCATCTCCGGCGGCGGTGCACTCATGACCGGACGCACCTCGATCGGCATATTGAGGGGCTTTCCTCCCGGCCCTGGCGCCGCCGACACTCCGGCCGCAATGGCATACGCTCTCTCTGGAGTATCCACATCGACGATCCAGAAACCGGCGAGAAATTCCTTCGACTCCGGAAAGACGCCATCGGTGGCCGGAGCGCCATCCTTTCCGGCTCGCACGAGGTGCGCCTGATCCGGGAACGAAAGGCCCTCAGCCGAGACCAACTCGCCAGACTCCTTCAGATCGCGGTTCAAGCCGCGCATAAACGCGATGTGCGCCTGTAGATCGGCCTGGGGCCAAGTTGGAACTCCCGCCCCCGCCCGCATGGTATTCATCATCAGAATGTATTTCATCTTTCCGCTCCTCTGAACCTCTTGCGAGGAAACTTCCGTGCCTTCATCAATCCCTATGAGCGCCGGATCACTTCGGGGACGTTCTGGATTCCAGGAACTGCCGAACCTCGATCGGCATATTCGTCGGAATGCCTCCCGGCCCTGGAGCAGCCGAAATCTGGGCAGCGATGGCGCAAGCGCGCTCGGGTGTGGCCACATCGACGATCCAGAAGCCCAGCAGAAACTCCTTGGATTCGGGGAAGATGCCATCCGTCACCGGCAGCCCGTTCTTCTCGCCGCGGACGACTTTGGCTTCCTTCGGTTCGGCCAAGGGCTGTGCGGCAACGAACTCGCCCGTTTCGACCAAGCCCTTCACCACGGCGCCCAAGGCTTGCATGTGCGTGTCGCGGTCGTTCTGCAACCAGGTTTGATACCCGGAAACGCTTGTTTGGGTGCCCGACATCATCAGAATGTATTTCATGACCTTTGTCTCCTTTGATGGTTTCGTTCGTGATTGAAATGCGTTCGACTAAAGCCCCTAATTGGAGTGAAACATCCATCGGACACCGAATTTGTCGTTGAGTGCGCCATACGTACCGAAGAACATCGCCGTCAGCGGGTCAGTCACCTCTCCTCCATCTGCAAGGCGTGCAAAGAGAGCGTTCAGTTCTTGGAACGTTTCGGCGTGCAGATAAAGGCAAACGGTATTGCCCGGCACACGAGTGCGGTCGAGGAACAGCCAGTCCGATGCGGAGAGATCGACGTTCCCGCTCTTCAGCCGGGCATTGAGAATCTTCTCGTGCTGAAACGCGGGCATGAAGTCCTTCGCGGGAGAGTCCTTGACCAGGATCTCCGTTAGTTCCCCGCCGAGGCAGGATTCGTAGAACTCCATGGCTTGTTTGCAGTTTCCGTCAAACAAAAGGTAAGGGGTTAAGCTCGTCATTGCATGTCCTCCTTTGCTTTCCTGTGAATTCCGCATTCGAGTGGCCGATCTCGCCCCTCGGAGGGCCGGCCTGCCAGGCTCGGTCTGCGCTTTCATCTGGTAGTCGGAGCCGACATGCCCGTTCTCGACATCCCCGCAAGAAAATTCTCTCAAAAAAACAAAACCTCTTCATGTCGATATTGTGCAGCCAGAACCGACATACGAGTGGAGGTTGGATTATGACGACGGATGATCTAGTGGTGGATGTCAGCCAGGACTGGTTTCAGGCCTGCTCCGTTCAGCAGCGATTCATGCGGGGTTCGGCCGGGGACCATTGCAACGCGGACTACAGTGCGAGCTGCCGTCAGTTGCGGGCTCTCGGCGGTGACTGCTACGACTTTTCGTCATTCTCGGACGGACGACTGGCCATGCTGGTCGGCGACGCCTCTGGAAAGGGCGTCGCAGCGGCCCTGTTGATGGCCAACATCCAGGCATCTCTTCGCACTGCGTCCATATTCACCGGGGACGACTTGGCGGCGCTCCTACGGATCGTAAACCGGCAGGTCTGCGCCACGTCGCTCGACAGCCGCTATGCCACCCTTTTCTGCGGTGTGATGGACCGTGAGGCACGCACACTTCGGTACGTGAATGCCGGCCACAATTCTCCCGTAATCCTTCACCAAGACGGTTCTCTGGACTGGCTCGAGCCGACCGGAGCCCCGGTGGGATTGTTTCCCGACGCAAGCTGGCACGAGGGGGTCATCGAACTCAATCGCGGCGATCTGGTCCTTGTGTACACCGACGGCGTGACTGAAGCTTTGAGTCCTTCGGGTGAGGAGTGGGGAGCTGACGGTCTGCTTCAAGCTGCGAAAACCCGCACGGCCCAGTCCGCGGATGAAATCGTTCGGTCGATCCTTGAATCCATGGATAGGTTTTCCCAAGGCCTCCAAACAGACGATGCCACAGTGGCAGCCTTGCGAGTCCTCTGAGAAAGAGAACAAATTACGCGAACTATCCTTTGCACTTCTCAGGCGCGGCCGCGTCACTGTGAACTCTATCCGTCTGACCGGGATTCTTTATCCGGTCTTCGTTCTTCAGCGAGTAGTAAATCGCCTTATGACTCAGCGAGAACGACAGCCCCTGGCTCCTCCCTGATTCCGGAGTTGCGGCCGGATGGCCAGGAAACAGGAACCTGCGCCACATCCAAATGCTACCCGCCAGCACTCGCCCCGAAAAACTCCTCCACATCCGCAATCGCCGCTGTCATGCGGTAGGGCGGCAGGCTGGCGAGGAAGGTCTGGCCGTATCTCTGGCGGCGAATGCGGGGATCGAGCAGGACCAGCACGCCACGGTCCGCAAGCGAGCGAATCAAGCGGCCGAAGCCCTGCTTGAGGGTGAGGACCGCCGCCGGCACCTGGTAGTCGTTGAAGGGCTTGCCGCCGGCCTCTTCAATGGCCTTCATGCGCGCCGCGACCACCGGGTCGCTGGGCACGGCGAAGGGCAGCCGGTCGATGATGACGCAACTGAGCGCCTCGCCCTGCACGTCCACTCCCTGCCAGAAACTTGCGGTGCCGAAGAGAACCGCGTTCGGAGTTGCACGAAACTCGTCCAAAAGGGCCTTGCGCGGAGCGCTGCCGTGCAGCAGGATGGGAAAGTCGAGCACCGGCAGCAGGCGCTCGTAGAGGTCGCGCATCTGGCTGTAACTGGTAAACAGGCAGAAGGCGCGGCCGCGGGTGATCTCGAGCACCCGCCGGATGCAGAGCGCGGCGGCCTCGGGAAACTCCGGTTCGCGGGGATCCGGCATCTCCGGCGGCAGATAAAGCAGCGCCTGCTCGCCGTAGCGGAAATGCGACGGCACCACCAGCTCGCGCGCCTCTGTGAGGCCCAGCCGCTTGCGCATGTGCTCGAAGCCGCCCTGCACGGTGAGCGTGGCCGAGGTGAGCACCACGGTCGGAATCTGGTCGAAGACCAGCTTGAAGAGCAGCTCGGAGACATCGATGGGTGTGGCCTGCAAGAAAGTGGTTCGCGACTGCGGCCGGAAGGCGCTCCGCGCCCTCGAAGACGAATCCGCCGCGGCGGACGCGGGAACCCCGGAGATGCGGCGCTCCATCCAATAGACCATATTGCTGGCGTCCGATTCGAGCAGGAACTCGAGCTCCGAGCGCAGGCGCGCGACGCGCTTCTTCAATCCCGGCGCCTCGTCGATGCCTTTCAGCACTTCCATCTCCGCTTCCAGGCGCTTGAGCGTGGCGCGCACGGCGAGATAGAGTTCGCCTGAAGTTTCAAGGAACTCCTCGCGGCCGGTGAAGGGCTGGCGGCCGTCGCCGGCGATGGGCAAGCCGGCAAAGAACATACGGGCGCGCTCGCGCAGTTGCTGGGTGACGGCGGGCAGTTTTCCGGCGCCCTCTTTGCCGCGCAGCAGCACGTCGGTATCGCGCGCCAGCTCTTCAAATCGTATGTTGCTCACGGATAGGCCGAAGTAACTCGAAGCTACCTCCTCCAGTTCGTGCGCCTCGTCGAAGACCACCGCGGCGGCCTCGGGCAGAATCCCCGCATCGGGCGCGCCGGCAGCCTCCTGCTTGACGCTCAAGTCGGCGAAGAACAGGTGGTGGTTGACGATGATGATGTCCGATTCCAGCGCCTTGCGCCGCATCTCGGTGATGAAGCAGCGGCGGTAGTCGGGACAGGTCGATCCCAGGCAGGCTTCGGTCCTCGCATCCAGCTTGTTCCACAGCGCGCTCGACTCGGGCATCCCGGAAAGCTCGGCCCGGTCGCCGGTTTCCGTCTCCTGCTCCCACTCGGCGATCTGGCGGTACTGGTCGATTTCTTCCAGGCCGGAAAGAATCGGCTGGTTGCGCAAAGCGGCCAGCTTGTGGCGGCACAGGTAGTTGGCGCGGCCCTTCATGTAGCAGACGCGCAGACCGCCGACCAGCGTTTCGAGGAAGGGAACATCGCGGAAGTAAAGCTGGTCCTGGAGGGCCTTGGTGCCGGTGGAAACGATGATACGCCGGCCGGTGCGCAGGGCGGGCAGCAGATAGGCCAGCGTCTTGCCGGTGCCGGTCCCGGCCTCGACGATCAGGTGGCGGCGTTCTTCAAGAGCCCGCTCGACGGCCTTGGCCATCTCCAGTTGCCCCGGCCGATACTCAAAAGGCAGCGAGGAACGCGCCAGAATGCCGCCCGGCGCAAAGAACTCATGCAAGGTGGGCAAGGCGCGGGCTGGATTGTCGGTTGGTGGCATCGGGGCCGGGCACTCACTCCATCATAGTGAGCCCGCCGGCCCAGGTCTGCCGGAGCCTGAGCTGGAGCAGCAGCCTGCTTACGCAGCGCTGCTTATCGCGCGTTCTTCTCCGACCGGCAGCGTATCCGGCCGGGCTTTCAGCAGCGGCAGAGCCACGGCCAGCACGTCTTCAATGCGGCTGGCGTAGTGGATGGTGACGCCATCGATGAGGTCAGGGGTCAGATCCTCTTCCACGTCCTGGCGGTTTTCGGCGGGCAGGATGATGGTTTGCACCCCGGCGCGGCGCGCGGCCAGGAACTTTTCCTTGATGCCGCCCACCGGCAGCACGTTGCCGCTGAGGGTGATCTCGCCGGTCATGGCGGTCAGCGGGCGCACCGGCGTATCGGTCAGCAGAGACGCCAGCACCGTGGCCATGGTCACTCCGGCCGAGGGGCCGTCTTTGGGAATGGCTCCGGCGGGCACGTGAATGTGCAGGTCCATCTCCTTGGTAAAGTCCTCGGCCAGGCCCAGCGAAGCCGCGTTCGAGCGGACCCAGGTGAGCGCGGCCTGCATCGACTCCTGCATCACCTCGCCGATCTGCCCGGTCATGGCGAAGTTTCCCTTGCCCTTCATCTTGTTGGCCTCGATGAAGAGAATGTCGCCGCCGGCCGGCGTCCAGGCCAGGCCCACGGCCACGCCGGGACGCTTCACCCGCTCCGCGACCTCGGTCTCCACGCGCACCTGGATGCCGCCCAGGAACTCCTTGAGCACCTCGCGGGTCACCGTGAGCTTTTCCGTCTTGCCCTCGACCACGCGGCGCGCCTCTTTGCGGCAGACCGTGCCCAGCACCTGCTCCAGCTTGCGCACCCCGGCCTCGCGCGTGTAGTGGCGCACAACGTAGCGCACCGCCTCCTCGGGAAACTCGATCTGCTCGGGCGTGATTCCGTTCTCCTTGATCTGCCGCGGAATCAGGTAGCGGAAGGCGATGTGCACCTTCTCCTCTTCGCTGTAGCCTTGCAGGAAGATCAGCTCCATCCTGTCCAGCAGCGGCGGCGGAACCGTATCCAGCATGTTGGCTGTGCAGATGAACAGCACCTTGGAGAGGTCGAACTGCACGTCCAGATAATTGTCGCGGAAGGTGTTGTTCTGCTCCGGGTCGAGCGTTTCCAGCAGGGCCGAAGCCGGATCGCCGCGGAAGTCGCGGCCCAGCTTGTCCACTTCGTCCAGCATGATCACCGGGTCGTTGACCTCGGCGCGGCGAATGCTCTGGATGATTTGCCCCGGCAAGGCGCCGATGTAGGTGCGGCGATGGCCGCGAATCTCCGCCTCGTCGTGCATGCCGCCCAGCGAGACGCGCTGGAACTTGCGTCCCAGGGCGCGGGCGATGGAGCGGCCCAGGCTGGTCTTGCCCACCCCCGGCGGCCCGACGAAGCAAAGAATCGGCCCCTTCATGTCCGGCTTGAGCCCCAGTACGCTCAGATAGTCCAGAACCCGGTCCTTGACCTTTCTCAGTTCGTAGTGGTCCTCGTCCAGAATCTCCTTGGCCTTGGCGATATCGATCTTGGAGCCTGAGCTTTTGGCCCAGGGCAGAATAGCCAGCCAGTCGATGTAGTTGCGGGTGAGCGAGTAGTCGGCGGCCATGGGCGACATGCGCGAGAGCCGCGCCAGCTCTTTCAAAGCCTCCTTCTTCACGTCGTCCGGCATCCCGGCGGCTTCGATCCTCTGGCGCAGATCCTCGATCTCGCGCTGCCCCTCGTCAACCTCGCCCAGTTCCTTCTGGATGGCCTTGAGCTGCTCGCGCAGATAGTAGTCGCGCTGCGACTGCTGCACCTGGTCCTGCACCTCGGTCTGAATCTTGGCGCGCAACTGTTGCACCTCGATCTCCTTGGCCAAGTGCTTATTGACCAACTCCAGCCGGTCGGCGATGCTGGCCGTCTCCAGCAGTTGCTGCTTGTCGTCGGTGGTCAGGAAGGGCAGCGAGGAGGCCACAAAGTCCACCATCCTGCTTGGCTCTTCGATGTTGGCGGCAATCGTCCTCAGCTCGTCGGAGAGCGTCTGCGAATCGGCGACGATCTGCTGAAACTGTCCAATCACGTTGCGCACCAGGGCCTCGACGCCCGCTGTGGAATCCGGTTCCACGTCCTCCAGGGTCTCGACTTCAGCCACCATGAACGGCCCGGTCTGCGAGTAGCGCACGAGCCGCACCCGCTCCACGCCTTCGGTGAAGACGAACCGGCTCTGGTTGGGCATGCGCACAACCTTGTGCACGGTGGCCAGGGTTCCCACCGCGTGCAGGTCGGCGGGCTTGGGGGAATCCAGGCGGGGATCGATTTGGGCCGTTACCACGATCATCCGTTCCTCGCCCAGCGATTCGATCAGATGAATGGAGCTCTCCCGGCCAACGGTCAGCGGCAGCACGGCATGGGGAAACAAGACCGTATCCCGCACCGGCAGGACGGGAACTCTGCGCACTCCAGGGGCGGACTTGCCGGATACATTCTTGTCGGGGGGCGGGATCGAAGGCTGGTTCGGCATTGAGTGTCCTCGTATCAACTTTCCTTCATTAGACGGCGAAGACTTTGAAAAGTTTCGAGAATCTTCCCCTGAGCAATCTTCCCTTTCCCGCGCAACCCGCGGTCGCATCCCCGCGCGCCTTTGTTGATACGGTCGGGCGGAGCGCAAGGTTCCCCCTGCCGCGCCCAAGCAGCCGGCGTCGTTTCCGCTCGACGGGCGTTCAAACGGCCCACGGACTGAGCGGCCCGCTGCCAGCTTG
>Ga0181539_1005493_pt1 | contig 10219 bp, 10 predicted proteins | sample PEATcosm2014_Bin_46_FD_119767 | JGI IMG/M metagenome (GOLD analysis project Ga0181539, IMG submission 119767) | Peatland microbial communities from MTU Mesocosm Facility, Houghton, MI, USA - PEATcosm2014_Bin23_60_metaG | ecosystem: Environmental > Terrestrial > Soil > Wetlands > Peat | place... | reverse complement strand
TCATGGCGTTGCTTTCCTTTCGTGGAATCAGCACCCCGAGCCTAACGGCTCAAGGCGAGCAACGCCGCTCTTCCTATTTCAACATTCGCCGGGGCGATCCCACTTCATAAAAAGTCCCCGCTAATTATTATTTACTGAATAACTCCTTAAAACGAACGCGCCATTGACTTGGATCAAGTGACTTGGATGAAATTGCGCTTCGTCACTTTTTCTGACGACAGATAAGGAACGGGTGGCGTACTTAATCCTTCACCCGATAGCGCGCTGCGGGCGCCATCGAGCGATGATCTCGTTAGAACGCAATGGCGACCGCGCGCGGCAAGCGCGTTCTTCAGTTTTCATTCAATAGGTAGTCGGGCCAGTAACGCCTGCAGAATATCGGCGAGACTTTACCGTGTGCCCTGCAGTATCGTTCCGGTGCATCCTGCGCCGCGGGATGCAAGTATTCAACGGATGCGCTGTCTACCATATTGTACGTTACGGCGGCATTTTCGAAATTATATTTCATGGCCTCCAATGCATCGAATTGTACCGTGAGAATTGGCTGCAACCCAATACCAACGCCATGCTTATCTGCGAATTCCTTGCGATATGTGATGCGAATAGCTTTCAACTCGGATTGGTTACTTGCCGCCTTTTTGTAGGCCATGAGAATGTGATACGTGTGAAAAGCGGAGTCAAAAATTCCGTCGATGTTAAAAGCGTCGTTGCACTGCATTGAGAGAATGCCATCGCTGAACGCTATGTTCTCAAATTCATGGGCGTAGTATTTCTTCTCCCATGTTGTCGCCCATTCCAAAAGTCGTTCGGGCTCGTTTGCATCAAAGTGGTAGTCCTGCCTCTGCAATTCTGCCAGCTGTACTGACTGCTTTTCCTTTTTCCGGTGATTACCGACCTCTTCTTCGCTCTGCTTGTCGGCGGGTTCTTGATGCACTCGCCATTTCGCGGAGCGGGCTATTGCAGCCTTTTCGGCGTCACGTAAATCAGTGTCGCTCAGAAAGCTCTGTTGCCGAGCGTCGGCATCGAGTTTTGCTTTGTTGCGGGCTTGAAAGTTTACGATGATTACAACACAGCTCACGCCAAATAAAACTATCGCAATAGGCCAAGCAAGGGCGCGCATTTGTAGCCCCGTCAGGCGTACGAATTTCATGCCGGCTGATCGCAACAAGCATTGACCGGCTGTTGCATTGATAAAGATCAACAGACGCACGGCATATCCGCCGATCTGGCGGCTGGCCGCCATCCGGCTGCCTTGATCTCGCATCGGAAAAAACACCCCTTGGTGCGCCGCGTTCTTTGACCCACACGGAGGCCACCTTGTGAGCGAGCAAGTCGTCTCCTGAGCGCACACTTTAGATCAGGTAAAATGTGAGCGTCACGCCATGCATCGTGCCTGTTGATCCACATCATTGGCACCTAGCGATTGAAGTGATTGAACAGTGTCGAGAAATGCACCGTTGGAGGTCGATGATGTCGAAATTTATAAAAAGTCTTGGGATCATCGCGTTGATGCTCATCGTCAACGTAGGCGCTGTCGAAGCGCGCGGTCACGGTGTTTGGCATCGTAGCGGCGGTTGGTACGGCCATGGCTACGGATACAGAAGCTACGTCTACCGAGGCTACGGCTACCCACACTACGTCCACCGAGGCTACCTGTACCGAGGATACCCATTCTACGGATATGGCTATGGCTATGGGTGGTATGGGTACCGGTGCTGGGTCCCGGGGCCTTACGGGCGCCTCGTTTACATCTGTTATTGAAACAGGGGCACTCCCAGGCTTTGTTCTAGGTTTTGCCGAACCAAGAGGAATCTCGCCGCGGCTGGGCGCTTATTGTTTTTCGGCCGCGTCGTTGACGGCGCGGAGCAATGCCAGCAGCGCTTTGTTGAGCGGCGTGGCGATGCCGCGCGCTTCGCCTCTTGCAACGATGGCGCCGGTCAGAGCTTCGACTTCAAGCGGCCGGCCGGCGAGGCGGTCGAAATACATCGAGGTGCCGAGTTCTCCTGAGAACGTGAACAAAGTCTCCATCGCGCGCGCCGGCTCGTCGTCGGCGAGTTTGACGCCCTCGGCGCGCGCCACCACCACCGCTTCGGCGAGGATCGCGTAGCACAGCGCTTGCACGTCCGGGCGGCGCAACACCGCTTGGCGCTGCGAGGTCAGCGTGGTGATCGGATTGGCAACCGCATTGATGAAGAGTTTCCGCCACAGCAGCGTGGCGAACTCGCCGCTCAATTGGATGCGCAGTGGCGTACCTTCGAACAGTCGCGCGAAGTCGCGGCCGGATTCGTCGTCCGCCACCGTGAGGTCGCGATCGCTGCCTTGCCGCAGCCGCACCCGATCGGCGGCGAGCCGTTCGCCGTTGTAATAGACGATCACCGGCAGCACCGTTGCGCCGCCGGCGAGCGGCGCGACGCTCGCGATCTGGTCGATGCCGTTTTGCAGGACCGCGACGCGGGTCGCGGGCCCGCAGAGACGGGCGAGCCAGGGCGCCGCGGCCTTGGTCTGGTGCGTCTTGGTGCACAGCAGCACCCAGTCGACCGGCTTGGCCTTCGCCGGCTCGGTCAGCGCGACGAGCGGCAAATCCACGGTGGCTGCGCCGGTGGCGTGCGGCCGCTCGAGCGTGAGCCGGTCGATCGGCAGCCTGACGCAGGCGATCACGTCGTGGCGTCCGGCGGCAGCGAGGCAAGCGGCAGCCACGCCGCCGATACTGCCGAGGCCGACCACGGCGACGGTCAAGCGCCGCGGTACGGCTTGCGGTGAACTTGAAGCTGAAATGGCCATGCCGGCATCGTCGGAAAGATTGCGATAAAGTCAAATGCGCAAAAACGACCGCGTCGTGTGTTCATTCCCTGCATGTTGCAGTGCGGTAGCGAACCGATGGTGGTTACCTCCGGAACCGAATTGACGTGCATCAAGGGGTCCGGTTCCATCTCATGCTAAAGGATGAACCTCGCGAGCGGCGGTCAGCTTGTTCCCACGAAGCCCACCTCACTTCCGGTTCCAGCTGCAATGAAGGTGAGAAGCCGCCGCGACAAGATTTCCGCGGTCGAGCGTCCCGCCGACAAACCTGTCTCCGCAGCGTCGAGGCAAGACGGCTCCGCGTCGCATGCGCCGCGCGGCAGCTTCGCCGGCCTGACCATCGGTGCGCTCGGCATCGTCTATGGCGACATCGGCACCTCGCCGCTCTATGCCATGGACCAATTGTTCTTCGGCCGGCCCGGCGGCGCGCCAGCGCCGGCGGACGCGCTCGGCGGCGTGTCGCTGGTGATCTGGACCATCACCATCATCGTCGCCATCAAATACGCCGTGTTCGTGCTGCGCGCGCAGAACGACGGCGAAGGGGGAGTGTTCGCGCTCTACGGCCTTTTGCACGAGCGCAAGAAGCGCGGCACGCGACTTTTGTTGTGGTCGTTGATGCTGGGCGCCGGATTGCTGTTCGGCGACGGCATCATCACGCCATCGATCAGCGTGCTCTCCGCCGTGGAAGGCTTGCAGGTCGCGACGCCGTCGCTCGGCAACGCCGTCATTCCGATTACGATCGGGCTTCTGACCGCGCTGTTCGCCATCCAGTTCAAAGGCACGTCGGGTATCGGGATCGTGTTCGGTCCGATCCTTGTCGTCTGGTTCGCGACCATCGCCGTGCTCGGCGTCTGGCAGATCGAACTGCACCCGGAAATCCTCGCCGCCTTCAATCCGCTGTACGGGCTGCAATATCTGCGTCACTCGAGCTTTTTCGATGCGCTGCTCATTCTCGGCGCCTTGATGCTGGTCGTCACCGGCGGCGAGGCGATGTATGCCGATGTCGGCCATTTCGGCGCGCGGCCGATCCGAACGAGCTGGTTCGCGGTCGTCTATCCGGCGCTTCTGCTCAACTATCTCGGCCAGGGCGCTTATGTGCTGAGCGGCGCGCCGGTCGCGGGCGGCAAGCTGTTCTACAGCCTGGTGCCGGAACCGTTGCTTTATCCGATGGTGATCCTGGCCACGGCGGCAACGGTCATCGCGTCGCAGGCGTTGATCTCCGGTGCGTTTTCGCTGGTGTCGCAGGCGATCCGGCTCGGCCTGTTTCCGCGGATTTCGCTCCTGCACACCCATGAGCGGCATGCCGGGCAGATCTACGTTCCGTTCATCAATCGTGCGCTGTTTGTCGGCTGCGTGCTTCTGGTGCTGACTTTCGGCTCGAGCGCGGCGCTCGCGGCCGCCTATGGACTCGCGGTCTCCGGCGTGATGGTCATCACCTCGCTCGCGATGTTTCCGGTCGCGCGCTTTTACTGGAACTGGAGTCTCGCCTCGACGGCGCTGGTGTGGGGCTTGCTGACGGCGGTCAATGCCTCGTTTCTGGTTGCGAGTACGCTGAAATTTCTCGAAGGCGGCTTCGTGCCGCTGTCGGTCGGCATCGCCGTGTTTCTGGTGATGACGACATGGCGTTGGGGACGCAAGGCGACCTTCGCCGCTTATTCGGCCAAGCCCACCATGACGATGGCGGAATTGGTCGAGCTGCATCGCGACTGCAAGGTGTTCATGGAGCGCAACGCCGTCGTGATGTCGCCGAAGCCGCTGCGCCTGCCGAGCGACCGCACGCCGGCGCTGATGCAAATGCTCTGGGAGCGGCACGGCATCCTGCCGCGCAATCTGATCCTGGTCGAAGTCACGCATCGGAAAGTCCCGTATATCAGGGATAATCGCTACCAGGTGACGGTGTTCGACCGCGACAAGTCTCGCGGCAGCATCATTGCCGTCAATCTGAGTTTCGGCTTCATGGAAGAGCCGAATGTCGAGCGCCTGTTGGAAGAGATGGCGCGGCACCATGAAATCGATCTGCCGGTCGATCGGCGTCAGTGGATCGTGCATGTGTCGCAGGAGAACCTGCTGCCGGTGCGGCAGATGGATCCGCTGCGACGCCTGCGCTTCCGGCTGTTCACGTTCCTGCGTCTGGTCTCGCAGCCCGCTTACTACTATTACGGGCTGGGCGACGAAGTGCGGCTTTCGGTCGAAATCATTCCCGCCCGCGTGCATTAGAGCATTTTCCGGAAAAGTGGCCGCCGGTTTTCCGTAGAAAATGCGACAAATAAGGAATCCAAAGGCGCTTTCCGATTCGATCGAATCGGAAAGCGCCTTTGGGATTTCGCCTCCGCGCGATCCAGGCTAGGTTGTTTCTTTTCATCGCAGAGTTCCGAGCAACATGACCGAATATCTCGAATTCGACCCGGCCATCGTCGACAGACGTCAGGTCTACCGCCTGTTGACGGGCGGCGTCGTGCCGCGGCCGATCGGCTGGGCGTCGACGGTCGGCAAGAACGGCGTCACCAATCTCGCGCCGTTTTCCTTTTTCACCGTGGTCTGCGTCGTGCCGCCGATGATCTCGCTGACGATCGCGCGCCACCCGGACGGCAGCGAGAAGCACACATTACGGAACGTGCGCGACACCGGGGAATTCTGCTTCAACGTGGTGACGCGGCCGGTGTGGAAACAGATGGTGGACTCGGCGAACGGATTTCCGGCGGACGATTCCGAATTCAAGGAGACCGGGCTGACGCCGATCCCGGGCGTCAAGGTCAAGGCGCCGCGCGTCAAGGAAGTGCCGATCCATTTCGAGTGCAAGCTCGAACGCGTCATCGAACTCGGCCCCAACCGCCATCCGCTGGTGATCGGCGAGGTGGTCTATTTTCATGTCGACCCGGCCTGCATGACCGACGGCTATATCGACATGAGGAAGCTCGATCCGATCGGGCGCCTCAACGGTTTCTTCTATACGAGCCTCGGCGAGATTTTCGAGCGCAAGTTCGAGGACGGCCAGCCGCGATAAGCTATGAACTGAAGCAAAAGAATCCAGCGCGTTGCCGGGCCCCACTATTCCGGCTGCATCCGCCGCGGCCGGCCGTAGAGACTGGCGATCAGCACGGCAAGGATGCTGGTGAGAAAAATGCCATCGAAGGTTCCGGCGCCGCCGATCGAGGCGACCGGTGCGCCGAGGCCTCGCACCTTGTCGAGATTGGTGAGGTCGGCGCCGATCAGCGTGCCGAGGCTGCCGGCGATATAGGCGAGCGGGGCGGCGTCCTCGCGCGACAGCAGCAGTGCGACCACCGCGGTAGTCACGACCGGCACGAAGACCGGCACCGCAATGCCGAGGCCGGGGACAGGATTGGCCAGCCAGTGGATGACGACGGCAACGATCGCGGTCGCCAGCAATCCCTTGGTCCATAATCGGTGTTTGGCAAGGAGATAGATCGACATCAGCGTCGGTATGACCGCGCCACCGATATTGACCGCGATCACCGTGCCGGCCCAGTGACTCACGACCGGCACTTCATAGCGCATGCCGAAGAAATCGATGACCTGATCGGACATCACCCGTTCGGGCGGCAACTCCGCAATGGGTATGTTGAAAACGCTGCCGAGCAGCGAGCCGAACAGCAGAAAAATCGCCGCGCGCGAACTGACGCCAAGGCTCTCATAGGCGTATCGGACTGATCGCAGGATCAGGACCAGGAAGAAAAAGCCGACCAGGATTATGAAAAAGCCGGGTGCCAGCGGCAGGTAGTGCATCTGGCTCATCTGCATGGGCAGGGCTCCTGCGATCGTTAGTGGTCAATCGTAGCCTGGATCGAGCGGCAGCGGAATCCGGGGTCGATGTCCGAGGTCGACACTAAGAGTCCCGCATTACGTTTCGCTCCGTGCGGGCTGCAAGAAACCGTAATCCGCCTTGCTGTTCCAACGCGCGAGTCTATAATCCGGCGCTTCCTTCGCGCAGGGGAAATTTGCCGTGGCGCCGCCGGAAGCGAAATCTGTGACCATCACCAAGTCCGTTGCAATCCAATCCGTTGCAATCATCATGGGCAGCCAATCGGACTGGCAGACCATGAAACATGCCGCCGACACGCTCGACGCGCTCGACATTGGCTATGCGACGCGCATCGTATCCGCGCATCGCACGCCGGAACGGCTCTACGCCTTCGCCAAAGGCGCGAAGGCGGAAGGCTTCAAGATCATCATCGCCGGCGCCGGCGGCGCGGCGCATCTGCCGGGAATGACGGCCGCATTGACCAGCCTGCCGGTGTTCGGCGTGCCGGTCGAATCCAAGGCGCTGGCGGGGCTCGATTCGCTCTACTCCATCGTGCAGATGCCGCCCGGCGTCCCGGTCGGCGCGCTCGCGATCGGCAATGCCGGCGCGATCAATGCAGCCCTGCTCGCGGCGAGCGTATTGGCGTTGGGCGATCCGGCGCTCGGCGCGCGGCTCGAAGCATGGCGAGCGCGCCAGACCGCTGCGGTCGCCGAAGCGCCGAAGGACGGCGCGTGAACGAGTCTATCGTCGCACCGGCAGCATCCGCCCTCGAACCCGAGGCCACGATCGGCATTCTCGGCGGCGGCCAGCTCGGCCGCATGCTGGCGCTGGCGGCGGCTCGGCTCGGCTTCAAATGTCATGTCTTTGCGCCCAGTCCCGATTCGCCTGCCTTCGATGTCGTGCATCGCGTTACCGTCGCCGACTACAACGATACCGACGCGCTCGACCGCTTCGCAGCCGACGTCGATGTCGTCACCTACGAGTTCGAGAACGTGCCGGCGGAAACAGCGACCTTCCTGTCCGCGCGCGTTCCGGTGCTGCCCGATCCCAAAATCCTGGCGATCACCCAGGACCGGCTCTCGGAGAAGAACTTCGTCACCGGGCTCGGCATTGCGACCGCGCCGTTCGCCGCGGTGACGGCGCCGGCCGAGCTTGCCGCCGCGCTCGAGCGCGTCGGCCGCCCTGCGGTCCTGAAATCGCGCCGCTACGGCTATGACGGCAAGGGCCAGGCGACGATCAAGAACGGCAGCGATCCGCAAACCGCATGGCGCGAGGTCGGCGGCCAGCCCGCTATCCTCGAAGCCTTCATCCCGTTCCGGCGCGAAATTTCCGTGGTCGCGGCACGGTCGCATGACGGTACGGTCGAATGTTTCGATGCCACCGAAAACGAGCATCGCGACCATATCTTGAAAGTCTCGCGCGTGCCGGCGGCGCTGTCGGAGGCAGGCCTCCGGCAGGCGCGCCGCATCGCCGAAATCGTCGCCGAGAAATTCGCCTATGTCGGCGTGCTCGCCGTCGAATTGTTCGAACTCTCCGACGGCGGCCTGTTGGTCAACGAGATCGCGCCGCGGGTGCATAATTCCGGGCATTGGACCATCGACGGCGCTTCGGTGTCGCAATTCGAGCAGCATATCCGGGCGGTGGCCGGCTGGCCCTTGGCGAAGCCCGTGCGTCACGGCCGGGTGGAAATGACCAATCTGATCGGCCACGAGGTCGAGGACTTCCGCCGCTTCTTGACGCTGCCGGGCGCCGCCGTCCACCTCTACGGCAAGACAGCGATCAGGCCTGGCCGCAAGATGGGGCACGTGACGCAGGTGTTTGCCGACTGATCGCATTTTGCCTCCACTTATGGACTTTCCGGCCCGTTTCTGCTAAAGGCCGCCGCCGGGTAGCCTGGGCGTTGCGCCCCAGCCACCCTGCAATCCCACGAACCGACTGCGAAAGGAGCACGCGTGCAGGTTCTCGTCCGTGACAATAATGTCGACCAGGCTCTCAAGGCGCTGAAGAAAAAGATGCAGCGCGAGGGCATCTTCCGCGAGATGAAGCTCCGCGGCCATTACGAAAAACCGTCCGAACGAAAGGCCCGGGAGAAGGCGGAAGCGGTCCGCCGCGCGCGCAAGCTTGCGCGCAAGCGATTGCAGCGCGAGGGCCTGTTGCCGATGAAGCCGAAGCCCACCACCGGCCCCGGCGCGGGTCCCGGCGCCGGCAGGTCCGGCCCGCCGCGCACGCCCCGCTTCGGTTGAAATCCGCAAAACTTTTGCTGCTGGCGCGGGTTTGGTCCCGCGCCGTTATTTTCGCCGGCCGGAATGCTATCGTGGCTTCCGCCATGGCGCATAATGCACGCGATAGGACGCGGCTCAGCCTGGCGCGGGGCGCGGCGGCGCTCGGTGCCGCGCTCGCGCTTGCCGCCTGCGCGACGACCGGCAATCAGCCGGCCCCCGACAAGGAGCCGCCGCTCTACGCGCCCTCGCAATCGAACCTCACCTCGCTTTCCGAGGTCATCGAAAAACATCCCGAGGATCCGCAGGCCTACAATATGCGCGGCGCGGTCTATGGCGAAGCCGGCCGCAACGACCAGGCGTTCGCCGATTTCAACAAGGCGATCAGCCTCGATCCCAATTACGCGCAAGCCTATGCCAACCGCGCGCTGATCTATCGCAAGACCGGCCAGCTCGATCTCGCGCTCGCCGACGACTCCAAGGCGATCGCGATCGACGCCTCCTACGTGCCGGCCTATCTCGGCCGCGGCATCGTCTATCGCCAACAAGGCCGCCCCGCGCAGGCGCTCGGCGACTTCAACAAGGCGATCGCGCTCAAACCCGACAATGCCGAAGCCTATTACAATCGCGGCCTGCTCTATCAGAGCCAGCACCAGCACCAGTTCGCCATCGACGACTTCTCGACCGCGCTCGGGCTGAACAGGCAGCAGAAGGCCGAGCCCTTGGTCGCGCGCGCGCTCAGTTATCTGGCGAGCGGCAACAACAAGGCCGCGGCCGACGATCTCGATCAGGCGGTCCAGCTCGAGCCGCGGGACCTGCGCGCCTGGACCAGCCGCGCGCTTGCCTATGAGCGGCTCGGCGACAAGGACAAGGCCGCCGGCTCCTACGCCAAGGCGCTCAACATCGACGACAAATATCAACCCGCGCTCACCGGCTTCAGCCGCGTCGGCGGCAAGTTCGGGCAGAGTTACCCGACGTTTTGATTCATTACCTCCCCCTGCAGGGGAGGATGCAGAAATTCGTTCTCGCGACGCGTCTGCGCCCGAGTTTTGCCAAGCCATTTCATTCTCCTCGTCACCACCGGGCTCGACCCGGTGGTCCATGCTGAAGTGCAGCGATGAAAACCGATCGGAAATCCGAACCAGCCTCGTTGCCGCATGGATTGCCGGGTCAATCCCCGGATCAAGTCCGGGGACGGCAATGACGAAGGAAGGAACGAAAGAAAGGGAAGCGGAACGCCGGCAGGCGCATTTGTCTCAATGATCCGCGCCATACGGGCGCGGCGCCCCCTCCGAATGCTCCCGGCCTGCGGGAGGACACGGAGGGGGCTCGCCTGTCGGCGTTCCACCGCGGCACTTGCGGCAGCGACCGAACGCCACCGCTCAGCTCCAGCTAACGCGCTTCCTGGGACGGGACTAGGTAGGAACGGGTGTTACCCGCT
>Ga0181539_1005491_pt1 | contig 10220 bp, 8 predicted proteins | sample PEATcosm2014_Bin_46_FD_119767 | JGI IMG/M metagenome (GOLD analysis project Ga0181539, IMG submission 119767) | Peatland microbial communities from MTU Mesocosm Facility, Houghton, MI, USA - PEATcosm2014_Bin23_60_metaG | ecosystem: Environmental > Terrestrial > Soil > Wetlands > Peat | place... | reverse complement strand
GCGGCCCCTTCCAGGTCGGCGATGGTCCGGGCGATCTTGAGGATGCGGTGGTAGGCCCGGGCGCTCAGGCCCAGGCGCTCCATGGCCACCTCCAGGAGGCGCTGGCACTCCGGCGAGAGGACGCAGTGCTGCTTCAAGAGGCGGGGGGGCATGTGGGCGTTGGCAAAGATGCGGCCCCTGGCAAAGCGCCGGGACTGGGCCTCCCGGGCCTTCAGCACCAGGGCCCGCATCTCCGCGGAGCCCTCCGCGGCATCGCTCGCGGCCATTTCCCGGAAACCCAGCCCGGGCACCGCAATGTGCATGTCGATCCGGTCCAGCAGCGGCCCGGAGATGCGGCTCCGGTACTGCTGGATCTGTTTGGGGGTGCAGGCGCAGGCCCGCCGCGAGTCGCCGAAATAACCGCAAGGGCAGGGGTTCATGGCCGCCACCAGCATCACCCGGCCTGGGTAGGTCACCGAGCTGGCCGCCCGGGAGATGGTGACCCGGCCCTCTTCCAGGGGCTGGCGCAGCACCTCCAGGGTGGAACGCTTGAACTCCGGCAGCTCGTCCAGGAAGAGGACCCCGTGGTGGGCCAGGCTTATCTCGCCGGGCCGGGGGTTGGTGCCGCCGCCGATGAGACCGGCGTCGGAGATGGTGTGGTGCGGGTTACGGAAGGGCCGCGCCGTGATCAGGGGCCGGCCGGGCCTGAGACGCCCCATGATGCTGTAGATCTTGGAGGTCTCCAGGGCCTCCTCAAAACTGAGAGGCGGCAGGATTGAAGGGACCATTCTTATCCAATCTGCTTATTTTTCCTTCAGATGCAAACCGCTCGAAAATAGCTCGGTTGAAGTTTATACTGAGATTTTCAAAACCCCAAGGTGGTGCTCCGGCTTCGACCTCCTTGTAGACCGTGATTTTTTCAATGAGGCTTTCAGCAAATATTTTTTTATCATCTGGACGGAGATTGGCAAGCTCTATCTGCATGTTCTCCAACCATTCAGAATTATCTTTCACAAATTCTAACAAAGCAAGGTTGTTCGCACTTGCGCTTTGCAAGGCGTCTCTTTTAAGGTTATAATCATTGATACGTGATTTTAATTCTATCATTTCATTATCATTACTCCTGAGTTTGTTATAATATTCGTCTATATCAAAACGTTCATCTTGTATTATCGTATGAATATTTTGTTTAACTCTTTCTTTTCTTTTTATTTCTTTTATCAGATTTTCTATTGCAATGTCAAGTTCTTTAATTTGCTTTCCATAGTTTTCACATTCGAGGATTCTCTCTAAATAACTTGGACAATAATCACCTCCAAGTTCAAATCCACCAAATGATAATTTATTAATTAACGAACTCCACACTCCGCTTTCAATTTCTTCAGCTTTTATAGTAGGTAATTTACATTTACTTTTACCGGCTGCTTTAAGTCCTTTTTTAGAAGTAGACGCCCAACTACAAGAATAGTATCTTGGAAAAGTCCCATTTTTGCGAGTGGACCCATGATGAGGCTTTATAGTAGCGCCACATTCCGCACAAACCAATAAATCTCTCAACCAATAATCTCTTGCAATTGAAATTCTTTTTCCTTTTACTATATTGAATTTCCTTTTTTCTTGGATTTTATCCCATTCAGACTTAGAGATGAGTGGTGGAATATTAAATGGAATATGCTCGGAAGAAGGTTTCATTAAAATAGTTTTCTTTTTACCTTCATCATTATAATCCTTCTTTCGTCTGTTTCCTTCATATTGATACTGATTAACAATATAATTTCCATAATAAGCGGTATTATTTAATATATACTGAATCGTAACGTTGCTAAAAGGCGCTCTTTTGCATATTATTCCTTCTTCTTTAAGTTTTATCGTTATATCCCTATAAGACATACCTTCATATATGTACATATTCACAATTCTTTTATAAATATCACTTTCTTCCGGATTAATTTCAAGGACTTTCTTATCTTTGTTCCACATATACCCATAAGGGGGCTTCCCAATAAAAGTATCTCCTCTCTTCCATCTGGCTATTTTGTTCTCGTTCATTTGCTCATTAATAATGTCTCTTTCAAGTTGAGCTATAGCAGCCAGCATTGCAAGTAAAGCTCTCCCATAAGAATTATCAAAATCAATATCCTCCTTCAAGGATATTAACTTAACCCCATTTTTATTTAATTCTTCAACATTATTCAAGAGTTCTCTGGCGTTACGCCCAAACCGTGAAAGCCTATGAATAATTAAGCAATCAAAGCGTTTTGCTCTGGCATCTTCTAACAGCCGTAATAACCCGTGTCGTTTTTCAGTGACGGCACCGCTGATACCTTCATCAGCATAAATTTCGACTAACTCAATCCCTTCTTTGCTCTTGCAGTATTTTTCGATAGCTTTCCTTTGTGTTGAAAGGCTTTCCCCTTCTTTTGCCTGGATTGGGGTAGAGACTCTCACATAGCCGGCGGCTCGGTTCGTCATAGTGACCTCATGTCGAATAAAAAGGCTTATATGCTCATTGGCACTGTATATAATCGAAAACCTGCCAATTGTCAACTATTTTCCAATTTTTCTAACTCCCTTCTTTTTATAGATTTCTTGGCGCTGGCTATGGCTTTCGGAAAATTTTTATGGCAGGCTTAACTGAGAAATGAAGGAATGATTGCTGTAGAAGATCGGAGGTGTTGGATTAAATATGTTGACAGTTTTAATCCGGCCCAAGATGGAAAAATTCTGAAAAATTTCTCAGGGTTTTCATCAGGCAGTGTATCGCACCCATGAAGTTTAGTGAATCACCACCCCCTACCCCCCATCGCCTTTCCCAAGCCAAAAATCGCTCATTACCAGATGATTAAAAGGGCTCTCTAAGCTCACAAGAAGCCCGCAGACGTGCGAAAATATGTAATTGAATGTCAGAAGTGCTCATAGAAAAATCTTCGGATATCTGGCTGTGGTTTCAAGGTATCAAGGATTAGCAAATATGGTTGGCCCCGGTTTCATAGAGGATTTTAAGATTGGCATTTTTGTTGGAGCACCTTAATCAATTCGACCAAGGCCAAGGTATCCTGGCCGCAATATTCAAGAAGGGCCTTGCGTAATCCCTTGATCTCATCACCCCTTAGTCTCCCCTTGATTATGGCGTCATAAGCCAAACCAGCTTGGGTTCCTTCCGCAATTTCCATTCCCTCATAGGTCATATGCGGTACCAGAGCGGGCAATACATCTTTAAGTGAAAAGGAGCCATAAAATTCCGGATGATAGACATGACCTTTGACTACGGGGTGCAAGTCGCAAATTCTGGCTTTAATTTTTTCAATTCTTGGTGCATATTCAGGGAGCCAGGCTGCCAAGTCATTGAGTCGGCCCGTTTCGAAGCTGGCATAAAAAACGACAACATGGCCTTCCCCACCTGCGTCTTCCAAAACATTCAGCAAACTTTTGATAAAATCTTCCCGTGGATCATGGGCATCTTTAGCAAGATATTCATAATGTTCCAGATCACCCCCTGGTTCCCTCTGCACATGGACTGACCATTGAAAGGGGATTTGATCAAACGGCCTCATCCCTGCATAACGAGGTATAGCCGGATCATAAGTTTCAAAGTCCATGAAATATAAAGGATATTTTAAATTTTTAAGCTCATTTGAAAGCTCCTTGCCGAAATAGGGCTTGTCTTTTTGGACACAAAGACATGCTCTCCTTTGAAGGTCATTTAGCCCAAAATCTCCTGGGATGCCATGGATCAGCTCAATTCCTTGATCCAATAACCTTTTTATAACCTCTTTTCTGATACCTGGCAGATTCCCCACCCAAAAATTCGGGACTTCGGGATTGCATATATCAAAAAACTCACAGTCATAAGGATTTTTGCAGCGTTCACCTGGTTCAACTTCTGGTGGGGCGCTCAGAGCTAAGATCCTATGTTGCTCAGCCACTTGGGCCGGGATCTCCTTCATTAGTTCTTCGATGTCCTCGGCAAGGTTATTTGTGGCAAATAATTGCTGGAGGTCATATGAATTGCCGTCATACACATAATCCCGGTTGAGGTGCATAAGACAGGATTCTGATAGTTTAAGACCGCAGCCTTCCAAGACATATTTTTGAATAGCCACGTCTGGGTAATGTTCATCCTTGAGCTTGCTGGTAGATTTTACTTCGATCATTCGCCAGCAATCCCCGGCCTGGCGCTCTAAAATATCCACCCGGACACGAACGCCATCAAAGAGAAATGCGGCCTCGAAAATGGCAAGGACTTTATTGTCGCACAGTAAAGCCTGGGTTCGCTCCATGGCTTTTTGATGATTAAGATGATCTTCTTCCACTTGTACGCCGCCCGGGAAAGCCCTGGTGGCTAATATTCCAACTTCGTGTCCTTGCCCGAATATAGCCTGCTTTGCCTCATCGGGTTCCGCAGCAAGTTCTGGTTCATGAACATGGAGATATAGCCGCTTCAGGCATTGGCAGCCTGCCACAAACTTTGATTTGGAAAGTTTGGGGGCGGAGTCGAATTTAGACATCTGCCTTTTCCTTTTTTCCCAACTTAGGCCGTTTTTCGATTTTCCATTTCTTCCAATCTTTCTTAGTGGGTTTGCCGTGGTCATCGGTACGAGTTATCTTGAGCAAATCCTCACGTATAGGCAAATCTATAAATTTCGGCTTCCACTTATTATTCTCCGGCCATTGCGATTTCACGCTTTCCTGGATTTCCGGTGGTACAGCAAGAACTAAGTGAACTTCAACGTCGAAGCGTGGTTGATTATTTTTAAAGAAAATGGCATCAAGGCGGTCCAACTTGCTCTCAAGTTGAGCCGGTAAAAAACTACTTACACCTTTCGCTTCAACAAGAACAATATAGAAGCGGTGGCCTGGTGTCTCGAATGCAAGTAACAGATCGATATCTTGCTGTGTTCCTGTAATGCGGTATTTACAACTTTCCTCTTCATTCAAGGAGCCTTCTCTTTTGTCCAAAAAGGCGGATTCTAATGCCCCATTCAGCCAGTCGAGGTGATAGTCCATTGCACAAAATTTTTTGGCCTTAACAAAAGTACCTTCAGTAATCTTAAGCAGTTTTTCTAAATCAGCTAACCGGTCTTCTTTGGGCTTAAACTCGGGGTTACCAAGAAATTGACCGACAAGGTAAAAACGCTCTTTAGCATTAAATTTTCTCAATGCGTCTAACAATCCATTGATAGAAAAATCATCCTTCCATAAGAGATTACTATTGGGGATCATTTATTTGCTCCTTTTGTCAGCAGATTAGATTTTCTTCGCAATTTTTCCGAAGGAAAAACAGCCCCATCCTTGAGTATATATTCCCCCCTCTGGATAGACTCCTCCTCATCATCAAGCCATTGCAAGATTACCTCTTCCTTTTCCCAGGACTCCGCCTTATCAACTGGGTTAAAGATTATTCCAGATACCGATAAACATGGATCGCAATAATAGTCCCCCAAAATATAACCGTCCTTATCCCGTCCGAAAATATAAGTCATTGGAACACTTTTAAGGAAATTACCACAAAGTCCACAAGGGAGCACAACATCGGGATTATCAAAACGAAACCCTATGTGGCTTGGATAATATTTTTCAGATTCACTCATAGCTAAAAGCGTTTCTCTACCTCTCGGAGTACCATAAGTTGAGGTTGATCAAAAAGCGGAGATCACTGCTTTGCCGTGTCCCCGCTTGTTCTCTTGCCACTCTGCTGAGTGCCTAACTTATTATTAGGAGATGTTTCAGTTTAGCGGCAACATAGTAACCAGAGTGCCGCCTTTACGACTTTCCCAGGGCCGTCAATTTCTTTATCTACATCTTTCATAGTAGCAATTTTGGACGTGCTATTACCCTGGCGAATTTCATCACCTTTTATATTGAACATAATAGTAGTACCATGTTTTTGGCGAATTTCATCACCCTTTATATTGCCTATTACGGTAGTTCCTCTACCTTCGCGGATTTCGTTACCTTTAACGTTCGCAAGCACTGTGCTGCCTTCTTTCAAATAGGTACCGTCAAACTTGTACTTAGCCATTTTTCCCTCCTTTTTATTACTGGTTTATGCTGGGATTATGTGGCAATCAATAGCTGTTAATGGCACAAAAAGTTTTCGGGACCTCTTGCCCCGAGGGAAGGCTTCAAAACGATCCTCATCTTTAAGCCAGCTTGTTTCATAAGGAACACGTTAGCACAAAAAATGGTCTCGTGCAAGGCATGATAGCACAAATTTCAATGTATTTGTCAACAGACGATCCTGACAGAGCGAGAATCTTGGAAAAGGTTTCAAGCTAAAATTTTTGGCAGGGTTTTCTCCCGGTAGTTTACTCCTTTGGAGGATTCTACTGAATTCCACCCCCTTACCCCCCACGGCAGCATATAAGGAGACGGAGATAGCTATCGTTTTGGTGTAAGCCTCTGGCACCTACCCGCCTATCTTCTAAGATTGCAGCCCGCCTGTCTTTTCACCGAAAACGAACGTTAATTTTTTCTCCAAGGCTTCTAAAAAATAGGTTGACTATCATAGAAGGATGTTTTAATTAATATGTACGTTTAGAGGTTTTCATAGAATATTGAGAGAGGAGGCAGCAAAATGCAGACTAAGCCGAAATTGATGAGGAGGAAGTCGGCGAAATCCGTCATCACCAAAACCTGTGAAAAATGCTCAGCCGAAGTGAATCTGCACTTGGTATCGACAACGCCAGAAAATTTATACCGCGGTAAATGTGAGGGCTGCGGTGAACAGGCTCAAGCGACGGAGGGCAAAAGCCAAAAAGTGATCGGCTACCTGAGGGTGAGCACCCAAGACCAAGACCTTGAGAAAAATAAGGCTGATATCCTGGCTTTTGCAAATGAGCGCAAGCTGGGGTATGTCAATTGGGTAGAGGAGAAGGTTAGCGGTGTGAAGACCTGGAAGAAACGAGAACTGGCAAAAGCTGTCGACTCACTGACTGCCGGTGACTGGCTTATCGTGCCTGAGCTTTCCAGGCTTGGCCGGTCCACTCTTGATATCCTCGATGTACTCTCTGTACTCCGAGAGAGAGGCGTAAACGTCTATGCCATAAAAGGTGCCTGGACCCTGAACGGCACCATTGAGAGCAAGGTTTTTCTGACCTTGATGGCCTTGTACAGCGAAGTCGAGAAGGACTTGATCGCTGCCCGGACAAAAGAGGCACTCAAAGCCCGCAAAGCTTCTGGGGTGAAGCTTGGTAGACCCAAAGGCCCCGGCAAGAGCAAGTTGGACCAGTTCCGGCCAGAGATTGAGGCTCTGTTGAAAAACGGCTCTACTCAGAGGTTCGTTGCCAGGCGGTACGGATGCTCAGAGACAAATCTGAATAACTGGCTTAAAAAGAACAAGATAAACCGGACCCCGGTCTTATGAGGTAGGGATTTTTTCAGATCCGCCATCTGAAAAGGCAGACCGGTTCCTTGGCTTAAACCTACCCCTACTTATAGTTCCCAATTCCTGCATCAAACAGCTTTTCAAGACCACATCAAATGAAGAAAGTAGCCAGATATCGCAGCGTTTACTTATGCCTTGGCCTTATGGTGAGTGCCTTTTACCCCAAACCCCCGATTTTTTGCCAGCTGACTACGCTGCGCCGAGTATTCCTTGCAAACGAGAGGATATTTTTTGGGGTCAAGGCCGTACATCTGACAGTAGTCCTTAGGAGTTAATTTATGGGCCTTCTTGATATGAGCTTTCAAAGTTCTCATTTTCTTGCCGCATTCCAAGCAGACCACGTGCTTCTGGGTGACAATATCCTTTAGGGGGACCGATGGTTTTTTCACCATCCCCGCTTTTTCAGCCTTTTTAGGTGCCATGATCTCTGGGATCGCAGCCCCAGATTCCATAGCTGACAAGATCCCATAAACTTCTTTGATTTCCTCTACCAATTGGTCGGTTGTGAGTTCAGACATAGATGCGTGGGAGATCACGATTTGGGCCGTAAGTTTGAGTGCGTCGCTTGCCATTGGAAGGGTCTCCTTAAATTTTTTGACATGTTGAGTAAACAGATGTAAGGATGTAATTATTTTGCCAATCGATGAGTTTTGTCAAGGAAATTGTGGATAATTAGTGTGCCATTTTGTGAACATGGCGCCCCTTGGACAGAACTTTAGAAATCGGCTTGTTTAGGAATTTTTAACACGAGTCGGTGGTATTCGAAAATGCAGCCAAGCCAGAGCCACCACCTTCAAGATAATCAACGGAAATTATTTTACTGAATTACGCTATATATCCTCTACCAATCATTCGCAGACATTTTCTTCGAAAAAACACGCTACTCCGCTCATCTAAACCGATTCTGTGACTACGTGAGAGCCCCGCAGCGTGTCTATTTTAGAAAACGAGTATCTGTGATGCTGTCTCTTCGAAAAGATAGCTTTTTTTTAATAGGACTGTGCCATAGTCCCCGATGAACCGTCAGCAAGACAATCCAACAATTCACCTTCCCAAAAAATATCGAAAAAATTTACCAATAGACGCATAGTTAAATGTTCCCAAAACCTGTAATTCCTATTTTTGGTTTTTTCCAAGAGAGAAAGCAGTTTGGTTCAATTCTCTCATGTAGATTTATCTGGTCTGCACACACTTGACATAGACATTTTACTTATAATATGTAGCCCCTCCTCACCCGGTCTGATTCGGCCAATCAAGGTCAAATTGAGAAATCCTGGCCTGAATCATATCCTCAAGCTCAATCAGAGTATCATCACCTTCGAGATATTGGGACAGATTTGCGTCGGCCTTATACATTTTGACATATTCATCATGGAAGGTACCGGAATTGCCTTCTAAATCTTTAGCTAAGTAGTCTTCCCAATAGCGTGGGAATCGTCCTGCTGTATCTCGAAATTTTTTAAATTTGATTTTTCCAGAAAAAATGGTTCTGAACCTTGGTGCTCTTATAAGGTCTTGCAAAGTGTTAAGTCGGTTTTGCTTTAAGACATAGCCCTCTGCTGTATATTCTAACCTTATTCTGTTCACCTTCTTGTCAAGCCAACCTTTTTTATCTGTACCAGGAATACCAATTTTATTTTTATCCTCACCCCGTTCATAAAACTTTACTGCCCCCATACGGCATACCAAGCTCATTCTACTTCCATCAACCTCTTGACCGCCATATAACATAGACCTACCTGCATACGGAACATACGCATATCTCCTTAATGCCCAAAATAATAGTTTTGCTCCAATAAAGTCACGGCAATAAATATCTACTGCATACTCTACCATAGATAGCTTCAAGCCCAGTAATAGCTGGTCAAGTTGGGTAAGGAAGTCTTTTCTGGATGCCGCTGTTTGTATCATACAAGCTGGTAGAAAAGGTTCTTTTGGGTTATAAAACACAGTTAGATAGCCACCCTTAAGCCGTATGTGTGCTTCTTTTTGATAGTTTGGCATAATCCTTGGAGGTTGGTTGTTAGTTTTCATTTCTCCTATTTTCTCTTTCAACCGAGAATAACTAAAAGGCCCTGAAAACCTTACGAAATGTAACTTAGGTTCTACCTTGATAATCTCTTCCATTGCATACCGTTTACAATTGTCTGCAATTAATTTAATCAGTTGAGTATCAAAATCCTTGGGTACGGTTGCTCTCTGTATTCTCATTTTTCACCCCCGAGTAGGTTAATTCCAGGAACTGGGACAGGACTACTCGGAGTCTTGCCCCTTGACCCTCCTGCAGAGAGGGCGTCCTGGAAATTTTCAGATTTTAATTGCTTGGTAGAACTTGTCTAACCAGTTCCTCTCACTCAAAAAAAACCCCGCTTGGCTATAGGATTAGATCCTAACGAGCGAGGTTTCTTCTAAAAGAATCGAATAATTGATTAGATTAAAATAGTCGGGAGGCAGCGGGCCAGCATGGTCTTGCCGGCGCCCGGCGGCCCCATCATCAGGACATTGTGGCTGCCCGCCGCGGCAATGAGCAAGGCCCGTTTCGCCGGCTCCTGCCCCTTGACCTCCCGGAAGTCCGCCTCCATACGGGGGGCCTCACCTTCCAGGTCCGGCAGCGCCGGCGCCACCGGGGCCAGGGCTTGCCGGCCGGCCAGATGCTCCACCACCTGGGCCAGGTTCTCCGCGGCATAGGCCTCGACCCCCTGGACCACCGCGGCCTCCGGCCCGTTGTCCTTGGAGATGATCAGGGCCAAACCCGCCTCCCGGGTGGCCTGGGCCATGGACAGCACCCCCCGGGTGGGTTTCAAACGGCCGTCCAGAGACAACTCCCCGAAGAGCAAATGCCTTTCCAGGGACT
>Ga0181539_1005488_pt1 | contig 10222 bp, 9 predicted proteins | sample PEATcosm2014_Bin_46_FD_119767 | JGI IMG/M metagenome (GOLD analysis project Ga0181539, IMG submission 119767) | Peatland microbial communities from MTU Mesocosm Facility, Houghton, MI, USA - PEATcosm2014_Bin23_60_metaG | ecosystem: Environmental > Terrestrial > Soil > Wetlands > Peat | place... | reverse complement strand
GGGCGAGTTGTTCACGCTGAACTGAATGGCGATGGTCGGCTCGTCGATGATGATCAGCGGCAGCGGGGACGGGTTCTCGACGCTGGTGATGGTCTCGCCGATGGTGATGCCCTCGACGCCGGCCACGGCAACGATGTCGCCCATGGTGGTCTCGGCGATCTCCGTCCGCTTGAGGCCGCTGAAGGTGAAGAGCTTGGTGATGCGCGTCTTCTGGAGCGAGCCGTCGCGCTTGGAGATGGTCACATCGTCGCCGGCGCTGAGCGTGCCCTGGAAGACGCGGCAGATGGCGATGCGGCCAAAGTAATCGGAGTAATCGAGATTGGTGACCAAAATCTGCAGCGTGCCCTCGGCGTCGCCGGTGGCCGCGGGAATGGTCGATACGATGGTCTCGAAGAGCGGCTGCAGGTTCACGCCGGGAACAGCGGGATCGAGGGTCGCCGTGCCCGCCTTGGCCACCGCGTAGAGCACCGGAAAATCCAGTTGCGACTCATCCGCGTCCAGGTCGATGAACAGATCGTAGATTTCGTTCAGGACTTCCTGCGGGCGGGCGTCGGGGCGGTCAACCTTGTTGATCACCACGATAGGCAGCAGCTTTGCCTCGAGCGCCTTGGCCAGCACGTAGCGCGTCTGCGGCAGCGGGCCCTCGGCCGCGTCGACCAGCAGCATCACGCCGTCCACCATCTTGAGAGCGCGCTCCACCTCGCCGCCAAAGTCGGCATGGCCCGGCGTATCCACGATGTTGATCTTGCCGCCTTCGAAAACGATGGCCGTGTTCTTGGCCAGGATGGTGATGCCGCGCTCCCGCTCCAGTTCGTTCGAATCCATCACGCGGTCGGCCACCTGCTCATTGGCGCGGAAGGTTCCCGACTGGCGCAGCATGGCATCCACCAGCGTCGTCTTTCCGTGGTCTACGTGGGCAATGATGGCGATATTGCGTATCGTCTGGGTCACTGGGAGGATCTTTCCTTCTCTTGGTTCGGCCCAATGAGGCCACGGGGTTGGGGGCGGAAAGAGGGCAAGTCGCCGCGCCGTGCGGCAACTTCCATTTTACCAGCGGAATTGGCGGCTAGGCTCGCCAAGCCAGGCTGCGCCGATGCGATGGGTCAGGGCCGGTCAGAGAGGGGAGCGCGGCTGCCGTCAGTGCTCCGGCGGGACGAACTCCGAGGGCAGGGCGGAGCCCGCGCCGAAGAAGAACTCCTCCATCTGCGCCACCAGGAACTGCTGCGCCTGCGGGGTCCAGGGCTGCAGCCGGTATTCGTTCAGCAGCATCTTCTGCCGGTCGACCCACTCGGCCCAGGCTGCCTTGGAGACGTTCTTGAAGATCTTTTCACCGAACTCCGAGTCGAAGGGCGGCTCGTCCAGGCCCTCCATCTCCCTCTTGTTGCGAACGCAAAACACCGTATGCGGCATCATTCATGCTCCCAGGCCCCATTGTATTGGATGAAAGGCGCCCGACAAGCAGCGAGGAAACCTGTTTGGGCGGTAGGCCGGGACTTTAATTCCGGCACCGAGCTAAAGGAAAAACCTCTCCGCGTTTGATCGATGGGGAGTCGGCTCATTCGCGTGGAGCGGGAGCGCTACAATAACAAATTCGCCGGTACAAAAGATGGGGCAGACCACGGCCGGCCCGGCCTGTGGAAAAGTTCGCCGGAAAGGCTGCCGATCAACCGCAATAGGGCCGAACTCCGATTCTGAATCCTTTTAGTAAATGCAAAAAATGTTCTCTCGGGTACTTAATCGTTTTAGGAAGCACAAAAGGCGACAAAATCCGGCACTAAAACAATTTAGCGAATGCATTTATTTCTGTTGACAAGGGCTAGAAAATTCCTGTAGTTTTCACCCGATCGTTAAACCAACGATCATTGGCCTTGAACCTCGCTTACTCGCGCAGCGTTCGAGTCCCCCACAGGTAGTGTGCAGTTCGGGAATCGGTTCTTGCGCGCGCCTCCTCTTCCCTTGGCATTCCCGGCAGGCGGCCTAGCGTCGTGATCGGTACCTGTTTACCTGTTTCCCAAGATGGCCGGTCCCCGGAACGAGCGGGGGTGACGCCTGCGGGAATCGCCAGAAACCAAGAAATCGAAAGGGAGATCAGCATGCACTCAATGAGGTTCGGTTCGTCACTGGTTCAGAAAGTAATCCTCTCCGCTCTCGCAGCGGGTTACGTAGCAATGGCGGCAAACGCCCAGACGGTAAGCGGCAACGGAACGGGCACGAACAACGGTTTCTACTATTCGTTGTATAGCAGCGGCGGGTCGGCGACCATGACACTGGGATCAGCCGGCAATTACGCGATTACCTGGTCCGGTGTCAGTGACGTGGTTGGCGGTAAAGGCTGGAATCCAGGCAGCGCTCAGGTGATTGGCTACAATGTCGGATCCGCCAGCGGCTATAACAACATTTCCATCTATGGGTGGCTGACAAGCCCGCTCGTCGAATATTACATCTGCGAGCTTGGTTCGCTGTATACGGGGAATGCAACGGAGAAGGGCACTATTGCCAGCGATGGGCATACATACACCACCTGGGAGCATCAGCAACAAAACCAGCCTTCCATCCAAGGCACTCAAACTTTCGAGCAATACCTGGATAACTGGGGCGGGGCATCGACCGGACAGAACAACGTTGTCACCACGGCCAACCACTTTAACCACTGGACCAGTCTGGGGCTGCCGGTGGGTTCATTCAACTATCAAATCCTGGGGACGGAAGCATATAACGGCGCGAGTGGCAGCGTGAACGCAACCGTATGTGCAAACAGCTGCGGCGGCGGCGGTGGTGGCGGCACGCCCAGTTTTACCCTGTCGCCTTCCTCATCCTCGGTCTCTGTCACACAGGGCGAGTCGGCAGCCGACACCATCACGGTATCTAAGGTGGACGGATTTAGCGGCAGCGTAACCCTTGCCGCCTCCGGGCTGCCCAGCGGCGTCACCGCGTCGTTCGGCACCAACCCCACCACCGGAAGCAGCGCGCTCACGCTGACGGCCAGCAGCTCGGCCGCGACCGGATCGTCCGTAATCACCATCACCGGAACCTCAGGAAGCACGAAGGCAACCACGACCATTAACCTGACCGTCAACTCCTCCGGTGGCGGCGGCGGCGGCGGTGGCGGCAGCACCGCATGCACCGTTGACTACACGGTTTCAACGTACAGCAGCAGCCTGTTCGGAGCGAATGTCACCATCAAGAACGGCGGAAGCAGCACTCTGAGCGGCTGGTCGTTGACCTGGACATTCGCCAACGGACAGACCATCAGCAGTTCGTGGAATGGAGCCGTATCGCAGAGCGGCGCGAACGTCACGGTGAGCGAACAGTCCGGCCAAACCTGGGAAAACATTCCCGCGGGCGGAAGCTACTCCGGATTCGGCTTCAATGGAACCTGGAACGGCACCACCAACGCGGTGCCCACGTCGTTCAAGCTCAACGGAACGGCCTGCACCGTCAACTAGCTCACTGCCTGCTGACTAACACAACGCGGCGAAACAGGTCGAGAGGCCTGTTTCGCCGCATCTTTGAATGAGAATGAACGCGTCAGAAAAGTCATGGGGCGCGGGCGGGACCGCCTTCGTGCCCACGGATTTTGTGCGCAGCGCGCGCCTCATCGAGCACCGCCGTCCATGATTCGTGAGCAGGGAGATGCGTGAGGGCCGCACGCAAAACGCGCGGCCTGCGCCGCGCACGCAGGCCGGCGGCTAAAGGAAAAACTTCCCCGCGTTTGATCGATGGGGCGTGGGCTCATTCGCGTGCAGCGGGAGCGCTACACTAGCAATCTCGCCGGTAAAAAAAGATGGGGCAGACCATGGGCACCCGCCTGTGGAAAAACCAGGCAAACCTGTGGAAAACTTGGCCGAAAAGGCAGCCGATCAGCCGCAATAGGGCCAAACTTCAATACTAAATCCTTTTAGTAAATACAAGAATTGTTTTCTCTAATACTTAATCATTTTAGGAAGCACAAAAAGCGACAAAATCCAGCACTAAAACAATTTAGTAAATGCATTTATTTCTGTTGACAGGGGCTAGAAAATTCCTGTAATTTTCACCCGATCGCTAAACCAACGATCATTGGGCTTGAAACGTGCTTACTCGCGCAGTGCTCGAGCCCCCCACAGGCAGTGTGCAGTTCGGGAATCGGTTTTTGCGCGCGCCTCCTCTTTCCTTAGCGTTCCCCGCAGGCGGCCTAGCGTCGTGATCGGTACCTGTTTACCTGTTTCCCAAGATGGCCGGTCCCCGGAACGACCGGGGGTGACGCCTGCGGGAATCGTCAGTTTTCTCAAACGAAAAAAACGAAAGGGAGATAAGCATGCACTCAATGAGGTTCGGTTCGTCGCGAGTTCAACAAGCAATCCTCTTCGCTCTGGTAGCGGCGGGTTGCGTAACAATGGCGGCAAACGCCCAGACGGTATACAACAATGGAACGGGCACGAACAACGGCTACTACTATTCGTTGTATAGCAGTGGCGGGTCGGCAACCATGACATTTCCTGCAGGATCTAAGTATCCCGGCAATTACGCCATTACCTGGTCCGGCGTCAATGACGTGGTTGGCGGTAAAGGCTGGAGCACCGGCAGTGCGCAGTCCATAGGCTACAATGTCGGCTCCGCCAGCGGCTATAACAATATCTCCATCTATGGGTGGACGACAAACCCGCTGGTCGAATATTACATCTGCGAGTTTGGTTCGGTGGTGGCTGGAACGAATAAGGGCAGTGTGTCCAGCGATGGGCACACATACAGCACATACGAGCATCAGCAAGTCAACCAGCCTTCCATTCAAGGCACTGCAACTTTTGAACAGTACTTGGATAATTGGGGCGGGTCATCGACCGGATCGAACCACACAGTCACCACTGGCAACCACTTTAACCACTGGAAGAGTCTCGGGATGAATATGGGTTCTTTCAACTATCAAATCCTCGGGACAGAGGCGTATGGTGGCAGGAGTGGGTCCGTTAACGCAACAGTGTGGTAAATCTCACTGCAAATCATCCGATAACGCCAGGGCCGGCGGTCTCACAGCCGCCGGCCAGGCGTTGTTCGTTGCAAAGAGTATTCGAATGAGTTGAAGAGGCGGACGGGCCGCCGTCGCGGGCAAGCGGATTTCGAGCTCATTTTGAAAATACGTAAATCGGATGCATATGACTCTTCAATTCCAACAAACATGGAAAGAGAGATCTCTATGGGAAAGCGTCTCATTCTGTGGGCAATTCCTGTTGTTTTAGCGGCAATCGCGGTTGTTGCCAGCGCTCATTCGAATGGAGTGCCGGATAACTTTGTATTCGTCAAAGGCGGGACTTTCAAGAACACGAAATCCAACTACTACGGAAAAGGCGTAACCGTATCGAGCTTTTATATCGGCAAATACGACGTAACTCAAAATGAGTGGATCGAGGTAATGGGAAGCAATCCCTCAAAATTCAAAGGCGACAATTTGCCGGTGGAAACGGTCAACTGGTACGACAGTGTCGAATACTGCAATAAAAGGAGCATAAAAGAGGGCTTGAAGCCGTATTACAACATCGACAAGAATAAGAAGGACCCGAATAATAAGCCGGACCCGAAATTCGGCGATCTCGATACCATAAAATGGACGGTAACGATCAACGCGGGAGCTAACGGTTACCGGTTGCCGACGGAAGCGGAGTGGGAATATGCCGCGGGCGGAGGCCAGATGAGCAGGAGTTACACATACAGCGGAAGCGACGATGCGGAAGAAGTGGCATGGTATTGGAGAAACTCCGGGGATAAACCCCTGACAGGATATTGGTTCTGGACCACAATAGAACAAAACCACGATCAAACAAAACCTGTGGGCGGCAAGAAACCCAACGAGTTGGGACTTTACGATATGTCGGGCAATGTGAGGGAATGGTGCTGGGACTGGCACGGAGACTTGGAGACTCATGTAACCGACCCTAAAGGAAGTCAAAGCGGCTTTGGCCGGGTTTGGAAGGGCGGCGGTTGGATCGGCGACGCCCCCTACTGCGCGACGGCTTTCCGGGGCAGCCTGGCAGCGAATGGCGCGGGCCCCGATCAGGGTTTTCGTGTGTGTCGCAACAAGTAAGCCGGAACAAGGCTAACCAAGCATTCCGGAGAGATGCTCCAATGTTCGCGTGGTTCCGGGGAGGTCGTTCGTGCTCGGTCGAAGAGTGCTTCTAGTCGCCGCACTCGCTTTCCGCGGCTCGCAGGCCGGGGCCCTGCCGGTCCATGTCGCTCTTGACTGGCCCGCCGGCATGCCCGCATCGGCGCCTGAGCACGCCCGCATCCAGGCGATTTGGAAGGCTGGTCCGGCCAATAACGGCGTGCCCGTCGAGGTGAACGCCGAAGCCGGGCCGGACGGGGTGGTCCTGGATCTCGGCGACGGTGTCTGGCAGGTGCAGGCTTCAGCACCCGGATACTGGAGCCAGGGAACCGATGTCGTGGTTGGCCGCCAGGCGCCTGGGAGCGTGCGGCTCGCGTTCTGGCCAGCTGCATCTCTGCACGGCAAGATCCTGACGGCCGGAGGCGAACCGCTGCCGGAGACCGTCGAAGTTCGGCTGAGCTCCATTCCGGATAATGTCGGCGAGACCTCCGCCCCGCAGGCGCCCGTCCCGCGACCGGAGCCCAGCCCGTCAAGCGCGGAGCTGAGCTGCCGGGTCGACCAAGAAACGTGGAGCTGCCAGGGTCCGGCGGGCCTGTTCGACGTGCAGCTGGAGGCCGCGGGGTACGTTCCGCGCTACGAATGGGGGTTGAGTCTGAAGGCGGCAGAGAGCGCCGATCTCGGCCGAACCGAGCTGCGCCGAACGGGGTCGGTCTTCGGGCGTGCGGTTCGAAAGGACGGTTCGAACCCACCAGGTCCCTGTCAGGCGACCCTGCAAGCGGACGTGGAGCGGCGCGGCGGTCCGGGATCGGAACCGGAAAGCGCGCCTCAAGGCGAGACGAGCTTCTCCGTGCCCCTGACCGAACGTGGCTACTTTCAAGTCGTCGGCGTGCAGCCCGGCCGGCATGTGCTGGCTGTCGAGTGCCAAGCGGCGAGCGGCTTCCTCGATCTGCTCGTGCAAGCGGACAGTGAGACCCGGATCGATCCTCCGTTGCCGCTCGAAGAGCTGACGCTGGACATCGCCGTCACGCCAAAGGTGGATCCCGAGGGCCGACCGTGGCAGCTCACCGTGGACGCGACGGCCCCGCGCTTGAGACAGATCGCGGACAAGGCCACGACCTCGGCAGATGGACGCTGGGTACGGCGCGGCCTCACGGCCGGCAGCTATCGTGTCACGGTCAACAGCTCCGACGGCACGCCGTGGCCGCAAAGATACTTCGAGCTGGGCGCAGGCAGCGGGCCGCTGTCGCTGCATCTGGCGTTTGTGAGGGTGGCAGGCCGGGTGACGCTGGGCATCCAACCGGTGCGCGGCCGACTAGTCTTCTCCAGCGACACGCTCGGCGAGCCGGCGACGCTCACCAGCGACGATCACGGCAGTTTTCAGGGGCTGCTTCCTGTCGAGTCCGACGTCCAGGAAACCATCTGGACCGTCGAGGCGCACGGCGCGCAACCGCCGATAAACCGACGCCTGGAGGGTGTAAGCGTGCCGTCGGTTGCCGGCGGGGCGACGGCCTGGCTGGAGCTGGCGCTGCCGACGATCGCCGTGCGCGGTACCGTGGTCTCCGAGGAGGGCCAACCTCAGCACGGTGTCCAAGTCACCTTTGAAGACGCCGGCAGAGCCCGAACGGACGCTACCACCGACGACGCGGGCAGCTTCGAGTTACCCAATCTGCCGCCGGGGAAGTACACCGTAGTGGCCGAGTCGGACGAGGGCGTCTCAGAGCGCACGACGATCGAGGTGGTGGAGGGCAGCGAGAGCGAGCTGAAGCTGATTCTCAAACCCTCCAAGAGCATCCCCTTCTACGTGGTCTCCAGCCAGGGGCCCGTGGCGGATGCGGCGGTGCAGGTCTGGATCGCGCCGGGGACGCCGCGGAGCTTCACGCGCACCGATCAGGACGGTAAGTTCGAGGTGAAACTACCGACTGGGATCACGGAAGTGGGGTTGACGGTCGGAGCGCCGGGGTATGCCCTCAAGCTGACCCGGCTGCCGATCTCGAGTGAAAGCGATGTACCGCCGGATGCAAATACCATCACCCTCGACGCGTCCGGCGGGACGCTTGAGCTCAATTTCCAGCCGCCGGGGCGCGCTCTAGACAGCCCCGCCACGCCTTATCTCGTGCACGACGGAGCCATCGAATTCGCCGGCGCGCTCGCCGATTGGGGCTCAAACCAAGCCGGCGCCATCGGCAACGGGTCGTCGGTGGTTGAGGCGATCGAGCCGGGAGTCTACGCACTCTGCCTCCTTGCGGACCCATCAGAGCTGGCGGCACTCTGGCTGGGCGCACTGCCGCCGGACCGCTGCCGTAAGGGCTCGGTCGAGCGGGGCCGGACCCTGACCCTATCGCCACGGTGACCAAAGCGGCGTTAAGGAACCTCTGCGCAGGCGACGGCCACTCGTCCGGCCTCAATCCACGCGCCCTCGCGAAGATTGCTCTTGACAACCGTCTTCATCAGCAGTTTTCTTGTTGTATTCCCGGTCAACGCTTTTTTCGCGCTCCCGAGTCCTGAATCTTCCTCGGTTGCCCGGTCCGGCTTGAACGTGGAGGACACGAATTCGCACTTCAGTCCCGACCAAGAAAGGAATCATGATGTCCGATCCGAACCGCCATTACTTCACCGACAATACCGCCGGCGCAATCGTCTACATTACTTTCCTGCCGGCGGTTGTATATCTGTTTCTTCCGCCTTACAACTCGAGACCCTATGTGCGCTACCACGCCTGGCAGTCCATCTTCCTCAATATTGCGACATTCGTCACCGAGGTTGTAGTTGGTACGATTCTGGGGATCACGGTGCCGCACCTGCCCGCGGGCTTTATCGGATTGCATCTGATCTGGCCGGCGATCGACCTTTTCTGGTTGGTCATTTGGATTCTGTGCGCGGTGAAAGCTTTCAACGGCGAGGAATTCAAGCTCCCGATTATTGGCGCCCTCGCCGAGCGCAAGGTCAACAAGTAATCGGCCCTGCGCCCCGGCAAACCCTTGAACGGCCTGCGCGCGGGAGCCGTTCTAGCCGCAGGCGGTTGACCCTCGCAGTTGGCTTTGTTTCCGAGGGTCTTGCCCGTCGCAATGCTTGGTAAGTCATCACACTAGTTCGACCTCAACCCCAAAGGAGCTACAATGCCCGACGAAACTCCGCAAACCGGCCTTAGCGACAACGCCGCCTCCGGCCTTGCCTACATCACCATCATCCCGGCGATCATCTTCCTGGTCGTTCCGCCCTTCAACCAGAAGCCCATCGTCCGCTTCCACTCCTGGCAGTCGATCTTCCTGTGCATCGGCTGGATTGTGATCGACGTTGCACTCCACTTTATCGGCAGGATACCGTTCCTCGGCTGGCCTTTGCTCTTCCTGAGTCCGCTGGTGGGTCTCGCATTCTTCATCCTCTGGCTCATCGTGATGATCAAGGCGTTCAACGGCCAGCGTTTCAAGATTCCGGTGGTCGGCGATCTTGCCGAGAAGCAGGCCAACGGGTAACAACCCGAAGGCCAAGGCAAGCACAAGAGCGGCCTTCACGCGGCGGCTGTGCTCTTCTTCGGTTCGTTACTCGCGGAACGCGGCTGCCCTGCGTTCCACTCTGTCGCGAACCGGGGTAAACTGTCACAATAGTCCGCACTCAACCCAAAGGAGCCACCGTGTCCGATCCCAATCAATTCGATCCCACCCCTTCCCAGCCCGCCCCGTCGGGTTTGTCCGACAATGCTGCCGGCGCGCTGGCTTACGTCACCATCATCCCGGCGATCATCTTCCTGCTTGTGGAGCCGTACAGCAAGAGTTCCTATGTGCGCTTCCACTCCTGGCAGTCGATCTTCCTGGGGATCGCCGCCTTCGCGATCAGCTTTATCAACATCATTCCCATCCTCGGGCAGATCATCTTCCTGCTGGGCATGCTGGTCCTGTTTGTGGCATGGATCATTGTCCTGCTCAAGGCCCTCAAGGGGGAGCGCTACAAGCTGCCGTTTATCGGCAACTATGCTGAAAAGCAGGCCGGCGCCTAAAGCGCCTGGCTGGCTCCAGGATGATTGAAACCGCTCCGCAAGCGCCGATCGAGCCGCAAGACTCTAACGGCGTTTGCCTTTGCCGCGGTTGCGCTTCTTGGCCTTGGATGGCTTGGGCGCGGCGTCCTTTCGCCTGGCTTTCTTTGCCTTGG
>Ga0181539_1005485_pt1 | contig 10226 bp, 7 predicted proteins | sample PEATcosm2014_Bin_46_FD_119767 | JGI IMG/M metagenome (GOLD analysis project Ga0181539, IMG submission 119767) | Peatland microbial communities from MTU Mesocosm Facility, Houghton, MI, USA - PEATcosm2014_Bin23_60_metaG | ecosystem: Environmental > Terrestrial > Soil > Wetlands > Peat | place... | reverse complement strand
GAGGGCGTGGTAAAGGCGGGTCTTTCCTCCTACGCGAAGGAGGCGAAGTCCATGGTTCATCATCCTCATCATCGGCAACCGCCATTCTTACCCCCACCACTCGTCCGTGGCGAACGGCCTCAGCAGAGATTAATTCAACCTTGCTTGGCTCCATCGGGCGGATTGACGAAAGGAATGCCCATTGGTCCGGATAGGGTTGGAAATCCTCACTCACGAAAAGGCTGTTTCCCTTCTCCCTTGGTAATTTCTGCAAAGGCAGTGCGATTAGGCTTCCAAAGCCTCCCTTTGGCAGTGTGTCCTGATTGGGAAAGAAACGATCATAAGAATCCAGGCCGATTTCGGGACGTTTCTCCATGGCCTGCGTCAGGATGAACGAACCTGTCTGCCGCGCAATTGCCGCAGGAACAGGTGAGGAAAAGAAAATCCAAAGGTGAGCTCCGTTCCCGGAGCGGGAACGTTCTACTGCAGCCGGTATATTGAAGGATTTGCATATCTCCAGGACTGCCCCAATGTCCTCCATCCATGATCTCTTGTCAAAATCGGCTGCCAGAAACCAGCAAGTCTCATCCGGGAGCAGAGGATAAACTCCGATCGTGAAATCCTTTTTTGATTTGCCCTCCGGATCGGTCCCTCGCAAATGATTTCCGATAACCTCGTCCGTGACGGGAAGAAATTCCCGATTTTTACACTCACCGCATCTGGTCTTTGGCTTTTTGCATAACGGCCTTATCCATTCATTTCGGCAGACAGGCTGATAACCCGATTTTCCTGTCTTCGCGCTTTCAAACCTTCGGGGATAGACATCATCTCGGCCCCTGAACAGCCTGCGGAAAAGGACTATCTTGTCCTCCGGGGCCGATTCGTTTGTGACCGCGGCTATCAGGCCGCCTGGGTGCCGGTCCGGGAAAGAATGACCTGCCGAATCTCTTTCCAGTTTCAGACGCTGTATCTGCTGAAGGATTTCCGCCCTCCGCGCATCCAACTGTGCAAGCTCCTGCTCGGCAGCGGATAACAATTTGTCCAGTTCCGGCGTCGTTCGCACAACCTCCTCCAAAGGACTCGTTTTCGCGGCAACTCATGGATCTCCCTGAATCTCTATCATAGAAGCATTATTCCAAATTTTCCGCAAATTCAAACAGAAGGGTGCAACTGACTTCGCTTTACATGGACCCTTTGGCAGGTGCATAGAGAGATATGACCTTGGCGGGACTACCAAAAGTGCCAAGGCCGGATTAGGCTGATATGTTGATTTTACGCAGTTTTTCCTGATAGACGACAAGTTTGATGGCACCAAGCGTTACCGAGCATCACCGAGTGACAATTCAGGGCACGGGTTAACCCAAAGCAAATGCTCGATTTGCCCTCCTGCCGGCGAGGACTTTTTCATTTATTTGATCATGACGACGCGTTGCGACCTCGAGCGGGGCGCTCTTGTTCAACATCTGATCCACAAATCTTCACAAATTGGCGGAGACTCGGTGGTTAACATATGAGGAGAGCTGTGTTGATCGAAAGGTACTCAGCAGAAACGGCCATCCAGGTTAGGCAAAGTTCGCAACTTCCATGGCAAAAATGAGTTCCTAAGTAATAAAGATGATCTTTCCTGCACGTATTGTCGCGATGGATCAAGCAGTCCTCGGCGGCGCGACGTCCGGGGCATCACTTCTCTGCACACGTATAACCTCCAGCACCATCCCCGCTTCGATACCGACCTCCTTAAGAGTACGGGTGTCGTCAAGGGGTATTCCTGGCTGTGTACCAGTAATCATTCTTGTGTTCTTTATTACTCTATCATCGCGAGCGTCTCTGATAACCCATGAATACCCGTACTCATACGGATCGACATAATTGGCAATCAGGAAGTACACCTCATCAGTAAATCTATTAAATGTTGCAAATGCACCGATAGGAAACTCGAAAACGTCAGTATCTGAACCGGTCAATTTCCGAGCGTCCACTGTTATAAATGATGACTTTCTAATTTCTTGGGTAATTTTACTCGCAGCTCCTTGAAGTCTCTTTATTATTTCATTCCTATTATCAAGGTTGGCCGTCAATTCCTCTGAAATTAGAACGCGCTTAACTGTTTCTCCTATCTGTCTATCTAATTCTATTAGAGAAGGTCTAGCCTCTCTCTTTTCATACATACCTCTAAAAAATGCCTCATCACTCTTAAAGTCTCTTGGCGCGTATAGTTTCTCGTGATGGCAACTTACAAGCCACGCAAATGCGATCAGAACAATAACAGGAAATATGGCAAGGAACCATATCAATGGATACCTCTCTGTTGGTTGTAAGTGATTATTTGTCGAAACTACTAAACACGCAAATCCATATATTAAAACGATAAACAGAGCAATAATGCCAAGGGGATTTTTAGCCAAAGCTCTTGCCGTATCTCCGAACTCTTTAACATTACTCATTTTAATCCTCATCGAAACTATCAAGCTAGGCTAATCATTGCAAAACAGGGGTTGCCGGCTGCTTGTATTACCGTGTATGTCACAGGATCAGGCCACAGCAATAGAGCAGCTTTTATGAACGCTGACTAGACAGTCCGTATAGCAAGCTGCTAATCTTGCCTGCAAGTCGAAATTACGCCCGTAATTTCAAACCGTTATAATCCGATTTCCGCGAACCATTTCCGTTTCATACAGAGCGGCACAAAACGGTTGAAAGGGGCTTGACTTGTTCAAACAAACACCCTCAGAATACGACCGCAGCAGAAGATCGTCAATAACGAATTGCGCCGTATCTTGAGGCTAAGGGTCCCGAATTTCAGCTTTTGCCAGAAGGTGGAACCTGCAACCTGTGGCGATCTTGTGCATGTATGGTCTGGACGTGGCAAATTTTCTGGATGTCGAAATTTCTATGTCCAGGAGAGATCAAGAAACTCTAAACGAAAAGCTAACCGGCCGGGCGCCAAGGGGATGAGAGAAATCGCCGATCCCCGCTCCCGCCCGGTCCGGTTGAGCGACAAGTTAGATACTGCTTGGTGCCAGTCCGGTCAACTGATAATAGGCGAAGCTTGCACGCTCCAGGATATCATCATATGTCAAGACCTCATCGACTTTGTACTGTTCCATAAGCAGTTCCGCGTAGGCTTTTTGATCCCGTAACCCCCCGAATGCCCTCTGTGTACTCCGGCTCATTATTATCATGCTCCTGCACTTCGACTGTATGCCGGGGTATTTGTCTCTAATAACGTCGTAATGAGTCTTGATGAAATGCTTCCATTCAGCGATTTGGAAAATGGCTTGAGTAAGCTCGGCTCTGGGCTGACCTTCCTTAGTGGCCATGCTCTTTGATGGCCTTTCGATCTCAACGAGCTTGTAGCTTTTATCGGGATACACCACAATAAAATCAGGTACAAGGAATTCCTTCCCGATTATGGATGTATGCCCAGCGGGATATTTTAACACTGGTTTGCTTTGACACATCCCATAAACGTCGAGCAGTATTGGGTTGTCTTCCAAAACGCGATGAAAAACCTCTTCCGGTGCAGTATCCTTGAAAATGAGGTTTTCTCTAAGAAGGCTGATTGCTTTCTGTAACGACACGAGGCGATTCGTATAGCTCTCCGCCCATTCGTTTGTCGCACCGAAAGAAAGCGAACCTCCTCGACGCTCTTCGGCCACAGAAAGTGCTTGAGCAAAATCCCTTCTCAAATCGGACTTGACTCGCAAACTAATCGCTCGCCTGTCCCATGCGCAACGATCAACTTGGCCATGCATCTCCAAATACTCAAAGAATCTCTTATTGTTCAGATCTGCAGGGTATATGCCTATTCTTCTGACTATATGAGGACACCCAATATCGTTAGTGGTCTGTGGCAACTTAATGTCCAAAATCGAACCAAAGGCTCCAAAAGTGAGGATGTTTACCAACTCCGCAAGTGTGATATTGAGTTCGTGAAAGTTCACTGAAATGCCTTCGGCGAGATTTTCCGCGGAACGGCTCCTAATAATTCCGTCAATTCTTCCTTTCCACACCTTATTCGGCAGAGTTTTCTTAGCAACAATCCGGTAGATCCCGATATTCTTTCCGGCAAGATCGTTTGCCTTAAGGATTTCGGAAACATGAGCGGGCGTTGCTGTCGGTTCATAGTCCACCTTAAGAGCCGGTCCACCAGCTATGTACCACTTATAGTCAGGCTCAATGCCAGTCTGGTTAATGATGATCCCGGTGGTGGAGAGATACACGTCGAACCTGGCGTCGCCTAAGTAGGGAGACACGCTTACTTTGGGGTAACCGGGTCCACGCGGCGGGCTCGATACAAAGGTTTCATATTCCCGCCTGTACGCGGCAAGGTATTCAGCGAAATAGCCCTCCAGATCGTCAAGCGATATCGTATCCATGTCCGCTCATAGCAGTCTAACGCCGCCGGGCATCACCGGCACGCGACCACGCCGCCAAGTGACTTCAGGGAATGCCACCATATGGGCCCGGCGTGGTCGTGTGTCAGTTTCTGAAACAGACCAATTAAGCATATCTTAGTTCGAAGCATGAAATGGTGGCAGTAGGATACGCTGACATTTCGATGGAGTCAATCGGGAGATGCCCGATGCCATGCGCTCTTACTTATGGTTGTAGGTTTCCGGGGGTTGCTGGAGCATCAGTCAGCCAAAAGCTGACCCTGGCCATGTCACCATGTCTTGCCAATTAAGAAAAAGTCGGTTTGCGGCGCTTCGGTAAACAAATGATTCGGAAACGGCAAAGATTTTGGCGTCTCATTTCTCAACAACCAGGAGAGCTGTACGACCCTCGGGATCTCCGAGCCTGAAACGCAGCAGTTACCTCTCTCTGCATAATCCGGCTATCCGAAAATGGGGAGAGGTCGATTGAGAACACTGTAGCATTGTGCCCCAACTGCCATCGGAAAATGCATATACTTAATTTGCAATCTGACAGAAGACTCTTGCTTTCAGAGGGACAACATATATGATTTGCTATGAAAGGCGGTGGCTTGAGCATATTCCGTCTCGATTTCGGTTCCATGGGGAGTAGACGATGAAAATTGCGATAATGGGGACTGGTGGAGTAGGAGGCTATTACGGGGGATTGCTTGCCAGAGCCGGACATGACGTGACATTTATTGCACGCGGTGAACATATGAGGGCAATCCGCGAAAAAGGGCTGGAGGTTAGAAGCGTCTTTGGCGATTTCCGCATTAAACCTGCCTTAGTTACGGATGATCCGGCATCTGTCGGTCCTGTCGAACTGATAGTGTTTGCCACCAAAACTTATCACATCGCCGAGGCGGCCAGGGCAATTCTTCCTATGGTAGGTTCGGATGCGGTCGTGATGCCCTTGCAGAACGGCGTCGATGCGGCCGAGCGCATCGGTGAGGTAATCGGCGCAAAACATGTGTTGGGCGGCGTAACCTATCTATCCGCGGCGCTGGAAGAACCGGGAGTCATCGGTCAGTACAGCCAGTTTCGCCGTATTGTTGTCGGTGAGATCAACGGGGAGATCTCTGAGCGGGCAAAGTCGGTTTGTCAGGTACTGAAGAGCACGGGGGCGACTGCAGAAGCCGTCGGCAATATTGTCCAGGTGCTCTGGACCAAGTTCATTTTTATCTCAGCTATAAGCGCGCTTGGCGGATTAACACGAGTCGCCACGGGTGAGTACCGCGATATTCCGGAAACTCGGAATGTCCTGACTAATGCGCTACGAGAGGGCGTAGCGATTGCATCTGCCCGGGGAGTGCCCCTTGAGCCGGATCTGGTTGAGAAGACACTGGAGTTTATCGATAGCGCTCCGGCGGATATGAAGCCGTCGATGCAGCGGGACATTGAAGCAGGGCGCAGGTGTGAACTGGAATCAATGATCGGAATAATCGTGCGGCTTGGTACGGAATTAAACGTCCCCGTGCCGGTTATGACTCTGGCCTACGCAATCCTGAAACCCAGTGAGCTGAGAGCAGCTTCTCGCTAAAACTTTGTTATACCAGGTTGCATTCATAGAGCGCCTAATAACCCCAAACTGAGCGGGGGAAAGTTTCCCCCGCGCCCGCCAGGATTTCGGCGCACACGCGCAAGCGCGTGTGCGCCTGGCGGAGCCTGGAGATCGACTATGGCTAGCCGCAGGCCGCCGCCGAAGCGCAACACTGAGACGCGTAGCGGCGAGGGGGTGTGGGGGGCGTAGCTCCCCGCGCTTTTGAAAAACATCACTTGATACTTTCTTGAACGCAACTTGGTATTAGACCGCGTGGGAATCCTTCTCCACCGCATCCCACGCCGATTTGCGGTTTACTCTTGGTATTTCAGCATAGCCTCGGCCATGTATCAAAAATACGAAGGCTGGAGAGCGGTTGATCTACGCTTAACCAGGCAGAGAAACGGTGAAAGTCATCCAATGGCCTTGCTTGCTGTCTACGGGGATGATTCCGTCTAACTGCTCGATAATCCGGTAGGTCCATGAAAGTTAGGGCCGGATTCGCTCTTTTGAGCTTTTTCGTCGTATAGAACAGGTCGAAAATCTTCGGCAGCAGCTCAGCTGGAATACCGTATCCCGTGTCTGCAGTCCTGTTCCTGTGAGCCGAGTATCGTGCCACTGTGAAAATAGAGGTTTAGAGAAACTCCATAATCCTTACCAATATGGAGAACCCTGTTCAGACGGATGTGCATAACGACAGTGATACTAATATCTTAATTAAGTAACCGGTCCCCCCATAACGACACATAAGAGAGTTTGCGGCTAGTGCAGCGTCAACTAAGTTCCTATAGGTAAGGACCTTCAGCCCGTCATTCCGGCGAAGGCCGGAATCCAGCGTCTTTTCATTTGGTTAACAGCACTGGACCCCGGCCTTCGCCGGGGTGACGATTCCTTACAACATGTAATAACTTTGTTGACAACGTACTAGATGTGAAACGATCTCAAAGCTGGGCCTGCAATCATTAGCAGTCGGCCGCTCCTCAATAGGTGCGTTAGTCGGGAGGTACGGGAACGGACGCATGAACCCTTCTGGCTTCGCTTTGTATCTGCGGAACCCCTTACATGCTTCGTTGATTCTTCAGAAAGCCTATGTACGCCGATGCCGTTTCTGCAGGTTTTTCCATCATGGGGATATGCCCAGTCTCTTTCATGATGACCGTCTGGTGGTTCTTCAGGCCCTTCTCCAGGATCGATACACCGGACACATCGAGAATCCTGTCCTGATCCCCCCAGATAATGCATACCGGCGCCTGGACCATGGGCAGGAAAGGCTCCAGGGCAAGTTTTTCGTCGAACAGGTCTTTCCCAATTTTTGCGTTGAACTCCCTGGCGGCCATGGCCTGGTTTGCCATCACCTTCTTAAAGGCGCCAGGCATCGGCGGGGGCTTGACGAAAAGATAAGGGAGCAGCTTTTTAAAGTCATCAGGACTGCTGATCAAGAGGAGATTGACCCCCTTTTCCAAATGCTGTCGGAATTCGCTCTTTTTCGCCGTAAAGAGGCCACCGGGGGCGAGGAGGGCCAAAGTCGATATTTTCTGAGGGAATCTTGCGCTATAGATGGCCGCAATCGCCCCCCCCATAGAGTTTCCCACCAGATGGAACTTTTCCAGTTGCAAGACCTCGACGAACCGGTCTAGACGCTTCACCTGGCTGTCTATATTGTAATTCTCTTCGAACCGTTTCGTGCTCTCGCCGAAACCGGCCAGATCAGGGATGACGACATGATAGCCCTGGGTCAGCCGTTTCGCGAAGTACGTCCACACGTCCTTGTTGGCGGTGTATCCGTGCAGGAGCAGCACAGTCTCTCCCTGACCGCCTTCCAGGTAGACGATCCGGTCACTGTCGACCTGGATTTCCTTTTTTACGAGACCGGCGGAATGCCGGTTGGCCTTCTGGGCTAGGTTGAACAGAAACTCGGGAAACAGGAAATAGGGAACCGCCAGCAACACAATAACAAGGAGTGCGACAACGGCCAGTTTCTTTTTCATATCGAATTCTCCTTTTGCTCATGGGTGCATGATAATTAAAAATTTTATCTTCTTCTTAACGTCCCATCAACGGCATCCCAGCCTCTCTAAAAGTCCGCAGAGGCTCTCAAGCAGGTTCCCGGGACCGTCACTCTTGGTAAGTAAGTGGATTGTCGGTTCGTTCAATGGGCCGAAACCATATCCCTTCTTAAATCGTGTACTTGCTCCCCGTGGGTGTCTGAAAGAACCATATATACGGATAGGCAAAAAAGCGTCTGATTTCATAATCCAGGATGGAGTTGCAAAATGTCAGCCGGTTTCTAAGTTAGCAGAATATCGACATCTTAAGATGGCGTCAATCACCAAATCTGCGCATTTGGGACGGCGCCCAATTTATAAGGTGATGAAAATACCGGGGATATTTGTAAGAAACTCCGGAAGCTAAGCGACAGAAGCCTAAACATATCTCCAATATGCTGAATCTGGATTCAAGCTCGGGGCAGGGCAGAAATGATTCACAGATGGTGACTGGGGCCGATAACCAAGCCGGCTTTCGTTCTAGACTGAGCACGGTGACTTGTGCCGGGGACGGCCTTCAGCATTAGAGCTCTAAGTATTGGATTTTATGAGCTGAGATGTCAGTGGCGACAGCGAAGCACTGATGCGCGGCAGCATACTCAAACTTTTTAGAAGTGCCGAAGGCCGGACTCGAACCGGCACGGGTCTCCCCACCACCCCCTCAAGATGGCGTGTCTACCAAGTTCCACCACTTCGGCAGTATCGGCTATTATAGAGAAGCGGCACGGCCTTGGCAACCTGGTTTTATGTTTAGTTGCTATTATGGTGCTTTGGCCCTATATTTTGCTGATATAATACATGAAAGGAAAACGATAGAGAGCCGGATGTCGAATTTCGATTACTATGAAACACTGAGCGTCTCAACGGACGCATCGGCTGAAGAGATCAAGAAGGCATACCGCAAACTCGCCCTGGAGACTCATCCGGACAGAAATCCAGGTGACGCGCGGGCAGAGGAGCGCTTCAAGAAAATCAATGAAGCATACGGTGTACTTTCCGATCCGGGCAAGCGATCTCAGTATGACCAATACCGCCGCTTTGGATATCAGCCTGGAAGGACCGGGGGACGCGGGTTCGGTTATTCGCAGGATGAAATATTCAGGGATTTTTTCTCGAGCGGGCATGCTCAGGACATCTTTCAGGAAATGGAAAAAGAGTTTGCGCGTATGGGGATAAGGTTCGATCCGGCGTTTATCAACAATCTCTTTTTCGGCGGAAGAAACATTTTCTTTCAAGGTTTTGTTTTCGGTCCGGGGCGGGTTCGGGTGGTCCGCTACGGCAGACCGTTCGTGCGGCCTGAGCGTGCCGGCCGCTCAGCGGCTGGGCCTGCCACCGAAGCATTAAACCCCGGCAAGCTGCTTGAGTCTGGATTTTCTTTTCTTGGAAGAGCAGGGAAGAAGGCTGGAGAATATCTCCTTAAGAAGGTTTTCGGCGTCCAGCCCGAACACGGGCTTGCGGAAAGGCCGGCCGGAAAAACCGTTGAGCAGGACCTGACATACGATCTTCCGATTACACAAGGACAGGCGCAGTTTGGCGATATGGTGCAAATCAACCTGCCCCATTATGGAAACGGGAAGTTGGTTTCGATGCGAATTCCGCCTGGGGTAAAAACGGGGACCCGGCTGCGGCTGAAAGACATGGGGAACCTTCTTCCCGGCGATAACATGGGCAGAGGTGACGTGTACATCGTTTTGCGAATCGCCTGATTTTTTGTCTGAATTCCCAAATCCTTGATATGTTTTTTAAGGAATAAATTTTTTGAGGGTAGAGCATGAGAACTGTACGAGTCAAAGGAATGTCGTGTCAGCATTGCGCTAAAACAGTAAAGAAGACCCTGGAGGAAATTGACGGAATCACCAACGTTGCCGTGGACCTCGAAACCGGGGAAGTTACTTTCGAGGAGGCCCGTCCCGCGGACAACGAACTTATGAGGGAGAAGATCAAAAAAGCCGGTTATGAGCTTGGCTAAGATAGAAGAACTCGGCTACGGCGCGCAGCCGGAGGCACGCCTGGAAAAAGGCCTCAGGAAGACTGCCGTTCTCGTGGGAGGCATGACCTGCGCAGCATGCGTCCGGCGAGTGGAGAATGCCTTTCAGTCAGTCCCCGGTGTTGAGAATGCGGCGGTAAATCTTGCCACATCCAGGGCGACTATAGTCTACTCTCCCCGGCTTGAGGACTGGTCGGCCATAAGGGGAGCAATCGAGCAGGCGGGATACGAGTACCTCGGCGTCTATCAGCAGGAGG
>Ga0181539_1005482_pt1 | contig 10228 bp, 18 predicted proteins | sample PEATcosm2014_Bin_46_FD_119767 | JGI IMG/M metagenome (GOLD analysis project Ga0181539, IMG submission 119767) | Peatland microbial communities from MTU Mesocosm Facility, Houghton, MI, USA - PEATcosm2014_Bin23_60_metaG | ecosystem: Environmental > Terrestrial > Soil > Wetlands > Peat | place... | reverse complement strand
TTCTTGCGCGCTGCTTGCGCAGCCGTCGCTGTCCCCGATGTCCAAGATTCCGGTTTGTACGGCTGCCCATGGACTCGAGCCGCATTCGGGCCGTAGGTTCCATAGTCGTGCGAACCAGGCCGGTATGAGGGCTCATACTGGCGGACCTTATTGAGAAAGGCATCCGCCTCGGCGACGTTCCCAACCTGGCGGGAGCTTGTCTCCATCGCCTTGAGTTTGTTGAGCACCTCGGGCGATACATCCTCGCCGATCGCACTAAGCGAATCGACAGCGCGCCGCAGCATGTCTTTACAGTTGCCGGAGTGTCGTGTCCTCGTCCTCATGCTGCGCGCTCCTCTTTGATGCCACTCAGTCGCATGAATTCCTGACGGCCCATCACCCGGATGGAGCCGCGGCTGTAGACCCGAGCCGGCCACTTCACATCGTCCAGCGTCAAGATAGGAGCCTGGGGGCAGCGGCAGTTATGCGCTATAATTTTCATGGGTGTTATTCCATACCACCCGCATCCAGATTCGAGGTTGAAGACATGGCCTTCAAAATCTCTGGTGAACTTGCCCGTGACCTGCACAAGCGAATCGAAGACGGGATGACCTTGTGCGCCGCTGCGCAGTCCATCCCATGCAAGCCTGAGACTCTCTCCAAGGCTTTCCGCCGCTACGGTATGCGAATCAAGCGGGATCTCGATAGCCCCACAACCAGCAGACTTGATCGAAAACTGATTACCCGACGCTACCAAGCCGGCACGAGCGAAAAGTCCCTGGCCGACGAGTTCGACTGTGCTCGCCGCACGATCCGCAAAATCCTCATTGAAGGCCGCGTCCACATCCGCAATGGCAGCGAGGCTAACATGATCCGCATGTCCCGTCTGTCGCCCGAACAACTCCGTAAAATCACCGCGCCTGCTCAATCTGCTCGCAGAATCAGCACTGATTCCCTGGAAACTAGATTGGCCCGCGCGATCAGCAGGCAAGCCAAGCGATTGCATATTGGCCCCGGTGAAGATGAACTCTCCGACGCCTTGCGCAAGCGCGGTTGGCAGGTTATTCAGCAAAAAGCGCTCGATGTCTACAACATCGACATCGTTTTCGGGAACGTCGCCGTGGAAGTCAAATGCGGAACCTGGGGAAGATTTGGAACCAATCTCAGCCTGCATCGAATCGAAAAGATGGCCGAATCGTACAAGCCGGTCATTTTGGTTTTGTCCACTCACAGCATGACTTTTGGCTTTGACGAGATAATCGCCCTTTTGGAGTGCATCGATGGGCAGCCAGCCCGCGCGCGTAAGTATTGGGTGATTCGGCGTGGCCTGCATGACAGTACCATCCGAAAGTCCAAGAACTGTCAAGGGACCGTGGTAAAGCCTCTTCCAGAGCTTGTGACATCCGTTCGAGAGGTTTACTTCTGAATCCCCTGGAAAGCAGTTAGGAGCGTTGCCAGCGTGATAATGCCCGAGCGTGCTCTTTTCCCCTACCAGCGCCTCGGGCGATGGCGGATCGTTGTAGAGCACAATCACGCCCTGCATCTTGCGATGGCTCTTGCGGACCCGAGAGTCCTGCGAAGTCAGCCACTCGTAGGCCGGAATATCGAGCTCCTCACTGCGCGCCTGGGTGAGCGCCGAGCTTGCCTTGATCGTCTCGGTCCTGGCGATCAGCCGGATGCGGTTCTTGGTCATGGCCGGGAACCGCTCGCGCATGAACTTGGCGATCGTCTCCGGCCGGGCTCCCGCCTGCTGCGCCTTGGCAATGTGCTCGGTCAGATGCTCCGAGATTTCGCGCGGAATGCGCGTGATGTACTGAGCATTGTCCTTGACCAGTTGCCGGAAGAGCTCGCCCACCGGCCCCTGCAATTCGCGCTGCAGAAGCTGGTGGAGCATCCTCGAGCGCGTCGACCGCGCCGCCGCTTCCCGCCAGGTCCGCTGGTTTACAGAATTGATCCACATTCCCATGCGGCCGGCAATAAAAGCAGCCGCATCGGCTATATCGCGACGTTCACTTATGCGCGCGACTTCGGCCAACCATTCCTCAAAACTCTGTGATGGGTCTTTCCGCGGAATTGCTGGAATTATGAGCTTTCTAATCGCTCTTTGATAAGCGAGTTCTATCCTCTTCGGCAACGTGAACGCGGCGGGCATAAAGTGATCCACCAGGAGCCCACTGACGTTTAGCGGTCTCCGATGATCTCCTCCTTTGCTCTTCGGTAACCGGACCGTACTTCTTTCCGGTATTTGCCTCTGCTATCTTTAGGCTGTGTTCGACGGTTAGAGTCCTGCCTACCAAAGCCTTGGAAATGCTCGCCTTATGCTGACTTGACAGCTTTTTCCCTATATGAGCGATGCGCAGCTTTACCTTTTTCTCTTCCGACATCGAAGGATAGATTCTCAACCGATTAGCTGCAGCGATCTTCTTTATATGCTCCGGTGAGAGTTTTTTCCCTTTATGGGCATCAGATAGTTTCTTGCGGAATACGGCCGATAGACTCCCGCCAGAATCTCCGCCCATCGTGGAGTTGTATCCTTTGCCGCGGTCAACACAAGTTTCAAGGCGCTTGATCGCTTCTTGCTCGGCTGCATTTAACAATGGCTCGGGACAAGTCTCTATTACTTGGATGACGAAATTGTCAGGTCCGTATTTCCTGATCGCGCGTGCCAGAGGGTTATCCCCACCTGAGAGCGCAAAGGATTTATGAGCCTTCCAGCGACACGCTATGTTCTGCAATGTCTGACCGATGTACTTCTTCCCATTCAAGATATTGGTTATTTGGTAGATAACCCCTATCCGAAAGCCGCATTGCGCAGATGGTACGATCATCTCAAGGGGTGTCACGGTCGCTGACCTCCAGCGATTGGGCTGTATCGAGGCCGCCAAGCCTCTGACACCCCATTATACCGCGTTTTCCTCTTGCTCTTTTTCTCCCTTTGTGAGAATCTTATCTGGTGACCGCCTCGCCCACCTCGGCCAACCAGTCCTCGAAAGACTGCTCCGGAGGCTTCGGCTGGAAGGCGGGCAAGATCAGCCTGCGAATGGCCGACTGGTAGGCCAGCTCGATCCTGCGAGGGAGATTGAAGCCAGCTGTTTTCATGTGTCAAATTTGGCCACTATCCGATATGCCTCTTCACCCCTAATGAGGTGCAGATCGCGCGGCATCGCAAAACCCCGCAACGTGGAATTCACTTTGTTGAACTTCTCGTAGATGAAATTTCGCGCCGCCTGATGCTGCTGCTTGTTCGGGAACGTCAGATCGGTGAATTGAAACATGGTGCCCAGGAGAATACTCAATTGATGCTCGACATTTCGCAGCGATAGGCTGTCTCGATCTTCCCAGGAAACGTCTTTTTCACAAGTCTCTCTTGAATCTTTGGCTGCGCGTAAACCCACCATCTCTGCATCCAGCATAACCGTGGTTTTCGGGTTCTTCGCTCCGCTAGGCATTGGAATATCCAAATCTTCAATACCCAGCAGGCTTTTGTTCGGTTTACCTTCGCTTCCCATTCTTGCTTCATTCATACTGCACCTCATTGGTTGGATTTCCGGTTGCTTTGCGCCTTACCGGAACGGCGTACATCGCTTTTCCTCTTGCGCTTTTTCTCCCTTTGTGAGAATATCGTCCAGTGAGCCCATCGCCCATGACCGTAACCATTCACCGGGAGCAACTGGTCGCCGCTGCCCCCGGAATGGCTCCGCATGAGGTAGAAGGCTATCTCAGAGGCGAACTCATCAAGGCCGGCATCACGGTGGGCATGGGAGTCCTGCTCCACGAGGAGAACGAGACCACCGGAGTCATCATATTCACATGGCTGCCCGACGCCTATCTCGTCCAAGGAACAGGAGAAGCATGACGACCAAGCAACTGCCCGGCAACATCACGCTCTGCACATGCAACTTGCCAAACTGTCCAGGCATCGGCAAGCCCTGGACATCCCACCTTGACCATCTCCCAAAGCGCTGCCGCTGGTGCAAGAGCCCGAACTGGAACCGCAAGCCGAAAGAGAAGAAGGAACTATGAAAATACTCCGCAGGTTGCTTTGGCTCTTGCTACTTCCCGCGCGCGCGATTTTTTTTCTACCCGTCATGGTGTTGATCGTAGTCTCTACGCTCGTCGTTTTGATACTCACAGGTGAAACCGACGGCGATGAATGGCTAGCACGCCTTGACGAAAAGTATCCATGGATTTTTGACTGGCCATGGCCAGGAGGAATCATGCGAGATTCAAAGGAGAAGATTTGATGCGCCGCACTCTGTTACTGCCTGCTGAACTGCCAGATCCCGGAGGCCTCTTCATCGAGCGTCAGGAACTCACACCGGAAGGATGGGAGACCAAGGTATTCGCTCTCGCCTATGGCGTCATCACCCGAGAGCAGACGTCCATGCTTCTGACCTCTGTTGACCTGTTGGACGGAAACGATCCGCCGTGCTGGGCATTCCTCAATCTTTCGATCATCTACCGCGAGCCGAAGGATCAGCTGGAGGTTCGCCAGCTTGTCTACAGCGATCAAGAGTTAGCTCGATCGTGCAAGTGCGGCCATACTTTTGGCAAGCATGGCGAGGTTTCACCGCATCGCTGCATATTCTGCAGGGAGTGCCGAGCATTCGAAGAGGCTCTCAAGCGATCACCGGCTCCTACTGGCGAGGAGAAAGACGACGACATACCCTGGTGAGAACGTTAGTCCATAACGAAGAGGCGCTCAAGATCCTGCGCGGCCTGCAATATCGCATGGAGGGATGCGCGCGTTACTTGCTTCACGGCGCCAGCCGCGAACTCATCCGCCGATGGTGCGATGAACTCAAGAAACTCGAAACCGAACTCGACAAGGAGAACCAGTGACCCCAGATCAGATCCGCGAACTTGCCAGCCAGACCACTCAGGGCATTTCAGCCGATGCTTTATCCGGAAAGCCGTTCAACCCGGTCATGGCCAGCCTCAAGCTGCAGACCGGAACGATGTACCTGCAGGCCGAGGCCGCCGCGCACATGGCAGAGCAGACCATCCAACTCACCCGCATCGCCGATGCGCTCGAGGCTTTTGCTCCTCACGCAGTCGCCGATCGTCCCTCCGACAAGGGAGTCGAAGCCGCTGAGGCTGCCCGAGTCCAATCCGACATCGGCAAAGGAAAGTGGGAGCCCAATTGATTACCGACGATCAACTCAAAGTCCGCTTGGCCGAGTGTGAATCCTGCCTCACTCACCTGAATGCGACGGCGCATAACCTGCCAGCCGCCGTCCTCAACCGCGCCCGGCTCGATGTCGAGATCATCCGTGAGCTCATTCGACTGCGCGCCGGCAAGCCGCAAACAAAAGGGATACCAGAGAAGCTGGAGGATATTTGGTGATGCCTAATCCTTCCGAATGGTTTGAAATCGGAGAGATTGTGAAGCCATCGCTGGGCGACATCCTTGAGAACGTCCGGTGCTCCCAGTACAATGCGCTTGCTGATCTGGCCGAGGCTCACGGTTTCCGCCGCGACCAAGTGGGTGTTAGTCTGTCTGCGATCCAACCGCTTGACGGATCAACCATCAGCCTCGATATGCAGATGCCGCCAGAGCTCGCCAACATACTGATAGAGAAAGGATTCTTCAAGACTTAGGCCGCTATCAGCCGATAATCTGAATAGACCTCCATGCAGCCATACCTCAATGCGTCCAAACTGTGATCCGCCATCTTGACCGGCTGCTCATCTCCGACCTTGAGCGCCTTTTCATCCCAGATATATCCTGGAGCCTCTCGAATGAGGTGCTCGCATTCATTGTTGACATGCAACAATCCTCTGGACATGACGCTTGAGACACGCCGTATCCCATCGAGGACATCATTGTTAGCCTCGATGACCCAGAAACCACGCGATGTCAATTCCAGTCTGAAGTCGGCAGCCGCAGGGTCCACCACAATCCGCGGTTGATTGCGCCGCATCACCCGAGACATACTCAAGATTCCGTTAGAGTCTCTATAGCCTTCCGGACTCAGCCAGGCCTGCAGATCATCAGCGTATTCTCGGCCTGTCTTCTGCCGCATTTCTTTGTTCGAGTCCCAATAATACTCTCGGTCAATCCAGAGGCCACGACCATCGTCGATCGCTTCAAGGTAGACCTGCGGGTTAGCTGTGCCCACATCACAGAAGACTAGATGGTCGACGTAACCTCCCCATCCATAAATGCTAGGGATGATCTTGTCTGCCTCATACAGATCGACTTTAGGCCAGCAATCCCGGTAGATGGCCCCCTCGGCCGCCACCCAGCGCCCGAGGATGAAGCGAAGATAAAAGACGCCTACCTGTGAAGCCTTGATCCGCCGCTTCTCATCCTCATCGATGTTCGGATTGTCGTCGAGGGTGAATTCGAGAACAGTCAGATCCGGAGCGAACTTCGGATTGTCGATGACCTCTGTCTTGAGATAGTGGTAAGGATTGTCCGGGTTCGTTGTGGCATACAGCCTCGAGCCCGTTGGCGACATGCGCAGGAAAAGCTGCATGACAAAGGATCGAGGATACTTGACGATTTCATCGCATACCGCGATGCCGATCGTCATGCCCAGGATGCTGGCGGCGGCGCCTTCGTCCTGCGCTCCCATACAGAAAAACTGCTTACCAAATAGCCAAAGTTCGCCAGACTGCTGGTTGTAGCTGTAGTTCTCTTTCCCGACGATCTCGAAAAGATCAATGAGAATGTTCTTGTAGATACTGCCTTTGTTTTTCCCGAAGATCATCCTTCGGCCATCGACGTTGTATCTGCAAAGATGGACAATCAACTTTGCAGTGCAGGCCCAAGTCTTCGAAGATCGAACCGATCCAACTAAGATGGTATACTTTCGGTCCTTCTCAGGAGGCTGCATGATGAACGCATGAGCTTTAGGGCCAAATTGGAGAACCTTAGAAGACATTCAATCCTCAATCGCTGCCTGCCTCCGTGCAGCCCACACTCGCCTCATCGATTCAGATGTTTTCCGCTTATGCTCTTCGGTTCTCTTCTTTCCAAGTGCGCCGTTCGGCCTCGGCATCCTTTTACCTTTATTATCCCTTTGCATTGGTATGCGGCCTGACCCGCATCTCCCAAAGATAGCGGCGCAAAGGGACAAACGACTCTGCCGCTCCAAAGTTCGCTTTTCGGGATTCGTTGCACTTTCAACCGCGATAGGCGACCAGCGTTACCGTTAATGCTTCATCAAACCTAATAGCAGGATCTCATCACTTCACCGCCTTCGGTGGAGCGCACATCATGCACTTGCAGCCTGGCGCGTGGGCCGGCCGCCGGTAGGAAGGCGCCGGGAGCTCCCTGGCCACGATCACCGTCTGGCCGGCCGCCTGCGCCGCGGCAACCGCCGCTTTCAGCTTCGCTGTCTTCCCGCCGCCCCTGCTGCTTGAGTCGGTGACTGTCGGCCGAAGGTCAGCATTGTGAGGATCTGCGGCTCCGCGCGCATCATTTTGCTGAGAATCTCTGCCAGTTCCTGCCTTGCGCGCTCGGCTCTTTCCAGCCACGTCCGAGCTGTGGCCGTTGCGTGATCCGGACCGACAAACCGCCGCGCTTGTTCGATCGCTCTTTCCTCTTGCTCGATGTAATGCATGAGGCTCGGTGGAAGTCCCATTCCCGGTATCCTCCGCTGAATTCATAGGGGCGAGTGGTCTCGAAGGTGGTTGAGGACCCGGCAGAGTCTGTTCGCCTTGCCGCCCAGTCGGTTGAGCGCCGCCCCTATTCCGGTCCGCGTCCTCTGAGGGAGGGTTGCCGGCTCCGACGTCTGTAATCTGTTGTAATCGCTTCGATGCCTGCTCGCCTCGGTTCAATTCACGGTCGAGCGCTGCATCTCGCGAATACCGTGTAATCAACTGACCGCGGCTGCAATTGTCTTCTTGCGCTTGACGGTCAATCAATCCAACCAGTTGCGCGTCCATTCGCACCGTAACGATCTGTGTTGTAATCGCCATGATTACAATGTAGCACCGGGCAATAACGAATACAAGCGATTACATTTTCAATCCAGATGCAGGCCCATGCTCCGCCAGGATCTCCGCCCAGAACTCTTTGAACCAGGCCGCCTGGCTCCGCACTTCATCCTCCGAGAAGAGCCAAACCAGCGGAACGACCGCGAGCCACAATACCGTAAGCCCCACTGCCCCAAACACTTTCAGCATCCCACACCGCCCGCGCCATTACTGCTCCTTGGCGCCGCCGCTGCCCTCTTCACCATTGCTCTTCTTCACTGCCGGCCCTGCCATCAGCGCCTGGAAGAATCCTTCCAGCTGCTGATTAGACTGATTGGAACTTTTTTGTGGGACATCCGATTGTCCCAAGTGCTGCTTGCCCAACCAAATCAACATCGTAGGGTTCTTTTTGTTTACTCCGACCTCATACTGCGTCCGCTTGATGCTGGCCTTCATCCGTTCCCATCCGGTCTGCATCTGAGATTGAAAGCGACGCGTGAGAGTATCTGGAGAACACCCTACAATTGCCCCTATCTCATTTACATTCAGACCAATGGCGGCAAGTTGTGAAACTTGATCGGCTTTGATCTTGAGTTTGGGCCGGCCGGTTCGTGGCATTCACGCAAATTGTCCTCTCTTTTTTACATGACCGTAAATGTCTGCTTCATTCTCTTTGCTCTGTCGGGGAAGGTCAGTTCCCGCCTTGCAAGTTCATCATCCAAGTCTTTGATTCTTCCCTGTTTACGATAGTGATTGACGAGGGATTGTAGCAGTTGACGGAGGGCGATGGCTTTCTCTTTTGCTTCAGGCGACGAATACTTCGCGTTCATGTGGCCATCGAGAAGCCTAAACCAGTGTCTAATGTGTAGGTTATATCCTTCGGCGAGGTGCGGTCTATTCATCGTGAAACCGCCATCATTGCCATTTACCAGATCACAACCGATCGCGCGAAAGTGTGCAATCCAGCGTCTTTCTGCCTCATCCCAGTCCTCAACCCATTCGATTACAGTCATTTTAGGCTGGAAACCAGCCTTTATCATGGACCGAATCCAGCATTTTCGATGGCTGTTCCCATACCTGGCTTCGCGAGGATGACGCTTGTTTCTTTCCTGCGGACTCTTCGTGATTCCTACATACCGCACGTTTCCGTGCTCGTCACTGAGCGTGTAAACAGCAAAAGTGCGCATTGCAGGGCTCACGCCTGCGCTTCGCGCAGGAGGCCGTAACCAGCCCAGCGTTCAAGCTGAAAGATGTTTGGATCGCCTAAGAGTCCTGCCAGCCCTCGGGAATCGTTGGCTGTGAGATCGCAGGAAGTGGCTTTGGACTTGGATGGTTCGACGGAGGGAAGTTCTGGGGGAAGAAGTTGAAAGATAATGGCGGTACGTCCTTTTTTTACTATCGATATTCTCTTGACTTTATTCAACTTAGCCCGCGTTTCGTATGCCTCGGCCTCCCTTGGATCATCGATCGTGAAGAGGTGCTCGCCGTCGCAATTGCGAACGCTGTATCGAATGGGTTTTGACAATGGATTTTCCTCTGCAACCGGGCCGTGGAATCGGTGGCCGTCCGCTATGGGGTGATTACGATTACCTATCCTAGCGATTTCGAAGGATTTGTCAAGTGGTGAATTTACCGATTAGGTACATTTGAATCCTGTCGAGATCATCGATTCAACCCCATTGGTCCACAATGCTGCGCTGCGCGCAGCAACTCCGCCTGCACCTCTGCTGTGGTGAGCTCCTGGCTTATCATCCTGTCCGCCTCACCGTTCAGGAACCGGTTTGGATTCAGCCGCTTGCACATCCTCTCGATCTGCTCCCGTGTGGCTGTGCCGAAGTCGACGCGAATATCAACACGTCCTGGCCGGAGCAGCGCCGGATCGATCAACTCCGGGTGATTCGTGGTCATGACCATCACCGCGCCATCCGGCGCCGTGATCCCGTCCATGCAGTTCAGCAGGCCGCTGAGTGTGATGCCCTCTTGTGTGTCCTTGCCAGCCTCACCGCCGACGATAGAATTCTGTTGGACCATCTTTTTGGGCAGCGACTTGCGCTCGGGAACCACGGCGTCGACATCCTCCATAAGCACCAGCGATCGCCGTGAGAGAGAGAGCATCAGATCCACCAGCCGGTCATCGTTCATGCCTGGGCCGGCGATATTGAGCAAGTGAAGGTTGAGCCCGAAGTGGCCAGAGATGGCCGAGGCAATCGATGTCTTGCCGGTGCCAGGCCTACCGGCAAAGAGAAAGTTGAGGTGGTAGGGAATCCCACGCTCCGCGTAGGCCTTCCGTGCGCCAAGGAACTCCTCGATCGCACTGAGGATC
>Ga0181539_1005481_pt1 | contig 10233 bp, 8 predicted proteins | sample PEATcosm2014_Bin_46_FD_119767 | JGI IMG/M metagenome (GOLD analysis project Ga0181539, IMG submission 119767) | Peatland microbial communities from MTU Mesocosm Facility, Houghton, MI, USA - PEATcosm2014_Bin23_60_metaG | ecosystem: Environmental > Terrestrial > Soil > Wetlands > Peat | place... | reverse complement strand
GGCTGCCCCAGTATGGCCGGAAGCCGTCAGAGGTCATTTGAAACTTGCCGCCGTCCAGACGGGATTTCAACCCGCGCAAGAATGCCGCTGATGTGTCCGTGTCCCGCTTGCCGATTTCCCAATAGAGAATCATCCAGCGTTAAAAATTCAGGTTGACGCCCCGGAAAGGTCTGGTATGCTTGGATTGCTTTTGAAGCACGCCAGATTGCTAAGGCGTATTAGAATTCACGGCTGGCCCGGTTTCCGGGTCAGCCTTTTTGTTTTTATAGTTTACATGGCGCACCTCAAAAAGAACCGCTTTGCTCCCAGACTCGAAAGACCCGACGGCGGGGCATTCTGGAAATAAAGCGGTCTAAAGTTTCAATCTCCGTCAAACGCTTTCGAGTGCGTTACGGGGGGAATTTACCACCGTATCTGGGGTTGCGGCAACGGGGGGAAGTCTGATTTACTTGCATTATGCAACACCCCTTGAAACGTCGGCGAAAACGGGCCGTGAACCCGAAAACTCGGAAAGCCTTCAATCAGGCCGGGCTGACGGTGTTCCCGCAGCGCAAATGGAAACGAGGGGAAAGGAACAAGTGGCTTTCCTCATTGCGCGGGGTGATCGGAAAATCACAAGTGGAATTTGCGGCAATGGTCGGGGTGAAAAAAGAAACCATCATTTACATCGAAAACGGGCGGCAAAAGCTTACGACGGATTTGGCGAACAGAATCCGGGCGGCAACGGGCGTTTGCATTTGGAGTTATTTTCAGGGCAATGATACGGTTTTGGTTCACGGTGGAGGGCCGCAATACACGCGCAAAGATTTCGATGACTGGAAACAAGGGCCGTATTGCAGGGTAGATGAAAAGAGCCTGGCATTCTTCATGGAGGAATCCAGCGATACTTTGATGCTGATGTTGCGTGCCGCCAAAGAATGCGGCACACCTAAAAACCGACTGCCCGCGTTGCGTTTATCGTTCAACGACTGGTGTTGGCAAACCGTAAAGGATTTCCATTTGGAAAAAGCACTGAACGACATTCTTCAACGCGAAAGGCGATACACCCGCGAAAGCACGCGGACTTATCAGGAGTGGCGGGCAGAATCAGAGGGCATGAAGCTGTGGTGGGGATTCCTAGATGATCCGCGAAAACCCGGCAGCGAGCCTTTGACCATTACGCACGAGGAATTTCCGCAGTGGGGCGTCGGTGGAGGGTTGCGGGTTCCAAAGCCAAGAATCCAGCCACAATCTGATAACCCATGACCCCACATTGACCCACCAAAACGAACCCAATTTCGCCTTGCCCGCTGTCTGAATCCGGGAGCCGTCAAGGTTTTAATTGCATTTATGCGGCCCGGAGCGCAATTCTAAATGACTGAACCACGCTCCGAAGGAAACAGATTATGGAAATGTCCCGCCGTAAATTCTTGGGCGCGGCCACCGCCGCCTCCGCCACCCTGGCCCTCTCTTCCTCCCCCGCGCAATCGTCCGCGTCCCCCAACCCGGTCGCGCCCCGGAGGCGTTTCGACATCCTGCCGGGAGCCAACGGCAGTTCACTCGCCCTCGCCGGGTCCATCGCGGTGGCATCGGGCGCTCCTTTGGGCGGCATCGGCACGGGCTTCATCGAACTGCGGCCCGACGGGTGTTTCCACGAGTGGCAGATTCTCAATTTGGGCACATGGTCCGGCCGCCGGCGCGCCCCGGGTGCCGCGTCCGCGCCCCCCTTCTCCCCGAATCTTCGGTTTCTTTTGCGCACGGCCAACTCCGCCGGGGCGGCCCCGCAACTGCGGCGCCTTTACCTGCGCTCGGATGAAAACGACCTTTATTCGCTGGGCTATGCGCAGGACATCGAGGGCATTGACTACGAAGCTTGCTATCCCTTGACCACCCTGCGTTACCGGGACGCTTCGCTGCCGGTTCAAGTCAGCGCCACCGCTTTTTCTCCCTTCATGCCCGGCAAAACCCGCGACTCGGCCACGCCGGGTTTTCACATGGTTTTCACCCTCGAAAACAGCTCCAGCCAAAAAGTGGAGGCCTCTCTTCTTGCCATTCTCGACAATCCCATCGTGGCCAGCCTGGACAATCGCCAGCTCAAGAACACGCTGCGTCACCAGGAAGATTCCTCGAGCCTGCTCTTGGAAAGCGACGCCCGGCCGGAAGAAAACTCCGACCTCGGCAGCCTCTGCCTGTCGGTCACCGGCGGCCGCCATTCCTGGATCAGCGGCACGTTCCAGCAATTCGTCCTCCCGGGCCTGGAACAATGGACCAGCCAGCGGGTCAGCTCCATGCGGCTGGACCTCCTCCAGGACTTCTTCAAATCCGGCCTCCTCCCCAACACCGAGGCCTCCCGCGATCCGGCGCAGCAATTCAAGCTCACCGCCGGGGAAATAGACGCCCTGTCCGCCGGCCAACTCAAAGATTATTGCCGCCAACTCTCCGGCGATGCCTTGCTCAACCGGGTCCTCTCCGACGCCCGCGCCGCGGATCCCGCGGCCGCCGAGAGCGAGGAACAGATGAAAACCTTGCTCAAGGAAATCGCGCGCAACCTTTCCGGCAGCCTGGCGGGCGCCCAGCGGCTCCGTTCCACCTGGGGCGCCGGCGCGCTGGCCTCCGCCGTCACGCTGGCGCCGGACGAGCGCGTGGAAATTGGTTTCACGCTCGGCTGGTTTTTTCCGCACCATTCCCCCGGCGGACAGGAGATCGGCCACATGTACGCCAATTGGTTCCAGGACGCCGGCGAAGTCAATAATTTCCTGTTGACAAACTACCCGGCCCACCGCCAAGGCACCGAGAACTTTGCCCGCGCCCTGGCCGGCACCTCCCTGGGCGGCCCGCTCGCTTTCGTGTGGTCGAGCCAATTGGGCACCCTCGTCAAGAACACCTGGTGGAGCAAGGACGGCCACTACTCCATCTGGGAGGGATTGGGCTGTTGCGGCCAGAGCACGACCGACGTGGATTTCGACGGCAGCTCCTCCATTGTCGCCTTGTTCCCGGAACTCAAACTCGGTCAGATGCGCCACATGGCCGCCTTCCAAAACGAACAGGGCCAGGTGCCGCACAACTACAGCAACAGTTTCGAGCGCATAGACGGCGCGGGCTTTCGCCGGGTGGATATGAATCCGCAGTGGGTCATGATGGTCTGCCGCGATTATTTGTGGACGGGCGACTCCGATTATCTCGCCGCCTTATGGCCCAGCGTCCTCAAAGCCATGGAATACACCGCCTCCCTGGATTCCGACGGCGATGGTCTGCCCGACAAGGATTGCGGCTTCCAAACTTACGACCAGTGGGGCTTGCGCGGCGCGCCCTCCTACATTGGCTCCCTTTGGATTGGCGCCCTGCGCGCCGCGATCCGCCTGGCCCGCGACCTGGCCAGGACCGAAGACGCCCAACGCTGGCAGATTTTGCTCGACAAGGCCTCCGCCAGCTTCGACCGGCTCCTGTTCAACGGCGAGTACTACAGCCTTTGGGTGGACGGATCCCTCCGGGATGAGATTTGCATGAGCGACCAGATCAGCGGCGAGTGGTTCAGCCACCTGATGGGCCTGCCCACCACCATTTCGGAAAAAAATCTCGCCCGCGCCGTGGACAGCATCTGGAAGCACAACTTCAGCCCGGAAACCGGCCTGCGCAACGCCACCGCCCCCAAAGGCGGCCTGGACGGACCGGCCACCGACAATCTCCAGGCCGGCGGCGTCTGGTCGGGCATCGAATTCGCGTTCGCCTCCTTCCTGATGGATCACGGGCGTTATGAAGATGGCGTTCGTCTGGTGGAAGCGGTTCACCGCCGTTATCTGCGCGCCGGAATGCCGTGGAACCACGTCGAATGCGGCTCCCACTACACGCGCGCCATGAGCAGTTGGTCCACCCTCCTGGCCGCCACTGGTTTCAAACCCGATCTCCCCGCCCAAACCCTGGCCATCCTGCCGGGCGTCCCCGGCGATTTCCACGCCCCCTGGGTCACCGCCTCCGGCTTCGGGCGCCTGACGCGCCGCTCCCACGTACTTAGTATTGACTGCATCGCCGGCGCGCTCCAATTCAAAAAACTGCGCCTCAACCTGGCCCGCGCGAACCCGGCCGTCCGCCTCTCCGGGCGCGCGCTGGAAGCCGGCGCGTCCCGCGATGGCTCCATTGCCATCCTGGAATTTCCGGAGCCCCTCACCATCCATGCCGGCGAGACGCTGACCATTGGGTAATAATCCGGCCGCCATCGAACCCTCTGCGAATCTCCTGTACGAATGTTCAGTTGTTTTCTGAAGTATTGCTGTGCTGCTGCTCCTCCTCGCACGGAGGAAATGGCCCTGACAGGTGATTGGGGTGAAGCGACCCGGTTTGCCGGGATGAAGTCACGGCTCGAGGCGAGGATTGTCCGGGACTGAATCGGCGCCGGGTTGGGAGTCTGGCTGGGCCGTGTTCTGTGTTTTTGCGGGTTCGACATGAACGAGGACGTCGTGGACGGAGGGGGTGATGCGGCGGACGGTATCTTTGACACGATGGGCGATGTCGTGGCCCTGCTGGACGGTCATTTGGGGGTCCACTTCGATGTGGAGGTCCACGAAGTATTGGAAGCCGGTTTTGCGGGCGCGGCATTTTTCGACGGCGCGGACGCCGGGAACGGCGGCGGCGCTGGCGCGGATTTGGGCGAGGATGGCGGAGTTGGGGGCGGCGTCCATGAGCTCGTCCAAGGCGGGACGGAGGAGCAGCCAGCCGTTCCAGGCGATGACGCCGGAGGCGAACAAGGCGGCGACATCGTCGGCATAGGCGAAGGGGGGTCCGCCCAGGAGGCAGACGGTGATGCCGATGGCCGCGGCCAGGGAGGTGATGGCGTCGGAGCGATGATGCCAGGCGTCGGCCCTGACGGCGCCGCTTTCGGCCAGGCCGGCTTGGCGGGAGGCGTAACGGAAGACGGCCTCCTTGACGAGGACGACACCGATGAGGATGAAGAGGGTGAAGGCTTTGGGCGGATCGCGGGGCTGGAAAAGCTTGCCGCCAGCCTGGACGGCGATGGCGGCGGCGGCCATCAACAAGATAGTGGAGACGACGGCGGCGGCGATGGCTTCGGCTTTGCCGTGGCCGTAGGGATGTTCGCGATCGGGGGGCTCGGCCGCGACGACGACGGCGCGCCAGACGATAAGGGAACTGAAAATGTCGGCCAGCGATTCCATGGCGTCGGCGATGAGGGCGTGGGAGCGGCCGGCCAGGCCGCCGGCCAGTTTGACGGCGACGAGGAGGACGTTGACGGCGATGCCGAGGAAGGTGGCGCGGAGACTGCGCTCTGTGCGGCTGGCTGGCACAACGGCTAGAGGTTATGGCAGAACATGCCGTCGCGCAGCTTGGGTTCGAACCAGGTGCTTTTGGGGGGCATGAGGGCGCCGGCATCGGCGATGGCCATCAAATCGGCGATGGCGGGCGGGAAGAGGGAAAAGGCGCAGGCGTAATCATTAGTATTTACAAGTTTTTCCAGTTCGGCGGCGCCGCGGATGCCGCCGACGAAGTTGACGCGGCGGCTGGTGCGCGGGTCGCGGATGCCGAAGATCGGGGCGAGCACCCGCTTTTGCAGCAGGGTCACGTCCAGGCCTTCCACGGCGTCCTGGCCGGCGCAGGCCTCCGGGCGGAAGCGCAGGGAGCGCCAGCGGCCTTCCAGGAACAACGCCAGCTCATGTTTGGCGGCGGGCCGGGCGGAGCCGCCCCCGGTGACGATGAAAACGGCGGAAAGTTTTTCCAACAACTGCGCGGGGGTCAGGCCGTTGAGGTCCTTGAGCACGCGGTTGTAGGGGAGGATTTGCAATTGGTTGTCCGGGAAGATGACGCTCAGAAAGAAGGCGCTTTCGCCCGCGCCCCGGCGGGCCTGGCAGACGCGAGCCGCCGCGGCGCAACGATGATGGCCGTCGGCAATGTAGAGGGCGGGGATTTTGGCGAAGGCGCGGCGCACGAAATCAATCTGGCCGGCGTCGCGCAAAGGCCAGGAGGAATGGCGGATGCCGTCTCCGGCGGTGAAATCGGTGTCGGGGGGTTGCAAGGTTTGTGCAGCGACCAGTTCATCCATATCCTTGACAGCGGGGCAGACGAGGAAAACCGGGCCGGTTTGGGAGTTGAGGCTTTCGATGTGGCGGAAGCGGTCGAGTTCCTTGTCGGGGCGGGTGAGTTCATGTTTTTTGACGATGCCGCGGAGGTAGTCGGCGCAACTGGCCGCGGCGACCAACCCGGTTTGGGAGTGGGCGCCCATGACCTGGCGGTAGAGGTAAAAGGCGGGACGGGGTTCCTGCCGGAGGGCGCCCTGGCTGATGAGGCGGTCAAAGTTTTCCCGGCCTTTGGCATAAACTTGGGGGTCATGGACATTCACGCCGGGGGGGAGATCAATTTCCGGTTTGCTGACGTGGAGAAAGCTCAGGGGATTTCCAGCCGCGATCTGGCGGGCTTCGTCGGACGACATGACATCGTAGGGCAGCTCACAGATTTTGTCGGCCAATTGCGGCTGGGGCCGGAGGGCGGCGAAAGGTTTAATAAGAGCCATAGAAATGGGGTTCAGCTTTTTCGGGCTTCCTTGGCCCAAGTGTCCTTCAAGGGGATGGTGCGGTTGAAGATGAGTGGTGCGTGGCCGGAGGATGGCGGGGAATCCTTGTCCAGGGTGAAGTAGCCCAGACGTTCAAACTGATAGCGCAACTCGGGGCGGGCGTCCTGGAGGGATGGCTCGCATTTAGCGGTGATGACTTCGAGGGAATGGGGGTTGAGATGGGCTTTGAAATCGCCTTGGGCGTCGGGGTCGGGGACAGTGAAGAGACGGTCGTAGAGGCGGACTTGGGCATCTATGGCGTGAGGGGCGCTGACCCAGTGGATGGCGGCTTTGACTTTGCGGCCGGCATTGGGGCCGCCGCTGCGGCTGTCGAAGTCGGCGGTGCAAAGGAGTTGGGTGATATTGCCGGAGGGATCCTTGAGGACCTGGTCGCACTTGATGATGAAGGCGTATTTCAAACGGACTTCGCCGCCGGGACGGAGACGGAAAAACTTCGGAGGAGGAGTTTCCATGAAATCATCCTGCTCAATGTAAAGGACGCGGCTGAAGGGGATTTTGCGGGAGCCGGCGGCGGGGTCTTCGGGGTTGTTGACGGCGTCCAATTCTTCAACGCGGTTTTCGGGACAATTGGTGAGGATGATTTTCAGGGGGCGCAGCACGGCCAGGCGGCGGAAGGCGCGCTGGTTGAGGTCCTGGCGGATGGCGTGTTCGAGGACGGCCAGGTCGGTCAGGCCGTTGTATTTGGTGATGCCGATGTGGTAGGCGAAATGGCGCAAGGCGCCGGGGGTGACGCCGCGGCGGCGCAGGCCGGAGATGGTGGGCATGCGGGGATCGTCCCAGCCGGTGACAATCTTATCGTTGACGAGTTGGAGGAGCTTGCGCTTGCTCATCACGGTGTAGCCCAGGCTCAGGCGGGCGAACTCGTATTGATGAGGCAGGGGACGGGGGAGATCGAGGTTTTGGAGAATCCAATCGTAAAGGGGGCGGTGGACTTCAAATTCGAGGGTGCAGATGCTGTGGGTGATGCCTTCGATGTAGTCGCTCAGGCAATGGGCAAAATCGTACATGGGATAGATGCGCCATTGGGCGCCGGTGTGATGGTGATCGGAGTGGCGAATGCGGTACAGGACCGGGTCGCGCATCCAGACGTTGGGGGAGGCCATGTCAATTTTGGCGCGCAAGGTGCGGGTGCCATTGGGGAATTCGCCGTTTTTCATGCGCTGCAACAAATCCAGGTTTTCGGCGATGGGACGGTCGCGAAAGGGACTGTCCTGGCCGGGACGATCAGGCGCGCCGCGGTATTTGTCGGTGTCCTCTGGGGAGAGGTCGCAAACGTAGGCCAGGCCCTTTTTGACGAGGATGAGGGCGTATTGGTAGATTTGGTCGAAATAATCGGAGGCGTAGAAAGGCTCGGCCGGGGCGGAAGGAGGGGCGGGCGGGAGATAGAAATCGGGCTTGCCGTCGCAGGGGATGAGGTCGGGGGTTTTGCCTTTGGGTTTGAGTCCCAGTATGTCGTCCGCCCAATCGTGGATGAGCCAGTTGACATCTTCCTGGATGGAATCCACATATTCGACGTCTTCCTTGGCGGGGTTGGTGTCGTCCATGCGGAGGTTGCAGACGCCGCCGAATTCGCGGGCGATGCCGAAGTTCAGGCAGATGGATTTGGCGTGGCCGATGTGGAGGTAGCCGTTGGGTTCGGGTGGAAAACGGGTGTGGATGCGGGGATATCGCTTCTCGGCAACATGGGCGGCGACGATGTCGCGAATGAAATCAGCAGGGGCGGGGGGGGGAGCGGGGCTTGGATTTGGTGTGGTCATAAGCGATCAATGAACAGGGAAAACATACCTTGTGCGGTTCGCTGATGGCAAGCCCGGCGGTGGAGGGAATTGTGAATGGTGAATTGAGAATACGGAAGACGAGATGGCGGACAGGGGTCTTGCGGCCAATGATAGCAAGAGCATACTGGACCGGGTGGCGCAGGGTGGCGAGGTTGTGGAAGTTCAACGCCACGGGAAGACCGTTGCGGTCATTCAACCGCGAGTGGGCGCCACGCGCTCGGAGCTTTTGCGGTTGTTGCGCGGGCGGGGATTCAACCTCACCGATTCCCAGGAATTGAAGTCTGCGATGGACCGTGCCGCTGAGGTTGTTGGGTATGTCGGTCGCGATTGACACCAGCGTTCTGATATCGGCGGAGAGGCAGGGTGATTTGGACGGACTGCTGCCTGAAAACGAAGATGGCCCTTACTACATCCCGGCCCTCGCAGCTTCGGAGTTTCTTGTTTGGACACAGCCGCCCGGCCGGGCGGATTTGCGGCGACGGGCGTTGCAACTTTACCAAAACAGGTTCCGGGCTTTGGTTGCAACTTTTACCGAGGTGGATGCGGTTCAATTGTCCATGCTGATTGCCGAGCTGAAAGCCAAAGGGTAACAGATGAAGTTTTTTGACGCGGCGATTGCCGCCACAGTGCTGGCGTGCAGCGACAAGCTGCTTGTGCTGGACACTGATTTCGACAGGCTGAAGGATAGGATTCAATTGTTGCGGCCAAGATAGTTGCTTGCGCTTCCCCGTTGGACCGATTATGGCGGCTGCAATGAAAGCAAGAGTCTTCCTGAGTTGTTTATGGCTTGGCGCCAAATAGACGTTGGTGTTCGAGGATGGCGTAGCGGTCGGTCATGCCGCTGAGGTAATCGCAGATGGCGCGCAGCCAGCCGGAACGGCGGGCGCGCTTTTGGGAGGAGAGGCCGATCTGGCGGGGATGTTCCAAATAGTAGTAAAAGAGGTCTTTGAGCATCACGCCGGCCCGATGGTTTGGCTCGAAGACGACGGGGTTTGAGTAGAGGTTGTGCAGGAGGCAGGCGCGGAGTTCGAGGTTCAGACGGCGGCGGCGGGGGCTGTGCTGGACCAGGGGACGGGGTTGGAGGCGGACATCATCGGCGGACTGGACGCCGGAGGCGAGGATGGCGGCTTCGGTGGTCTGGACGACGTCGCGGACTTGCTGGTCAATGATGCAGCGGATGATGAATTGGCGGCGGGTTTCGTCGGGCAACCCGGCGGTTTGGGGTTGGACGGCGCGGGCGGCCTCGGCCCAGAGTTTGACGTCGCGGCGGAGCTTTTTTTCGGAGAGGAGGCCGGCTTCCAGGCCGTCATCGAGGTCGTGGCTGCAATAGGTGAGTTCGTCGGCGAGGTTGGCGACCTGGGCTTCGAGGGAAGGGGATTTGAGGAAGGGGCCCTGGCGATGGCCGGGGTGATCGTAGGCGGTTTGGTGTTTGGCCAGGCCTTCGCGGGTTTCCCAGGTGAGGTTCAAACCGCGGAAGCCGGGGTATTTATCCTCCAGTTCCTCGACGATGCGCAGGCTCTGGCAGTTGTGCTCGAAACCGCCGTGGCCGCGCATGAGCTGGTCGAGAACTTCCTCGCCTTTGTGGCCGAAGGGGGAATGGCCGAGGTCGTGGGCCAGGGCGATGGTTTCGGCCAGGTCGTCGTTGAGGTTGAGGGCGCGGGCGATGTTGCGGGCGATGGCGGCCACTTCGATGGTGTGGGTGAGGCGGGTGCGGAGATGATCGCCGGTGCCGTTGAGGAAGACCTGGGTCTTGTATTCCAGCCGGCGAAAGGCGCGGGAGTGGATGACGCGGTCGCGGTCGCGCTGGTATTCGGTGCGCCACAAGGGGCGGGGTTCGGGATGGACCCGCCCGCGGGATTCCGCGCTGAGTTGCGCGTAAGGCGCGAGGAATTGGCGTTC
>Ga0181539_1005474_pt1 | contig 10241 bp, 7 predicted proteins | sample PEATcosm2014_Bin_46_FD_119767 | JGI IMG/M metagenome (GOLD analysis project Ga0181539, IMG submission 119767) | Peatland microbial communities from MTU Mesocosm Facility, Houghton, MI, USA - PEATcosm2014_Bin23_60_metaG | ecosystem: Environmental > Terrestrial > Soil > Wetlands > Peat | place... | reverse complement strand
TTCGATTATTCCGGCACGCAAGCCTGCAAGGCGCTCAAAGCCGAGGGCTATCGCGTCGTCCTGGTCAATTCCAATCCGGCGACCATCATGACCGATCCGGATCTGGCGGACGCGACCTATATCGAACCGATCACGCCGGAGATCGTCGCCAAGATCATCGAGAAGGAACGGCCGGACGCGCTGTTGCCGACCATGGGCGGGCAGACCGCGCTCAACACCGCGCTGTCGCTTCGCCGCATGGGCGTGCTGGACAAATTCGGCGTCAAAATGATCGGCGCCACCGCCGACGCCATCGACAAGGCCGAGGACCGCAAGCGGTTCCGCGAGGCCATGACCAAGATCGGGCTTTCGACGCCGCGCTCGCAGCAGATCAAGACGCTGATCCAGGCGCTCGAGGCGCTGGAGGATATCGGGCTGCCCGCCATCATCCGGCCGTCCTTCACGCTCGGCGGCACCGGCGGCGGCATCGCCTATAACAAGGCCGAGTTCATCGACATCGTCGAACGCGGCATCGACGCCTCGCCCACCAGCGAAGTGCTGATCGAAGAATCGGTGCTCGGCTGGAAAGAGTTCGAGATGGAGGTGGTGCGCGACAAGAACGACAATTGCATCATCGTCTGTTCCATCGAAAACGTCGATCCGATGGGCGTGCATACCGGGGATTCCATCACCATCGCGCCGGCGCTGACGCTGACCGACAAGGAATATCAGATCATGCGCGACGCCTCGATCGCGGTGTTGCGCGAGATCGGCGTCGAAACCGGCGGCTCGAACGTTCAGTTCGCCATCAATCCGGCGGACGGGCGCATGGTGCTCATCGAAATGAATCCGCGGGTGTCGCGCTCGTCGGCATTGGCCTCGAAGGCGACCGGATTTCCGATCGCCAAGGTGGCCGCCAAGCTCGCGGTCGGCTACACGCTCGACGAGATCTTGAACGACATCACCGGCGGCGCCACGCCGGCCTCGTTCGAGCCGACGATCGATTACATCGTCACCAAAGTGCCGCGCTTTGCCTTCGAAAAATTCCCCGGCGCCGAGCCGGTGCTGACCACGTCGATGAAATCGGTCGGCGAGGCGATGGCGATCGGCCGCACCTTTGCGGAGAGCCTGCAAAAGGCGCTGCGTTCGCTGGAAACCGGGCTCACCGGCCTCGACGAGATCGCGATCCCAGGCCTCGGCCAGGGCGACGACAAGAACGCGATCCGCGCCGCGCTCGGCACGCCGTCGCCGGACGGCCTCCTCAAAGTGGCGCAGGCGATGCGGCTCGGCATGAGCGATGCCGACATTCACAAAGCCTGCCACATCGATCCGTGGTTCCTGGCGCAAATCCGCGGCATCATCGATGTCGAGGCCGAGATCCGCGACAAGGGCCTGCCGACTTCGGCTGTGACGTTGCGCCGGCTCAAGGCCATGGGCTTTTCCGACGCGCGGCTCGGCCGCCTCACCGGGCTCGGCACCGCGGCTGTCGCGGAGCGCCGCCGCAAGCTCGAGGTGCGGCCGATCTTCAAGCGCATCGATACCTGCGCCGCCGAGTTCGCCTCGCCGACGGCCTATATGTATTCGACCTACGAAACGCCGTTCGCCGGCCGCTCGGCCGACGAGGCGGCCCCGTCGGACCGCAAGAAGATCATCATTCTCGGCGGCGGCCCCAACCGGATCGGACAGGGCATCGAATTCGATTATTGCTGCTGCCACGCCGCCTTCGCGCTCAAGGACGCCGGCTACGAAGCCATCATGATCAATTGCAATCCGGAGACGGTGTCGACCGATTACGACACCTCCGACCGGCTCTATTTCGAGCCGCTCACCGCCGAAGACGTGATGGAGATCATCGATACCGAGCGCACCAACGGCACCTTGCACGGCGTCATCGTGCAATTCGGCGGCCAGACCCCGCTCAAGCTCGCCGAAGCCTTGGAACAGGCGAATGTGCCGATCCTCGGCACCTCGCCCGACGCGATCGACCTCGCCGAGGACCGCGACCGCTTCAAGCATCTGCTCGAACAGTTGCAGCTGCGGCAGCCCAACAGCGGCATCGCCACCAGCCCGGAAAAGGCCCAGGCGATCGCCGAATCGATCGGCTATCCGATCGTGATCCGCCCCTCCTATGTGCTCGGCGGACGCGCCATGGAAATCGTGCACGACCGCAACCAGCTCGACCGCTATGTCGCGCGGCTGAACGCCGATCTCGACCGGCCGTCGGAACTCGCGGTCTCCGACAAGCGGCCGCTCCTGATCGACAGCTACCTCACCGACGCGATCGAAGTCGACGTCGATTGTCTCGCCGACGGCAAGGACACCTACATCGCCGGCATCATGGAGCACATCGAAGAGGCCGGCATCCATTCCGGCGATTCCGCCTGCTCGCTGCCGCCGCACAATTTGTCGGCCAAGGTGATCGCCGAACTCGACCGCCAGACCCGCGCGCTGGCGCTGGCGCTCAAGGTCGGCGGCCTGATGAACGTGCAATACGCCATCAAGGACGGCGACATCTATGTGCTCGAAGTCAATCCGCGCGCTTCGCGCACGGTGCCTTTCGTCGCCAAGGTGACCGGCATTCCCGCGGCCAAGATCGCGGCGCGCGTCATGGCGGGCGAATCCTTGGCGAGCTTCGAGCTCGAGCCGCAAAACTTCGAACCCGGCGCCGCCCGCCATGTCGGCGTCAAGGAAGCGGTGTTCCCGTTCGCCCGCTTCGGCGACAAAGTGGACACCGTGCTTGGCCCGGAGATGAAATCGACCGGCGAGGTGATGGGCATCGATCGCGACTACAATGTCGCCTTCGCCAAAAGCCAGCTTGGCGGCGGCACCCGGCTGCCGAAAAGCGGCGCGCTGTTCGTATCGGTGCGGGACGCCGACAAGCCGCGCATATTGGAAGCCACCAAGCTCCTCGTGGGCCTCGGTTTTCGGGTCCTGGCAACCTCCGGCACGCAGCGCTACCTCGCCGCGCAAGGCGTCGCCGCGGTCAAGATCAACAAAGTCGCCGAGGGCCGCCCGCATATCGTCGACGCCATCAAAAACGGCGAAGTGCAGCTCGTTTTCAACACCACCGAGGGGGCCACGGCGCTGAACGACAGCCGCTCGCTGCGGCGCGCAGCCCTCTTGCATAAAGTGCCGTACTACACCACTCTTTCCGGGGCCGTCGCCGCAGCGCAGGGCATCAGGGCCTATCTCGGGGGCGACCTCGAAGTGTGTGCGCTGCAGAACTATTTCGGGGCCGGTTCTGATCGAGCATTGGGTCGGCCGGGGCGTCGGCAGGTGTAGAGCCAGTTTTCCCGTCGCGTGGCCAGGCAATGCCTCGGCCCGCGACTGAGATTTTGACTCTGCGGGCATTTGAATCTGCGGGTATTGGAGGTTTGAGACCGATGGACAAGATTCCGATGACGGCAGCGGGGTATTCGGCGCTCGAAGCCGAGCTCAAGCACTGCCAAAGTGTGGAGCGGCCTCGGATCATCCAGCAGATCACCGACGCGCGCACCCATGGCGACCTTTCGGAGAACGCCGAATACCATGCGGCGAAGGAATCCCAGTCGCTCAACGAGGGCCGCATCGCCGAGCTCGAGGACAAGATCGCCCGCGCCGAAATCATCGATGTTTCCAAGCTTTCCGGCGACACCATCACGTTTGGCGCGACGGTTACGCTGGTCGACGAGGACACCGATAAGAAGACCGTCTGGCAGATCGTCGGCGAGCCCGAAGCGGATGCCAAGAAAGGCAAGATCTCCATCACTTCGCCGCTCGCCCGGGCGCTGGTCGGCAAGAAGAAGGGCGCCCAGGTCGAAGTCGTCACACCCGGCGGCGCCAAGGCCTATGAGGTCATGAAGGTCGAGTGGAAGTAGCGCCCGTTCCGGCGGCTGCAACGCGCCTGTTGGAACGCCGGGTTGCGTATCTTGCATAGCTCGCGAGAATCCCTACATTGCCCCGGGGGCTGGCAGCGCGCCTACCCAATGCCGGGCCGTTCCAGCTTGGCCCGGTTTCGCGCGGTTGAAATACCTCACCGCTGACGTTTTGGGGGCATTCGGCGGGTCGGACCATAAAACGACGGTCCGGCAAGACCTGCCGCAACGATCGGAATAACCGGTGTCGAACACCATTCGCGCCAAAGTCGTGATCATCGGGTCCGGGCCTGCGGGCTATACGGCGGCGATCTATGCCGCCCGCGCCATGCTCGAGCCGATTCTGATCCAAGGCATTACGCCCGGCGGCCAGCTCACCGTCACCACCGATGTCGAGAACTATCCTGGCTTCGCCGACGCCATCCAGGGCCCCTGGCTCATGGAGCAGATGCAGAAGCAGGCGGCTCACGTCGGCACCAAGCTCGTCACCGATCATGTCACCAAGCTCGAACTCGAGCATCGCCCGTTTCGCCTCGAATGCGATTCCGGCGCTGTCTATCTCGCCGATACGGCGATCCTGGCGACCGGCGCCCAGGCCCGCTGGCTCGATTTGCCGGGCGAGCAGAAGTTCCGCGGCTACGGCGTCTCGGCCTGCGCCACCTGCGACGGCTTCTTCTATCGCGGCAAGGAAGTCCTGGTCATCGGCGGCGGCAATACCGCGGTCGAGGAGGCGCTGTTTCTCACCAATTTCGCCGCCAAGGTGACGCTGGTGCATCGCCGCGACCACTTGCGCGCCGAGCGCATTCTGCAGGAGCGGCTCTATAAGAACCCGAAAATCTCGGTGCTCTGGAACACCGTATTGGCCGATGTGACAGGCGACGACAATCCGCTCAAGGTCAGGACCGCGGTGCTGCGCAATATCAAGACCGACGAGGTCGCCGCGCGGCCGATCGACGGGGTGTTCATCGCGATCGGCCATTCGCCGGCGACCGAGCTGGTGGCCGGCCAGGTCGAGATGAAGCCGTCGGGCTATATCAAGACCGCACCGCATTCAACCGCGACTTCGGTGCCGGGACTGTTCGCCGCCGGCGACGTTGCCGACGACGTCTATCGCCAGGCGGTCACCGCCGCGGGCTTAGGCTGCATGGCGGCGCTCGAAGTCGAACGATTTCTCGCAGCACACGGCGAGGCCGAGCCGCGCGTCGCGGCGGAGTAATCATCGCCTCTCTCCGCGCGCGGGGAGAGGCCGACCTCCACCCTACCCTCCCGCGCTTGCGTAGGAGGGTGGGGGCGGGTCGGGAGGCCTCTCCGCAATTCTAAAGCCCAGCGGAGAGTCCGCCTCGCTTTCTTGTTTGAACGACGGCGGCCGACGGCCGCCTCTGCCCTCACCCGCAAGCGGGGCGAGGGAGAAGGAACACAGATGGACTGGGACAAGCTCAAAGTATTTCACGCCGCCGCCGAAGCGGGCAGCTTCACCCATGCGGGCGAGCAGCTCGGGCTTTCGCAATCGGCGGTGTCGCGCCAAGTCAGCGCGCTCGAACAGGAGCTCACGGTTTCGCTGTTTCACCGCCACGCCCGTGGTTTGATCCTGACCGAGCAAGGCGAACTGCTCTATCGCACCGCGCACGAAGTCTTCATGAAGCTCGAAGCCGCGCGCGCCAAGCTCACCGACAGCCGCGAGCGGCCGAACGGCGATCTGCGCGTGACGACGACGCCGGGCATCGGCATCCACTGGCTCACGCCGCGGCTCGGCGAGTTCCTCGACCTTTATCCCGAGGTCCGCATCACGCTGTTGACCACCGACGAGGAGCTCGACCTCGCCATGCGCGAGGCCGACGTCGCCATCCGGCTGCGCCAACCGACGCAGCCCGATCTCATTCAGCGCAAGCTGTTCTCGGTGCATTTCCACGTCTATGCCTCGCCCGAATATCTCAAGCGCTTCGGCACGCCGCGCACGCTCGAAGATCTCGACGCCCACCGCCTGCTGGTTCTCGGCGGCAACATACCCTCGTACCTCCAACGCTCGCGCTGGCTGGTCGAGGTCGCGCGCGACGGCAAGGGGCCGCGCATCCCGCACCTCGTCATCAACAATGTTCTCGGTATCTTGCGGGCCTGCCAACGCGGCCTCGGTATCGCGATGCTGCCGGATTATCTGGTCGAGGAAAACGGCGGCTTGGTGCAGCTGTTCGGCGAGGCCGATGCCATCGCGCTCGACGCCTATTTCGTCTATCCGGAAGAACTGAAGTCGGTCGCCCGGGTCCAGGCGTTTCGCGACTTTCTGGTCGCCAATGCACAACGCTGGAATTTTTAGAGCGGTTTCCGCTGAGATCGGATCAGTCTCTTCTTCGTCATGCCCGCGCTTGTCGCGGGCATCCACGTCTTTACGGTTTCGCCGCGAACCGAAGAAGTGGATGGCCGGGTCAGAGGCGAGCGAAGCGACGCCGTTCTTCGAACGGCCATACCCGGCCATGACGTCCGAGAATTGGCTCGCTATGAGCGGAACATGCTCTAGGTCCTGTGGACTCTTGGGATTCCCAACGGTTGGCAAATCAGATTCAAGGCTGCTTTTTGGAGGCAGCCATGGGCATCTTGGAGCGGCTGATCTTAAGCGATCAGCAGTGGGATCGGATAGCGCAGCACATCATCGGCGATGAACGCACATGCGGTTCGTCAGGCCGCAACAACCGCATGTTCGTTGAAGGGGTGCTGTGGATCGTGCGGACCGGCTCGCCCTGGCGCGATCTGCCGGAAGCTTTCGGCGCTTGGAACAGCGCCTTCCGTCGCTTCAGCCGATGGAGTGCCAAGGGCGTGTGGCATCGCATTTTTGCTGCAATGGCCGATGATCCCGATTTTGAGTACCTGATCCTCGACTCGACCATAGTGCGGGCACATCAGCATGCGGCCGGCGCAAAAAGGGGGCTCAGGATCAGGCCCTTGGACGTTCGCGTGGCGGCCTGAGCACCAAAATCCACCTTGGGGTGCGGGGGCTGGGGTGCCCGGTCGCTATCCGTCTCACGGCCGGGCAGAAAGGCGATGTGCCACAGGCGGAAGCGTTGCTGGAGGGGCGGCCGGCCGACATCGTTATGGCCGATACCGCCTATGATGCCGACCACTTCCGCGATCAAATCGCCAAAATCGGCGCCATAGCCGTCATCCCGAACAATCCATCACGGTCGATCAAGCTCCCCTTTGACGAGGACCTCTACAAGGAGCGTCACCTCGTCGAATGCTGCTTCTCAAAGCTCAAGCAGTTCAGACGCGTCGCAACCCGATACGAAAAGACCGCTCAGAACTTCCTCGCGGTCGTCACCATCGCCCCAACAATCCTATGGATCAGATAACTGTCCACAGGACCTAGCGCATCGTCCGGACGAATACGGTTCAGCCGGTACGACGTTCGCGCCGCATCATGATACGCGCGTACCTTGCGATGACCGCATGGCTGTCATGTGTATCACCGCGTTGTCTCTGTGGTTTCCAGATCGCATAGTGTCATCTGCTGCATGGCAACCGGTTGCCGCTATCCTCCCAGATGGGCAATCGAAATGCGGGCAGCTGTTCCCCTCTGGAAGGTGTCGTCGGCGCCCCCACGCCGACGGACTGAACCGGGCCCGCAAGGGCCCGGTTTTCTTTTTGCCGGACGACAGTGGACGGACGACGGACAAGAAGCTTCGGCATCTTCTGTCGTCCGTCGTCTGCCTTCCGTCGTCTGTCGTCCGAATTCACATACCGCAGCGCCGCCGCGAGATGCTCCTTGTCCATGACCGCGGCGCCAAAACGGCCCTGCCAAAAATGGCCGGCGCGCTTTGGCCGCGCGTGAACGACGCCGGCATAGCGGCGATGCAGCGCCGCCAGCGCCCGGCGTAACCCGTCGGGGTCGGACGGCACCAGGATGAGATGCACATGATTGGGCATCAGGCACCACGCCCACACTTCGACATCGGCCGCCCGGCAATGCTGGCCGAGCAGGTCGCGATAGAGCGCATAGTCGGCGTCGTCGAAAAACACGCGCACGCGGCCGTTGCCGCGTGGGTCACGTGATGCGGGTGTCCGGGGATGACGACGCGAGCCAGCCGAGCCATGCCCCATGATCGCAGGGCGCCAGTGATATGCCACTTACGTGCACTGTCACCGTAATTCGTAATTTACATCATGCCATCCTCCAGTATGGGCACCATGCTAGATCGGGAGTTGTAAATTACCCAGCGGTTGTAGAGTATCACGGCATGTCAGCGAGATACGTGCTCGTGATTGAGCACAAAGGTCAGTTGCCATTGAGACTAATATCTGCGGCGCACTGGGGGTGTCGGCATGGCAATCGAGCAGGAAAGTTTGGTGACGACACCTTCCGAGCAGCCGGCAGAAGCGGTTGCCTTATTTGAATCGGCTCGACGCTTGATACTTGTCGCCATCGCATGGTGGGTCGTGGCGGAGCTGAGTAGCTTCCCGGTCGGCTTTGCGGCCGGCTTGGTGAAGAGATCTGGCGTCCCAAATGCTTTCCTGGACAATCCAATAAGCTTCACGGCCATGGGGTTTCTGGCCAGCGCCATATTTCTGATCGCGGACATAAAGCGAAGCAGAATCGTCGGACATGGCAACCATCGCGCCGGCGTCGGCGATCGTCGCATTATGAAATGGTGGCTTCTGATCGTGCTGGCACTTTTGACGGCTACGTGGGCTTTCTTCGTGGCGGCTGTTTGGAATGGCCTGGTACCGCAATCAGCGGCCAGTTGGGGCCAGGCGAGCCCGTGGACGGTGGGAGCGTTCGCGATCGATACCGTGTTACTCGCTCCTTTGGCGGAAGAGCTTTTTTTCAGAGGCTGGCTCTGGACGGGACTTCGACGACATTGGCGCGTCTTTCCCACAGCATTACTGACGTGCGGATTTTGGCTGGTTACTCATTTAGACCGAGGGCTTCTGTTGCCGCTCTTTCTCCTGCCGATCGCGGTTATTCTTGGTTTCGCGCGACACTTCTGCGGCGTCAGAGCAGCCATCATCTTGCACGCGATCTATAATTTTGTCGTAATCCTCGTCCTATTGTTTCTCCTCGACTACAGCGGTCGTTGTTCCGGTGCTTTCGACCGCAACGACTACGATCGCGCGATTGCTGATTGCAGTCTTACCATCAAGCTGAATCCAAAATTGGCACCAAGTTACGTCACCCGCGGTCGCGCCCACGCACGCAAGGGGGATTTCACGCTTGCAATCGTAGACTACACCCAGGCGATTGAGATCGATCGTAAATATGCAGTCGCTTACGAAGCGCGAGCTAATGCTTGGCGCTATAGCGGCAGCTTCGATCTCGCTATCGGCGATTACACCGCGGCGATTCGGCTTAATCCGAAAAGTGCTCAGGCGTATTACGGCCGCGGTCTTGCAAACCTGTACATTGGCGCCACGCTGCAAGCGGCGTCTGACCTCAATCAGTCAAACGGGTTGAATCCAAAGAACCCCTACGCGGCGATCTGGTTGGAAATTGCACGCAGCCGCGTTCAGTTCCATTTGCCGAGTTTGTTGAAGCAGGAAACGACTGAGATTGACATGACCAAATGGCCAGCACCAGTCATTCGGCTTTTCCTCGGTGAAACGTCCGCTGCTGAGGTTCTCGCTGCAGCTGATGCTTCAGATGCGGGCACGAAAAAAGGTCAGGTTTGCGAAGCCAATTTTTATAGTGGCCAGGTTGAGCTGCGGAAAGCCAATAAGGAAGAGGCGGTACACTTATTTCAACTCGCTGTGGCAGACTGCCCGAAATCCTTTGACGAGTTCAGCGCCGCTAACGCCGAGTTGAAGACATTCGGGATGCACTAGCAGGCTGCTGAAGAAGTCGCGAGTTTAATGGATTGGCGGGGTCGCGTGGTGATTTGCGGTCTCAGGTTGTTGGCGGCATGGGGATCATGGGGCTGCTGCCAGTAGCTTGGGGATCCGGATCAGGTCATACGATCTCCATCGCGAATTACCACAAGCGCCTGTATAGGATCAACGCTGACGGAATTACGGTGCCAGTGCATTTAATTATTTGGTCAGCGCCGGCCGTTCGTCAGCATGGATACGCGGGCCTTCGCCGTGACGAAGTGCACGCGGTCTCCTTGTCGACCGGCTACGGCCCCACGTAGTCGGGCCTTCGCCGCGCCGAAGCGTGATGGGCCCAAGCGCCTGCGCACGCTACGGCCGCGCAGGCGGGTCGACTGTTTCGCACGCGTCCGGCGCCTTCGGCGGCGTCCTGTTCACGGAGACGTGATCTTGACATGCGTCTCCGTTTCGGTTATATATAGTGAATCATCTCGCCCCCGTAAAGGACGCCCGTCCGGAGGCATACCGGTGGGCGGGGCGAGGGCGGTTCCCGCGGGCGGATTTGCACTCCGCTCCCGGGCGGTTCGGGCATCATGTCATCCGGCACTATGACCGGGG
>Ga0181539_1005472_pt1 | contig 10246 bp, 8 predicted proteins | sample PEATcosm2014_Bin_46_FD_119767 | JGI IMG/M metagenome (GOLD analysis project Ga0181539, IMG submission 119767) | Peatland microbial communities from MTU Mesocosm Facility, Houghton, MI, USA - PEATcosm2014_Bin23_60_metaG | ecosystem: Environmental > Terrestrial > Soil > Wetlands > Peat | place... | reverse complement strand
CTCGCGAAGAGAAGGAGCGCCGTCACCCCTGCCACAGCAAGAAGCCCCCACGGTCCGAAGTTCTCCTTGATTGCGGGGGCGGACAGCCTTGCGCCGCAGGTGGAGCAGAAGCCGTCAGCTTGCATGGTGTGCCCGGGGCACCTGCCAGCGGGCTTCGCGCTGGGCAGCATGATGAAGGCGCGTGCCTTCGGCACAAGAAGGACCAGAATCGGGACAGGCAGGAGGGCGTAGAGATAGGATGGCAGGCCGAATTGGAAGCGATTGGCTGTCATCCACATCGCAAGCCCAATCTCTGCAACTACTACGGGCAACAGCACCGACTGCAACCTGAACTTCGTGTAGGCCAGGAATGCCACCACGTAGATCCACATAACCGCTATGCCCACCCAGGGCTCGGCGGCAGTCGGGAAGAGGCCCAGAGGCGCGAAAGAGAAAGCCAAGATCAGGAGCAGAGGAGACATGACCCTGAGGACCTTCGTCCCAATCCTGAAGGCGACGTAGCTGATTACGAGGAGATAGAGCGATTCATAGCGGTACCAGGCCAGGTCCGGAGAATACGCCCCGTAGAGGTAGGCCGCCACAGAGAATGCGAGGAGGAGCGCCCCCCAGGCGAAGCTCACGCTGGAGAACTGCAAAGCCGCCCTGAGGATCTTGGCCTTGAGAATCACGCCTATGACGAGAAGAGTGAACGCGGTGACAAAGAACGCGAGAAGGCTCGGGGTGAAAATGACGGTGAACTTGGTGAAATCAAAGAAATAGAGTGCGACGACAAAGGGAACGAGAGTGAGAATCTTGGTGACGACCCCGAGCGTCGAGTTACCCATCAATCGGTCACCCGAGCCGCGGGTCCAAGGTTCAAACCGATGCTCCACGTGTCTGCGGCTTCGTCATGAGCGCAATCCTCCAAGACCACTGGTCTCATGGACGCGTTGCTGTAGAGAACCGCAAGGAAGCTGGCCACAGTGCAGCCGACTACCCCACGAGATGCAGGGTCAGTCCCACCAGAATTCCGTCTGCAGACTGACGCTGGCCCGTGCAGGATGACCTCCACCCTGTCGCCCACCTCGCGTATGCTCAGGGAGTCGGCTAGGCCAAGATCTTCGCAGACGATCCTTGGTAGGGAAACCGCCAGCCCACCCATCATTGGGTTAGTCATCCCCGACTCTCTGAGGAACAGAGTTGCCAATGCTCTTCCGGGAGGGGTTATCCCCTTCTCAGACGGACTAAGACCCCCTTCTGGTAGACCGGAAGAGCTCGAGCTGGTGGGAACGACAACGACATCTTCCACATCCTCTCCCAGGGGCACGTACACGTAACCATCAGCATCGGAGGCCAGCTCCGCTATAGCCTGACTGGAGGAGAGCTGCATTGCGTCCAAGACTCCGGCCTGGACTCTCGCCCTGGGATCCCTGAAGAGCAGGACAACAGCAATTATGAAGGCCACTACAGAGTCCACCTCATAGATGACGAACTGATCATAGACAGAGAGCATTAGGAACAGAACGCTAACGGCCATGAAACCGGCGCCGGCAATCCTCGAGTTCCGTCCGACTCGTGAGTGCAGCTCGACGAATGATTCAGCCTGTGACATCTGACCCCACGATCCTGAGGAGCGGGTACGCTAACTCTTGCATTGGAGGGACACCTAACCCTGAAGCGTCCTTCTTGATGCTTCGTCTACCCTGAAGGTCAGCTCGGTTGCGGAAAACACTTCCTCGGTAGATATTATCGATGATGGGAGACCCCTCGCCAGCCTGGCCAGCTGCTCTATCTCTTTCCTGTGCCCTTTGTCGCTCCTTGGCAGAGTCGTCGTCTTCTTGCCCCCGTCGTAGATCGTCAGTTCTTTGAAGTCGTCGAGAACCATTGAGCTCTTCTGCCCGTAGACTTCGACTCTCTCCCTGTCCATGGACTTGCTCCCCAGGGCTACGTACACGAGGTTGGCCAGTGAACCATCAGGGTACCGCAGCGCGACGGAAATGTTGTCTCTGGCCACAGTTTCCGAGCCAGTGACACCGGCAGTCTCCACCGAGACCTTCGGCTCGCCGCTCCCCAGCAGGAAGTTGAAGAAGTCGAAGAAGTGACAGCATTCATGGATTATCCTGCCGCCCCCAATATTGGGATCCTGCGACCACCTGTTGGCAGGGACGAAACCCGCGTTCACCCTATAGTTGACGACGAACGGGCCGTCCATCCTCTTCATCCGTCTCTGAATCTCAAGCACCAGAGGGGCGTACCTCCTGTTGAACCCGACCACGATAGGCATCTTCGTCTCAGACTGGAGCGCCTTCACCTGCTCGAACTCCGCCCGGGATATGCAGAGTGGCTTCTCCAGGAGGGTGAGCTTCCCTGCTCGCAATGCGGAGGATAGCATCGAGAAGTGGAGGTTGTTCGGTGCCGTGATCACAACCAGCCCGACGTCCTTGTCAGCCAGCGCCTCGTCGTAGTCGCAAGTGCTCTTCTCGAACCTGTACCTGCTTTCGAGCTGCTTCGCGTGGACGGGGTCGGAGGATACCAGCCACCTGAGGTTGAAGTCCTTGCTCCGTCTGAGCAGGGGGATCATCGTCTCCTTTGCGAAGGCTCCCGGGCCGACGAGCGCCACGCCGATCCTCCCGCTCCCCTGGGGCTGCATCGTTCCGACCACGGGGGCTTCTCTCTGCACGACTCCCGCGCTCTGATCGTATCTGAGCAACACGGCCGTCTTGGATTGGGTGTCCAGTGAACCGTAAGCCTCGGCAGCGGAAGAGAGCGGATACTCTCCGCCGACCAGGCTCCCCACATCGATCTGGCCCGACTTCACAAGCGTCATGAACGCCTCCATGTTGCGGTTCAGCGTCCATCTCACGTACTCGAGCGGATAGTCGACCCCTTGCTCCTCGTACACTGGATCGTACCTCCCCGGACCCAGGGATCGGGTCATCAGCATTTTCAGCTCTTTTTGGTAGAACTCCTTCCTTTCGACCTCCATCCCGACCCTCCCGACGACGATGACCTGTCCGCGACTCCTCGCAAGCCTGGCGGCAGTGTTGATTGGTTCACTGCTTGTGGAGGCGGCGCAGACGAACACGTGGTCGAGGCCGATGCCTCCCGTGAAGTTGGAGATGTGAGACGCCAGCGACGGGTCGTCGATCCTGAGAGACAGGCCAATCCCTAACTTTCTGGTCAGCTCCAGCCTGTCGTCGCGGAGGTCAAGGCAGACCACGCGGCATCCCGATGCCTTCGCGACCTGTGCGACCAGGTTGCCCACAAGCCCAACGCCAAGAACTCCGACGCTCTCGCCTATCTGGAGGCCCGCAGTTCGAACCGCGTGCAGGGCGATGGCACCCACGGTCGAGAACGCTGCCTCCTTCATCGAGAGCCCCTCTGGGACCCGGGCTGCGAGCCTCCTGGGGACGGAGACGAGCTCGGAGTGGCAAGCCTTGCCCTCCCCCGCGCATGCGACCCTCTCCCCGACCACGATGTCGGTGACCTCCCTGCCCAGCTGGACCACCACTCCGGAGGAGCTGTATCCCAGGGGAAGCTCGGGGTGCCTGACCAGGTCCGCGTAGTCGCGCAGACCGGCAAGCCCCTCCTGCCGCAGCACCTCCCTCGAAAGTCTGACGGCCTTTCCAGCGAGCGAGGAGTTCTTCGCAATGCTCGAGGTACCGATGGGCTCAGTCGAACCTATCGCCCAAGACTCCGTGCCGGTGCTTATGAGCGAGAATTCCGTGCGTACCAGGAGCCCCTTGTCCCCGCAGACAGGCGGAGAAACCTCGACGACCTTGACCTTGCCGGCCCTCGCCACCACCTGTTTCATGTTACTCTTCCAGCGACCTCCTTTGACGTATACCATTCGACATAGTCCTTCAGGCCTTCGTCCAAGCTCACCTTCGGCCTCCAACCGAGCAGCTTCTGAGCCTTTCTGTTGTCTGCCTGCGTGTCTGGAAAGTCGCCCTTCGACCCCTCGACGTACAAGGGTCTGACCTTCCCATTCCGCCCCATCAGGGCAATCAGCTTCTCGGCGAGCTCTGAGATAGAAGTCCTCTTGCCGAAACCTATGTTGAAGACCTCACCGCCGATGCCTTCGCTCTCCGCCGCGCTCGTCGTGGCAGCGACCACGTCGCTGACGTGCGTGAAGTCTCTGGTGTGCGACCCGTCTCCACTGATCAGGGGCGGCCTGTCCTGCGCGAGTTCTTCGGTGAACCTGTGAATTACCTGGTCGGGCCTTCCCCGGGGGCCGTACACCGAGAAATACCGTAGCGAGACCACGTACATCCCGTAGACCTTGTGGAAGACCCTGGCGTACTGTTCGGCCGCGAGCTTGGAGACACCGTAGGGAGAGGTCGGATGCGCAGGATGGGACTCGTCCATGGGCAGATAATCTGGTTTGCCGAAGATAGAGGAGGAAGAAGCGTTCACCAGCCGCTTCACCCCGTTCTTTCGCGCCGACCACAGGACGTTCAGGGTCCCGTCCACGTTCACGTCGTTGGTGGCGCGGGGGTTCTCGATGCTGAAACCGACGCCTGCCTGCCCCGCTTCGTGGAATACGACGTCGACGTCTTTCATGGCGGAATCGAGCTTGTCCCTGTCGAGGATGTCTCCCTCTATCAGCCTGAACCCGGGAGAATTCGAAGCCGCGACCAGGTTGGACTCCTTGCCCCTGTAGAAGCGGTCAAACCGGTCGAACACGGTCACATAGGCGCCCATCTCGAGGAGTCTCTCGGTGAGGTGGGAGCCTATGAAACCCGCCCCGCCGGTCACCAACACGTGTGAGCCCGTCAGGTTCAATTGCTGGTCCTTGCCTGGTTATAGATCTCGGAGAGTGCGGTCGCCAGGATGGAGTAGCGGTTTGACCGGACCCTCTCGCGCCCCTTGCGCCCCATCTCCGCGGCGAGCGACTGATCGCCCAGGAGTTCTTTGATCCTTGTCGCGAGCATGTTCACGTCTCCGTGCTCCACCAAGTAGCCCTCCTCGCCATCGGAGATCTGGTAGGGGACGCCCCCCACTCTCGTTGCGACTACGGGCTTGCCCTGGGACATGGCCTCGAAGATCGCCTGGCTCGTCCCTTCGTAAGCAGTGGGCAGGACGAAGACCTGGCAGGCCGCGTAGGCCTGCATCTTCTCCTCGAAGTCGAATATGGGGCCCACCAGGTGGACGTGCGGTCCGATTCCAAGGCTATCGGCCTGGGCGCCGAGCGTCTTGGCGTATCCGGACTGGTCGGGCCCGACAAAGACGAACGAAGCGTCTGGATGCTCCTTCAGGATGGTGGGGGCTGCGGCGAGCAGGTCCTGCGGCCCCTTGAGCGGGTTGAGCCTGCCGAGGTACAGGATCATCGGCGAGCCCCCGACCTTGTATCTGTCCCTGAATAGCGCCCCGTCGAAATCCCCGAGGGAGGCGTCACGGATTCCCGAGGGAGTCACCAGAATGCGGTCGGCGTCACCGCCCAGCTCGACGATTGGCTGGATGAGGTTCGGGGCCCGCACGAGGATGCGGTCGGCTTCTGGCAGCGTGCGCCTCGCCATGTAGCCCTCGATGAATTTCATCGGCAGCCGCTTGTACCATACGCGGGGGATCATGGAGTGCACGTCGAAGACTGTCAGGACCGTGCAGTCCCCCGCCCTTCTGCCCGCCCTGATTGCATCGACACTGTGTGTCTGCGCGTAGTCGTAGGTATGTATGACATCGAAAGAGTCGCCAGAGAGGGCGTCGTAGAGACCGTCCCAGACCTTGGCGCGATAGGTCCAATCGATCTTCAACGGAAAACGATGGACGTTGATTCCGTCTATCATCTCTGTCGAAGGGGCCCTTTCGCCGTTGCAGCGGTCAGCGGTGAACACGTGGACCTCGTGCCCCATCTTCACGAGCTCCGTCGAGATGTTGTAGACATACCACTCTACACCCCCGACCATGAACGGCTTGAAGTAGACGTTGACCTGGGCTATCTTCAGGCTAGCTCCGTCCCCCATGGCTGGCAGCGAAGGAAGGAAGAGAGCCTACCCATCGTGCTGAATGACAGGAGCCCTGCCTTGCCCTTCTCCTCCATGTAAGCGAAGACTGGCTCCATCGCCTCCGAGACCATGGCGTCCGGTCTCCCGTCGATGGCGAGACCCCAGGGGTGGGTCCACAGATGGAAGACCGCCGACCTGGCTATGCACGCGTCGATGAACCTCCGAATCAGGGGTGCGGCGCCCAAAGACTTCTGGTCGACGTAGTACACGGGACGGATGTTCCAGAGACCCCGGTTCTCAATCGGGGCGCCGATGGCCCTCAGAGCGCCCCTGTAGCATGTAAATCCCATCCGCTTCAGGAGGTCGAAGTGCCCCTCCCTGTTCTTGGGAAAGACAAAAGATGTGGGCGGCGAGGAGAGTCCCAGGGTCGAGATGCATCGGCGGATGTCCTCCTCGTACTCCGCCTCGGTTCGCTCGTCTGCATAGATGTGCGAGTAGGTGTGGACGCCGATCTCCTGCTTTACCGACGAATCCAGGATGGAGTGGTAGGCAGAAGGGTCCTCCTCGGCAGTCTTGCCGCAGATCGCCCAGGTGAGCGGGATCCCGTGCTCCTCCGACAGCCTCAGGAGAGCGGCTGTGCCCGAGTGGTTCCAAGGATGCCTCTCGGCTCTGGTGACGTCGAAATCCACGCTGACGCAGCAGGCAGCCTTTGCCCCTCCTTCGTACCCGCCCTTCAAGCCAGGGGAGAGGCCTATCTTCATCATCCTCAAGGCGGCGCTGCTCAGGGAGTCTGGCTCGCTGGAGCCATGCCTGGCCACCCATTCAAGGGCCACGGACTTCGCCCTTCTCTTTATCGTTGAGGACAATGTTTTGTGTCGATGCTAGGGCAGTGGAATTGCCGGAGAACAGGTTAGGGTGTACACTGAATCAATGAGACGAATCTGGCATTTGTGTGAGGTGAACCTCATTATCATGTCTATGATTTTGGGATTCATAACGCTTTTATTGAATCCTCAGTCGAAGCAAAATGCAAGGGTGTGTGGGGGGTGCCATATGACCAGACCCTCATGCCTTGACGGGCGGCGGGTCGAACTGCACACCCTCATGATTCTGAACTAAGATTCTTCGAACAACCTATCGTGGACGATTCTGTAATCCTGAAGGAGTCGGAGCCCTTCGGGGGTCGTCTGGTAGTACTTGCCCCCGAGCGTTGTCTCCTCCCTTAGGAGCCCCCTCCGCTCTAGAGTCTCGATGATGCCTCTGAGCTCGTTGTAAGAGATGTTCGCGGCCTTCATAATATGCGTCGGCCTGAGGGGCTGTAGGGCCGCAGCCTGGATTATGTCGACATAGGTCTCCATCCTCGACCTCCGCTTGAGGACTGCTCCCCCCTCTCTGCCTCGGTTGAGCTTCCTGATCTCCTCCGCCATGAGCGTCACGGGGTTGTCCATGCTCTGGACAAGCAGCGACGCCTTCTCACTGAACGCTGTCCTCTGGTCGACGTCAAGGAAGTTCTCCACATATCCCGCTATCTCTCTCGGGTCCGTGGAGTGAGGGATGTACTTGTGCAGCTCGACGACTGGTTTTGACAGCTCCCAGTAGATTGCGCTCACGGCCGGCTTGCCGAGAATGAAGGCCTCCATCAGCATCGTCTCAGCCGCGCCCAGCGTGACATCAGCGTGGGCCACCGGCGACTCGACCATCGATTCGTCGAGCACCTTCACTCCCATCTTCGCGTACCTCTGCCTCTGCGTCTCGGTCCTGGGCAGCACCGCCACGGAGGCGTTTCCCTTCTGGTGAACCAGCTCGACGGCTTTTTCTAGAATGGGCTGGCGCTTGGGAAAGAAGCTTGCGAACTCGGGCTCCGGCCTTACGAAGACTACAGGTGGTTCGATCTTCAACCTTTCGTAGGGGTTCTTCGAATCGAGCTGGGCCCCTTTCAGATAGCCGGTGTGGAAGCCGTTGAACCAGACGACTTTCTCCGGGTCGATGACGCCGTTCTGATACAGCTCCTGGAAGGTGTAGAACCTGGGCACGAAGACCTTGGTCGCAAGTGGAAAGACCATCTGATTGACGTGTTTCTCCCTCTCGTCGTAGAATATCGCCCAGGATGGTATGTTGAGGCCAAACGCGGTTCTGACAGCCTCGGGCCACCTTTCGGTCAGCAATATGTCAGGCTTCTCGCGGGTGATGATCGGCACCAGCTGCCGGATCGTGTCGGCGTAGGCTTCGAGCTTGAAGTCGAGCTCGCGCCCCCCGTGCTTTCCGACCGGGATGTACTCTATCCGCTTTGCGTCCAAGATCTGCTGGATGTTGTCGTGGTCCCTGGCCGTGACGACGAAATTGAACTCTGACTCGAGTTCCTTGATCAGGGGGGAGAAGAAATTCGCTTGGAACGGCGTGCTCATCGCTATCCAGATCTTCCTGACCTTCAAGGGCTCCACAGGTGCCGAACCCGGTCCCGTGCTTGTCATGGGAACACCAACGTGATTCCGACCGCCAGAGCTGCGAACACGGCCTGCATCGCCAGAAGTGAGACGACGAGGTCCTTCTCTTTGATGGGCGAGACGTTCATGAAGGCGTGGACCACGGCCGGGTAGGCGGCCGGCTCCAGCGTGCCGTCGGCCCTGACCCTGGTGTCGCCGAACATGTGCCTCTGCTTGAAGGGGTGCCTGTGCATCATCTTCAGGGTGAAGTCCATGGCGGCCGGGATGCTCAGCACTATGGCCTCGAACTCGAGGCCCGACGCCAGGCCAAGTGCCGCCAGGGCGCCCCCTGCCATCAGCGTTCCTGTGTCGCCGGGGAAGATCCTCGCTGGGTACCAGTTCAGCATGAAGAATCCGATGTAGGCGAAGGTGGCTATGCACCCCAGCGCCGCAACAGCGGGATGTCCCGTGATATCCGACAGGAAAGCCATGGTGCCCAGGGAGATTCCAGCGCATCCTGCCTCGAGGCCGTTGAATCCTGCGAGGAGGTTGGAGAAGTTGGCCGACGTCGTGACAGCGAGTGGGACCGCTACCAGGGGGTAGAGGAGACCCAGCTGGACGCTTCCTATCCCCGGTATGACGATCGAGCTACGGCTCAGAAGGCAGAGCATCAGAGGGATTGAAGCAGCCACGATGAGAAACGGCTTGAGCTTCTGGCTCAGGTCGACGACGTCGTCTGCGACCCCGACCAGGCCGGTGAGCGTGATGGTCGACGCCGCTGCGGCGAAGAGGGGCGCCGGGCCGTCCAAGGCGAAGTAGACGCCAAGGTAGATCATCGAACCTGCAGCGAGGGCGATTAGTACGGCGAGCCCGCCCATCTCGGCCCTCACCGGACGGTCGGGCTTGTGGATGTCCACGCCGTTGATTCCGAGTGGAGGGAACTTCACGCTCTCGAACTTGGCGACCGAATAGGACGTGACGAGGGCGACCGCCACTGCGGCCGATCCCGCCAGGGCTAGGCTTGTGTCTTCGGAGATAATAGCACGACCACCTTCCAGAATAGTTGGGTCCCGCCGGCGAACGCCGGTATCCAGACAAAGACCATCAAGATCATGCGCCAGGCGGCCTCGAGGGCTGCTGCAGCCTCCCAGGCAAGAAAGGCACACCCCGACGCCAGGACGAAGGGGAGCAGCGATAGCCCGATGACGGCAGCCTGTCTGTTCATTGCGAGCCCTCTCCGGGGCGGACGAGTCCGGACGAATCGGAAAGCACTTCGTTGTTGACCCGTTCGAAGTCCGCCATGGAACCGACGTCTGCCCAGTAGGCCGGCTCGTAGTAGGAATTGATCCGCTCCCCCTTTGAGATAAGGGAGGGAAACGTCTCGGTCTCCAGGCTGCAGACCTTCCCCTGTGGGATGGATTCGAGGAGCCTCGGCTCGAGGACGTAGACGCCCGCGTTTGCCATGTAGCTCAGGGTGGGCTTCTCTTCGAAGGCAGTGACCTTTCCGTCGTCGTCCACGATGATGTGGCCGTAGGGTATTTTGACCCCGAATTCCTTCAGAGCCACTGTGGCGATGCCTCCCTTCTTCTTGTGGGTCGCCACCAGATTGGTGACGTTCAGGTTTGTTATGATATCCCCGTTCATCGCAAGGAAGGGCCCGTCGATGAAGCCACTCGCGGTCTTCAGCTGCCCTGCGGTGCCCATGGGCTGCTCGGCCTCGGCGTACTGTATCTCGACCCCCAGGGGCGCGCCGTCCTTGAAGATCTCTATGATCTGCTTCTTGAGATAGGCCACGCAGAGCACGAACTCTCTTATGCCGTAGCCTTCGAGGTATCTCAGGGTCCTCTCGAGCATAGGCTTACCGCCCACTGGCAGGAGGCACTTCGGGACCACGTAAGT
>Ga0181539_1005471_pt1 | contig 10247 bp, 9 predicted proteins | sample PEATcosm2014_Bin_46_FD_119767 | JGI IMG/M metagenome (GOLD analysis project Ga0181539, IMG submission 119767) | Peatland microbial communities from MTU Mesocosm Facility, Houghton, MI, USA - PEATcosm2014_Bin23_60_metaG | ecosystem: Environmental > Terrestrial > Soil > Wetlands > Peat | place... | reverse complement strand
TTCATGGTATGCATTTCCTATAGCAAGAATGGCGGTACATAGGTCGTCGTCGCGGCAGAATATGACGAGTGAAAATGCGACACACTAGCGCTGACCTAAGGGTCCACAACCACTCTCCAGGGTATCGCCTGCGCTGCTCGGCCATCTCCGGCGATATGCAAACGGCAGGCCAATGAGCAAGAAGTCCCAAAAAAGTGCAGTTTCCCCGACGAGGGGACGATGATCGCTGACGTTTGCGAAACGCGCATTGCCAGTCCGGTTCCAGGGATTGAGGCAGGGATACCCGCGGCACGCAGCGCTAAACCTTCTCCTCGGCATGACTTGCGAAGACGGGCCTAGCCTTGGCCAAGGTTTTCCTCCGGGCCGATCGCTATGCCTGGCCGGCTCGATAGCAATGCTATCAAGACCGGGCAGATTGCCCAAGGTAACGCTCCGATGCTCATCGACCCATTTTCAAGCATCGGGCACGCCCGCCGGTCTGAGATATTTTCCGGCCAATTGTGGAAAGCGGTTATTGAACACGAAAGTGAATTGTCGTAGGATGACGCTGTTCTACGGATGGCCGCCAGGTTGCAGGAGGTGCCGACATGTCCAGCGCCGTTTACTTCGTTCAAGAGTGCCCGACATGCGGCCGACAATTGCAGATCCGCGTGGAATATCTGGGAAGAACGGTGGTCTGTCAGCATTGCCGTGGGCGGCTGACGGCGAGTGATCCGGCCAGCCACCGTTACGCGGCGACCAGGCAAGCCTCCGAGGAATTGCTCCGCCGCGCCGACGAGCTCCTCCGCAGCGTGGATGAGGATCTTTCTCGGTCGCGCTCTTACGACGAGATTCGCAGGCTGTCCCTGTAGCGTAGCCGTTCACGGCCCGTAGAGTAGCAGGCACACTCCGTGTGCCGTCCGCTGCTTTCTCCGCTTTGGGCGGACGGCACACGGAGTGTGCCTGCTACCGTTTGGCCGAGGTCACGCGGCGGAGGTCGTCGAAGAATTCCGGATAGGTCTTCGCCGTGCAGCCCGGATCGCGGATTACCACGCCCGGCTGGGCCAGCCCCACGATCGCCATGCTCATGGCCATGCGGTGGTCGTCGTAGGTCTCGATCACGGCGCCGCGGCGCGTGCCGGGCGTGATCCGCAGGCCGTCGGGCCGCTGGTCGACCTCGGCCCCCAGCTTGCGAAGCTCCGCGGCCAGGGCGGCGATCCGATCGGTCTCCTTGTGACGGATATGTGCCACTCCGGTGATGGTCGTCGGACCACGGGCCAGTAGCGCCACCGCCGCCAGGGTCTGCACCGTGTCGCTGATGGCGTTCATGTCGGCCTGGATGCCCACCAGGGGGCCGCCGGTGACGGTGATCGCTTCGGTCCCATAGTCCACGCGGCAACCCATCCGCCGCAGACACTCGCAAAAGGCCACGTCGCCCTGGAGGCTCTGACGCGACAAGCCCTCGACGCTCACCGATCCGCCGGCGATGGCGGCCGCGGCGAAAAAATAGCTGGCGGCCGAGGCGTCGGGCTCGATGGGGTAATGCCGGCCGCGGTACCCTCGGCCCGCGGCAACGCGGAAGCGGGACAGACCCTCAGTCTGCGGCGAAACGCCGAACGCCCGCATCACGGCCAGGGTCATCTCGACGTAGGGCTGGGAAACCAACTCTCCGGCGACAACGAGTTCCACGGGCGACCGGGCGTAAGGAGCCGCCATCAGCAACCCGCTGAGAAACTGGCTGGAGATGTTCCCGGCGATCGCGGCCTTGCCTCCCGGCAGTCCGTGGGCCGCCAGGATCACGGGCGGGCAGCCCGTTCCCAACTCGCTGACGGCTTGCCCGCCGAGTTGGGCCAGCGCGTCGAGCAGATCCTGCACGGGCCGCTGGCGCATCCGCGGCGAGCCGTCCAGCCGGAACATGCCTTGCCCGAGCGTCAACAGGGCGGTGAGGAACCGCAGCGACGTGCCGCTGTTGGCCACGTCGATCTGGACGGGGGTCGTACGCAACTCGACCCACGAATTCAACACACGGCTATCCAAGTTGCCGGCTGCGTCCATCGAGGCAAAGGTCGTCCGCAGCCGCCCGCCGCAGCCGGTAAGCCGGATCGTGCGGCTGGGCCGGTCGTGTGTCACGGCGATTCCCAACCGCCGCAGGGCATCCATCATCACGCGAGTGTCTTCGCTGTCCAGGGCGCCCGGCAGCGTCGAGTCGCCCGTGGCCAGCGCCGCGCAGATCAACGCCCGATTGGTAAGGCTCTTCGACCCCGGCGGCCGAATACGGGCGTGCAGGGGACCGCTGGGCTGGATTTCGATGGATTGCGTCATGGGCTGATCCTCGCGACTTTCCAGAGACTCTGCGGGCAGCGGAAGTAGAGCGCCCCGTCGGCCACCGCCGGCGAGGCCAGCACGCCCGGATCGATCCGGCTGCCGCCCACCACCTCGGGCTTGTCTCCCAACCGCACCGTTTGCACGAGACCGTCATGATTGACCAAGTAGAGATATCCGCCGGCCAGGACGGGCGTGGCCCAGATCGGACCCTTCAGACGAAGCTGCCAGAGGATGCGGCCGTCGGAGGCGTCGCCGCAGACGAGGATCGAGCCGTCCTTGACAACGTAGAGCCGCCCGCCGCAGGCCACCGGGCTCGACTCGCCGGCTCGCAGCCGCGGTTGGCTCCAGAGGAGTGTCATTCTTCCGGCGGTCAGGTCGCAGCCCAGCGCGTGGATCCCGGCGGCCGGCAAGAAGACGCGGCCGCCGCAGGTCGTGGCCGAAGCGATCGTGTCGCACCAGTGATCGTAGACCGCCCGCACCCGGCCCGTGGCCGGATCGTAGGCCGTGAAATTGGAGCGGGATTGCAGCAACACCAGATCGTCGGCCGGCGTCTTGCCGCGAAGCACCGTCGGCGACGACCAGATCGGGGCCTGCTCGCGCTCGATCCGCCAGCGGGTCTGGCCGGTCGACGCATCGATCGCGACGACGAACGACTCCCCCGCGTTCTGCACCTGGGCGATCACCGCCCCGCCGACGACCAGCGGCGAGGACGCCATGCCGGCGTTGTTCCGCGCCAGCGGACACTCATACGACAGTCCGCGGAGCCACTGGAGATTGCCGTCCAGATCGAAGCAGACCAGGTCGTTGGAGGAAAAGAGGGCGAAGATCCGCCGGCCGTCGCTGGCGGGCGTATTGGCCGCCACGCCGCCGAACGGGTTATGGGTCGTGCTGCCGGTGGCCCAGAGCTGCCGTTGCCAGCGGAGCTTGCCCGACGCCGCGTCCAGCGCCAACACGTGCAGCCGGTCCTGGCTGGCGCCGCTGGCGGCCGTCACCACGACCCGGCCCCGCACGACGATCGGCCCCGATGGCCCGCTGCCCGGCAGCGCCGCCTTCCAAGCCACGTGCTCGTCCGGGCCGAAGCGAAGCGGCAGTTGCTTGTCACCACCGACGCTCGCATTGTCGGTTCCGCGAAACTGGAGCCAGTCGCTGCCGCAAAACAGCAGTACGGCGATCGCGGCGACCGCCACGCGCAACAGGCTGTAGGGAACGCCCTCCGTGGCGTTCCGTGACGATCGCTGGGCGCCGCCTTTCCCAACGCCCGGAATGCCACGCAGCGCGTTCCCTACAGAGGAAACACGGTTCAACTTAGTTTCTGTTGCGGAAAGTTGGGTGCCATGCCCACGCTTGCGTGGGCATGTGCATGTACACCAGAAAAAACGCCACATGGCCAAACGAGTTTGGCCATGGCACCCCCAATTCACCCGTTTCCGCGCCAGAAACAACCTATCGGCTCTCACCCCGCACCTCCTTTCCCGGCCGATCGCCTGACAACACGGCCGCCCCCAGGCGATCGCAGACGCGGAGCTGAAATCCCCAGCCGCGGGCCCAATCCTGGGTCTGCGCGTTCTGGCAGACTTTGACCAGGAAGCGGTTCCGGCCCGGCTGGAGCACGATGGGCGTGACGTACTGGTCCAACTGCGAGCTGCCATGATAGACGTGGCGGCGGTCGATCAGCTTGCCGTTGAGCCAGATCTTCAGGGCGTTGTCCGAGGCGACGCGGATCTCGACCTCCTGCCGGCCTGCCGAGAAGAAATCCGCCGACGCATAACCGGCGACCGACTTCTCCACGCCGAACGCGACGTTGAGATCCACGTTGCCGTAGTCGTCGGCCGCCGTGTAGTCGATCCAGCGGACCACGCCGTGCCGGCCCGGACAGCTCGACGCGAGGTTCACGCCCGTCTCGGGTGGGTAGACCGCGTCGTAGCCTTTGTCGCTGCCCTGGTCCTCGTCGTTGTCGAACGGCCCGATAACTTTCCATGCCACGATGAAGCCGAACTGCCGCGCCAGGTCAACGGTCTGGCCCAGCGACCGCAACCGCTCGGCGGCCAGTGCAATCTGGTCGGCATCGCGCGCGGCGACCAGCGCCTTGTGGTACAGCGCGACGGCATCGGCCTTCCGCTGCGGGCCGGCAAGCTCCGAAGCCTGGTCCAGCAGCCGGGCGACCGCGTCGCGACGCATTTCCACGCTCGGGTCGTCCAGCGCGCCGGGAATCAACCGCTCGGGAGCCGTCGGATCGGCCCGCCGGAGCCACTCGTAGGCCAGCCGCCGCGCCCGGGGAGCGTGACGCCGATCGCGGACGAACTTCTCCAACTCCGGCGCCGGTAGCGTGCCCCCGGACTCGATCGTCCGCTGGGCGACCGCATCGATCGCCGTCGAGATCCAGTTGGCGGCCAGGGGGCCAGCGTGGTCCAGTGCCGCCAGCAGGTCGGGCAGCTTTGCGGCGTCGGTCCGGGCCAGGTCCCGCCAGGCCTCGGCCGCCTCCCGATGTCCCTTCCCATTCGGTCCGACGGCCTGGAGCTTCGCCAGCAGCGGCCCGATCTCGGCGGCCGGAGCGGATACGCTCACCAGGCCCGCCAACAGTCCGGCGGCAAGGAGGTTTGCAAGCGATTTCATGGGCTAGCGTTTAGTTCGACGGCCTTCCGGAGTAGCCACTTTGCGCTGTTTCGCCCGTTTCCGAACAGCGCCCCAGAAAGCCCCTTCGGACAAACCTTTTCCCTCTTTGATACTTTGCCTGGAGCGATTGAGCAACGCTTGAAAACGAGGTGATCTCGCCAGCATGAGCCGCTCCAGGTCATCGTCGTCGTAAGGAACCAGCAGCACGGCGACGGCCTTGCCGTTGCGCGTGATGACCAGAGGGCCCTCGGCGCCACATTCATCGAGATAGGCGCTCAAACGCGCCTTCACATCCGCTAAGGGGGCAATCCGCATGACTCGTACTCCTCCCCTTCAATTCGGAGGCGGTTGCGATCTTTCAGACCGACAGCCAGCACCTGCCGAAAACACTGGCAGAGCCAGTGGCACACAATCTGAGCCCCTTCGTCAGCGTCACCCGCCCGTTCCCCCGTTGCTAACGTTCGCTGCTTCACAATACTATAGTTATAGCCGGATCGCAGGAAAACCGCCAAAGGGGTGGTTGAAAAGAAGTTTCGAGTTCTCAGCGTTGAAGGAATCGGTCCACCGCGACCTCAGACCACGAACCCCGTGGACGACGGACCACGCAACACGAACCGGGTATCGGTGGGACGCACATCCGGGCCGACACGGCCCGGCTCGGATCCCGACCACTGGCCACCGGCCACTGCTCCGCGACCGGCGTGGCCGCCGGGGCTAACGTTCACTGACCACTGCTCCGCGAATGGAGTGGCCGCCGGGGCTAACGTTCACTGACCACTGCTCCGCGACCGGCGTGGCCGCCGGGGCTAACGTTCACTGACTTCTGATCGCTGACCGCCAACCGCCAACCCCTGACCCCCGACCCCTGACCCCTGCCCCCCGACCATGCCGCTCTCCTACGACTTTTCCGCACCGCAACAGATCGTCTTCGGTTGGGGCCGGCGCAACGAGGTGGGGCCGTTGGCCCGGTCCCTGGGACGGCGGGCTTTCATTGTCTGCGGGGCGGCGGCGCTGGAGGAGCAGGGGTACATGGCCGAGATCGGCCAATCGCTCCGCGGCGCAGGGGTCGAGCCGGTGCCGGTGGAGACCATCAGTCACGAGCCGGAGGTCGGCGACGTCGACCGGCTGACCGCCGACCTTCGCGCCCGCGGCGTCGTTGTCGGCGATTTGCTGCTGGCCGTCGGCGGGGGGGCGGCCATCGACCTGGCCAAGGCGCTGGCCGCGATGGCCACCAACACCCAGAGTACAACGGTCCGCGACTACCTCGAAGGCGTGGGACGGGGCTTGAAGCTCGAGGTCCAGCCGCTTCCGGTCCTGGCCATGCCCGCCACGGCCGGGACGGGGGCTGAGGCGACCAAGAACGCCGTGATTTCCTGCTACGACCCGCCCTTCAAGAAAAGCCTTCGCGACCAACGGCTGCTGCCGAGGATCGCCTTGTTGGACCCGGAGCTTACCGTGAGCGTCCCGGCTGCGGTCACGGCGGCCAGCGGTATGGACGCGATCACGCAGCTCATCGAGAGTTACCTCTCGAAGAAAGCCCAGCCAATCCCGCTAGCCCTCGCGATACAGGGACTCCAGATGGCGCTGCCGTCGATCGTTGAGGCGGTGGAGCACGGCGACCGGCGCGGGCCGCGGGAGAAGATGGCCCATGCGGCCCTGCTCTCCGGCATGGCCTTGGCCAATTCGGGACTGGGCATGGCCCATGGCGTGGCCGCGGCCCTGGGCGTTCACTGCCGCACGCCGCACGGCGTCGCCTGCGCCCTGATGCTGCCCGTGGCCCTGAAGGTCAATCGCCAGGTCTGCCTGCCGGAGCTGGCCGTGCTTTCGCGTCGTCTTATGGCGCCGGACGTTTGGCTCTCGGACGACAAGGCAGCGGCCGATTCGCTGATCTACCGGATCGAGAGGCTCTGCGATCGGGTCAAGGTGCCTCGGCGGCTCTCCCAGGTGGGTGCGGTGGCCGGGCAGATCCCCTCGCTGGTCCGCAGCTCGCGCGGGGCGAGCATGAGCGGCAACCCGCGGGATCTGTCGGACGACGAGTTAACGCGGATCTTGGAGGAGATCCTGTGATTCTCTCCGCCGGACTCAGCCCCGCCTGGCAACAGATCCTGGTGCTGGACGCCTTCCGCTGCGGGGAGGTGAACCGCGCCAGGGAAGTCCACTGGTGTACGTCAGGCAAGGTCTGCAACGTGGGGATCGCCTTGCACCACTTGGGCGGGCCTTGCCGGATCCTCTCGACCCTGGGCGGACCGGCCGTCCCGCTGATCGAGCGTGAGTTGAACGCGCTGGGTGTGCCTTATCGCTGGGTCCTCACCCGCAGCGAAACCCGGATCTGCACCACGATCCTCGATCAGGTCACCGGCACGATCACCGAGTTGGTCGAGAACGGCCGGCCGCTGGAGCCGCACGAGTTGGACCAGTTCCGCTCAGCTTATGCCGAAGAGGCGTCCCATGCCGACGTGGTGGTGTTGATTGGCTCGTTGCCTGCCGAAACGCCCCCGTCGTTCTACCGGGAGCTGGTCCAAAGGACGCCTTGCCCGGCCGTGTTGGATTTCCGCGGCGAAGGCTTGCTGGGCGTGTTGGACCTGAAGCCTTACGTCGTGAAGCCGAACCGCGAGGAGCTCGCCCGAACGATGGGCCGTCCGCTGGAGAGCGACGAATCGCTGCTGGAGGCGATGCGCGAGCTGAACCGCCGCGGGGCCGCCTGGGTCGTGGTGACCGAAGGACCGGGCCCCGTCTTTGTCGCTTCGGCCCAAGGGGCTTGGCGGCTGTACCCTCCGCCCGCCCGGTCGCTGGTCAATCCGATCGGCTCCGGCGACGCCCTGGCCGCCACAATCGCCTGGGCCACGCGTGCCGGCCGGCCTTTGTTGGACGCCGTTCGGCTGGGCTTGGCGGCGGCCGGGCAGAACGTCCGCCAACTGTTGCCCTGCCGCCTCGACCCGAGAACGCTGGAAGAGGAAGCGGCGGCGGTCCGGGTCGAGAGCTTCTGAAGGCGATCGCACGTTAGGCAGCCGGCAGGAAGAAGGCTACCCGCCGCTGTAGGGAACGCATTGGGTGAGTGATTTCCCGCTTGCTGCCTTATAGCTGGCGGGTGACCACGAACTCGGCCACGCCGCGGAGCGAATCAACGGCCGCAGAAGGCGGCAGAATCTCCAGCTCGCGGATGGCGCACTCGATGTAGGTCTTGGCCCTCTGACGCGAATAGGCGATCGCGTCGGAGCGACAGAGCCAATGCCTCAAGCCGGCCGGGCCGGCGCCGTCGGGCCGAGAGACCAGGGAGAGGATCTCCGCCCGATCCGCGGCCTCGGCTTGACTCAACAGCCGGATCAGGGGCAACGTCGGCTTCTGTTTGAGCACGTCGGTCCCCAGCGACTTGCCCGTCTTCGCCTCGTCGCCCAGCACGTCCAGCAGGTCGTCGACGATCTGGAAGGCAATGCCGAGTTGACGCCCGAAACGGGCCAGCGCGTCCTGGGTTTCCACCGCGGCGCCCGCGTAGTGCGACCCGAGCCGGCAACAGCAGGCGCAGAGCGCGGCCGTCTTGTCGGCGATGATGTCCAGGTAGCAGGCCTCGCTGAGATCGAAGTCACCCCGCGTGGCCACCTGGCGCAACTCCCCTTGACACATCGCGCGGCAGGCTTCGCTGATCGCCTGCACGGCAAACATCGTGTCCAGGGAACCGATCAGCCGGACCGCCAGGCTGAAAAGGTAGTCGCCCAACAGGACGCTGGTCTCGTTGTTCCAGCGGGCGTTGACCGTCTCCAAGTGCCGGCGGATGGTGGCCTCGTCCAACACGTCGTCGTGAACCAGCGTGGCCGTGTGGATCAATTCGACGGCGGCTGCCAGCAGGTGGTGGTCTGACTGCAGGCCGCCGCAGGCCTTGCCGCACAGCAGCACCAGGGCCGGCCGGAGCCGTTTGCCGCCCAGGCGGAATCCGTGCTTCACCAGACCGTCGATGAAGGGGAAATCGCTGAATAGCTCCGTGCGGAGCAATTCCTCCACCCGATCCAAGTCCTCCCGGATCGGCGCGTAGGGCGTCTGCAACTCTTGGGACGCCCACGGGTTCGCCATGACTTGGCCCATCAGTCGATTCCTGGCTGGCAGAGCAAAACTCTATCTTAACGTAGAGGCAACCGTCTGTGGTAGGCTGCCTGCCCCGGCAAGATTATCGGAATTCCAACCTACGCGATGATATGCGACCGTGCGGCTTTTGACGAGTCTGCGGATTTTGGCGGTTAGTTCAAGTTTTCGGGTGGTCTGGGCCGATACAAGGTGCCAGCCGTTGGCGGCGCAAGTTCGGTCCGCGCCGAACCGGCGGCGGCAGAGGTTGGGTCTTTTTCCGTTAGTCCTTGGCAAGTAACGGTTTACGGAACCGAGGCCGGAAACGGTCCCTACCCCAAGAGGCTAAGATCTTTGACAATAAGGACTTACTGAGACGCAGCTCGTCACGGGCCGCTGCCTGCCTTACAGGCATTTCAGGCGGCCCTGGCGTGAGAAAACGGTCCGGAATGGGCCTGATTGATCTTGACTGTAATCGTTATGGCATCTACACTTGGAGCGATACTGGGTTGTCGAGCGGGTCTGCCGGTTGTGAAGCCCAGCAAGATCCAAGGGGAGAATGAAGCTGTGACTAAGAAAGAGATCGTCAGGACCATTTCCGAAGAGATTGGGCTAACGCAGCTCAAGACCATGGAGATTGTTCAGAAGACGTTCGACGCCATCGTTGCGGCGTTGGTCGAGGAAGAACGCATCGAATTGCGGAACTTCGGCGTCTTCGAAGTGAAGCGACGTGCCCCTCGCAAAGCTCGCAATCCGCGGACCGGCGAGAAAGTCGACGTGGCCGAGAAATTCGTGGTCACGTTCAAACCGGGAAAGGAAATGGAAGAGCGGGTGCGAGAGCTGGAGCGGAAGTCCGCGGCCAAGACTACCCGGGGCAAACCGCCCGAACCCAACCTCCAACCGACCGGCTCATTGGAAGGCCCCGGCAGTTCAGCCGGCTACAACTCCAATAACGGTCAGAGTTAAGGATCTCTCCTCGTGCTGGTGGCCGGCAACACCAGCGGCCCCATGGCGGCGCTGTGTCTCGAAGTCCTTGTCGTCAGCACTTCGTAGACAACCCGTCCTTGGGAGGAGTGGTCCGATGCGGAAACTTCTGTTGGCTGCCGTGCTCGGAATGCTACTGAGCGGCTCGGTCGGGTGCATTATCCCGGCATACTCGGGTGACCCCAACCGGCGGACCTCCGAACTGATCTGGACCTCCGAGAACCTGCGAGAGCTGCTGGACGAGTGGGAGCGGGCGTGGTTCCTCGACCAACCCACCCACCTGACACCCTACC
>Ga0181539_1005469_pt1 | contig 10248 bp, 9 predicted proteins | sample PEATcosm2014_Bin_46_FD_119767 | JGI IMG/M metagenome (GOLD analysis project Ga0181539, IMG submission 119767) | Peatland microbial communities from MTU Mesocosm Facility, Houghton, MI, USA - PEATcosm2014_Bin23_60_metaG | ecosystem: Environmental > Terrestrial > Soil > Wetlands > Peat | place... | reverse complement strand
CCGCGAGCCCTCCAGAGGCGACGAAAGATCATTTGGCGCCATCACACGGTCACGAACAGGACCCTTGTAACCTGGCCTCTGCGAGCTTCGGTGAACCCGAAGGCCGACTTCGGTGATGACGTCTCGGTGGAGGCGAAGGGACTCGAACCCTCGAACCTCCTGACTGCCAGTCATTCCTGAAGGAGCGCTTGTTGTCAAGTAGCGCTCCTCGAAGAGGAGCACGATTATTGCAGTTCATATGGGCTCTCTCGACCTGATCGCGAACGCGCGCCATCGCCAAGGCAGGGTCAAGGCCGGCGGAGCCGTGCGACCGTGAACGCGACGTGGGCAGACAGCTCCTTTCCCTGGTCCCAGGTGATCGAGCGGACCAGCTCTGCGGGGAGGGTGGCGATCGCTTTTCGCATCGCCTCGTTGACCTTCTCGGCCTCGCGACCGTCAGGGAGGTGGAGCAGCAGCACAAAGCGGGTGGTGCGCTCGACGAGGGTTCCGACCGCGGAGCCGTTGTTCTTGCCGATGATGAGGTCGCCCTCCCAGTGGCCGGGAACGGCGCGGTCGGCGACCTCGGCAGGACGCAGGCGCTGACGCTTGGGTGAGGTCACGGCGGCACAAGAGGGTGTCAGCTTTTTGGAGCGACAACTCCGCCCGCTAAGCATCGTCGGCCAATCGGTCGATAGTAGTACTCATCGGTCTCTCAGCAGGAGTTGCGATGGTCAAGACGGAGCTGCACCCACAGTGGTCGCAGGAAAGCGAAGCGCTGCGCGACCTCAAGCTCACTTGCATGGACAACCTGCTGTCCACTACCGATGCGATCGCGTACTTCAAAGACCGGCTCAGCCGGTTCCTCCTGGTCAGCGCAGGCTGGATCGCGGCGGTGGCCCCGGGCTATACCGTTGAAGAGATAATCGGGAAGACGGACTCCGACTTCTTCAGCAAGGAGTTCGCTGATGCCACATCTGAGGACGAGCAACACATCATCCGCACCGGCAAGTCGGTCGTGGTGAAGGTGAAGCGGGAGACCCTCCACGACGGGGCCGGTGCCTGGGTGTCGGTCACAAAGATGCCGCTTCGCGACAAGAGCGGCCAGATCATCGGCACGTTCGGGATCGCCAATAATGTCACGGCGCAGGTCAACGCCGAGAACGCTCTTGTCCACCAGGCCCTGCACGACCCGGTGACAGGCCTGGCGAACCGGGCTGCCCTGATGGACCGGCTGTCCCAGGCCCTGGTCGCCCTGGAACGCCGCCCGGGCCGGCTCGCGGTCCTGTTCGTCGACCTCGACCACTTCAAAGATGCCAACGACACGTTCGGCCACGACACCGGTGACCAGGTGCTCGCCGAAGTCGGGCGCCGGCTCTCGCTGCTGTCGCGCAAAGCCGACATCGTTGCCCGCCTCGGCGGCGACGAATTCGTCGTGGTTTGCGGGGCGCTGCGCGATGACGATGACGTAGGTCTCATCGCCGACCGCATCGTCCGGGGGATCCGCGCCCCCTACATCGTGGATGGGCGTGACCTCTCGGTCACCTGCAGCATCGGCATTGTCGTCACCCGCGATCCCAGCGCCGAGCCCGAGCAGCTGATCCGCGACGCCGACGAAGTGATGTACGCAGCCAAGGAAGATGGGCGCAACTGCTATCGGGTCTATGACTCCGCCCAGCGCCTGCGCACGGGGAGAGATCTCCTCAAGGCCGAGCTGAACCGTGCGATCGAGGAGAGGGAGCTGTTCTTGCTCTACCAGCCACTTTTCTCCCTGGACGACCAGTCGTTGCTCGGCGTCGAGGCGCTCGTGCGCTGGCGCCATCCCGAGCGCGGGGTCGTGACGCCCGACGACTTCATCCCCTTCGCCGAGCAGCACGGGCTCATCGGCAGGATCGACTCGTTCGTCTTGGACGAGGCCTGCCGCCAGCTTTCCGAGTGGACGTCCCGCGACGGCTGGCCCAGCGAATTCACTATGGCGGTCAATGTGTCGGGCGCCGAACTGTCGGACCCCGAGTTCGTCGAGCGTGTTGCCGAGGTGATCCGCCGCCACGGCGTCCCAGCGGCGCGGCTCTGCCTGGAGATGACCGAGACCGCGTTCGTCGGCGAGTGGGGCGACGTCCAAGAAACACTTTCAGCCCTTTCAAAGCTCGGCGTGCGCCTCGCCCTCGACGACTTCGGAACCGGCTATTCATCGCTTGCGCACCTGCAGCGAATGAAGGTTGACATCTTGAAGATCGACCGGAGCTTCGTGGCACAGATCGGCCGGAGTTCGCGCGACCGCGAAATCGTCGCCGCGGTGACGGCGATGTCCCACGCGCTCGGCATATCCGTGGTCGGCGAGGGCATCGAAACCAGCCATCAGCTCGACACTCTCGCCGGGTTGGACTGCGACCAAGGTCAGGGGTTCCTCTTCGCTCGCCCACTGTCACCGGAGGCAGTCGTCGCGCTCGTGGGCTGAGTGTCGCTTCGTTGTGCTAGAGCCCGCGAGTAGTCGGTTACCGCCGAACCCCGAGGTGTCGCTGTTTGAGCACCGTCAATCAAGTCGGCATCGGTGCCCGTGCCACGGGGCGGCCGCGTGCCCTGTAACAGCACCCACAAAACTGCGGAGGTCTACGACCCTCGATCACTTCCGAGCTGGACAGGCGCACAGAACAACCTGGGAATGAGGGCAATCAGCTCACGTCGACGGGCGGAGAATCGGCGATCTGCTCGACTGGAGACACCGGCCCATTGACCGACGGACCATTAGGCGAAGCGTTGGCAGCACGGACAACCGCTCGATCGAAGCCGAGATCGAGCGGTACGTTGGTCCCTGACACATAGGTGTCCCCGGCGCCGCTCGAACGGCCCGGGGACTGGCACCAGGAGGCGTGCTCCCGATGCATTCCGCAGGCTACCCGTCGGCTCCGGCTACCACCACGGCCCTCATCCTCACCCCCGAGGATGTCGCCGACTCCACGGCCGCTCTCGCAGAGACCTACGCCCGATCCGACACGGCTGGCGTCTGCGTCGCCGACGGCTTCGGCGTGCGAGTCGTCGTAGAGCGTGGCGCCCTCGAAGTTCACGACGGCGTCGGTCCGTACCGACGCTCCCGCCGCTACGACCGGGCCACTCATGGCCTTCGCCGCCTCGTGATCCTGAACGCTGCCGGCGTGGTCAGCCTCGACGCCCTCCGCTGGTGCCAGGCGCTTGGCGTCGGGGTCCTAGTGCTCGGGCCGGATGGCACGGCTCAGCTCGCCTCGACACCTCGCATGACCGACGATGCCCGGCTCCGCCGTACACAGGCGCTCGCGGCTTTCGAGCCGTATGGCCTCGATGTCGCCCGTTGGCTCATGTCCCGCGAGATCATGGGCCAAGGAAAGCTTGTGCTCCGCCGCTTCGGCGACGCCGTGACTGCCGAGACGATCGGCGACCTCGCTCTCGCCAGCGAAGGTGTCGAGACGATCGACGAGCTGCGCCAGCTCGAAGCAAGCGCCGCCGCCCTCTACTTCGGAGCCTGGTCGGGCCGGGCCGAGTGTGCCCCGACGTTTGCAACCAAGGACCGGCGACGGATCCCGCCGCATTGGTCGCGCTACGAAGGGCGCCGCTCGGTGCTCGCCTCGGCTGCCTCGAACCGCAAGGCCGAACGACCGGTGAACGCGATGCTGAACTACCTCTACGCGCTCGTCGAGGCGGAGGCGATCCTCGCCTGCCAGGCGGTCGGGCTCGACCCCGGCCTCGGGATCGTCCATGCGGATGCGAAGGGACGACAATCACTCGCGCTCGACCTCATGGAGCCGATACGGCCAGAGGTCGACGGCTTCGTGCTCGACATGGTGGAGCGCCGTACGTTCCGCAAGGCCGAATTCACGGAGTCCTCAGACGGGCATGTCCGCCTGCTCGCACCACTCACCCATGAGCTGGCCGAAACGATGCCTCAATGGGCAAAGTCGCTCGGTCCGATCGCCGAACACGTCGCCCACGTCTTCGGCAAGGCGATGGACGGAACGTACTCGGAGGTCACCCCGCTCACCTCCCGCCGCCATCGCGATGCACAGGCTCTAGTCAAGGCGCGCAAGGCATCAGCCAGGGCCGCTGCGACGTCGTCACCGACGCTCCAGAAGCCGATGAGTACCAACGCGCTCCCCTTGTGGACCTGCCCCGATTGCGGGGGAGCCGTCACGAACCCGCGCCACGTCCGATGCGAGGCGTGCATCGACGCCGACCCTGCCTCGACGCCCGAGGTCAAGAGACGGCGCGGCGCAGCCATCGCGGCCCGCAAGCGGGCGCTCGCGGAGTGGGACAAGGCCAATCCCGGCGCGGTCTATGACCCGGAGCTGTTCCGGCAGGAGATCCTTCCAAGGCTCCAGACCGTGAAGCTCTCCGAGATCGCCGCGGCGGCCGGCTGCTGCAAGGCGTCCGCGTCCGACATCAGGCGTGGGAAGTGGGCGCCGCATGTGTCGACGTGGTCGGCGCTCGCGGCGCTGGTCGGAGTAATGCAGCCGGCACTGTACGCTCGATGACCGAGAGGTCGCCCATGGCTGAGTACCCAAGGCTCGGCGTCGTTCCTACGAGCCCTCACCGGCGCCTCGCCGAGGCGCTGGCCCCGGCCGAGAGGGCCTAATACGAGACGAAGAGAAGATGAGCACCGATCAGCCCACTGAGGCCAGGAAGGCCTACGACAACGCGATGGCGCCGGTCCAGAAGGCCTACGACGAGGCGAAGGGCGTGGCCGGCAAGGCCTACGACAACGCGATGGCGCCGGTCCAGAAGGCCTACAACGAGGCGAAGGGCGTGGCCGGCAAGGCCTACGACAACGCGATGGCGCCGGTTCGGAAGGCCTACGACAACGCGATGGCGCCGGTCCAGAAGGCCTACAACGAGGCGAAGGCCTCGGCCAGGAAGGCCTACGACGAGGCGATGACCCCGGCCGAGAAAGCCTACGACGAGGCGAACGCCGCGGCCGGCAAGGCCTACGACGAGGCGATGGCCCCAGGCCCACAAGGCCTACCGTGATCCCGTTCCGACCGTCTCGCCGGACTGAACCTCGCCATCCCACCCTTTCCTGACAAGCCGCACCGACGGCGGCACCTCGGCGACCGATCCCAGCACCCCCGACCGGTCACGTTCTCACGATGCTTCGCTCGCAGAATGGGAACAGGCGAACCCGGGGACCGTGCACGACCCGGAATGGTTCCGCCGTGATGTGCTGCCCCGGCTCGCAAGCGTGAAGCTCTCCGAGGACGCTGAGGCAGGTCCCGGCCAGCGCTTCTTCTGGGTCGACGTCGAACGATCCGATGCGCTCGCTCGGCTGCGGCGGGACTGTGCTTCTCGGTTGGCACGCCACCGGGACATCGAGGGCACTACGGCTGTAGGAGTCCTGCCTTCTCAACTCGCAACGCGCGCCCCGCGTGTACGCCTCGGCGTCTCAGCTAGGCCGTTCCTACCTGCCGGCCCGCACGGCGAACGTGGGCGAGCTGGGCATGGCGTCGGCGGCACCGGGCCAGGTGCGACCCAGGCCTCGTGACCGACTTGGAGCCGGCTGCTCGCCCGCCGGGCGGCACCGCTTCGCCGCGTCTCAGGCGATGTGTGCGCTGACAAAACGCGGCCATGCCTCCTGAGGGGTAGCGTTCGCGCGTCGCTCGACTGCCGGGTGGCACGACGAAAGGGGCGGTCAAATCGTGACCACCTACCGCATTATCTGCGTAAAGACGCAGCATCCTCATCGGCACATCGTCAGCGTTGGGGTTGAGGGGACCCCGGCGACGATACCAGTTCAGATGATGACGATGGCCACCGTGCGCTACAGGATCGACAACGGTGACACCTTCGAGACCTACAGCCCCTCCATGCGAAAGAGAGCCAGGGTGTGGAAGGACACATGCAAGGAACCGGGCTGCACTTTCAACGTCATCCGATCGGACGCGGACGCGGTTGCGGACAACAACCTCGACAACCTGCGAGCCTGCCGGTAGCGTCACGGCGCGTTGTGACTACGTGAGAACACACGACTGGATCGGCCCAGGAAGCCGCTCGCACTGCCGAAGGTGCCATCGGGACTGGCACTCGCTCACCCAGGTTCATTGCACAGTGTGTGCTGCAAGCGCTTCGGCTCCGACGGCATCGCTGGACCAGGAGGGGCGGCGCGTTATGGGGGCTGTGCCTGACAAGGACCTAGACAGCATGACCGAAGAGGAGTTCATCGTTGCGCTCACCGGCGGCGCGTAACCGGTTCCCGCCCGATCCGTCAGGCGGTCACTTGGCACGCTTCTTCGTTGTGCGTTTGGTCTTCACCGCGGGAGCTTGGTGACCTTCTTTGGCTGCGCGGCGACGACCTTGGCAGTCTTTTGGGCGGTCTGCGACCGCGTCGCCTGGCCACTGTCCTTGGCCGCCTTCTTCGCTTGTTTCGACGCCGCCACACGCCGTGGTGCCGCCTGGATTCCGACCGGACCCTTCGCCGTGGAAGCACTCGTTGTCTGCCGTCTGCTACCGCCACCGCCCGACTGCAGCCGCGTCTTCCCGACGATCGTGAGCGAACCCATCGAGGGCGCGACTGTGGACTCTTCCCCTGTCGACCACCGCACCCGCAAGAGCGACCCGGTCACGCCGGTCACGACTCCATCGCGAGGAGCCTCGCCGATTTTCCTCGAAGGGACCTGCACGCGATCACCAACGACTGCCATATGCCGAATGGTGCCACAGCGAGGCGTGTCTGGCCAGCGTGGTCCCACAGCTTTCGCCCGCAGACGCTCCTGGCGACTGTTCAACCTGCCGAGCTTGAGGGGTGGAACGTTGGACCCTGGATGGCTACGGCCCGTGACCACCCGAACCAGAATCTCTGTTGCCGTCGTCGAGGCGACCGGACTGTCGAAGTGCTACGCCTGCCAGGTCCGGGCGGAGAAGTTCACGCCACGTCGTATCGACATGGCGTGCCTGGCGGAGCTGGTCGGAGTAACGCAGCCGGCAGGTACCCTTGAACACGAGGAGGCCGCACAATGGCCACGCTCGTACTTCTGTCCGACAGGTACCGCCCCCGCTCGCACCTTCACCAGGAGGACCCCGAGTGGCAGTCCGGCTACCGAGAAGGACGTCACGAGAGATGGCTGCTCGCGGGTGCCAGCGGAGGGTTGCTCGGCTACCTGATAGGGCGTTGGCATCATCCGCCCCTATGGGCAAATCTCGTCGGCATAGCACTCGTTGTCACCAGCATCATCGCGGCCCTCTGGCCCTTCGTGACGGGGCGTTGGCCACCGAAGCCGAGGCCTACTACACCGTGGCCGGGGATAGGTCCGAGGTAGGGGCGAGTCCAACCTACGATCCGTGACCTCCACCGCCATGAGGTCCGGCATTGCCACACCACCCGACCGACGCCCACCTCCTGACCAGCCGGCGTACCCTCCCCTTTGTGAGCGAACCCGAACGCCCCACCTGGCATGCCTTCGCCGCGTGTAGGGGCGTCGACCCTGGCTGTTCTTCCCCGAGCCCTACGGCAGCTACAACGTCGCTCGGGTCTACTGCGGCCGCTGTCCGGTCAGTGCGGAATGCGCCGGGGCCGGGCGCTCCGAGGAGCACGGCATCCTACCCAAACCGGCTCGTGCCGCCTAGCTCGGCAGGTAAGCACGTCCGTTTCGAAGTGAATCCCTGGCTGCCGTGCCCCGGCCGTGCCGAGGTGTGCCAGCGGAGCGGGTGCCGAGAGCCTGCAACGGACGCCAGACTGCGGCTGTGTGCCGGCCACTTGCTCGTCTACGAGCTCGAGGCCAAGCGCTCCCTGGCCCTCACCTCCTCGAACCCCCGCACGCTCCTTGGCTGACTGCCGCCCTCGAGCTACCTGATCCACCTCCCCGGGCTGTCGTCCTCGAGCTGAGCGGCGCGGCCCTCGCGACGGCGCCAGCTGAGTTCAGCCAGGACGCGGGTGGCCGCGCCGACCTCCGCACGACGAGCCGCTACGACCGGGCGCGACACAACCTCACCGGCACCCAACGTACGCTCGGTACGTCGAATCACGAGAACGAGCGGCAACTGCAGCGTTGAGACTGAACGTGCCGGGCAATCATCGAGCGGGCTGGACGAGAGAAGATCGTGGTATCACCTGAAGCACTGCAGTTGGGTTCTCGGCTCGACGAGCACCATGCCCCGGAGACCAACGGACGGATGTCGGTCTGCCGGCGCTGCGGTGCTCAGACTGACGGTCCGGAGGGGCCTCACATCCCGAACGAGCGACAACTGGAACGCGCGCAGCGATGGCTTGATGCGCAGTCGCTAAGCAGTGGAATCAACCGCGCGAGGGGTCAACGTAACACCTGATGGTGCGGGAAATCGGCATGAGGAAGGCCGCCGGAGCGGCGCCGGTCGTGAAGCTCAGATCGCGCCGCCCCGACCCGAAGGGCCGCCGCCACCCGCTTGGCAACCGGATCCGGATTAGGAAGATATGCGACCTGTGCGGGAAGGACCCGGTATGAGGAGGCTGACCTTGCGACCCCGACTTTCAGCTCGCCATCGTGTTGTACTCGAATAGATCCAAGACGAACTATTCGAAGGCGAGCGTGCTCAGCCATGCCGAGCAGCTCGCCATCGTGCGGTACTCCGATGAGCACGGCGTAAAGGCAGCGGCCGACTACTTCGCCGTGTCCCAGGACCGCGTCTACGATTGGCGATTGGATCGGCACAAGCTGGAAGCCGCGACGTGACGCACGTCGCCGATCCTGGGGCGTCTAACGACCGACGTGAACGGAGCAGACCGAGCGGCGCTGTGCACTTATGGTGGGCTCCACGGCGAGCGCGAGGGCGAGGCGCGGCGCGGATCGAGCCGCTCGAGCGGCCAGGGTGTCCGCCGCTGGCCGCGTTGGCCAGGCGACGACGTTCAGGCACAGGTCGACAGCGCGGCGCAGGCGGCTAACGGTTCAGCCGGCCACGAAATCGGAAACCGACAGCATGGCAGCGCCTGATGACAACACCGGGCAATCGAACGACGACTTTTAATGGTAGGCACTCCGGTGTTAGACACTGCAGTATCTAACGACTCGGGCCACGCCGGGAGGGAAGCAGGTAGCCACTATGTCAACGGCTGCAGGCAGGCGAAAGATGCCGACACACTTCGCCCCGTCCGGTGGGGTAAGCGGGAAAACGCACGGGCCACACAACAAGCGTGCCCAGCAGGTGCTCGCTCGACGAGCGGCGATCGAACGTAAGCGAGGAACGAGCAAGGCACGTTGGGTTCGTAGCAGGCCGAGCGAGGCGAAGCCGAGTAGCGCCAGCCAATGGGGGGCGTAGCGGGCGAAGGGTAGAACGGGGCTATCAGGCCCACCGTCCCATCCGTCTGGCCGGCTAGGCCCGTACCGACTCGGCTGGCAGCTGGACCTACCACCCCACCCCCTACGCCGCCACGTGGGCGAACGTGGGCGCCTGTCCGCCCAACGTCGGACCCCAAGCGGCACGCTCAACCAGCACTAGCCCAGCTCACAGCTTCGGCGGGTCGCTCACTTATGCCATCCGGGATCTCGGGCGTCCACTTTTCGGCCACGGAGGCCGATCTGTCCACCTGGCGCCACAAGCGTTACTCCCCAGGTAGGACAGCCCGCCGCCCGTAGCATCAAACCATGACGGTGGCGAGAGGCGCTGTTCGTTGGCATTACCCTGCGGCCTCGGTTCTCCGGCTTTAGCCTCGACTATTCGCGCGATATCGGCATGAGGCTGCCAGTATCCGCGTAAAAGGCCTCCTCAGCTGGGAGAATGTCTGTGTTCTAAGACAGTCAATCTACCCAGGAGGAGGCCTCCTTGAAGGTGCATCGTAGCCGCTCGGTGCGTCGCACAGAGGTAACTACCGACGGCCGCAATCTCGTCTCCCACGCGGGCACCGCGGTGCTGTCGGAGCTGGCCGATCGCACTGGTCTGACACGAGGGTTGTCCGAGGCGATGGCCGGCTGCGGCATCTCTTGGCACACCCACGATCCGGGCGTGATCCTCACCCCTCTCGCTGTCGCCATTGCCGATGGAGCCGACTGCTTGTGCGACATCGACGCCTTGAGGAAGAAATCCGAGCTGTTCGGAGAGGTGGCGTCGGTGACGACGGCCTGGAGGGCGGTGAAGGCCACGACCGCTCCCGAGCTGCGTGCGATCGCAAAGGCGCTGGCAAGAACACGCGAGGTCGTCTGGCGCGCAGCTCCGCCAGGTGACATCACGATCGACTTCGACGCCACGCTGTTAGATGTTCACTCCGAGAAACAAGATGCCGCGCCGACCTACTCCTGTTGACTGAACTAAGCGCTCAGCAGGCCCTGCCACCGCGGCTGACTT
>Ga0181539_1005468_pt1 | contig 10249 bp, 10 predicted proteins | sample PEATcosm2014_Bin_46_FD_119767 | JGI IMG/M metagenome (GOLD analysis project Ga0181539, IMG submission 119767) | Peatland microbial communities from MTU Mesocosm Facility, Houghton, MI, USA - PEATcosm2014_Bin23_60_metaG | ecosystem: Environmental > Terrestrial > Soil > Wetlands > Peat | place... | reverse complement strand
TCAGCTTCGCCATCTGCGACCGCTGCGGTTCCGTCGACGAATTCGTCGATCCCGTCGTTGGTGAAAGGCTCGAGGCCGATGTTTCAGCCCGTTCCTTCCTACCCCGCGCGGTCACAGTCGAAGTGCGCGGTCTTTGCGCAGACTGCCGGGCGGACGAAGCGAGCGCGACGACGTGACCGATCTCCTTCCCGATATCATCCCGGTCGTCATTGTCACCGGCTTCCTTGGCGCCGGCAAGACGAGCTTGCTCAACAGCTTGCTCTCGGACTCTTGCTTTCGCGATACGGCCGTCGTCGTTAACGAGTTCGGCGACATCGCTGTCGATCACAATCTTGTTCGGGTCGGAGCGCGAGACCTTATAGTCACGACCACGGGATGTTTGTGCTGCACGGCTTCGTCCGACATTCGTGCTTCGCTCTTCGAACTGCTTGAGGCTCGCCGTACTGGCGTTGCGCCGCCTTTCTCTCGAGTTCTGGTTGAAACCACCGGCCTAGCCGACCCCGCGCCCATCGTGAACGCGTTGACCCCAGGCGCATTGCCAGCCAAGGAGCTGCGCGACGAGGTTGTCGGGCGCCGGTTTCGCCTTGGCGCAATCGTAACGTGCTTCGATGTCATCACAGGTGAGCTGGCTTTGACCCGCGCCTTCGAGGCGGTGAAGCAAGTCGCATTTGCCAGCACCATCGTGCTCACCAAGACCGATCTCGCAAAGGACCCGGCGTACCGAAGTGACATCGCGGAATTGACCACGCGGCTCGCCAAAATGAATCCGTCGGCCAATATCGTTGATCGAAATGATCCCGGATTTTCTTTCGCCGACTTGTTCGATGGAAGATACACGCCATCAGTCCAAGTGGACGATGTTAGCGGTTGGCTCGCGCTCGACCGAATGTTGCGATCGCAGGACGCCCACATTGGTCCGGCTGCGTCCTCGTCCCACGCCAACGACATTCGCGCGATCTCGCTCATCCATGACGGTCCGGTGACGCGCGGGGCGCTCGACGCCTTTCTGATGCTTCTCTCGAGCACTGTCGGCGCCAATCTCCTTCGTATGAGGGGGCTGGTGCGCATTGTGGACGATCCGGATCGTCCAATGGTCGTACATGCGGTCCAGCACTTGATGCATCCGCCGACGCGCCTTTCCGCTTGGCCGGACGAGGATCGCCGGACGCGTCTTGTCGTCATTGGTCGCGGCCACGATGAACGCGCGCTCGTCAAGGTATCCCATGCAGTGATGGACGCGGACAATCGACGTGCCAGCGCCCGAAACTGGGGTATTCCGGCCCTCGCGGCGGCTTGCGTCCTAGCTGTCGCGATTGGCGCGGCTCTCTTGCATCTCGTAGGAACTGACGCCGCAGCCACTATCCGCCAGCTCGTCATCCCAGCAAACGGAGACCGTCCATGACCGCTCAGGCAGCAATCCCAGTCACTGTTTTCACCGGGTTTCTCGGCGCCGGCAAGACCACGCTTCTCAATCGGGTCCTGACCGAGAACCATGGCAAGCGTTACGCGGTGATCGTCAACGAATTCGGGGAAGTAGGGATTGACAATGATCTCGTCGTCAATTCGGACGAAGAAATTTTTGAGATGAACAATGGTTGCATCTGCTGTAGCGTGCGCGGCGACCTCATCCGCATCATCGAAGGCTTGATGCGGCGACGCAGCAGGTTCGACGGAATTTTGATCGAAACCACAGGCCTCGCCGATCCGGCGCCCGTCGCCCAAACCTTCTTCGTCGACGAAGATGTTCGCAAAAACACCAAACTCGACGCCATCGTCACAGTCGTTGACGCAAAGCACTTGGTCGGCGCGCTCGAAAACGTCCCTGAAGCCCAGGAACAAATCGCCTTCGCGGATATTATCCTCCTGAATAAGACCGATCTCGTCGAGCCGGAGGAGTTGGACGCTGCGCGCGAACGAATTCGCGCCATCAATCCCGTTGCGACGATTCGTGAGACGGAGCGCTGCGGCATCGAGCTGTCCGATGTGCTGGGTCGAGACGCCTTCAGCCTCGACCGCATATTGGAAGTCGAACCCGACTTCCTCTCGAGCCTCCATGAACATGAACATGACGACCACGTTTCCAGCCTGTCGCTGGTGAGCGATCAGCCGCTCGATCCAGGCAAGTTTTTTCCGTGGATCCAGGAAATCATCCAAACCCTGGGAACAAACATCTTGCGCATGAAGGGGATCATCGCCTTTGGAAACGACCCCGATCGCTTTGTGATCCAAAGCGTCCACATGCTCTTGGAGGGAGATCATCAACGACCGTGGCGGGAAGGAGAAGCGCGGACGAGCCGGCTCGTCTTCATCGGGTGCAACCTGCCAAAAGAGGCGCTGCGCGCCGGATTCGAGCGCAGTTTCGCCGGGGAGCGCCAGCACTCATGAGCTTGCGGTACCCCTTCATCCAGAAACGTAGCGAAGATCTCAAGGGCGCAGCGGATCGCATCAAAATTTGGACCCGCGAGGCATTGTCCCTTTCGGATGACGCCGCTGTCAAGGTTTCGGAGATCAACTGTCGCGATCGCGCCTGCCCTGGTGTGGAAACAGTGATCCTCGTAATGATCCCCGAACTGCCGACTCGAATGATCCGCATCGCCTGTCCCTTGGCCGAGGTTCGCCTCGCCGATCTTGAGGCCGTCCTTTAATGAACCTCGCAAAAGCCCAAACATGCGCCGAGCTGACATCTTGGCAAAGATCGGAAGGCGGGAAGCCGCAAAAATATCGCTGCCCCTCTCTCATTGGGAGCCTCGAACCATGAAAAGAGCGACGCCACGCATCTTCACGGCCGGCGACCCTTTCCTGTCATCGCTGATGGCGCGCGCATCCGTCCATCGCCTTGCGGCGGTCGCTATGTTGATCGTTTGCCTTTGGCTCGCGATCTCGTGGGCGGTTTCCCTGCCATGACCCTTGCCCCAATCCGATTCGATGACGTGACCATCGCCTATGACCGCCATCCCGCGGTGCATCACGTTTCAGGCTCATTTGACTCCGGCAGCCTGACGGCTATCACCGGCCCAAACGGAGCGGGCAAATCCACCCTGTTGAAGGCTCTGGTCGGAGAGCTTCCGCTTGCGGAAGGCTCCATCGACCGTGGCGGTCTAACGATCCAGGACTTCGGCTATCTGCCGCAAGCCGCCGACATCGATCGACGTTTCCCGATAACCGTCGCTGACACGGTAATGCTGGGCGCATGGCGAGAAACTGGCGCGTTTGGTGGAACCACGGCGGCGACCGCCGCCAAGGCGCGACAAGCGCTCATGGCGGTCGGACTGGAGGGATTCGAGCGTCGCCATATCGGTTCGCTTTCCGCCGGCCAGTTCCAGCGTGTGCTCTTCGCCAGGCTCTTACTCCAAGACGCCGAGGTCATCATTCTGGACGAACCCTTTACGGCGATCGACGCGCGCACCACGCGCGACCTCTTGCAGATCATACGAACCTGGCATCACGACGGCCGCACCGTGATCGCGGTCCTGCATGATTTCGACCTGGTGCGAGCGAATTTCCCACAAACCCTGCTGCTCGCTCGCGAGGCGATTGATTGGGGAGCGACTGAGGTCGCGCTGTCGCCGACCAACCTACTGCGAAGTCGCGCGGTGGCGGAAAACTGGAACGAAAATGCCCCGGTCTGCGAACCAGAAGGGCGGATAGGTTTATGACTCTTTATTCAGCCTTGGTTGCTCCTTTCATCGAATATGGATTCATGCGCCGCGCGCTCGTGGCGTCGATCGCGCTTGGCCTTGGATCCGGTCCGGTGGGTGTTTTGCTGATGCTGCGGCGTATGAGTCTTGTCGGGGACGCCATGAGCCACGCCGTGCTTCCAGGCGCGGCCATCGGCTTTCTGATTGCTGGCGGCGTGTCACTGCCCGCCATGGGCCTTGGCGGCCTTGTCGCCGGGCTGAGTGTCGCCCTGCTTTCCGGCCTCGTCAGCCGAACAACGCCGCTGCGTGAGGACGCGAGCTTCGCCAGCTTTTATCTCGCCTCACTTGCGCTCGGCGTCCTGATCGTTTCGCTGCGCGGATCGAATATGGACCTGCTGCATGTGTTGTTCGGCACCATTCTCGCGATCGACGCCACGGCTCTTTACCTCGTGGGCAGCATCGCTTCGCTGACTCTCGTCATTCTTGCGGTGGTTTATCGACCGCTCGTCGCCGAGTGTTTCGATCCGGGCTTCTTGCGGGCTGTGGGTGGGCGAGGGCCGCTCTATCACTTCCTCTTCCTTTTCCTTGTCGTGATTAATCTGGTGGCGGGTTTCCAGGCGCTCGGCACTTTGATGGCCGTGGGATTGATGATGTTGCCTGCGGTGATCGCCCAGCTTTGGGCTCGCACCCTTCCCATCATGCTGTTGATTGCAACGTCGACGGCTGCGCTGTCCGGATTGGTTGGGCTGCTTGTATCGTTCCACTTCGGCTTTGCTTCGGGGCCAACGATCATTCTCACCGCCAGCCTCGTTTACGGCGCGTCACTGCTCATCAGTCCTTCGGGAGCCATCCGACGCCTGTTCCCGCGCCCGCATCTCGCGGGCTGAAATGACTAGGAGAACCTCCATGAAACCAGCGAGCTTAATTCTCGGGCTCCTCGCTTCCGTCGCCCTGAATTTTGCAGCGACGGCTGCATCGGCCAAAACGCTTCATGTTGCCGCCAGCTTCAGCATTCTCGCGGATGTCGTGAAGCAGGTCGGTGGCGACCACGTCGATGTGAAGAGCTTGGTGCCGCCTAATGGCGATCCACATGAGTTCGAGCCTTCGCCTGATGACGCCAGGAGCCTGAAGGATGCGAATATCGCTTTCATCAGCGGAGAAGGTTTGGAGAGTTGGTTCGAGCGGCTGGCGAAGGCCGCCGGTTACAAAGGCAAACCGATCGTCGTCTCGACCGGAATTAAGATTTTCAAAATGGAAGAGAACGGAAAAACCGTCACCGACCCCCACGTCTGGAACAGCGCTGCGAATGTCGTCGTCTGGGTCGCTAATATCGAAAAGGCCCTTATGGAGGCGGACCCCGAGGACTCGGCTGATTTCAAGGCCAACGCCGCCCGCTACGCTAAAGAGCTGCAAGATCTCAACGCCTATGCTCATTCGAAGATAGGCGCCGTTCCGAAGGACAAGCGCAAGGTTCTGACCAGTCACGATGCCTTTGGCTATTTTGGCAAGGAATATGGCGTGACCTTTTTGTCGCCGCTTGGCGTATCTACCGAAACTGAGGCCTCGGCCGCCGACATAGCCAAGCTGATCGACCAGATCAAGAGGGAGCACGTGAAGGTCTACTTCTTCGAGAACTCCAATGATCCACGGCTAGTGAAGCAGATTGCAAGCGCGACCGGGGCGGAGCCCGGTGGCGATCTCTATGTCGAGTCGCTCTCGGCCGCGGACGGTCCCGCTCCCACTTACGCCAAGATGTTCCGATACAATGTGGATCGAATCGCTGAGGCGATCTCGAAATAGCGGAGTCTGTCGAGCCATTGTGGGCGGCGCCTCCTTCCAACGGAGAAGTTCACATGGATGCCCGATTCGGATCACTCCCCATTGTCCTCGGTCTGCTGTGCGCCTCCCCCGCCGCCGCGCATCCGCATGTCTGGGTCACCGTGGGAAGCGAGGTGATCTTCTCGCGGGACGGCAAGATCACGGGCGTGCGCCACACCTGGATATTCGACGAAATGTATTCGGCTTACGCCGTGCAGGGGCTTAGCAAGGATGGAAGGCCGCCCACGCGCGAGGAACTCGCGCCGCTGGTCAAGACCAATGTCGAAGCGCTCGCGGAGGCCGAATATTTCACCTTGGCTAAGCAAGGCAACGTCAAACTGAAATTCAAGAACCCGGTCGACGCCACGCTGGAGGTGGACCAAGAGAAAATCGTGACTCTGCGCTTTACTCTGCCGCTCGAAACCCCTGTCGCGGCACAAAAGCCGTTTTCCTTCCAAGTCTATGACCCGACCTACTATATTGCCTTTGAGCTCAAGAAACAAAACCCAGTGACAATGGCGCGCGCGCCGTCGGGCTGTTCGCTGAGCCTCGTCGAGCCCCAATCCCCCGCCGCGGCTGAAACGCAAAAGATGACCGAGGCGTTTTTTCAAAGCTTCTCGCCGGGCGCATTTTTCGGGATCAAGTTCGCAACGCGAGTCAATGTGACCTGCCCATGACATTTCGATCGTCTAGATTGATAGGCGCGTTCGCCATCATGATTTTGCTCTTCGCCTGCGCGCGAGAGCCGGCCTTGGCGCAAACCGCGCGCCATCCCTTTGCCGTCGGAGGGAGCGAGGGCGCCGCCGCTGCGACTGGATTCGCCGGATTGATCCTCGCTTGGCAGAGCAAATTTCATGTCGAGTTGCAGGCCGCCGTGCGCGCACTGAAAACCGACGGATCGGCGTTTTGGACGCTGGCTCTTTCGAGCTTCGCCTATGGAGTTTTCCACGCCGCCGGGCCAGGCCACGGCAAAGCGGTGCTCGCGTCCTATATGATCGCCAATGAAACCGCTCTACGTCGTGGACTTCTCCTCGCGGCGGCCGCGGCGCTGCTCCAAGGGGCGGTCGCCATCGCCATCGTCGGCGTGGCGGCGTTAGTCTTCAACGCAACCGCCAAATCTATGACGGGCGCAGCCTCGCTCATCGAGATCGCGAGTTACACGGCGATGGCGGCGCTGGGCGCGCGACTGGTCTGGACCAAGGGCGGGGCGCTGCTTGCGGAATTGCGTTCGCCGGCCAATTCCAGGCCGAGCCACAGTGGGTTCGTCTGCGAGGCGATGGTCGAGCCCTCGCATGTCCATGGACCAGCTTGCGGCCATTTTCACGCTCCAGATCCAACAATGCTCGGAGCGGGGTTCTCCTGGCCCCATGCTTTGGGAACAGTCGTCGCAGCCGGCTTGCGGCCCTGTTCGGGCGCGATATTGGTGCTGGTGTTCACCCTGTCGCAGGGCCTTTTCGCAGCGGGGGTCGCCTCCACCTTGCTCATGGCGGTAGGCACGGCGATTACCACTGGAGCCCTCGCCGGACTTGCCGTGTTCGCCAAGGGTGCGGCTATGCGGCTGAGCGGCCCCGACTCCCGCCGCGCTCTGATGATCGGGCGTGGCGCCGAGTTGCTCGCCGCCCTGCTGGTTTTCGGCCTCGGCCTTGCCCTGCTCGCGGGGGCCGGCCTCGGAAACGCATAGTCCGCCTCGGCTCAGAAATTTGCTCTCGGGGCGATATGTCTGCTCGTGGCGCTTTGCGGAAAAATTCCAATTGACCCACACCGCGCGTTTCGCTCACTCAGCGGGGATGGGCGCCGGGAGTCCGACAATCGTGGCCCCTACTTCGTCTATTTCAGCAATCAGCTTGTCGAACTTGGCCCGAGTCGCCGCATCATTGGTTTTCAGTTTTTCGCTCTCCAGAAACGCTTTGAAGTTTTTCCCATCGTCAATCTGCATCATTTCGACGCTCGTGAGGACGGGCGTCGCGAACGGTTTCTTCTCTTCGACACGTGCAGGCGCAATCTGCTGCACCTCGATGGCTGCCTGCGGCGACGTCTCGCCCACCTGTGATGGCGCTTCCCTCTCTTGGATCGGCCTCGGCGGAGCGTTCGAGCTCTCCGAGCCCTGCAGGATCACGCCCATATCGCGATCTCCCCATCTTCTCAGCGCTGGGACAGTTATCGGAATTTCGCCATAGCGGGCATAGATTTCCTTGAATGGGCTGTCTTCGTAATGCCGAAAAACGCGCAGTAAGAACGGGCAAGCGCTGCGAACGATCAAGATCGCCTCGCGCTCCGGCATTTCCCGCAATTCACGCGCGCTTCGCAGCGCCTTTCCTTCATAGTGTATGTTCTCACCGGCCGGGGCGAAGATACCGCCGCCGGCGCGCCTGATCGGCGTCGTCACTTTGACCGTCGTATCGCCGAGCATTTCCGAAAGGTAATTCGCCGTCTCCAAATCATCGATCGCCAGGAACAGCTTCACTTGCGCTCCGGCCAGCGTCGATTGACGCAGTGGCTTGCCGTAGAGTTCGTCAAGCTGCGCCATGTTTTGGATCATGATCGCCATGCGGAATTTATAGCCCGCCGAGATCGTGATTTTTGTCAGCAGCGAGTGCATTGGTCCCAAGTGGTAAAATTCGTCCAAGGCAATCAACACTTCGTAGGGCTCGTCCGGGCCAGGCCGCTTATCCATCAGGAGATCGTGGACTTGCTGGAAAAATATCCTGATGATCGGCCGAAACTGGACGAGTTCGGGGATGCTACAGGCGACAAAGACCGCCATGCGCTCACGCCGAAATTCCCTCAGATCGAAGTCGGAGGTTTCGGTCGCCGAGGAAATCAGCGGATTGTTCCAAGGGTTCATCGCCATATTGACGTTGAACACCGCGCTGTTCCGGGTTTCAGGCTCCAAGGCCACATATTGATTGAAACCGTCGACGATCCATCGAGGCAGCAAATGACCTTCGCTCCGCGCGAGCGACTTTAGAACGACGGAAATGTCCTTGCCCGTCACCGTCATTCTCGCGACGCCGCGCAAGTGACGAGAGCCCTCGCAATTGCGAGAGGCCAAAACATATCCAATAAGCGTCGCCAGCAACATGCGCGCGGCGCCAGACCAGGTATCGTCGGCGCGCTCAGGAACGAGGAATGACGCCACCACGGCGCAGTCGGTTGGCATGTTTTCGTCGCGCCGAACGAAGTCGAGCGGGTTATATCGATGTGACTGGGTTCCACCTGGCCTGAACAGAAATACCTTCACGCCCTTGTCGCGCAGGTAGCGCGACAAAATATCGAAGTTCTCTCGCTTCGTATCCCAAAACACGAACGACCCATCGTGGTCATAACCATTCGGCACGATAAACCCGGAGCCCTTGCCGGATCGAGAAGGCGCGATCATCAGGATATGCGCGGGGTCCGCGTTGCGAATAACCGTTCCGCTCATCTTGCCGAGAATGAGTCCTCTCCGACCTGTCAGACGCCGGCGAGCGGCATCGAGCAGAGAACCGAATTGCGCGTCGCCTTTATGCTTCGCGGGCCCGTTCGCCTTGAGCACGATAGCCAGCGCAACCCCGACCGCGGCGACGAACAAGAACGCCCCGCCCCCACGCCTAAGCGCCTCCTCTTGAGTTGCCGGATATTCAACCCGGCGCCAGAAATGGCGTGGCGCGAGCAGCACTGTATTCCAGCCAAACGTCGAGAAGTCCAGATCAGCGAACTGCGCTCTGACTAACGCCCAACGCGCCGCTCCTTCGGTGGGATCGTTCTTTTTGAAACGGATTCCGACCGCAATTTCGTACGCGATTATCCAAAGCACGCCGGCCGCGAACAGAGCGGCCAGTGTGCGAACAATCCTATCGGCCCACACGCGGCTCATTGGCTTTCCTCTCCGCTTTCCACGCGGCCATGCGCGAAAAATAGATTTCACTGGTGCCGCGCCATCCGCCGAGGCGGCTTTGTTGAATGACAATCGGCAACACGGTTTTCACGTAGCTGACAATCTCGTCTTTGCGCAGGCCGGCCCCGGCTTGCATGACGCAGAGCGCGACCTGCTCGAACGCCCCCGAGGGACTGTCGGCGTGGATTGTGGTAATCGAGCCGGGATGGCCCGTGTTGACGGCGCGCAGGAACGAATAGGCTTCCGCGCCGCGAATTTCCCCAAGGAAAATACGATCGGGACGCAAGCGCATCGCCGCCTGAAGGAGGCTTTCAATCGTCACACGCGCCTGCCCTTGATCGCCCTTCGAGGCGACCAGCGGTAGGAAGTTCTTTTGCAGCGGCTTCACCTCGCGGGTGTCTTCGATCGTGATGATGCGTTCGTCGGACGGAACCTCTTTCAAAATCGCGTTCAAGAAGGTCGTCTTACCGGACGACGTTCCGCCAGAGAGCAGGATCGTGTAACGATGCGTCACCGCCGCGCGAATGAAATCCTCGATCTTTCCCGCGTCGAGCAATTCACAAAGCTCGCGATCAAGGTCTGAAAGTTCATCCCCCGTCGAAACTCTCACGCGATCGAATGAACCCATCTTGCGGTAGTCATCGAGCGACATTTCCTTGATGACTTGTTTGCGGATAGCGAAGGCGCCGCCATTCGTGGTCGCCGGCGGCAATACGCCTTGAAACCGCTCCCCCGTGGCGAGAGCCGCCGAGAGAAGCGGATGCTCTGCATTCACGCTTTGGTTCGAGTAACCCGCGACGCGCTCCGCAAGGTGGCGCAGCCAGTCAACGGTTATGGCCCGCGACTCGACTCGCTGCATCGCCGATTCGCCGATGATCTCGACGTAGAGCTCCCCCGGCCCATTGGCGATAATTTC
>Ga0181539_1005465_pt1 | contig 10259 bp, 4 predicted proteins | sample PEATcosm2014_Bin_46_FD_119767 | JGI IMG/M metagenome (GOLD analysis project Ga0181539, IMG submission 119767) | Peatland microbial communities from MTU Mesocosm Facility, Houghton, MI, USA - PEATcosm2014_Bin23_60_metaG | ecosystem: Environmental > Terrestrial > Soil > Wetlands > Peat | place... | reverse complement strand
CCGTGTAGTGGAAGACCGCCGCTTTCCCGCCCGCGCCCTGCTCCCAGCGGCCCCATGTAATCTTGCCCTGCAGCGCATCGGCAATCACCCTGCTCAGAATCGGCCCAAACTCGCCCTTGACCTCAAAGCCGCCAATCTTCGGACCATGCTTCAATGCCTTCTCATCCACCACCTCCTGGCGGTCGCGGTACGTGACCGCGACGCTGGACCTGCCCACGGAGTGCAAGGGCATGGCGGCAACTGTGGCTATGCCGGTTGGACCCTGCACATCCTCTTGCGGCTTGTCCTCGAAACCGGTCGTATCGCGCACCGCGATCAGATTCGGCAACTGGCGGACGGTGATATTCACATAGTTCACGATCCCGGTCAGCATCTGGCGTGCCGCGGCCGGGTCCGGCGCGGCGTCCGCGGGAATCTCCGCCGCCGGCGGATCGAGAAATGCAGCTAAATCGGCCAAGATCACCAGCGCCTGCTTGGCCTTTTCACCAGGCAGATCGGCGTTCAAGCGCGCAAACCTGGCCGTACTGAGCCGTTCGGTCAATTTCAGCCCGGAGAGCTGCTGCGCTACCTCCGCATCCGGTTTGCCGTGGGCCGCGGCCAGCGCCTGCTCCAACTGCGCCACCGTCACTTTCTCCACCGTGACGTCTTTTGCCGCACACGCCGGCAAAGTCAACCCTGCCAGCAACAACAGAACCGTCAATTTCCGCATCGCACCATCCCCATTCCAGGCATTGATCCTAGGTATTCTCAGAAAGCGTGTCAAGGCATGTTCCAGAAGCAAGCTCCGTTGATCGCCGATCCGCAATATCGCCAACTCGGCGACTCGTAAACTTGCCCGGCGCCGTTTCTGGCGGATCTGTTCAGTTGTGCTTTCCGCGGCCGCGCTTGGGATTCGGCGGGCATGTCGACTCGCGGATCACCAATTCCGGCAGGATGGGTACCGCATCCGGAAACGTCGCCTGCCCGCGAATCCGTTGCAGCAGGATGCGCGCGGCCACTATTCCCATCTGCTGAAGAGGTTGGCGAATGGTGGTCAGGCTCGGGTTGTGGTAGGCCGCGCTCTGGACGTCGTCGAAGCCCATCACGGAAATGTCTCCCGGCACGCGCAGGCCATGATCCATAAGAGCCCGGATCGCTCCAAACGCAGACAGATCGTTGTAGCAGATCAAGGCGGTAAAGTCGGCGCTGCGGTTCACCAGTTCATTGACCGGCCCAAACCCCATCTCGGGAGTGGATTCCCGCACCTTGATTTGCACGGTCAACTCGGGCGGAACGTCCAGCTTCAACTCCCGGGCCACCGTCATCTGGCACTCCCAGCGTTCATCGGCGTCGGAGCTGTGGCTTCCCCCGCGCATGAAGGCGATCTTGCGGTGCCCCAGCTGGACCAGGTGGCGCAGCGCCAACTCCGCCGCCCGCCGCTGATCCAGAACCACGTTGGTCACCCCCTCGATCCTCCGATGTCCGGCCACCGCCACGACCGGCAGCTTCAAGCTGTGCTCCAGCAGGGTATCGATCAGGATGAAACCTTCCACGCAACGGTCCATCAGCAGGCGCGGATACTCCTCAATCAGGTCCGGCTTGCGACGATGGCTGGCGGTCAGGTAGAAATAGCCTTCCTCGATCAGCAACTCCTCTACGCCGGACAGAACCTGCGTCACATAGTGGTCGTTGAGGTCCGGCACCAGCACGCCTACGGAGAAAGTCTGCCGTTTGCGAAGCGACCGCGCATAGAAGCTGGGCCGGTAGTCGAATTTGGCTGCCGCCTCCGTCACCCGGTCCCGGGTCTCCTGTGGAATCGAACGCACACCGGGGGCATTGTTCAGCACCAGAGAGATGGTGGCCGGAGACAGGTTCAGATACTCACCCAGCGTGCGCAGGCCGATAGGCTGTCCCGGCCGCGGCTCGGTCCCGGATTTCGTTCGCTTGGCCATGCACAACTGTTGTAACACTCTTTACATCTTATGCGCTGTGATTTCAACGGCTTTGGCGATTTTTCGGCTGCGCATCCCCACCCATACCGCCGCTGCCCTGGTTGACGCGGCCCTCCTTGCCTGCCGATAGGCGACCGCTGTAGCCGCTCGCCGCAATCTCCGCCTGAAAATGCCCTTTTGGCCGTATGGTTGAAGACAGCCCCACACCCCGCGGAGGGATGGGTGAGCGGTTGATACCGGCGGTTTTGAAAACCGTTGTGCCTGCAAGGATATCGGGGGATCGAATCCCTCTTCCAGAGAAAAGACGTAAAGACCTGCAAATGCAGGGCTTATTGCAACCCGCCATCAACAGCGATCACTTGTCCGGTGATGTAGCTGGCCTGCGGAGACGCCAGAAAGGCCACCAGCGAAGCGACCTCTTCGGGCTTGCCAAAACGCCCCAGGGGGATTTCGGAGAGCAATCGCTCCCCCTCTTTCTCGATGTACTTGACGGACATGGGAGTGGGGATCACGCCCGGGCATACGGCATTCACCCGGATACCGAATCGTCCCACTTCGCGGGAGAGCGACTTGGTAAACGCGATCATGCCTCCCTTGGAAGCCGCGTAGTTGCACTGGCCGGCCTGGCCGCGGACTCCGCTGGGCGACACGATATTGCAGATCGTTCCGCTTTGGCGGCGCATCATCCCCAGCAAGGCCAACCGCGAGCACAGATACGCGCCGCGAAGATTGGTGTCGATCACTTCGTCCCACTGCTCCTCGGACATGAAGGCCAACAGGACATCGCGGTTGATTCCCGCGTTGTTCACCAGGCAGTCCACGGAGCCGAACTGTTGCTCGATGCGATCGAACATCGGCGCCACGCTCTCGCGCCGGGATAGATCGGCCTCCACGGCCAGCGCCTCTCCGCCAGCGGCGATCACGCTCTCCACCACCTTCCCGGCGGACTCTTTCTGGCGATGATAGTGCGCGGCGACGCGGAATCCAGCGCTGCCCAAGGCTTGCGCAATGGCAGCGCCTAGTATCCCCGAGGCGCCCGTCACCAATGCGGTCTTCATTTCAGTCATAGCTCGATCAGTGCAACGGCTTGAAGATCATGATGAGAAATCCCCAGCGCGAGTTGTATCTTGGGATGTTGCCGTCCAGCGCATAGGACACCGTGCCTTGTATCAAAGTGCCATAGGGACCGGCAACATTGAAGTTCGTCTCCACGCCGTCGAACTTGCGGAATTGGCTGGACTCGGACAGGTTGCGCGCGCGCGCATAGCTGTACATCCCCTCGACCTTGATGACGTCCATCATGTTGAAGCCGAAATGTCCGTTGGCCATGGCGATGGCGTCGAACGAGTCTGTTCCGCCGGGGATGCCGTGCAGGCGCGGCTCGGAAAAGAATGAGGGAAAGTAACGGGAGAAGCGATCCAACTGGTCTCCGCCATAGTAGCCGAGATCAAACCCTCCCTTAGTGAATTTCCTGAAGTAGTAATCCTTGTTCAAGTCGGCGTTATAGAGGGTGTAGGCGCTTTCCAGCGGCTGCGAGGGCGGAGTGTATCCGAACTGTTTCCAGGCGATGCGTTCTCCTCTGGTCCCCTGCGCGGTGAACAGATAGCCTTTGTCGTTGAACTTCACTTCAACGCCTGGAAGCAGAGCCACGCCGTTGCGCGGCAGCGCATATTGGTTGGAGGTATCGCTGGTTCTGCGGAAGATGTCATATGCCAAATACCCTGAAGCTGTCAGGCTGAGATGCGTGGTGGCCTGCCAGGAAGCCCGCACTCCAGCATCCTGCTCCCAGGTCCATAGCTCTTCTCCCGTGTCTTCTGTGTTGCCGGTGTAGATGCGGTTCTCGCCTGGAATCGCGGAGAGCGCCAAATCCGCCGCCAGACGGTACTTGGTTCTGTACTGTTTAGAGAGGTCGGTGGCCAGAATGGGTCCGGCAAAGAACGTCGAAAGCTGCGCGCCCGTGTGCCGGTAATCGAAATCTGCAATGCTGAGGCCCGCGATGGGAATGGGAAAGTTGAATGTGCCTTCGTACATCCCCCCAATCACGGCGGCCTTGATGCGCTTCTGGCTGTTTTCCGCCAGGACGCGCTCGTTGCCGCGCTTTCTCAGTTCCCGCAGTCCGCTGTCGGTATCGCGGTACATCGGGTCATGAGAGTTATGCTCGGCCGCCAGGGCATCGCTGAATTGCGGCGCGTTGATGACGTAGTCGGAATACTGAACAGTTCTCTGCAGCGCAAAATCGCGTCCAGCGGCGTTCAGCGTCTGCTGAGCGGAGACCGAGCGCAGCAGGTTGAACTGATTTCCCTTGCCGTCTGAAACCAACTCGAAATTCTGGGTTTCGACATTGACCACGATGTTGCTCTTGAGGCCGCGCTGGCTGAGGGACTGCTTCACCTCGCGGAAAGTCACCCCATCGATCCAGATTTTCCCGCTATAAAGAGTCTCGTCGTGAACTTTAGGCTCAACTCCAACCACATAGCACTGGACTCCGGCGACTTGCTCCGTTCCCAGGAGCTTGTATTCGTAACGCTCGTTGAGCTTCAATTCGAGAGGTTGCGTGACAACCTTTTCCGGCTCAATTTGCGGCAGCGGAAACTCGTTTTTGTTGTTGAACTTCACTCCGTTGACGTAAAACTCAGTCTGGGCGAATTCCATCGGCCCTGCGCGGTCATAAAACTGCTTGACCTGCATGGAGATGTCGAACGCGGAAGATATGGAGGTGCTCTCAAAATGCAGAGTCATGAAACTGGAGGACTGATAGTTTTCCAGCTTCCGATTCTGCGCTTCGCGGTACTGTTGCCAGCGGGCAATGATCTCGTCGAGATTGAGACTTACTCCGCTTTTCACTTCCACCGTGCTATAACTCGCCGTTTCGGTTTCGCTCAGTTTGTGGACGGAAATCAGCGCATACTCGCTGGCGCAGGCGCATGTTTGCGACCATCCCTTTTCGGTCTTGGCCGGTTCGCCCGCCCGAAGCCGGGAGCCGGTCTCCGGATCGTACCACTGGGCCTCGAATTGCGTCGCGGCAGCGCCCTGGAGCCTGACCGTCTTCGGCTGGCCGGGGTTCCCCTTTACATGCGCCACAATCACCAGGTCCGGCGACTGCCCGCTGCCAAACCACTGAGACTCGCTGCTTCCCACGCCATCCACCGCGAAAGTGAACGGCAGGGCCGCGGAGTCCAGCAGAAGCATGTTCGCGGTAATGGAATGCGTCAAAAACCCGTTCACCGCGCACAACTGGCCGGCTGCCTTGGCATCCGGGGGTTGCGGCCAGAGGATTTCAACGGAAGAGCCGGAGGCTGCGAGCGCCGCGGTAAGATACGGAGCCGCCGCCGCGGAGGTTTCCGCGTCCAGTTTGAGGACCAGGGGCTTATTCAGCGCCTGTTCGGCAATCCACGCGGCATCTGCGCGCCAGCTTTGAGAGTAGGTCGTGCCCAACAGATCGGAATAAGTGGCAAGCCGCTTCACTATATCGCCATGCTGGCCGATAAACCGTGGACCGAAAACAAACGCCAGACGCAGGGCGGCGTTGCTGGACTTAGCAGTCACCGCCAGGCGCAACAACCCAAACTCGACCAGATTAGGAGCCGTCAGCGGCTCATTGACTTCCACGATCACTCCGCGCACAGCGGAGGCCGAGAGTGGCGCCGGCTTCAGGAAGGCCTCAACCCGGTCGGTGAGTTGCTTCTCGGTTTCCTTGCCGGTAAGAGATCCGGCTTCCGCGACGATATGCAGCCAGACCTCGGATTCCTGGGGCAGGCTCAAGACAGCTTGTGCCTGCTCTTCGAACAGGCCGCTGGAGCTTTCGTCACCTGCAAGCTGAAAATGCACCGGCGGCAACACGATCAACTTGCCTGGAAATTGGCACTGCCTGGCCGTCTCCAGGCTTGCCGCGAGGTTCCGGTCTGTAGGAATCGAAACGGCAGCCCTGGGCAAACCGACTTGCGACTTTGCGGGCAAGAGCAGGAAACCGGGAAACAGCAGAAAAGCGGCGACCCGCCTCAAGCCTTTCCCACTAAAGATGAATTGCCTTGCCGCAACGAACGGCGATTTGGTCATAGCTTGAGTCCGGTAGCCCTTAAATCGGGCAAAGCGAGTTGACTTATATTGACGGTTCACTTGCATCCGCCGCACAACCGGCTGGGCGGTTATGCTGGCGCATTGTTTTCGATTCGAATCAATTCCTCGGCTTCGCGGAGCCTGGCGCCGGCGTTGTAACTGCAGAAAGGAATCAGTTGCCCATCGGTAGCGACATACTGGATGATGCAACGGCTCAGGCGGCGCAGATTGTAACTGTGAGCATCCATGAAGTGCATTCCCGCGACGAAGATGCCATTAAAGCTCCGCTGAGTCCAGCCCTCGGACCTTCCCTCGCTCTTGTCCTCCCAGGCATCCAGGCTGCGCAGCAGACGCTGGAACGTGAGTCCAGGGGGAGCCTTCCGCATATCAAGACATTGAGAGAACTGTCCGAATTGGCGAATCTTGGAAATCCTGCGCTCGATGAAGCCCTGTTCGGCGTATGGGGTTAGCTCAGCCGTGCTGCGGAGGAAGCGGCCGAGATCGAAGAAACTGTTCAGGCAGAAGGGCTTGTTGTCGTCGTCAACGTAGAAGAAGGTGCCGACGGAACAGTGCGCATCGCTGGCGGGGGGATGCGATGTTTCCTGGCGGACGCGGTCAATGGCACGGCAGAGCAGGGATAGCGAGCTCAAGGGGAACCAGTCGCCGGGGAAGCGGGTCAGCCCAGTCTGTTCACCAAACTCGCGGGCCATGGCGGCAAGGTTAAAGGGCTCGGCGACTCCATTTGCGACATTGATCCTGCCCACGTGCGCGGCCGGCTGTATGCTGATGCCGGTGACGAACTTGCTGTGCTCAAGAGCGAACCGGAAGATGGGCCCCAGTTGGTCGACGTTGACGCCGCTCATGATAGTCGGAACCAGGACCAGCCGCATGTTCGTCTCTTCCACGCTCCTGACGGCCGCAACCTTCTTATCCAGCAACCGCTGGCCACGCATTTTGAGGTAAACATCGTCGCTCATGCCATCGAACTGCAGGTAAAGCGTGTGCAGGCCTGAATCCTCGCAGAGTTTTGCGTAGTCGGGGTCTACGAACTTGCTTCCGTTGGTGGCCACCTGGATATGCGTGAATCCAAGATCGCGGGCGATACGAAGAATCTTGGGAAACTCCGGGTGCAGAGTGGGCTCTCCGCCGGAGAACTGGATGCTGCGGCACGGCACTGGCCGGTCCAGGAGCGACTGGAGCATCCTGGTAACCACTTCCGTATCAAGGAAGTAGTGGTTCCCGGCGCCGTTGGCCTCGGCGAAACAAACGGGACACTTGAAATTGCAGCGATTCGTGATGTCGATGACAGCCAGGCTTGGCTCGTTGTTGCTGCCAGTGTCACAGCACGCCTGGGCAGGCAATACTGCCTGCTGGGCATCCGGAAAGATCAGCTTGTTCCATTCATCCAGTTTCCTGTACAAAGCCGTGTCGGAGAAGATCAGGGATTCGGTGGATTCATGGCACGGACACTGGGACCGCTGATAGACCTTGCCGTCTCGATCGATGATTTCTGAAAGGGCCGGCTTGCCGCACTCGGGACACAAAGAGGAGACGGTATCAATGGCGGTGTCGCGGCTGGGCGCTTTCATCGGAGGTCCTGATTATAGGGTTTTGGCAAAGAAAAGTATACACGAATGTCCACCAGGGGCCTACTACTTTGGTCCATGATGCGGCATTTCGCGGGAATCGGAAGAAATAGGCGATTTCGGGGGCGTCTTCCGCATTGGCGGCCGTCGCCTAAAGCTGCCTCGCTGGCGGAGGCATGAATCTGATGAAAATCTCGTCAATCCGAGCGCAGGAGGCTCAAGTGGAAGTGAATTTGAGCGTGAGATCGGCCCGGGAGCGCGCGGAGAGCGCCCCGGCGAAGGTGTTAACTTATTATGAATCATGGTTTTACGCGAGATGGCGAGGATGAATGGGCGAGCGGTTGGCAGGATGATCGTACGGCCTGCTCCAAACCTATCCTTCCGCCGCGGTGCGGCCCCGGCAGAAGGCTTATTGGGCCGTGGCTCTCCGGTTTCTTTTACCTTCCCCTAAAAAAATGACGGCGGGAACGATCCAGAGGCCTCCGGCAAGAGCCAGGGCCACTCCCAGGGAAGTCACGAGTCCCATCTCGGCGAGCGGGGCGAAACTTGAGGCCATGAGCGCGCCAAAGCCGACGATGGTAGTCAGATTGGACTGAATCAGCGCCGCGCCCGAAGCCTTGGCGATGGCGAGAATGCTGTTGCGATCGTCTTCCAGGTAGCGGCGGACCAAATGAATGCTGTTATCGATTCCAATGCCGATAATGAGCGGAATCGCGGTAATGGACATGAAGCTGAAATGATGTCCGGCCAGGCGCAACAGCCCGAAAGTTGCGATGATGGCGAATACGATCGGCATCAAAACGACCAGCGACACGCGGAGGTTCCGGAAGCTGAGATAGACGATCAGGACGATGGCCGCCGCCGTCCAAACCAGTGCCCTGCGGCTGTCATGAAGGACCCGGCTCTGCATGTCGCGGTTGATCTTCTCGAAGGAAAAATCCACGAAGGGGCCAAATTGATGCCGCCACGAGTCCAGCACAGCGTCAGGAATCGCCTGGGTGTCATTGGGATTGGTGGCATAATAGGCGACCGCCGCAACGTAGCGGCCGTCCCCGGTCTTGCGAATGCTGTCGTCGAGCAGCCCTGAGGGCAGGAACTCGGCGGCCGTTTCCAGGGTGACAGGTTGCGTATTCTGGCTCAGGTTTCGCAGCCGCTCGATAAAGGGCCTGTGCGGCTCCGTCTGAAAGCCGCTTTCGCGAAGCGCATCCTCCAAAGCGCGGGCGGACGCAGCCATATCGATGCCTGCCAGCGAAGCGGCCCGCTGCCTCTGCGTGGCGGCAGAGGGAAGCAGGTTTGTGGGGGAAAAGATGGATTTGAGGATGCCGCGCTGCTGATACGTTTCCAGACCTTCCGTCAGCTCTTCAGCTCTGCGCAGGACATCCTGCTGGCCGCCGGCGATCAACAGCACGTTCGGGCTGCCCCCAATGCCGAACCTGGCGGAAAGGCGATTCTGCGCGTCACCGGCCGGGTTGTCGGCGCCGCCGGCGATTGCGAAGCTGCCGCCAAGATGGATCGTCGGGAGCATCAGTAATGACAGCAGGAAAACTCCCAGTGAAAAGGCGACGGCGAGGCGCGCGTGCCGGCCTACGAAGTCGACGGTTTTCCGCGCCAACAGGGGAAGGAGCCGGAAGGTAATGGTCTCCGGAGCGCGCGGCCTGGAAAACCTCCACCAGAGCTGCATCAGGGCGGGAACGGTCAGCAGGGTGTGGAACATCATCATGAACATTCCGACCGTGAGGATGAATCCGAACTCGGCCAGCGCCTTGAATCCGGAAGTGGCCAATGCCGCGGTGGCGGATGCCGCCGTCACAATGCAGAGGACAATGCTGACTCCGGTGGTTTCAAAGGTGTTCAGCACGGCGGCATTCAGTGTTCCGCCCTTTACCCATTCCTGCGGCGTGCGGTTGAAGAAATGCACGACCTGGTCGTCTCCCAGTCCCGCCAGGATGGCAATGAAGGACAGGCTGATAAGGTTGACTTCCCCGGGATAGAAACTCGCCACGCCCGTGGTCCATAGAATGCCCAGGCTGGTGGGCAGCAGCGACAGGAGCAGCATCGGAATGCGGGGGTAGACCAGCAGGCACAACACCAGATTACCGATGATCGAGACCAGGGAAACCCGGCGAATATTTTTTTCAATGAACTTGTGGTCCTGCTCCGCGTAAACGTAAGCGCCGGCCTGAATGGCCCGCACGCCGGAATCGCGGAAGGCGGGCTCCGCGGCCATCGACTGGATGTGCTCCCGCGTCCACTGCACGGTTTGGCCGGCGAATTTGAAGTCCACGGCCGACTGGCGAGGCTCGGCAATGATCAGCAGCGCCTTGTGGTCCTTGCTGAAGAATCGGTTCCCGCTTCCCCATCCCAGGTCGAAACTGGCGAACTGCGAGAATCCCTGGCTGTTCTGTGCCGCCACTCCCATCAGGCCAAGTGGATCCGCAACAAAGTAGTCTGCTCCCAGAGTAGAGAACGGCGTAACCAGCTCGGCGGCGGAGCGGCGAATGTTTTGATGAATCTGTTTGGGGTCCAGCCGTCGTTTGAATTCTTCGGTTTGATCGGGCAGGGCGAAGGCGGGAAAGTTCCAGGTAAAGTACCGCACGATGTTGAGCAGTTCATCTTCCTGCAAGCCGCAGCGCGCCTGCTTGAACAACCCGCTGGCTTGCATCTCGGCGGTGAGACGATCGGCCAT
>Ga0181539_1005463_pt1 | contig 10261 bp, 11 predicted proteins | sample PEATcosm2014_Bin_46_FD_119767 | JGI IMG/M metagenome (GOLD analysis project Ga0181539, IMG submission 119767) | Peatland microbial communities from MTU Mesocosm Facility, Houghton, MI, USA - PEATcosm2014_Bin23_60_metaG | ecosystem: Environmental > Terrestrial > Soil > Wetlands > Peat | place... | reverse complement strand
GGCCATCTTTATTGAAAAGTTCCTGGCCGGGGAGCAGCCCCTGATCAACGGCGACGGCCTCCAGACCCGGGATTTCGTTTGCGTGGAGGACGTGGTGGCGGCCAACCTGGCGGCCCTGGATTACCCCCGGGCCGGGGTCTTTAATATCGGCACCGGGCGGGAGACGGATATTCTTACGGTCTATCGCCAGCTTCAGGGGATCATCGGCTCTCCCCGGGGGCCGGCGCATGGCCCGGCCAAGCCCGGGGAACAGCGCCGCAGCACCCTGGACAGCACCCGGGCCAGGAAACTGCTGGACTGGCAACCCCGCCTGACCCTGGCCGAAGGGCTGGCCCGCACCGTGGCCGCCTTTCGGGAGCGGGGTTAACCACCGGCTCATTATGTCTTTGGGCGGGCCCTGCCCACCATTAAAGTCTGACCCAAATTTCGGGTCGCACCCTCTTTGCCGTTTCGGCAGAATCTCACTATGAGAATGTCCATGCGGCGGTTTACCCGCCTCACCAATGGTTTTTCAAAGAAGGTGGAGAACCTAGCCCACGCCGTATCCCTGTATTTCATGTATTACAACTTCGCGAGGATTCACCGGACCCTGAGAGTGACCCCGGCGATGGAGGCGGGTGTTTCAGATCATGTTTGGAGTTTGGAAGAAATTGCGGGTTTGATAAATTAGTCAGATGGTATAGAACCATGTATTGTTTGTGAGAATCTTTGACCTGCTATTTCATAAAAATATTCACCTTCATATGTACCAGCCATAGCCGGTTTCGTTTGAACATTTTGGTCTTTTGCTTTCTTTGACAAATCAACGATAATATTTGCGGTGAAAGACGCTTTCTCTGGCCATCTCGAACAGGTAAATAAAAGAAAATTTGTATTAACGCTTTTACCATTTATCTCCGCCTGTCTAATATCAAAAGTAAATTCCTTAGCCATGGATGTTTCCGGGGGCTTTTCTATATATAGCGGTTTAGTTATATTTTGGTTTTGCTCATATATTTCCAATCCCTCTACCGACATAGCGCCCCCCGTAGGCAGAAATAGACGCGACTTAACATCTGCAATAATATTTATAAAATTAAACTCTATCCTACAATCTGTAATAAGGGCAGATACAGGATTAAGATTCTGAATCATTAACGTATATTCTCGCAGAGGATATTGTCGAGGCATTTGCGAAAAGAATAATTTAACATCCACCTCCGGGCGTTGTTTTGTCAACGAAGCTTGCCTGCTATCCACCGAATGTAAAACCCAAACCCAGGAAGCGCCAACGCTGCCGAATACAAAAACCACCAGAATTAGTTGCCATTTTATAGGTAATTGTCCATAGATTATCCATTTTCCACTTCCCACTAAAAGTAAAAGTGCGGCTGCGGAAAAACATATTTTTGCATTCAGAAACTCTTGGGGTGTCATACTCATAAAGGACAATCCGAAGCCCATGAGAGCCAAGGCAATGCCCCCAACGCCCCAATTAAAGAGTATGTTTGCCCACATGACAAAAACCTTACAGCCGCAGTTACCTTTTTGTCAAACCAATAATCGGATTTGAGAACATGCCCTTTCAATTTTTTCTCCAATTCAAAATGACCCATTACCGCCGTTTCGGTAGTGTATCAGTTTGAAAAATAAACTTCTGGACTTTTCCCCGAAATCAGGCATAATCGGGGTATGCCTGAACACTCAAGCAAGAAGCCAAAGCGGTCCCGTGATCTGAATGTCCTGGCCTCTGAGATAGTCCGAGCGGCTACTGAGGGTGAGCCAGAGACTCCCGCCAAGGAAGATACCCGCAACCCCCATGCCGTAGCCCTAGGGCGCTTAGGTGGCCTAAAGGGCGGCAAGGCCCGCGCCGAAAAACTGTCTCCAGAGAAAAGGAAGGAGATAGCTAAGAAGGCGGCAAAACAAAGATGGTCTAAGAATAAAAAGTAATGACAAAGATCACTCCTGAACCTTAAAGAAGTCGGTCTAAAGGAATGCTCGTTTGTTTTATTAAGCAGTCTTCCACTGTGCGAATTGTTTCTCTTGCTTCTTCCGGCATTAAAACATTCCTAACCCAACAATAACAAAGAGCCTCCCAAAGGCTATCAGTACTAACAATAAGCTTCTCAGCGACCATTCGACACCATTCTTTATGATTTGTGTACGTGATGGCCTTTTTACAAGAATCAACGATTTCTGGATAAGATCTACCAATACGTTGCTCTATACTAGGCCATCCCTTGGCCTCAAGTCCATAAAATACAACTCTTTCAGGGGCATCTTCCCCCGGCAGAACGTGACACCCAACTGCGGCTTCTTGATCTCCATCTAAGAAAACACAAGATGGGCGAGGGAAAAGATTCTTATTAACCATCTGGCCTAAAGAACAACCCACTTGTGCCGACCCATAACATATGAATTGACATCGAAGTACTGAATCAGTGCTATACTTGATTAGTATTTCCTTTAAAAGAGTTGCCGATCTATTATCTTCAACATAGATATCACATTCGCTATATATTTCCTCATCCATTTTAGTCATAGCAAATTCAGGGCTTACCCCTCGCACCACGATTTTCTCTTCTTCGTTAATAATATATAATCTTCCCTCTAGGGGTAATTCGTCTAGTATAATAGGCGAATGAGTTGTAAAAATAATTTGAAGATCAAGTTGACGGCATTTCTCCGCCAGATCTCGTATTAATCTTCTTTGAGATCTTGGATGTAATGACGTTTCAATCTCATCAATTAGCAAAAGACTGTACTGTTGAAATTCAACTTGTATAAGTTCAGCTACCGTGATTTCACCCGCTCCTTGATGAAATCCCGAATAGATTACGCCTTGCTTTTGGCCTACTACGGGAATTTTTTTGTGAGTGTCCGCATCGGTCAATGCCATACGAACTGATTCATATTTTTGACCAACTATAGCTGAAAATCTATCCAAAGTTCCCTTTTCAAACATTGTGGCTGTCGTCTCCTTTAAAGATGGATTGGCAAGCTTCCGATACCCCATCCTTGCGGGAATTGGTTGAATACGGCTCAGATCAATATAGTCAACTTTCCTTATTGGCCGCTCTGGATTCCCGCGCCATCGGTCAGTAGGCTTTCTAATGCTTTTTATTTGGGAGTTTTGGCCTTCTTTGTACGAATAGCGTATATGTATGTTTGTTAGCCTGTCCCAGGCGGTATCTGGGAAATAATCAGAGGCAAAACGGTTTTCGGACAACTTCTCACTGGGTGATTTATAAACTGAAGCGGCACATTGAAGAATTGTACTCTTCCCAGAACCGTTTTCGCCAACAATAGCCACAATAGGAAAAGGGAAGTCGATCTTTTGCCCATGCCAGCCTCGTAGTCCACTAATTTCCACATATTCTAAGAACTTAGGCCAGCCAATACCCACACCACGCGTACTCCACTTGTTTTCCAGTTTTCTCATTTCACTGCTGATCGGCACCTTGGGCCTCCTTCGACCGCTATTAGGCGGCTCTGATATTAATTTAGAACCGGGCAATGATTATTTTAGTTGACAGATTATGTCTGCTAAAATACTATATTGGCGGTTCCATGTCAAGATAAAAACCTGGGGGAACCGGTCATGAGATAAAAAATAAGCCGTTTATGAAAAAAATACTTGACAAGCTAAACCGCTCAAGTATAATGGTCACTATGAACAGACTGAACATCCAAAAACGTGCGCAAATCATTGGCTGTCTGGTAGAGGGGAACTCTCTCCGGGCTACGGCTCGCATGACCGATACGGCCATTAACACGGTCGTCAAGCTGCTGGTAGATGTCGGCAAGGCTTGCGCCGAATACCAGAATCAAGCATTGCGAAACCTCAAGTGCAAACACATACAATGCGATGAAATCTGGGGTTTCTGCTACGCCAAGGCCAAGAATGTCCCGGATGAGAAAAAAGGTCAATTTGGTTATGGCGATGTCTGGACCTGGACGGCCATATGCGCTGAATCGAAACTGGTTCCGGCTTGGCTGGTGGGCACCCGAGACGCCGCAACCGCCTTTGTTTTTATGGAAGACCTAGCCTCTCGGTTTTCTCACCGGATTCAACTTACCACGGACGGCCACAAAGCCTATTTAATGGGCGTAGACGGGGTTTTCGGCACTGATATTGATTACGCCATGCTGATTAAAATATATGGTGAAAGTGCTGAGGGCCAGAGACGTTATAGCCCTGCTGAGTGTATCGGCTGCCAAACTGAGGTTATCTCCGGCAACCCCGACCCAAAGCATGTCTCCACTAGTTACGCAGAGCGTCAAAACCTTACCATGAGAATGTCTATGCGCCGGTTTACTCGCCTCACCAATGGCTTTTCAAAGAAGGTGGAGAACCTGGCCCATGCCGTCTCCCTGCATTTCATGTTCTATAACTTCGGGAGAATCCATAAGAGCCTGAGAGTAACCCCGGCGATGGAAGCGGGAGTGACTGATCATATCTGGAGCTTGGAGGAAATTGCCGCGCTAGCAGAATAAAATTTTTTTTGACAGAGATCAAATTATCGCTTGACATATGAACGTTTAGCGTTAACATAAGGGCACAGATTATGATCAAATCTTTTAAGTGCCGGGAAACGGAGAAGATTCATAATCGGCAGACTTCGATAAAGTGGCCTCGCGAGATACAAAGAACTGCCTACCGCAAACTTTGGTACTTAGGGGCAGCCAAGGCAATTGAGGATTTGAGGATACCTCCGGGAAACAGGTTAGAAACCCTCTCGGGGGATAGACAGGGTCAATTCAGCATAAGGATTAATAATCGCTATCGAATTTGCTTCGTTTGGAATGGAAACGATGCTCACGAAGTTGAGATAGTGGATTACCACTAAAGGGGTTTTAAAATGGCTAAATTTCCGCCTATTCATCCAGGAGAAATACTGTTGGAGGAATTTCTTAAGCCAGTGAAAATTAGCCAAAATGCACTTAGCCGTGACTTGGATGTTCCTCTTCAGAGAATTAATCAGATTGTCTTAGGGAAGCGAGCTATAACGGTAGATACTGCATTACGGTTAGCTAGGTACTTTGGGACTACTCCTGAGTTATGGCTTAATTTGCAGGCCCGTTATGATTTGGAAATGGCACGGGATACCCGTTTGGTCGAAACTATTGATAGAACCGTGCGAATGCGTCTAAGGCTTTCTGCTGCATAACGTTGGCTCTTTGACAATAGACTAGTTACTCGATTTCAAAAGGCGGCCTGGAGGCCGCCTTTCATTTTCAGGAAATTTCAAACTGATACACTACCGCCGTTTGGTAGTGTCCTAATTTGAAAGAAAGGGGTTGATGAAGTTTTTTTCTTCGAGAAGAATTTTGGCTATTTCCTTTTCGTAGCCCCTAATGACCGATTCTAAGCGATCCATTCTCTCGATTATCTTCACTTGTTCCTCGGGGGGAGGGAGGGGAATCCTTATTGACTCAATAAGGCGCTTATTTAGCGTCAACCCTTTGGCGGCAGGCTGTCCATAAGGAGTTAAATCCATTTGACGTAAAATATAATAAAGGTATCGGCTTTTTAAGCGGTCATCTTTTGGCACAAGACCAGCAACTGCTTCATTTGTATATAAATCCTTTCCTGCAAAAGCCATTTTCCCAATGGATAACTTGAATCCAAATAATAATGTTCCCTTCTTAAGCAATTTAACATTTGAATTTTGGACACCCTTATCTGTAATCTTTCTTTCAGTGTCGGTTATAATTTCACCTTTCATGTCTTGGATTGTAACCCACAGATGTGTTCCATTCCAACTACCTTTGTCCTTTATTGCAGGAGTACCCCCAACCATTACTTCACAAAGACCATTCCGTCCGCCTAACTTAACCCAATCATCACCAATTGATTTATGAGAATATGTGCTGAACATTAATTTATAATTGTTATCCCGTATTCTTTCAAATGGAACCATTAATGATTGGGTTGTAATGGAACGCAAATCCCATAATTGCCGCAGGGTTATTAAATCATTTTCATCTATCGATTCCCTGCCTTTCTTGCTAGATGTTTTCTTATATCCATCTTCATTAACCTTAAATATCCACACATTTTTGGTCTGCCTTCCTTTCTCGAATAAAAGAATACTTGTTGGCTGGCCCGTGTAGGGGCGAAACACAAATGAATGAAGTTCCAAGACCGCGGATAGATCACAATGTTCCATAAGGTATCTACGCACATTAAGACAAGACGATGAATCATCAAATAGCAGCCCTGTTGGGACAACGACACCTGCCCTTCCCCCTAGCTTAAGTGCATTAACAATATGCTTAAGGAAAACGGGGTTTGCATTTTTTGTCCTAAGTCCGTATAAACCAGCATGATCTGTAGTCTGAGAAAAAGGGTAATTAGTCAGAACTACATCATACTTTTCTTTGACAGGAAACTTAAGACTATCAATCCCCCCTTCAATATTTGTATGGCCATCACCAAATATAATCATATTCATTTTAGCGATTTTAGCTGTTCCTGTTAGTTCACGTCCAAATACCGTATGATTTTTTAATATATTTATATTTTCTTTCGACAGAATGACTTTTCGCTTAATATGAGTAAATGCCTGAATAAGAAAACCGCCTGTGCCACAACACGGGTCATAAACTTTTTCACCAAATTTGGGGTCAACTAAGTCCACCATTAGTTTAACAATATGCCTTGGCGTAAAATATTCTCCTAAGTCATTTCCGACAGTAACGGAATTTTTAAGGAAATACTCAAATGCGTCTCCTTTAACGTCTGAATCGGTATCCAGCAAAGTAAGAGGTGATAGTTTATCAACAATTTCTTTTAGCGTTTCAGGTTCTTTAATTAATAATCGGCTTTCAAACACATCCCCACTGTGGTTATACTTATCCACGAGTCGGGGTAGAATCGTGTCGTTTATGTATTCCAACATGTCTGGCGCATTTTTTTGAGAAAACGATTCCCAACAATACCGTTTTGCAAGGATTCGTTTTTCGCCCTTAGCTTCTCTTTCGTTTTCAATCTCACTTATAAGTTTCAAAAAAAGGAAATTGGCAAATTCAGTAAATCGTTCAATTCCCTCTCTCAATCCCTCTTTTCTCAAAAGTTCATTGGCTTCAGCAAAAATCCTTATAACCTCTTTCTTAGTATGGCGTTGCGGCTCCGCGCTAAAAATTTCTGAGCCTTCCTCAACGAATCGCAAAAGTTTTTTTTCGCTTAATAGGTCTGTGACGACATCACCATCACTCCGCAAAAACGAACTGCTTCTGAGATCGTAGGCGTCAACTAATGCACCGTCTGTCGCAAAGACAATGCTTACCCCAAGCGGTTTAGCATATTTCGTAATCGCCTCTTCAAGTACCCCTCTTAGCGTCTGTCCCGGTCGCTTGGTTTCTATAATGGCAAGAGGAATATCCGTGCCTGAGCGATAGAGCACATAGTCCGGTTCATTTCCCCCAAATAGCTTTGTTTGCTTCTCAAGTTTAGCTCTCTCTGTGAACACATTACAGGCGGGAGATTCCTCATCGATGACCCAGTCAAGATTCGTAAGGATGAGATCAACCTTCTTTCGGGTCGCAGTTTCTTTGGGCTTAGTAGGTTTTCCCATTGCTTTGCTCCCTGGTCACCCGTTGATCGTGAACGATAGAGGCTCTAACCGCTTTTTCAGGGGAATCTACCGGCGGGATATGGAGCACGGCATAATATTTTCGCTTAGTGCTCCCTTCAATGGGCGAAGACCAGGAATAGCATTTAGTGGCCTGGGGGTGGCCCTTGATCTCGAAAACAGATACCACCCCGCCCCAAACAGTTTCTTTCCCAAACATCTCCACCACGGCCACATCTTCCAGGAAAGACGCCTTGCAATGGTGCAGGTGCTCCACGGCGCGCTTGAGGTCTTCAACCATTCATGGGTTTCCAGATCAGATTTTTCCTATATTAGGCCACTTTTTTATAAAAAGCCAGAACATTTTTTTTGTCACCTAATCCGATTGAGGTTGACAAAAAAATATAAGTATATAATATTATAGTAGATTTAGATGGTTAAGCATCTCAGAGGTTTATGAGAAAAAAATGAAAATAGTGCTTGACAAGCTGAGTGAGAAGGATTAAGGTATATATGAAATCGGATGAAAACTCACTCATGGAGGGCCGGGCCGTGGAAAAATCAGAGGCCAAAGCCAAACGGGTAAATCGGGCACTTGCATTGACTCTCTCAGACGCCTTGGGGATGATGGAACCAATTTACCGGCAGGGTGGCGGGAATGAAGTTCCTAAAACTTCACTTGAGTCTCTTATGGGTTCCTCTACGAGCAGCCTGTTCTCCGCAAAAATGGCTGCTTTGAAGGCATACGGACTCATAGAAACTCATGGGGAAATGGTTTCCTTGTCCCCCTTGGGCAAAGCGTATGCAACCCCTGTTTCTCCCGAAGACAAGAAGCAAATTGCTATTCAATCTTTCAGGAAAATTCCCCTATTCGAGAATTTGCTTAATCGGTATAGCGGGAACCCCTTGCCCGAAATCGACCAATACCTTTTCAATCTTTTGCTTGCCAGTTATGACATTCACATCGGGGAAGCGCCTAAATGGATGAAAAGGTTTGTCGAAGGAGCAAGGTTTGTGGGGCTTCTTGTCTCAGAGGGGGGGCATGAGGTAGTTCGTCTGCCCGGCTCTGTCGGTGCACCTTCACCTAAACCGCAAGGAGGGGCACCCGAAATGGAACTAGAGGAATTGCAGGGGCAATCAGGAGAAGTGGTGAGCTTTAGGGTTTTGGGAGCAAAAACGCAGCAAAATATCCCTGACAAGATCGATCCCAAGTTTCTCAAGGAAACCTACTTCGCAACAGATGATTTTTTAGAAACGCTGCGCAGGAAATACAAAAGGCTCACAGGGAAAGAAATCGAGTCCACAGAAGATAATTAATATCAAGATGATAGTGATAATTGGGAGGTGATGAAAATGAGAAGAGGTTCGGTCCCTGTCAGCCTTGAATCGCCCTGCCAGGGGCCAAATAAGGAAGGCTCCATAGCCTCTGAGTCGTTGGCCCAATGCAAGGCTATGGAGCCGTGGCGATTCTTGGCGGGGCGCGGTCGGTCCCCTGGTGGCCCTTACAACCTGTCCAGGCGGGGTTCGATTCTCCGGCGCTCCACTTTCATTCAAGATAGCAGGTATTTACCCCATAGTCAATAGGAATCTGCAAGATGAACATTCTAAGGCGAGAGAAACAGGAAGCGGCGATAGCGGCTTTGGTGGAAGGCAGCAGCATCCGCTCAGTTGAAAGGATGACAGGGGTTCATCGCGATACCATCATGAGGCTCGGGATTCGCGTGGGGGAGGGCTGTGCTAACCTGATGGACACCTATATGCGAAATCTGAAATGCGAGAATGTCCAGGTTGATGAAATCTGGACCTTTACCGGCAAAAAACAGCGCCACCTTAAAGATACTGACAACCTTGAGGAGCTTGGCGATCAGTGGGTCTTTGTGGCCCTGGACGCCGACAGCAAATTAATACCAGCATATTTAGTGGGCAAGCGGACAGGTGAGAACGCTCAGGCTTTTATTGCCGATCTGTCTAACCGACTTAAAAACCGAGTGCAACTTAGCAGCGATTCGATGTCTGCCTATCCAGAAGCCGTTGATGCAGCTTTTGGGGCTAATGTGGATTACGGCCAATTGGTAAAAGCGTATGAGGCCGAACCGCTTGGCCCCGGTAGGTATTCCCCGCCAGAATGTGTTAGGGCAGACCGGATAGTGATCTCTGGTGCTCCGAAGTATTTCAAGATATCGACTTCCTATGTCGAAAGGCAAAATCTGACCATGCGGATGCAGATGAGGCGCTTCACCCGGCTAACCAATGCCTTTAGCAAGAAACTGGAAAACCTTAAGGCAGCCGTGGCCCTCCACTTCGCCCATTATAATTTCGTGCGAATTCATAAGAAACTCAGGGTCACGCCAGCGATGGAGGCAGGGATCACCGATCACCTTTGGTCAATCTCAGAGCTTATGCAAGAGGTATACTAAGTGAGGAATCGAAGGCAAATTAGGACACTACCCGCCGTTTCTCTTCCCTTGTCAGACCAGAGAAGATGATTTAAAATAAAAGATTGTATGCTTTCCAGCAAGGGCGACCGTGGCACAGGCTGCCAGCCTGTGATGGGGCCGCCCGTGTAGAGTGGGCCCTGCCCCCCCTAAGGTTTGCAATCCCAAAGAAGTCTTGAGCGGATGGGAAAGGCATGGAAATGATGATCGAAGTCCGGGACCTGACCAAATATTACGGCCCGCTGCTGGCCGTCGAACACCTCGACTTTC
>Ga0181539_1005458_pt1 | contig 10265 bp, 8 predicted proteins | sample PEATcosm2014_Bin_46_FD_119767 | JGI IMG/M metagenome (GOLD analysis project Ga0181539, IMG submission 119767) | Peatland microbial communities from MTU Mesocosm Facility, Houghton, MI, USA - PEATcosm2014_Bin23_60_metaG | ecosystem: Environmental > Terrestrial > Soil > Wetlands > Peat | place... | reverse complement strand
TACTGTATCCCGGTGATTTCGTCGTAGAGTTTTTGGGAGAACGGCCCGATGCGGCCCTCATTTATGGTGATCAGGTCGTCTCCGTGACGGATCCACCCGACGGGAGAAATAACTGCTGCCGTGCCTGTCCCGAAAGCTTCCTGGAGACCGCCGTCCCCGGCCCTCGCCAGCACTTCATCGATGGTGATCCTCCTTTCCTTTACCGGCACCCCCCAATATGCGGCCAGCTCCAAAACAGTATAGCGGGTGATGCCGCCCAGGATGGAGCCGTCGAGGGGCGGGGTGACAAGCTCTCCGTCGATGAGGAACATAATGTTCATGGTACCCACTTCCTCGATGTACTTTTTTTCGATTGCGTCGAGCCAGAGCACCTGCGTAAACCCCTGCTGCAGGGCCTTTTCCGCAGGCAGAAGGGACGCGGCATAATTCGCGGGCGTCTTGGCTTCGCCCAGGCCGCCTTTCACGGCCCGTGCGTATTCACCGGAGGTGAGGAGCTTTACAGGGTTGAGCCCTTCCTTGTAGTAGGCAGCCACCGGTGAAGTGATGACCATGAAGAGATAGGTCTCGGCGGCGTGCACGCCCAGAAAGCTGTCGGCGGCAAAGGTAAACGGCCGGATGTAGAGGGATGAGCCCCGCTTCCTCGGTACCCACTCCCTGTCAATCCGGCACAGGCCCACGACTGCCTCCATAAAGAGTTCTTTGCTCAAGGGTGGAATACAGAGCCTGCTGCCGGACCGGTTGAACCGCTCCTGGTGTTTTTCCGGGCGGAAAAGGCTGATCTTGCCATCTCGGGACCGAAAGGCTTTGAGTCCCTCGAAAATTGCCTGCCCGTAATGAAGAGAGCAGAGACTGGGCGGGATCTCGATATTCCCGAAGGGTACTATTCTGGGAGAAAGCCAGGCCCCGTTCCGATAATCGGCCATGAACATATGGTCCGAGAAGATTTGGCCGAAGCCAAGATTATCAAAATCCACGTGCTCCACCCTGGTCTGCGATGTGTGCACAATCTCCATGCCGGGCTACCTCCCATTCGTATTCTTCATAGTGTAGAACAACTCGGCATCGCTTTTCAACGGTCAGCCGTCGGGCCTGTCGAGAAAGCACGGTTTGACAGCCGCCCAAAAAACCTGGATACCTTCGGCGCCTCCAAGGTCACTCAGTTCTCATGGAAGGACCTTTACGACTTCTTCTCCTGTACGGAGTGCGGGAGGTGCGCCAAGATGTGTCCCGCTACCGACACCGGCAAGGTCCTTAACCCGATGGAGCTTATTGCGGAAGGGAAAAAGAACCTTTTTACCAATGGAATGGAGATTCTTCGGGCCCGTTCCTTCGATTCCCTGGGCGCTGCATCGAACGGCACACCCATGTCGGTCTCTCTGATCGGCGACGGGGAGTCTTCGGTCAAAACCGATTCCATATGGGAATGCACCACATGCGGAGCCTGTACGGAGAAGTGCCCTGTCTTCATCGAGCAGTTCCCCAAGATCCTTAAGATGAGAAGACACCTTGTGATGGAGAAGGTTCAGTTCCCAGGCGAGCTTATCGCTCTCTTCGAGAACATAGAGCAGCGAGCCAATCCATACGGCATGGCGCCCTCCGACCGAACCAAGTGGGCAACCGGCCTTGACATACCCCTTATCTCCGAGAATCCGGGCGCCGAATACCTTTTCTTTGCCGGATGCGTGCCTTCTTATAATGGCAGGATGAAGAGTGTCCTCACCTCGATTATGGAGCTGTTCAGAAAAGGCGGTATATCCTTTGCCATGCTCGGAAAGGAAGAGGGCTGCTGCGGCGACACAGTCAGGCGCCTCGGAAACGAATATGTCTTCGATCAGATCGCCCGGGCCAACATCGAAGAGTTGAACAAGTACGGCGTCAAGAAAATCGTCACCTTCTGTCCCCATTGCTATAACAGCTTCAAGAACGACTACCCGGCCTTTGGAATGGATATCGAGGTGCTGCATCACACGCAGATCATAGCCCGTATTCTCGAAAAGCAGTCCTTCAAGCCCGCGGTAATGAACGAGCGCGTCGTTATCCATGACGCCTGCTACCTTGGGAGGCACAACGGGGTGTACGATGATCCTCGCAGGATCGTCCGGGCGGCTACCGGCTCCGATCCCCTTGAGATGGATCGTTCAAAACGGCAGAGCTTCTGCTGCGGCGCCGGCGGAGGTCAACTGTGGCTCCACGAGACAAAGGGCACGCGGATCAATACCGCGCGCACGCGCCAGGCACTCTCGAAGAATCCTTCCATCGTGGCCACCTCCTGTCCCTATTGCCTTGTGATGTTTGAGGACGGCCTCAAGGACGAGAAGGCGGACGATCGTGTGCAGGTGTACGACGTGTCGGAATTATTGGCCAAAGGGCTTCAGCCGACGAAGCCATAGAGAACGCCCCCGTTTTTCGTGCGGAAAAACCGCTTGATTATGGAAGCGGCGAAGCCCGTCCCATACGCCTGACCTCATTGCGTCAAGGTCGAGTTTGATGTCAACTCCATCGTGGGGATGGCAACGTGACTGTCATGAATGATGGCAGAGGCTCTTGACGGTAATGGGCACTCCGCTGTCCCGCAATCGTTCTTAGGCCGGTGTCGATAACTGAGCGATATGTCAATTACAATGATTCCGAAGATGAGGAAATGGGGGAAGTGTGACCTGTGCCCAGGTAAGCGCTTTGCACCTGTGGGTCCAGAGCCACCGTGCTCGACGGACCCTCAATGACCACCCTGCCCGTCTCGAGCACATATGCCCTGTCCGCGATGTCAAGGGAGAAATAGATGTTCTGCTCGGCCAGCAGAATGGCCACCCCGTTGCTCCTCAAGGTCTTGATGATCTCCCCGATCCTTTCCACGACTACCGGTGCAAGGCCCATACTCGGTTCATCAAGCATGAGGAGGCGCGGGTGTGCCATAAGCCCCCGTGCAACGGCCAGCATCTGCTGCTCCCCGCCCGAAAGCTGGTTCCCCGGCTGCCCTTTCCTGTCCTTGAGCTCAGGGAACATGGCGAGCAGTTCATTCATCCGCATCTCCTTCTCATTGTTCTTTTTGTTGACGGCGTAGGCCCCGATAAGGAAGTTTTCCCTGACGGTCATCTCCGGAAAGATCTTTCGACCTTCAGGGACGTGGATGATGCCCGATCTGACGATGGTCGAGGCAGATGCGGATATAATTTCCCGTCCCTCGAAAAGGATGTTCCCTGTGCGTGGCGTCACGAGCCCGGAAATAGTCTTCAGAAGGGTGCTCTTCCCTGCACCGTTCGAGCCCATGACCGCCACGATTTCTCCTTCGCCGACCTTGAGACCAAGGGAATCGAGGGCACGCACATTTCCATACATCACGGTAAGGTTCTTGATCTCAAGCATAACGCCGTTTCCCCAGGTAGATCTCAATGACCTGCGGCAATTCCAGGACTTCACCGGGGACCCCCTCGGCGATCTTTCGACCGCGATGGAGGACAACGATCCTCTGACAGACCTGTGCCACAAACCGCATGTTGTGCTCCACCAGGATGATAGTGATGTTCTTCTTGATGATGAGTTTCAGCTCCTCTATCAGTCTGTGGGTTTCTTCCGGGTTCATGCCGGCAGCAGGCTCGTCAAGAAGGAGCAACTTCGGGTCGGCCGCGAGGGCGACCGCAATTTCGAGCCGCCGCTGGACCCCGTACGGGAGGGAGTTTGCGGCGAAATCCCGGAACTTCGCCAGGCTCATCTCCTCGAGTATGGCCCCGATCGCCTGGCATTGGCGTCTGCCTGCACGGAGGTGCGTGCCTATACGAACGTTCTCCAGGACGGTCATGCGCGAAAAGAGGCTCGTAGTCTGGAAGGTCCGAACGATGCCCAGTTTCGCGAGCGCGTAAGGCGGTGTTCCGGTTACCTCCTTGCCGTTGAAAAGCACCTTTCCGGCGGACGGTCTGGAAAAGCCGGTGACGAGGTTGAGGACCGTTGTCTTGCCCGCCCCGTTGGGACCGATCAGGCCCACTACTTCTCCGGCGTTGACCCCGAAACTTACGCTGTCCACGGCGACGACCCCTCCAAAGCGTTTCGTCAGGGCTTCTATTGCAAGCATCTAACCCCTCCTCCGCCTTTTCGCGAAATCGGCCGCCAGACCCACGATACCCTGCGGCGCAAACATAATCACTATCAGAAGAATCACGCCGAAGAGCAGCATGCGGTACCCCTCGGCAAATCTCAGCGCCTCGGGAAGGGCGGTCAAAACGACCGCACCGACCACGGGGCCGAGGAGCGTTCCTTCGCCTCCGACGATCACCATGGCTGCAAGGAGGACGTTTATCCACGTATCGACGATCCTGGGGCTCACAAAGGCCGTGTAGTGCGTATACAACGCGCCGGCGAGACCGGCGAGACCTGCCCCCATGAGAAAGGCCGCCAACTTATACCGGAATGCGCTGATGCCTACTGATTCAGCGAGGTCGAGGTTTTCCCGGATGGCGAGCCAGGCCCTGCCCACCCTCGAATTGATCGAGACGATGGAGACGATCATGGCGAGCCAGAAGCACACCACAGCGGCATAGTAGTACTGGATGTCTGTGGATAGGGTAAAGGGCCGGCCGGTCAGGATATTGGGCAGGGTGAGCCTTTTTATGCCGGGCAGACCCATGGGGCCTCCGGTGAAAGCGCCTCCGTTCAGGACAAGAAGCTGCAGGATGAGGACAAATCCCAGGGTCACGATGGCGAAATAGGGCCCCCTGAGGCGGAGCGAGGGGATCCCGATGATGAGGGCGCAGACGAGCGTGACAAAAAGCGCCGCGAGCAGGTTCAACGGTCCGGACAGGCCGAAATGGACCGAGAGGACCGCGGTGGTGTATGCGCCGATACCGTAGAAGGCTGCATGGCCCAGTGATTTCTCGCCGATGAAGCCCATGCAGAGGTTGAGGCCGATCGCGAGTACCGCATTGATGGCGCTCATGATGAGGATATGAATGTAGAAACTGCTCTTGACCGCCCAGGGGATGGCAAAGGTGATGAGTGTGAGACAGCAGAGAATGGCGATGTCGACCCGTTTGCGCTGCCCCACTATCCTCTCCTGACTGTGCGGCCGAGGAGACCGCGAGGCCGGAAAAGCAGCACCAGGATCACCAGGAGGTAGCCCCACCCGTCTTTGAACGAAGGCGAGATGTAGATACTGGCCAGTGATTCTATCAAACCGAGACAGATACCGGTCACGACGGCGCCTTCAACGCTCCCCAGGCCGCCAACGATCACAATAGAGAGCCCTTTCAGGAGGGGCATCCTGCCGATATAGGGATCGACCGTCGATTTGGGGGTGACAAGGACACCCGCGAGCGCGGCGAGAAAAACGCCGAGGAACCAGGTCAGTGTGTAGATGGTATCGATGTCGATTCCCATGAGCAGAGAGGTGTCCCGGTCCTGGGAAACCGCCCTCATGGCCATGCCGTACCGGGTTTTCCGGATGAACCACGTGAGGCAGAAGACGACCACGAAGAAAAGGATCGAAACGATGAGGTCCTGTCCGGTTATGGTCAGGAAGCCCATGTTGATAGAGTCGTAAGCGTAAGGGTTTTCCACGATCTGCGGGTCCGGTCCGAAGATGATGAGGTAGAGGCTCTGAAGAATTACGAGGAGAGCGAGGGTGGCGAGAAAAGGCGCCCAGATGCTCAAGCCGGGTTTTTTGACCCTCCGGATGATAAACCGCTCGATCACGATGCCGAGGAGACCCACCAGTATGGGCGCGATAAAGACCGTCGAGAAGTAGGGGAACTGGTGGCCGATGAAGAGGACCGCAAGAAAGGCGCCCAGTGTATACAGTTCGCCGTGGGCGAAATTGATGACCCTCCCTATGCCGAACACGAGGGTCAGGCCTACGGCCATGAGGACATAGCCGAAGCCGTCCACAAAGCCGTTGACTATAGACTGGAGGAGGAGTTGCATGCCTTTATCCGCTTATCCGCTGACCTTGACGAATTTGTTGTCCTTCACGACGACAACGAAGGTTGTTACACCGGCCGGATCGCCGTTTTCCCTGAAGGTCCACTTTCCCCTTGGGCCGGTCCAGTTCGTTGCCAGAAAGGCCTCCCGGAGCTTATCGGGGTTCGACATGCCCTTCGCCTTCCTTACGGCCTCAGCGGTGATCCACATGGCTTCCCATCCCTGGACCGCGAACTTGGTATCAGGCGCCTTGCCGTAGTCTAGAATGTATGCGTCCAGAAATTTCTTTGAAGCCGGGTCCGTAAATACAGGCGACCAGTCGAGGGACAGGTACATGCCTTTCGCGGCATTACCCGCAAGCTTCAAAAACTGTGCGGTCCCTGCCTCACCCGATGAGAGGATTGTGCTCTTAATGCCCATGGCCTTCGCCTGCTTCATGATAACAGCGGCGTGAACGGAGTCGCCTACGATGAAAAGGGCGTCGGGGTTGAGCGATTTTATCTTGGTAAGATAGGCCGTGAAGCTGGTCTCAGCCGGGTCGTAAAAGCTCTTGTAGACCGTTTTTGGACCTTTGATCGACGCGTAGGTCTCCTCTGCGCTCTCCACCTCCGACCTGCCCAGATCGTCATTTGCCGCCAGATAGGCTATAGTTTTAGGTTTCAGGGCATGGACGACAAAGCCGGTAAAGACCTTTTGCCTCATGGCGGCGGTGGCGGTGACCCTGAAGAAATACTTGTCGCCGACCTGGGTGAGCTTGGGGGCCATGGAAACAGGGGTGACCAGGAAGGCGCGCTCCCTCATGGTCAACTGCTGGACGGCTGCAGTGACGGAGCTCCCGATAGAGCCGAGTATAAGCTTTACCTTGTCTTCGTAGATCAGCCGGTGGGCGGCGGAGACGCCCTCATCAGGCGAATTCCGGTCGTCATAGATGACCAGTTCGACCGGTGAGCCATTGATGCCTCCCTCGTCATTGATGCGCTTGGCGGCTGACTTGATGCCGTTTACCACGCCTGTCCCCAGATTCGCCTGCGAGCCGGTAAGCGGTGCGATCACCCCTATTTTAACTGGTTCTGCGGCCCGGGCGGTGCCGAATGAGCAAAGTACGAACAGCGCCAGACAAAGAACACGTACCTTTTTCATCCTCTAATTCTCCTTTTCCAATAAACGTCCGGTATTCCCCTTCAATCCGCTAACTCCATCTCTGTGCCGATCGACGTCATCAGCTCATAAAAGTTCGGAAACGAGATTTTGTAGTATTCGGCGTCGGAAATTTCGGTCTTTCCTTTGGCGACGAGAGCAGCCACACAGGTGGCCATGACAATCCTGTGGTCCGTCCGCCCGTCGATCCGCGTCGCTTTCAGGTCGCTTTGATAAATGGTAAGCGAGTCACTGTCAATTTCGATCCTCGCACCCATCTTGAGGAGTTCTTCGTAGATGGATTGCGACCGGTCCGTCTCCTTAAGGCGGGAGGCTGCGAGGTTCCGCAGGACCGTTTTGCCCCTGGCCCGTGCACCCAGCACCGCGAGGATGGGAGGGGCATCGGGGATGTCGCCACAGTCGACCTCGATACCGTGAAGCTCTTTCCCGCCCTTGACGGTGATACCGCCTTTGCCTTTGTCAAGGACCCTGATGTCAGCGCCCATTTCTTTCAGAATGGCAATGATCGCCTTATCTCCCTGGTAGTCTTCCGTGTCGAGACCCATGAGAGTTACCTCAGAGTCGGTGATGGCGGCCGCGACAAGGGGGAATGTGGCCGATTCCCAGTCGCTCGGAATGGTTTCATCAAAGGGATGGTAGGACTGTCCGCCCTTTATGGAGAACCGCTTGTACCCTTCTCGGGAAAACTCTATGTGTTGACGACTGAGCCAACCCAGGGTCATGTCGATATAGGGGCGCTCCTGGAGGTCGTCAATGGTTATCGTGGTGTCTCCGTCCGCCAGGGGGCAGGTGATGAGGAGCGGGCTCAGCCACTGAGAGTTGACGCCGGGAAGGAGCGCTTTTCCGCCTCGTTGAATGCCCCGCGCTACCAGGGGAGCGACGCCGCCGCCCCTTGTAGAGAAGACGAAAGCGCCAAGGTCATTGAGGGCAGTGATAAGAGGTCCGGCCGGCCGTCGCCTGATCTGGTGGTCGCCGGTGATGACGGTGAAGCCATCGATCAGTGTTGCAGCGGCCGTGATGACGTAGTAGGTGGTCCCCGAGTTGCCCGCGTTGAGGACGTCGGCAGGCACGGGCGGCCTCGATCCCACACCCCTCACGACCCATTCCTTTCCGGTGGTGACCGACGCACCCAGACCCCGGCACACATCGGCTGTGGAGAAGCAGTCGGCGCTTGTCAGAGGGTTCCGGATGACTGATTCGCCCCAGGCGAGGGTGGCGATGAAGACGGCGCGGGTGGTATTCGATTTCGAACCCGGGATGGTTATGGTCCCCTTTAACGTTGAAGGCGATACGATGAATTTCACGTGCTCCTCCTTAGTGATGGTTTTGATGTCTTTTGTCGCGGGGCGATCCTCCACGCTGCGCCTTCGGAGGCCGGCCGGGCACCACCGGGCCGCGGCGATCTTCGCCGCTGTCTCAAGAAGGAGGGGGACATAGTGCTCGATCAGTTCTTCCCGGCTCACCGTGCTGCCGAATACCGGGATGTTGATTGCGGCGTCCACCCGACCCTCGTGGTCAAAGACGGGGGCGCCTACCGCCCTGAGTCTGTTGAAAAACTTTTCGTCCACAAGGGCTTAACCGTTCTTCCGCACTTCCTCAAGCACGGCAGTAAGCCTCCCGCCGTCGGGGCCTATGCCCTGAAGGGCCTCGCGATCTTTCGTTAACTCGCGTATGATCTTCTTTCCGCTCTTTCTTCTCCAGAGAGGTCAGGATGGCCTGACCAATGGAAGTGTCATACGCGTTGAGACGGCTGCCCACAGAGAGGTCGATAGTGAGTATGCGCCGTTTCTTGATGCGCTCGATGTAAACAACCTCAAGGCCATCGAGTATACCCGGATTCACGGTTTGGCCGGTCACGCGCGAGAGCTCCCGGAGGTGGGGAAGGGCGATATCTCGCACGTCCATGCTCGAAAGCACGGTGAAGCCAAGCTTATCACTTTGGGGGTCAAGGCGTACTGCTTCGACGCGGGGTCGTAGAAGATATAGAGGAGGGCGGTGAACGCCTCGAGGATCATGAGATCTCGCTGGAGAGAGTTGGGAAGCGTATTCCCCGACACAAGTCCTCCAAGTGGAACACAAAATCCACTACACGAGACAAATGTTAAAATAGTCTGGGTGGTCCTGTCAAACACAATGTTCATCCTGGACGAGATTGGAGCGCCATTAGGGGGAGGGGATGGATTGTGACAAAGTGAGCTGGAGCACTTGTGCTTGACATAAGGCTGAGCTTCTCTTACACTTCCCAAATAGAAGAAGATGTTTTCGTCCCAGAGCGTGAGACATCGGGCTTTTGTTCACAAACCAACTTATGAATGAGGGAGGGTGAACATGGAGAAAAAACGGGGGGAAAAAGCTATTGACCTCTACGATAAGTACAGTCATGGATTGCTCGATCGTCGCGAATTCCTCAAAAGGTTATCCGTTCTCGCGGGAGGCACTGCAGCGGCGAACTCTCTTCTCGCCTCATTGGAAAACACCTATGCCAGAGCAGATTCGGTTCCGAAGGATGATGATCCCCGCCTTCTTACGCAGGACATCAAGTATCAGGGCGCAACAGGTGAAGTCAGCGCCGTGCTGGCAAGACCAAAAGGGGTTGCGAAACTACCCGGGGTTGTTGTTATCCACGAGAACAGAGGCCTCAACGCGCACATCGCGGATGTCACCAGGCGCGTAGCTCTGGAGGGTTTCTTGGCCCTTGCCCCCGATGCTCTCTCCCCGGCTGGGGGAACCCCGAAGGACGAGAACAAGGCGATAGCCCTTATAGGCCAACTGGACCAGCAATCGACGATTAAGAATTTCGTTGCCGCCGTTCAATATTTGAAGACCAATCCCATGTCCGCCGGGAAGGTCGGCGTCGTAGGTTTCTGCTGGGGTGGAGCCATGGCCAACCAGGTCGCTGTCAACTCGCCTGATGTATCGGCGGCGGTCCCGTATTACGGAAGACCACCTGCCCCCGAAGATGTCCCCAGGATCAAGGCAGCCTTGCTTCTCCATTACGCGGGTCTTGATGAAGGGATTAACAATGGTATCCCGGCGTACGTTGCAGCGCTGAAGAAAGCTTCCATCGATTACAGGCTGTATATGTACGAAGGTGCTCAACACGCCTTCAACAACGATACTAACCCTGCCCGATACAACAAGGAAGCTGCCGAACTTGCATGGAAGCGTACAATAGCCTTTCTCAACGAGAAGCTCAAGAC
>Ga0181539_1005457_pt1 | contig 10270 bp, 6 predicted proteins | sample PEATcosm2014_Bin_46_FD_119767 | JGI IMG/M metagenome (GOLD analysis project Ga0181539, IMG submission 119767) | Peatland microbial communities from MTU Mesocosm Facility, Houghton, MI, USA - PEATcosm2014_Bin23_60_metaG | ecosystem: Environmental > Terrestrial > Soil > Wetlands > Peat | place... | reverse complement strand
CGCGGTGCTCCTTGTTTTTCTGCAGATGAGCTTGCAACTTGGAGTCGAGTTGGTTGATCTTTTCCTGGAGCTTCGCTTTCCGGTCGGCGTGAGCCTTGGCTTGCTCCGCCTTCATTTGCGCGATGTCGGCTTTCATGGCCGTGACTTCTTCGTCGTCAACTGTGTGTTTCACGTCCGACAGCGCCCGCCGAAACACTGTCCCGCCAATCGCTTCCATCCGGGTGTCCACCGGAGTGGTCCAGTCTTCTTGAATCTCCGCGACTACAGCAAACTTGTTCGGGAGAAGTACCTTGGTCACGTCATCGACGAAGTCGCCGCCAATTCTGGCATTGTTGAGGTCCGCTGCGCTGCCAGCAATCAACCCCACACCAGCGCCAATGGCGAGGCCGACGGGCCCGCCGAGAAGCCCGATAAGGCTCCCCAGTGAGGTTCCCAGCAAGGTCCCGAGCGGCCCCGGGTCATCACTTTGCCTCACCGTTGTTGTGCCATCGGCATTCTTGGCAACCACGGCGTAAGCGTAGACGGCAATGCTCCCCTCGTCATCCAATTGAAGAAGCGTCTTCTTGCCTTCGTAAGCTTTGGTTTCCGTATCAAATACAACTACTAGCATTCTGTCCATAATTTCTAAGCTCCTTTCGATTTGACTCTCACTTCCAAAGCTTCCTAAGTGCAATGCAAGCGCCAATGGGTAAGTCCTTCAAAACACAGGGGCTCTCGCAGATTGGAGTCGCGAACTCCTCGCGAATTCGCGAACTTCGCGAAAACCTGTCCTGGATTCTTGAGGGGAATGCGCTTCCGCTAGTGCCGTTCCAACTATTTCGGCCAAATGACGGTCCAAGCATCTTACGCGAACACGGAGAGAGTATTCTCGAAGGGATTTGCTGGAACAAGTTGGAACGGCACTAGAAGGCCTTGAAGCGGTACTGGTTGTGCCTCTCTCCGCAACGCCCACATCTTTTCTCACACGCTGCAGAGTGTCGCGTCTCGTAGATACATTGAAATGGTTTCCGGCCTCCCTTTTCGCTCGGTGGGGCTGACGTGCAATCTGTGTGTCGCGTGCAAGAACGAGAATGTCGGCGCGCCGACAATCGTATTTAACTTACTAGTTAACATAGCAGAAGAAAACAAAAGAGTTAGAGGTGGGCACATTGGATTGGAAGACCCCCCACCCCCCTGTTTTTGCGTAAGTGCGGGAATCATTGGACTTACGTGAGAATGCCTCGGATGTGCGGGAATGATTGGACTTAGTGGATTTTTCGGTGCGGATGAGAGTGTGGAGCGCGTTGTTTGCGTACCGGACGGGGCTCCGGGACGACCCGAATTGGCACAAGCGCAGCGTGCCCTCAGCATAACAGCGGAACTATAGCATATTATTTACCAACTGTCAATAATTATTACAGGGTACTAGTTCTAAGACTGGCACTCGGTCGGGGCGCCTACATGAGGGGGGCTTCGGTCTGGGGCTGGTAGAGATACTTTTGGAAGCCAGCGAAGATGTAGCCAATTTCTTCCGGCCTGCCCAAATCGGCTACGGCATCCGCAATCGAATCGTGATACTTCAACCGCAGCAGCGGTGTCAGCTTGTCCTGGTCCAACTCCCGCACACCTTCGTTCACATACTGCGCCAGGACGAAGTTGAGGAAGGTTTGCTGCTTGTCGGTGAACTGGGCGCGGATTCTCACTTTTGCGCGGGTGGCTCTTTCTTCGCGGGTCAGAGTGGGCAGGGCGTAGGCGACGTAGGCCAGCACGTCGAATAGATCGCTCTTCTCGGCGTTGATGATGCGTTGCATTTCGGCCATCTGGTCCGCGCCGAATCCTTTCTCGGCGAGTCCTAGCAGCAATTTGGACCGTGTGTCCGGCGCACTCCATAGGGCGCGCAATTCGGCTTCGTTCTTGAAGAATTGCGGGAGCCTGCCGAAGAGCAATTCCATGAACTGTTGCGCGGACATGGGCGTGCCATCCGGGTGCCAGAAAGTGGTGACCATCATGTGCTGGATGGAGCGGGCCTTGCCGTCGGCGAGCTTCACCTTTATTTTCTGCGGGCGCGGGACTGGTTCGGGTGTGGGTCTCGGCTCGCGTGGCGGGCCTGGGGGTTTCGGTTCGGGTTTCGGCTCCGGCTCCAGCGGCTCGCCGTCCCATTCGGGATCGTTGAAGTGGTGGTGGGCCTTCACAAAATCGTAGATGGTGAAGTAGTCCTTGCCATCGTAGAGGCGCGTGCCCCGGCCGATGATCTGCTTGAACTCAATCATTGAATTGATCGCGCGCATGAGGACGATGTTCCGGATGTTGCGCGCATCCACGCCCGTGGACAGCTTCTGCGAGGTCGTCAGAATCGTCGGGATAAGTTTTTCGTTGTCTTGGAAATCCCGGAGGTGCTGATCGCCCAGCAATCCGTCATTGGCGGTGACGCGCTGGCAGTAGTTGGGGTCCTTACTGGTCTTCATCTGGTTGACGAGGTCGCGGACGGCGAGGGCGTGGTCTTGCGTGGCGCAGAAGACGAGGGTTTTTTCGTTCTGGTTGATCTGGTCCATGAAGATTTTCACGCGGTGAGCTTCGCGTTCCCTGATTTCGATGATCTTGTTGAAATCGGGCTCGGTGTAGAGTTTCCCGGTTTCGATCTCGCCCTCGATCAGTTTGTCGTCCGGCGTGTACACATACTCATCGATGGTGGTGGAAATCTGCTTGACCTTGAAAGGAGTCAGGTAGCCGTCGTTGATGCCATCCTTCAGGGAATAAATGAAAACAGGATTGCCGAAGTACTTGTAAGTGTCGGCGTTTTCTTCGCGCTTGGGGGTGGCAGTGAGGCCAAGCTGCACGGCGGGCGAGAAATATTCCAGGATCCCACGCCAGTTGCTCTCGTCGTTGGCGCCGCCGCGATGGCACTCGTCAATGACGATGAAGTCGAAGAAGTCCGGGGGATACTCGCCGAAATAGGGCGATGGTTTTCCATCCTTCAGCGGGCCGCTCATAAAGGTCTGGAAGATGGTGAAAAACAGGCTGGCGTTCTTCGGGACCTTGCCTGCCTTGCGTACCTCGTCCGGCTCGATCCGCTTCATCGCATCTTCGGGAAAGGCGGAGAAAGCGTTGTAGGCCTGATCGGCCAGGATATTGCGGTCAGCGAGGAAGAGAATACGGGGGCGGCGCGAGGGCTCCCGGCTGAGGTTCCAACGGGTGTGGAAGAGTTTCCAGGCAATCTGAAAGGCGATGAAGGTTTTACCGGTGCCGGTGGCGAGGGTCAAGAGGATGCGCGGCTTATCCGCGGCGATGGCTTCCATCACGCGTTCAATGGCAAGGTCCTGATAGTAGCGCCCCTGGAAATAGCCGCCCTTATCTTCAAAGGGAACGGCAGCGAAGCGATCACGCCAGGCGTTGACTTCGGCGAAGGTCAAGTTCCAAAGTTCTTCCGGCGTGGGATACTGCTCCAAAACGCCTTCCTTGCCCTCCTGCATGTCAATGCCGTAAAGCTCCCGTCCATTTGTGGAGTAGGTGTAGCGAATGGCGAGCTTGTCAGCGTAGTTTTTAGCCTGAGCGACGCCTTCCGTGAGCGATTCATCCCACGCCTTGGCTTCGATCACCGCGAGTTTGCGATTGCGGTAGACGAGGACGTAATCGGCGGTAAGCGGCTTGCCCCGGTGCCCAAAGCCTTCAAGGCGGCCGAGCGTGATGGGATATTCACGGAGAATGCGGCTGCCCTCGGCCACACCCCAGCCTGCCGCTGCCAGCGCGGGATCAATGTGCTCGGCTCTGGTTTCCGCTTCGTTCATGGTTTCCCGCCGGGAACGCCATTCGCCTGAATGGCGCTCTTGGGGTTTCCGGGTTCTTTCGCATCGCCAATCGGGAGATTGGCGTTCCCGGGATAAGCACTACTCCAACGCCAATCCTCGGCCGTAAGGACCAACCCCGCTTTCACCGGGTTGAGATGAATATACTCAACCGCTTGCACTAGGTGGCTTTGGTCGCGGATATGCCGGTCCCAATACTCCCGATGCCAGACAGGCTCGCTCGGTTCTTCGCCGCTGTTCCGCCGGTCATGGCATATTTTGCGTGCCGTGAACTTCTTCCATGAAGCCACGATCTTCGCAACGGCCCATCCATTGATTGGTTGGAAAAGGATATGCACGTGATTCGGCATGACCACCCACGCCAGCAGCCGGTAACGCTGCGAATCAAAGGCCAACAACGATCCCTGCACCATGTCCGCGATAGCCGGCTTGCGCAGTACGCAGGAGCCATGGCCCGCGTCAATCCACGCGTCCACCCGCTTGCGGCGTTCGACATCCTGTTTCTCGGCGGGGAGAGTTTGCAGTTCCGATTCCAAATGCTGCAGGACATCTTTCGCAAGACTGTCCGCGAGATGAAACGTAACATGCTGGGTCGCCTCGGAACTTTCGAAATGCGGCAAATATCCGCGGCTGTGCCAGCCGGGAACGCCATTCTCCGGAATGGCGCTCTTGGTGTTCTCGCCGGCCTTCACAACGCCAATCGGGAGATTGGCGTTCCCAGCATTGCGCTTAGAGTCGGCCACTGAATGCCTCGTGCAGCAGAGATTTTTTCAGCTCTTCCAGCGAAGCAAGCTTTTGCTGGTAGACGGACTCTAAGCGCTGGGTTTCCTCCCTGAGGGCGTCCAATGTCAAAACAATTTTGCTCTGGACTTTGACGCTTGGAAACGAGAACAGCTGATTCTCGAAGGTCCCCATGTTTATGTTGTCTTGCGCGCTCCCTTTTCCTTGCGCCTGTAGCCTCGCTTTAAGGCTCTGGAGCTGATACTCCAAGAATTTATTGTTGGCGATGGACTCGTCGGTCACAACGCCGATGACGCTGTCAGGAAAGCAGGCATCAAAGGCCAGAATACCTGTTTCAGCAATATTGGCGGCTATAGTGATGCAAACCGTTCCCGCGGGCCATAGCTTGCTCTGAGCAAGTCCTGCCTCATTGTACGTTTGACTGTATGAGTCAATGATATGGACCGAGTTCCGAATATCTCCCGTTTGAATAAACGGGTATTCTCCATCGTAAAGCTTTGGATCGTTGCGAGGGCGGTGCTTTGACTTCCCGCGACCAAAGTCTTTGGAGACCTCGCTCAATCGCTTTTCCACCCACCCCTCCTCGCGCTGGGAGAAGACGGATTCGAGGTGGCTTTCAAAGAGTGCGCGGGCGTTGTGGAGGTTTTTTTCGGCGTTGGCTTTGGCGGTGGCGATGCCGTCAAAGGCCTCGTCGAGGATGCCGACGATGCGCTTCTGCTCGGGAAGCGGCGGATATGGAATCTCGACGGACTTTGCCAACCCAATGTTTAGATTCCTAACCGTGCTACCAGCCGCTAGCCGGTCAAACTGGCTAAACACTAGATCAGAACTGAGGACGTAGTACAGATAGTCCGGATCGACTTTGGGTTGGTGCAACACGAGCCATCCGTCATGAATACACCCCCTGGTTTTCATGATGTACGGCCGGCCGAAGCTCATTGAGTTCGATAGGATGAAGTCGCCTTCGTAGACCATACGGGAGCGTTTGACCCCATCGGGTTTTATCTTCTCCTCCGTCTTGTATATGTATTTGCCGCTTGCTGTTGCGTCACCGATCTTGATCCAGTTGACGCCTTTCGGATCAGTGGTTATGAACTTCTGAATTGGACGCGGCGAACCCCCGCGCTCGATTTCGCAGATTTCACCGAGCTTCTTTGTTTGCCAACCGTCCTTCATAGAAGCGCCTTGATATTCCCCAGCACTTCCACGCTCTCGGCGTCCAGCGCGGCGATTCTGTCCATGATGTCCTGCGGGGAGCGAAGGGTAACTGCTTCCCTGCCGTTGGGGTTTTTCACGCCAAGGTCGAAGGTTTCTTTGTTGATCGTCTTGGCGTCCACGGACCAAGATTTCGGCGAATCGGTAAACGTCTTCTGCAGCTTCACAAATTCGGCGAGGTCGTCATCGTTCAGCGGATTGGTTTTGCCGAGATTGCGGCCGGGATCGAGCTGATAGAACCAGATTTTCCTCGTCTTGGTGCCTTTTTCAAAGAAGAGCACGACCGTCTTCACGCCCGCACCCTGAAACACGCCGCCGGGGCAGTCGAGCACCGTGTGTAAATTGCAGCTTTCCAGCAACGTTTTGCGCAGGCTGACCGAAGCGTTATCCGTGTTCGATAAAAACGTATTCTTGATGACGATGCCTCCGCGGCCACCAGCTTTGAGGATTTTGATGAAGTGCTGGAGGAAGAGAAACGCGGTTTCGCCGGTCCGGATGGGGAAATTCTGCTGGACTTCCTTGCGCTCGTGACCGCCAAAGGGCGGATTGGCCAGGACAACATCGAAGCGGTCCTTTTCCTGAATGTCCGCCAGATTTTCCGTGAGCGTGTTGGTGTGGATGATGTTGGGCGCATCAATCCCATGCAAGATCATGTTCATGATGGCGATGACGTAGGCGAGAGACTTCTTTTCCTTGCCGAAGAAGGTGCGTTTCTGAAGCGTGTCGTGGTCCTTGGTGGTGAGCCTGGGAACGCCATTCTCCGGAATGGCGTTTTTGGTGTTTTTCGGATTCTTCGAAGCGCCAATCGGGAGATTGGCGTTCCCGGATTTCATGTAGACGAAGGATTCGCAGAGGAAGCCCGCGGAGCCGCAGGCCCCGTCGTAGATGCGCTCGCCGATTTGCGGTTTGACAACCTGGACGATGGCTCGGATGAGGGGGCGCGGGGTGTAATACTCGCCACCATTGCGCCCGGCGTTGCCCATGTTCTTGATTTTGGCTTCATAGAGGTGGGAGAGTTCGTGCTTTTCGGTTTGCGAGCGGAAGCGCAGCTCGTCAATGTGATCAATGATTTCGCGGAGATTGTAGCCGCTCTGAATCTTGTTTTTGATTTCGCCGAAGATTTCGCCGATTTTGTATTCGATGGTGTTAGGGCCGCTGGCCTTCTGCTTGAAGCCGTGGAGATAAGGGAAGAGCTTGGCGTTGACGAAGTCGCGGAGGTCGTCGCCGGTGAGGGCTTTGTTGTGATTGATCTGGCCGTCCTTGGACTTGGGAGCGGCCCATTCTTCCCAGCGGTAAGGCTTGTCGAGGAGATAGGCGTACTTTTTGCCCTGGAGGGCGGCTTCGTCGGCTCTGTCCTGCTCCAGGCCATCGAGATATTTGAGGAAGAGGAGCCAGGAGGTTTGCTCGGTGTAATCGAGCTCGGTGGTGCAGCCTGCCTCCTTGCGGAGAACGTCGTCAATGTTCTTGAAGGCTTGCTCAAACATGGCTCAAGACCTTTCCGATGGCAGGAGGCCGGGCGAAGGATGGCATTTGCGATTGCCTGATAGCGTTCGGGATAGCTCTCACAAAAGATACTATTTGCGGGGGGAAAATGCGAGGGCCGAGGATTGGCGGTGGGGATCAGCCAGAGGACAATTTACACTGGATCCGATTCCTCAGGGGCGCTTCGCGCGCTGGGCTGAAGCCCAGGGTCTACAGAGCCCAAGGTGAACCAAGCACTTAATGTCGGAGCTAAAGCTCCGACCCCCTAATCAGCGATCAGAGATCAGAGATCAGGAGGCAAGAGAAAGAACCGGTCCCGCGCGGCGGGACCGGCCACTACGGGAGAGAGAGTCGGATACCCGGACGCGGAGGATTCTCTAGCGCGGAGTAATCTGCGCCCACAGCACGACCACGGAGCGAGGGCTGGCGCGATACACATAACCGGGAATGGAGGTGGCGGAGCGCCATTGGGAAATGTCGTGGGGAGAATCCAGGGAAGTATCGATCCAGAGGCGCCAGGGATCGTACTCGCCGGAATCGAGGCGCGGGAGTTCAAAATCGAGAGCTTCCCAATAAGCATTGAAAATATTGTAGTAATGGAGATTTTCCCTGGGCAAATCGAGGCTGAAGGCAAGCGAGTGCGAGTCCGGGCCCCAATCGGGCTGATGGAGTTTTACGCCATGCCATTCCTTCTGCGCTTGATGGAGAAGTTCGGCCAAGGTCAGGCGCTGCAATTCCGGAGCGAGGTCTTGCAACAAGCGGCGGCTGATGAGCAGGCGCAGGAAGCGCTGCACATCGCCGTGTTTCTTCAGGAGTGACCAGTCGTACCAACTGATTTCGTTATCCTGGCAATAGGCGTTGTTATTGCCCTGCTGGGTGCGCCGCACTTCGTCGCCCATGGAGATCATGGGCATTCCAATGGCGAGCAAAGTAACGGTGAGGAAGTTTTTCACCTGGCGATTGCGCACTTTTTCGATTTCCGGATCGTCCGTGGGGCCCTCGACGCCGCAATTCCAGGAGCGATTGTCGTCCCTGCCGTCGCGGTTCTGCTCGAGGTTGGCCTCATTGTGTTTCTGCTCGTAAGTGACCAGATCGTTCAGCGTGAAGCCGTCGTGAGAGGTGATGAAGTTAATGCTTTGCTCGGCCTCGCGCTGCTTGTGGCCATAAAGGTCCGGGCTGCCGATGTAGCGATCGGCAAAAGGGCCGACGGAATCCTTTTGGCCGCGAAAGAAGTTGCGCATATCGTCGCGGAATTTGCCGTTCCACTCGCGCCAACTGTCGCCCACGAAGCTGCCGACTTGATAAAGGCCGGCGGCATCCCAGGCTTCCGCGATAAGCTTCGTGCCGGAGAGAGTGGGGTCGGAGTCAATGTCCCAGAGGACGGGGGGATTGGCGAGCACATTGCCGAAGGAATCGCGAGCCAGGATGGAAGCGAGATCGAAGCGAAAACCGTCAACGTGCATTTCCTGGACCCAGTAGCGCAGGCTGTCGACGATCATGCGGCGCACAACGGGATTATCCGCATTGAGCATGTTTCCCGTGCCGCTGAAATCGGCGTAGCGCGAAAGGTCCTGCTGAAGAACGTAGTATGCGGCGTTGTCAATGCCGCGGAAGCTCAGCGTGGGGCCCTTTTCGTTGTTTTCGCCGGTGTGGTTGAAGACGACGTCAAGAATGACCTCAATGCCGGCACGATGCAGGGCCTTGACCATGTCGCGGAATTCGTCCACCGGCCCCAGCGGGCTGCGGCGGGAACTGTAGGCGGGATGCGGCGAAAAGAAAGAGACCGGTGCATAGCCCCAATAGTTCACCAGACCCGGCGGGCAATCCTGCGCATCAAAGGCGAATACGGGAAGAAGTTCGACGGCGGTGATTCCGAGATGCTGCAAGTAGGGGATTTTGTCGATGAGCCCGCGAAATGTGCCGCGAAGGTTTTCCGCGATGTCAGAATTCGGATGGCGCGTGAAGCCCTTCACGTGCAATTCATAAATGATGGTCCGCGTGGAAGGAGTCTGCAGCGGGGTGTCGCCCTCCCAATCGTAGGAATGCGGATCCACGACAACGCTCTTCATCGCCGACGCGAAGTTGTTCCCTTTCGTGCAAGCGGCCTGGCGGCTGTAGTTTTTCGGCGTGACAAGACCCTTGCCGTAGGGATCGAGCAGCGCCTTTTCCGGGTCGAAACGGAGACCATTGGCGGGATCGTATGGCCCGTGAACTCGATAAGCGTAGAGTTGGCCCGCGGTTATGCCGGGAACAAAGATGTGCCAGTAGTGGGAGGTGCGGTTGGCGACGGGATCGAAGGGAATGACGCGAGCGGGCCGCGCGGCATCGTCATGGTCGAAGAAGAGCACATCAATGCCGGTGGCCTGGCGCGAGTAGAGGCTGAAATTCGTTCCAGAGGGGGAGAATGTCGCGCCCAAGGGAGCGCTGCGACCTTTCAAATTAGATGCTGTCATGAGCGGCCCGAGTAAAACGAATTGTGGAGTAACAGCTCTCGGCTTTCCGACCGCATAGCAGCCAGAAAGAAACCGATGCCCTCATCGTAACTTAGGTTGGGTGGTCAGCGGCCTTTTCTTTGTGCCATGGTGGTCAGTTGAGATCTTTCGGGGCAAACGGCGCGCCCTTCAAGATGACAGGATGGTGCACCGTTTGGAAAACATGCGAATTGCAGCCTGCGAGAAAAACCAGCCAATATTTATTGCGGCGGCGCTGAGTGGGCGGCGCGAATCACGGCATCAAACGCCGGCTTGGGCTGGCCGGCGCGATCGAAGAGCAGCGGATAGTTGGTTCTGCCCTTGACGGGCCAATTGTTCAGCCAAGAGTCTCCGTCGGTCACACACCAGAACGTCACTCGCGCGATGACGCCGCGGTGCTTGAGAAACACGCCGAACAGACCGGCGTATCGCTGCGCTAGCGCCTGCTGCACCGCGTCCGGCAAACCCTTGGCGTAAGGATTCAACTTGGGCTGCAGTTCGGCGGAGAGCGTGACGTCTGCGCCCATGTATTGAAAAGCGAGGGGCAGCACGTCCACGTCGAGTTCCGTGATCATGACT
>Ga0181539_1005453_pt1 | contig 10276 bp, 7 predicted proteins | sample PEATcosm2014_Bin_46_FD_119767 | JGI IMG/M metagenome (GOLD analysis project Ga0181539, IMG submission 119767) | Peatland microbial communities from MTU Mesocosm Facility, Houghton, MI, USA - PEATcosm2014_Bin23_60_metaG | ecosystem: Environmental > Terrestrial > Soil > Wetlands > Peat | place... | reverse complement strand
TGCGGACCAAAGAGGCCCTCGACGACGCGATCGCCGACGTTTGCGCGACACTCACGAACGAAGAATGCAGGAACTTCTTCATAAGCTGCGGTTATGGAGTCGACTGATCGGGAAACGCTCTAGCCATGCGCGGGATCATCGCCAGTCATGAACCTGCAGATCGCCCTTTCTATCGCATTCGCCGCCGTAGTTCGGGTCGTGGCGATATATGGCGTCGCGACGAAGTCGTCACTGCGATCAGGGGCAAGAGGAGTTGGCTCTCTGTCCATACTGATACGGATGCCGAACCCGTACACCGACTGTGACCACAAAGGAATTTTCCCATGATCAAGATAGAAGTTATCTCTGGCAATGCGGTGAAAATCAAAGCGCCAGAAAAATTGAAAGCTGACGACTTCCTCCAGATTGCTCCGCAAATCGACTCTCTCATCAAACAGCATGGGCAAATCAGATTACTCATTGATGCTTCCGAATTTTCCGGCTGGGAGAGTATCGCAGCTTTTGAAAATCATGCCCGATTCATAAAGAGCCATCAACAGAGGGTAGAGCGCATCGCTGTCATCGCCGCGCACGACTGGCAGTATTGGCTGATTGGCGCAGTCAGAATTTTCCTGCATCCGGAGGTAAGAGCCTACGATAAGAGCGATGAAAACGAGGCGCTGCAATGGATTGTTGGATCGGCGTCCGGCCCCACCTCGTCGATTCACATATGAGAGAAGCCGTCTAATCGGATTCCCGCTGGCCTTTGCTTTGCTGACCAATGATCCCGGGTACTAGCTCGTAGGATATTGCGCGTGATACGGCCTTAGTTCTTTTTTGATTTTGATCTCGGCGCACAGGAAAGCAGTCGACGTTTCGCACGATCTGTTCTTCGAACGCATAAGCCCGGTCGGCGAGCCGTTACGAGCGTTGCCGCTGACGGCCTCCGAGAGGATGAGCCTGAGTAGTTTCCGAGGCTTTTCGCAGGAACAATGCCGGGTAGTGTCGCATTGCTGGGCAAGACGCTGGGGCTTGCGGGTTTGTGTCTGACCCATAGCGCGTGAGGCACGAATCCCTGCCCGGCGCTGCGCCGTCATGAAGGAGGACAAAATGGAAAAAGATGACACAGTCGTCGCCGTTTTCGACGATCACCAATCGGCGGAAACCGCTGTTAAGAAGTTGGCCGACGCGGGTATCGATATCAAGCACCTCAGCGTCGTTGGCAAGGGATATCACATCGACGAAAAGATCGTGGGCTTTTACAACACGGGTGATCGCGTCAAGTTTTGGGGCAAGCTCGGCGCTTTTTGGGGCGGTCTCTGGGGTTGGCTTGGCGGGCTGTTCCTGACCATCCCCGTCGTTGGCCACGTCATCGTGATCGGATACCTTGCCGCGATAGCCCTTTCCGCGATCGAGGGCGCAATCGTGGTGGGTGGCCTAAGCGCGCTGGGCGCGGCCCTTTACAGCATCGGTATCCCGAAAGACAGCGTGATCGCGTACGAGGCGGCCGTGAAGACTGACAGATTTCTCGTCATGGCGCACGGGCCAACTGAAGAGGTGGCGCGCGCCAGAACGGTCCTCAAGGGCTTCAGTCCATCACGTCTTGATCTGCATGAAGGCACAAAAACGGCCGCCGTCGGCGATCATCCCGTCCATGCGGGGAGCTGAATGGATGCAGCCAGGACGGTCTCTCCGGCGGGAAGGCCACCCGACGCCAAAGTGGCCGTCATAAGAAAGTTCATCTAGGAAGAGCGTGGGAGGTCTTGCGCGACATAATTGTTGGCGATACCGGCGCTCCATTGGAGCCAGGAGCGTCGACACGAGCAGCGAATTTGCTGATCGTGTCGCGCCATTGCTTTCGGAGGATATCGTATCATTTCCGCACAACAGACATTTATCGGCCTTCTCATCTGAGAGAGTGACCCGATTCGATAAGGATCCGCGACAATGAATCCCATCACTGCATTTCTTACCATCGTCTTCGGCGCCATTGGGGTAGGATTGGCTGCAATGGGCCGGCTTAATTGGGATATCCCCTTCTACTGGGGCATCCCTTTTATATTCGCCGCGGTCATTACCCCTTTCGCGCTGAAGATGGCGAACACATGGGAGAAGTTCGTCATCCTGCGTGCGGGCAAATTGCATGGCGTTAAAGGTCCAGGACTCTTCCTAATCATTCCGGTTATCGACAGCGTTGTGGCGGTGATCGATGAACGCATTCAGACAACGGCGTTCAGCGCCGAGCAGGCGCTGACCAAAGACACCGTCCCGGTGAATGTGGACGCGATTATTTTTTGGTTCGTCCACGACGCGCAAAAGGCGGCTTTAAACATTACGAACTACCGCGAAGCTATCGATCGAGTCGCGCAGACATCGCTTCGCGAAATGATTGGGTCATCGATGCTGTCGGCGCTGTTATCGGAACGGAATGCCGCCGACGAACTATTGCGCGGCGAAATCGGCCATAAAACCGCCGACTGGGGCATCTCGGTGAAATCAGTGGAAATCCGCGACGTGGCAATCCCTGTTGCATTGCAGGACGCCATGTCTCGGCAAGCGCAGGCGGAACGGGAGAAACAGGCTCGTGTGATTCTTGTATCCGGGGAGGGCGCGATAGCGGGAAAGTTTGTCGAGGCGGCCATGATCTATGCGGATCATCCGGCGGCCCTGCAGCTGCGCGCCATGAATATCATCTATGAGACGACCAAGGAACGCGGAGCCACGATCCTGATACCGACTTCAATGGTCGATAGCATGAATCCCGTGGTGGCGCTCGCCTTGGCCGGGCAAATTACTGGACCACAAAAAGTGGACGGGCCACTGCCGGTCAATAACCCGCCAACAACCGCTCCCAGCGACGAGGCCGTTCAGTAAGACGCGGGTCGGGCGTGCGGCATGCTCCCGGCGGCGCGATCCGCGTCGCCTTGCCGGAAAGGCTGGCATCGCGAACGAGACAGGATATATCGGCCCAAGCCGCCCTTGGGAGATCAAGATGACAGGACCTCAAGATGGCAAATCAGTTAATGTCAAAGCCTGCATCGGCGCCAAGCCGGTTTAGCAAGGAGTTGCTCACTTTTACGAACCCTTCCTCAGCGTCTTCGGCTAACTTTGTGACAGCTTGGCCGGAATACATGGTCGATGCGTTCCAGCGCAACGTTCTTTTCCTCGATCTGCTGCGGCGACGCGGCAACGAAGAGATCGAGATCACGTCAAGGCCGACGGCGACCGTTCTGCGCTTCGAACATGAATTGCTGATGAGTGGGCTTTCGCTGCCTCGGCCGATCAACTATGCGCTCTATCGCATCATGCCGCTGCCAGGTGTCGCGATCGACCCGCGCAAGCGGCCGGTGGTGGTGGTCGACCCACGGGCTGGCCAAGGACCTGGCATCGGTGGTTTCAAGACAGAAAGCGAAATCGGCGACGCTCTGAATGCGGGCCATCCGGTTTACTTCATCGGCTTCGGATCGACGCCTGCGCCCGGCCAGCAATTCCTGGACGTCGTCGAGGGGCAGGTGAAGTTTTTCGAACGGGTGGTTGAGCTCCATCCGGATGCGCCCCGACCGTTCGCCATCGGCAATTGCCAGGCGGGTTACCAAACGCTGATGGTCGCGATGCTGCGTCCCGACCTGTTCGGACCTTGTTTAACCGTCGGCTCGCCAATGTCCTACTGGCAGGGCGTGCACGGGAAGAACCCGATGCGCTATTCCGGCGGCTTGCTCGGCGGCAGCTGGCTCACCGCCATGACCAGTGACCTTGGCAACGGGAAGTTCGACGGGACGTGGTTGGTCCTGAACTTCGACAGCCTGGGTCCGGCGAATTGGCTCTGGGGCAAGCAGTACCAAGTCTATACCAACATCGACGCTGGGGCGGAGCGGTACCTCAAGTTCGAGAAGTGGTGGGGCGATTTCATTCAACTGAACGGCGACGAGCTGCAGTTTCTGGTGGACAATCTCTTCATCGGCGACAAGCTGACCCGCAACCAGTTGCAGTCGCGCGATGGCGTGACCTTCGATGTCCGTAACATAGCATCGCCGATTATCGTGTTTACCTCGTCGGGCGACAATATCAGTCCGCCGCCGCAGGCGCTTGGCTGGATTTTGGATCTATATCGGGACGTCGAGGACATACGCGCCACGGATCGGACGATCGTCTACTCCCTAAATCACAAAAGCGGGCATCTCGCCCTCTTCGTCTCCGCCAAGGTGGGTGCGAAGCAGGACGAGGAGTTCGTGCAGCTGATGGACGTCATCGACTGCCTGGCGCCGGGTCTCTATGAGATGGTCATTTCGCCCAGGCCGACTGACGTTCCCCCGGGCGGCTTCGTCACCGGCGACTGGACAGCCCGCTTCGAGGCCCGCTCGCTCGATGATATTCGCGCGCTCGGGCGCAACAGCCCCGAGGATGACCGCGCCTTCGCCGCCGTGGCCCGGCTGTCAGAGTTGAACCTCTCAACTTACCGGACCTTTCTGCAACCCTTGGTTCGCGCTCTAGCCAATCAGCCGGCGGCCGACCTGGCCCAAGCCCTGAACCCACTTAGGCTCAGCTACACGGTCTTCGCGGACAACAACCCATGGATAAATGGCGCAAAGAAACTGGCGGCCAAGGTGGCGGCGACCCGCAAGCCGGCGGCGGCTGATAACCCGTTCCTCAAGCTACAGAGCCAAGTGTCGGACCAGATCACAGCCGCTCTGGACGCCTATCGCGTGGCTCGTGACCAATGGGCCGAGCAGATGTTCTTCGGCTTCTATGGCTCGCCGTTCGTGCAGGCGCTCCTTGGCCTCGGCCCTGGCAGCGAGGTGCGGCCGTTTCCAGGAGCTTCACCAGAAAAGCTGGCGGCGCGACGGGCCCGGGCGGACGCGTGCGCGGCGAAGCTTCGGACCGGCGGATTTGACGAAGCGCTGACCCGAGCGGTGCTTTATGTCATCGCAGCCGACCGGACGCTCGACCAGCGATGCGCGCTCGCTTTGAACGTCGCGCGCCAGCAGCTCATGCATCTATCGCTCGCCGAGTTCAAAGTGGTTGTGCGGGACCAGGCCTTCCTGCTCCAGCTTGCATGTGAGCGCGCGGTGGAGGCGCTGGCGTCTCTTGTGCCGGACGCGGACGCGCGGATGGAACTGCTGAAGCAGGTGCGCGCGATCATCGACACGGGCGCTCCCCCGAGCGCCGCCGAGCGCGACCGCCTGACTCGACTGTCGCGGTTGCTCGCGACTCGGATTGAGAGACCGGCGCGTCGTGCAACCGTCGTGAGCCAGTGATCGGAAAGACGGGTCGCCCGTCTTCTCTTGTCTTGGGGCCTGTCTTGCGTGTCGCGGCTTCACGCAATGTGACGCCCAGGAGTTGCAACAATGCAAACCATTGTGAATAAAACGTTTGAAGAGATTGCTCTCGGCGATGCCGCGTCGGTTCAGCGCACATTGCAGGCTGGAGACGTGCGGGCCTGGGCCGCCGCTTTCGGCGATGTGGACATGCTCGCCGCCCCAGGCGAGAGCCAGGGGGCAGCCGGCATCGTCACAGCGATCCTGATCGCGCTGGTCAGCTCAGCCCTCCCAGGCCCGGGGACTTTGATCCGCGCAACCTCAGTGTGGATCAAGGGTAAACTGCCGATCGATGAAGCGATGACGACGCGGCTCGTCGTCCGGGAGAAGCGGTCCGATCAAGGCATCGTCGTGTTGGACGGCGAGTGCACCGACCCGGCGGGTCAGGTCGTGGCGACAGCGATGCTGGAAGTGCTGGCGCCAACAACACGGCAGCAGCGACAAGTGGCGGAGCATCGGCTCGATGGGCTGATCGAGCGCTGTCGCGACCTCAAGCCGATGCTGACTGGCGTCGCGCATCCTTGCAGCGCCGAGGCGCTTGCCGGAGCGGTGGAGGGCGCAGAGGCCGGGCTGATTCTGCCCGTGCTTTTCGGCCCCGAGGCTGAGATCCGGCGGATTGCCGATACTGCGCGCTTGGACATCGCTAAGTTCCGAATCGTGGCCACGGACGGCCCCGAGGAATCGGCTCTCAAGGCTGCCATGGCCGCGGGCGCTGGCGAGGTTGCGGCGTTGATGAAGGGCAGCTTGCACACCGACGTGCTGTTACACGCGGTTTTGCAGAAGGAAGCGAAACTTCGCACTGGACGGCTGATCAGCCACTGCACAATGGTGTCGGCGCCGACCTATGCGCGCCGCTTCGTCATCAGCGATGTAGCTCTGAATATCGCGCCGGACACGGACCAGAAGCGCGACATTTGTCAAAATGCGATTGGCTTCGCACGCGCGCTCGGCGTCGACTTGCCAAAAGTGGCCGTGCTGGCGGCGGTGGAAATGGTGCGAACCAAAATGCCCGCCTCGCTCGACGGCGCCATCTTGGCGAAAATGGCGGATCGTCGCCAGATCGTCGGCGGGATCGTGGACGGACCGCTCGACCTCGACGCCGCCGTGGACGCCAACGCCGCGCGGATTAAGAATATCTCATCGCCCGTCGCGGGCCTCGCCGATGTTCTCATCGCGCCGAATATCGAGGCCGGCAACATGGTATACAAGAATCTCGCCTTCATGGCCGATGCGCAGACCGCGGGCCTAGTGGTCGGCGCCCGGGCGCCGGTGATCCTGACCAGCCGGGCTGACACCGTCGCCGCGCGCCGCTTCTCGGCCGCCGCCGCCGTACTCTATGCCAGTGCGCTAGCGCGCGATCCAACCATCCTGCAGCCCGAAACCGCGGAGTGATCGCCATGAGCGACGCCATCATCGTCGTCAACGCGGGCTCCACTAGCCTTAAGTTCGGCGCTTATGCGGTAGACGCCGCCGGGTCGCTACCCCTGCTCTGCCGAGGCCGGATCGACAGCATGCAGGGCGACCCGCATTTCGTCGTCCAAAACGCGGCCGGCAAGCCGTTGGACACGCATGAATGGGGCGAGGGCCACGCGATCGACCACGGCGCAGCGCTGCGCTTCGTCATCACCTGGCTGGAAGCCAACCTCGCCGGTAGGAAGGTGTGGGCGGCCGGCCACCGGGTGGTGCTCGGCGGCACGCGTTTCGAGGCGCCGGCGCGGATCGACGGCGACGTGCTGGACTACCTCGAGTCGCTGGCGGTGATGGAGCCGTCGCACCAGATCTTCAACGTGCGGGGCGCCCGGGCGCTTGCCGAGGCCTTCCCAGGTCTGCCCCAGGTCGCCTGTTTCGATAGCTCGTTTCATCGAACAATGCCGGAAGTGGCGCAAAATTACGCATTGCCCAAGGACGTGCGCGACACTGGGGTGCGCCATTGGGGCTACCACGGCATTTCCTATGACTACATAAGTCGGCAGGTTCCTAAATTCGCGCCGCAAGCGCGGCGGGTGATCGCCGCGCATCTGGGCGGCGGCGCCAGCATGTGCGCCATGCTGGACGGGCGCAGCGTCGAAACCTCCATGGGCTTCGCGGGCGCCTCGGGCTTGCCGATGGCGACGCGCTCGGGCGACGTGCCGCTGGGAGCGCTGTTTTACCTGCTGCGCCGCAAGTTGTTTGACGACACATCGCTGGAGAAGATGTTGTACGAGCGCGCGGGTTTGCTCGGCCTGTCCGGCGTCAGCGGCGATATGCGGGTTTTGCAGGAGAGCACGGATCCGCTGGCGGTCGCCGCGATGGAGTATTTCATATACGCGATGACGAAATACGCCGGCGCCTATGCAGCCGTGCTCGGCGGACTGGACGCCTTCGTGTTCACCGCCGGCATTGGCGAGCACTCTGCCCCGGTCCGCGCGGCGTTGTGCGCCAAGCTGGCTTGGCTCGGCGTGAAGTTGGACGAGCGCGCGAACAATTCCGGCGGCCCATGCATTTCCACAGCGGACAGCGGCGTATCGGTCTGGGTCATCCCTACGAACGAAGAACTGATGATCGCGCAGCACACGCTGGCGCTCCTCAGCTCTTAGAGGGAGAGAATAATGTTCATGTTCATCCAGGGCCTGCCGTCGGACGTGCTCGCGATTGAAGCCAGTGGCGAAGTAACGCACAACGATTATCGTAACACGCTTATCCCGAAGGCCGAAGCAATGATCGCTCGGGGCCCGATCAAGATGCTTTATGTCATCGGAAAGGATTTCACAGGTTTTGAACTTGAGGCGCTGTCGGATGACACCGTGTTCGGGCTCAAGCACTGGCACGATTTTAGTCATATCGCCGTGGTTACGGATCATGGATTGCTGAACGCGTTAGTCAACATGTTTAAGCCTTTCTTTCACGGGGAAGTCCGGCTGTTCAGACTCGCCGAATTGCCTGCCGCGAAAGACTGGATCACGAAGGCGCCGGAAGGGGCATGACCATGACGACAAATATCCCAGGGAGCACGAAAATTGAGGGTGCAGCGGAGAAAAAAGAAGCACCCACTGTGGCGCCGAATGACGCCCCTCCCCAGGCTGCCGATTCCAAGCCGGGATCGAAGCCCGATCCAACCCAAGCTTTGAAATCCCTTTCCATGTCTGAGCTACAGGCAAAACTGGGATCGTCACCGGATGGCCTGACTCAAGCTGAGGCTCAGAAGCGGCTCACCCAATACGGCCCCAACCAAATCGAAGAGAAGAAAACCAATGAGGTCCTAAAATTCCTCAGTTATTTCTGGGGTCCCATTCCATGGATGATCGAAGTGGCCGTGATCCTGTCGGCGATAGACCGGCATTGGCCGGACTTCGGGATCATCCTGCTTTTGCTTCTGACCAACGCCGTGGTCGGCTTTTGGGAAGAACATCAAGCGGGCAACGCCATTGCCGCCCTAAAGGCCACACTGGCGATCAAGGCCCGGGTGAAACGCGACGGGAAGTGGATCAACCCGGCGGCGCGTGAGTTGGTCCCGGGCGATGTTATTCGCGTGCGGCTGGGCGACATTGTGCCGGCGGATGCGCGCCTGCTGGACGGCGACCCGGTCGAGGTGGATCAGTCCGCCCTGACGGGAGAATCGCTGCCCGCCACCCGCAAATCCGGTGAAGCAATATTTTCCGGATCGATCATTCGCCAAGGTGAAATCGCCGCCATGGTCTATGCCACCGGCGCCAACACCTATTTTGGCAAAACGGCGGAGTTGGTGCAGGGCGCGAAAACCGTCAGTCATTTTCAACGCGCGGTTCTCAAGATCGGCAATTACCTGATCATCCTCGCGGCTGTTCTGGTAGCGATAATCATCGCCGTCGCAATTTACCGGGGCGATCCGATCCTCTCGACCTTGCAGTTCGCCTTGGTATTGACTGTAGCGGCGATTCCCGTGGCCATGCCGACGGTGCTCTCGGTCACGATGGCGGTTGGCGCGCGCCTGCTTGCACAAAAAAAGGCGATCGTGACCCGGTTGGTTGCGATCGAGGAATTGGCGGGCGTCGACATACTGTGCGCCGATAAAACGGGCACGCTTACCCAGAACAAGCTGACCCTGGGCGATCCGTTCAGCGTCACCCATGCTCCCGCCGAGCAAGTGATCCTCGCCGCGTCCCTGGCGTCGCGTTCCGATAACAACGACACGATCGACCTCGCCGTTCTCGGCGGTCTGAAAAATGATCAGGTGCTGAAAGACTACAGAGTGGGCCATTTTCAACCTTTCGATCCGGTGCACAAACGCACCGAGGCCGCCGTCACGGGCCCCGGCGGACAGGCCTTCAAGGTGACGAAGGGCGCGCCGCAGGTGATCCTGGCGCTGTCGGCCAATGCCGCACAGGTGAAGGCCGTCGTCGATAAGGCGGTAGACGAATTCGCGGCGCGCGGCTTTCGTTCCTTGGGGGTTGCGCTGGCCGAAGGAGACGGCCCATGGCAGTTTCTTGGTGTGTTGCCTCTGTTCGATCCACCGCGCGACGACGCCAAGGCAACCATCGCGATCGCGCAACAGATGGGCGTGAAAGTGAAGATGGTGACGGGCGATGCGCTGGCCATCGCTCAGGAAACCGCCAAGAAACTAGGGATGGGCACGAATATCCTCGATGCCGGTCGTCTCGGTGACGAAAAGCAACAAGCGACGACGGCGGTCGCGGAGGCTATCGAGAAGGCGGACGGATTTGCCCAAGTCTTCCCTGAACACAAGTTCCACATCGTTGATGACCTGCAGCAACGCGGCCACATCGTCGGCATGACCGGCGACGGGGTGAATGATGCCCCGGCGCTAAAGAAAGCCGACTGCGGCATCGCGGTTTCCGGCGCGACCGACGCGGCGCGCGCGGCGGCGGCCATCGTGCTGATGACTCCCGGCCTGTCGGTGATCATCGACGCGATCAAGGAAAGCCGGAAGATTTTCCAACGGATGAACAGCTACGCGATCTACCGCATCGCCGAGACGCTGCGTGTGCTGCTGTTCATGACGCTCG
>Ga0181539_1005452_pt1 | contig 10282 bp, 8 predicted proteins | sample PEATcosm2014_Bin_46_FD_119767 | JGI IMG/M metagenome (GOLD analysis project Ga0181539, IMG submission 119767) | Peatland microbial communities from MTU Mesocosm Facility, Houghton, MI, USA - PEATcosm2014_Bin23_60_metaG | ecosystem: Environmental > Terrestrial > Soil > Wetlands > Peat | place... | reverse complement strand
TGGAGAAAGATAGTGAAGTGCAGACATCATCGCCACGGGAGGCGCTGCTCTCCATGGTGGATAAGCTTGGGGCGCTGCCCACCCTCAACGCTATCATGGACAAGATCTTCCGGGTTCTGGCGGACGATAACGTTTCTTTCCACAATCTCTTCAATGTAATGAGGTATGACCAGGCCATCTCCTCGAAGATCATCAGCGTAGCGAACTCCGCATACTGCGGCAGGGGGTCGCAAATAGTAAGCCTGGAAAGGGCTATGATGGCCGTAGGCGTCGACGAGATACGCAGGATCGTCATGTGCCTTGTTTTCCTTCGGGAGATATTAAGCCGGTGGAAGATGAGCCAAAGCGACCTTACATCCCTCTGGAGCCACACGCTCTCCGTTGCTTGTGCCGCAAAGACGCTTGCCGAAAAAACAATGGCCGAGGAGAGCGAGAAGGCTTTTACCGTCTCTATCCTGCACGACATAGGCAGGGTACCCTTCTTTATCTATGGTGACAGGTACCGCGAGATACAGGAAGAGGCGCATACTACGAGTCGAGATGTCTGCTCCATCGAAAGGGAGGCCTTCGGTATCGATCACGCGGAACTCGGTTATTTCATGGCGGTGAAATTGAGTTTCCCGGAGAGTTTCTCTGCGGTCATACGAGGACATCACGGGGGACTGGAGACGATAGAGCCGATAGTCAATATCGTGATGAAGGCCGACATGTTCATCGAGAACCCGGACATCGACATCGGGCCGGAGGGTACCATCCTCCGGGGAGAGGCCGACCGAATAAAGGTGGAGACAAAAAGGATCGCAGGGCTCTTCGGGGTGGTGTGATGAAACGTTCTTATGAGGCCGGCGCTTCCAGGATAGGACTAAGCTGCACTTAATCGCGCTCCTTGACGTGACCCCTAAAGGGTGGGTGCAGCACGAACGCTCTTTATCCGGCATGAATGGAAAGATCGTTCTTTTATTCGAATATGCAGTCGAGGCTCAACTCTTCGGTTGTCCCGTTGAGGGTAAAGCCGAAGGGTATGGTCGTGAACATCCCTTTCGTGATGAAGTTTAGCTCGATGTTCTTTCCCACAAAGACCATAGGCACGTGAGCGAGCAGATGAAGGCCTTGATTTTCGAGCCCTTTTCTTGCCTGTCCGGAAATGATGTTTGTCAGCTCTCCCACTGCGTCGATGATCTCCGGTGTTACCTCGCTGCGCTTTTCGTTGAACAGTCTCTTGTAGATGGTGAGTGCGCTCGCGGTAGACATGCTCACGGTCATGGTGCCCCGCCTGTCCCCGGTGAATCCCATCACAGCCGTCACATCTGCGGTCGTTGTTCTAGTACCCTTCGCGACGGGCTCCCTGTTCAAAAGATCGATATCGAGCATCGTCTTGAATACGTGTTTTGCGCTTATTATGAACGGACTTACGTATATTTCTTCCAATAGCGGCTATCTCCTTGTATGGTCTCTCGCTACTTTATCGGCAGACGGGCGTTTTTCATAAGCGTGCCTCCTTCCCTCCTCCTTATCGCCCGGCTCGTCGACGAGGTGTTGACCCCGACCTACGCATGCAATCTCAGCGGCGGAGGCTCCCGGTTCTCGAACACGCTTACCTGCAAAGCCTTTCCATGTCACGCTAAATGGACGTCGGGAACCAACAACGTCCCCGGGGCCTTTCCTGCAGAAGCCTTTATTCATGAAAGTGCGCAGGATGCCCTGCCCGGGGTATGATCTACCGGCCCGGGCGCAAGTCAGGATGCCACCTGTCTCCAACCCGTTCAAATCCGCCCAAAAGGTGAGTAATCCGGTAATGGAGCAAGGTCCTTTATTGTTGTAGGGTTTAGTTGATGAAGACGCTTTTGTAACGCTGCATCTCCTCCACCGCCTTGCCGCTGCCCATAACAACGCAGCGCAGCGGATCTTCGGTCACGTACACTTTGAGGCTTGTCCGTTCCGATATCCTTTTGTCCAGCCCTTTGAGGAGTGCGCCACCGCCGGTGAGGACCATTCCCGATTCTCTCACATCAGAAAAGAGCTCCGGCGGCAGGTTCTCCAGGGCCCTCTTCACTGAGTCTATGATCGCTTCCACGGGCGCTTCTATGGCCTCCCTCACGTCGTCGGCGGTAATAGTAATTGTTCTGGGGATGCCATTGACGAGATCCTTTCCCACAACGCTCGTTGATCCGGAACCGGCGCCCGGGTGAGCAGAGCCGATCTCCATCTTGATCCTCTCCGCGACATTTACCCCGACGGCAACCTGATATTTGTTTCGCAGGTACCTGACGATTGCCTCATCCAGCTCGTCGCCTGCAAGGCGCAAGGATTGGCTGTAAGCATTTGCGTAATAGCTTATGACGGCTATCTCCGTCGTACCACCGCCGACGTCAACCACCATGTTCCCCCGAAGGAGTTCTATGGGCAATGCTGCCCCAATGGCCGCTGCCATCGGCTCCTCAATAAGATGGATGTCCCCGATGCCCACCTGGAGGCAGGCATCAACGACCGCCCGTTTTTCAACCTGGGTTATACCGGACGGCACACAGACAACCATTTTGGGCCTTGTCATCGTTCTGGTTCTTTTCACCATGCCCAGAAAATATTTGATCATCGCCTTCGTCACATCAAAATCCGCAATCACGCCATCTTTCAGCGGCCGGATGGTGCTGACACGATAGGGTGTCTTCCCGATGGACTCTTTGGCCTCCCGGCCTACGGCCACGATCCTCCCCGAATCGCGTTCAAGGGCTATGACCGACGGCTCATTCAGTACGATGCCCTCACCTTTCAGATAGATCAGTGTGTTCGCTGTGCCAAGGTCCATGGCGCAATGCGCGGAAGTCAGACCAGCCAGTTTCAAAATGAAGCTCATGCTCATACCCCCTCGCTCCGCTCTTTCGGATCGACAGCGCACGGAGACGACCTTTGTGCGTCCATTCCTTCATTGTCCTGTAGTTCCCTACCAGCCCGCTCCTTAACCTGAAAATAAAAAACCGCCCTTTATCACCGGCTTGGCTGCTTACTGGAGAAAGGCTCAATAAAACTATCTGAAACCCATCGCTTTCCGTCCCACCCTCGCGGATGGTTTGGCTTTATCAAATTACTTCCATTGTTACACAAAAGTAACAAATGTCAAGGGCACTGGGTATATTTGCACACAGTACTACTCTTTTTGTCAGACATTAATGCCCAATTGAGTCATATGTCTTTTTTGCAGATATCTCGGTCCGTGCCTCTGATCTACGGTCCGCCCCTTTCTCCTTCCACGGCGTGTCATCCTTCTCCGTAGACAAATAGGTCGGCGGGGATTATAATAGTGCTGAAAACAGGCGGAAGGCGGGTAACGGGAGGTTGTATCCGGATGCCCCGCCTACGGAGCCGCCATGAAGGAGGGCCCCCATGAAAAAATGGATCGTCTTTGTCGTGCTCGCACTGATCGTCTTATCTTTCGTGGTACCCACGCCCGGCTATACGAGGGGCGGCTGGGGAGGCGGCTGGGGAGGCGGCTGGAGGGGCGGCTGGGGCTGGTGGGGCCCGGGCGCCTTTTTGGGTGGAGCCGCCTTCGGCGCCGCCCTTGCCTACCCCTACTATGCCTATCCTTACCGCTACTATGGTTATCCTTATTCCTATGGTTATCCTTCCCCCTATGGTTATCCTTACCCCTCTGCCTATAGCCAGCCTCCCCAGCCCCAGGTCTACGCCGAACCGCAGCAGGAGTACTGGTACTACTGTAAGGATCCGCAAGGTTATTATCCTTACGTCGCAAATTGCCCGGGCGGGTGGATGAGGGTGGTCCCGACTCCGCCGCCACCGCAGGGAAAAGAGGAGGGGCCGGTACGATGAACTGGACACGAGGTTTTCTCATATTCTTCGCTCTGGCCCTGCTCGGCGGATGCGCAACCATGCCCACCGGCCCGACCGTCACGGTGTACCCGGGTCCCGGAAAGCCTTTTGAGGTATTCCAGGCCGATGATTATGCGTGCAGGCAATGGGCCCAGGAGCAGATAGGCGGAGCGTCGCCAAGCCAAACCGCCAATCAGAACCTCGCCACCGGAGCAGTAGTGGGAACGCTGGCAGGCGCCGGGCTCGGTGCGGCAATCGGCGCCGCCACGGGTAACGTAGGCGCCGGTGCCGCAATCGGCGCGGGGGCCGGCCTCCTCACAGGAACCGCTGTCGCGAGCGGTCCGGCTGCTTCTTCCCAGTATACGCTCCAGAGGCGCTACGACATGGCCTATCAGCAATGCATGTATGCGAAGGGAAACCAGATCCCCGGTGTCCGGCCGGTGCGAGCCTATGGGCCGCCTCCGCCCGCTTATGGGCCTCCACCACCCGGCTATGGGCCTCCACCACCCGGCTATGGGCCTCCACCACCCGGCTATGGACCGCCACCGCCCGCTCCGCAGCGGTAGAAGGGGGCAGGACGCGGAGCAGCCCCCGGCTACGACGCCACTCTATTTTTTGTAGCCGGGGAAAAAGAGGGCTTTCGCGTGAACACACCGTCCCGCCCCTTTAAGGCCGGCATCTGCTGCAAGGGGGAGAGTTTGGGCACGAGAATCGCGATAGCCTTTCTCCTCGTTGTCATCATCTCGCCGGGCAACAACGTCCTCGCCTCTGGCCTCGCCGGCAACGACGCAACAGAGGACTCTTCCTTTAATGCTAAAGCCGCATATAGCCTGCTCCTCGAGGAGGATGCGGCTGCCCTCGGGCAGTCGCCGGTCGAGGCCCCGGCAGTTACTCAAGGTAAGGCCCAACCGGAAGAAAAAGGCGGAACAGAGAGCCCCTTCTCCCTTGGTTTTCCGAAGCTTCTCCTGAGAGATACCTGGTATGTGCTGAGTTCACCGGTCAGATGGGACGCACAGGACTGGCTCAAGGTGGGGGTCGGCATGGCGGGCGTTGCGGCACTATCGCTGGCGGATCAGTCTCTACACACGCAGATGCGGCACCTGCAGAACGGTCTCGCGAAGGACGTGGCATCACAGATTCGCCTTTTCGGCGGCTACTACTCATACGCGACGTTGGGGCTTTTCTATGTCGGTGGTGAGATTTTCCACGACCCTCCCGCCAAGGCAGTCTTCATCGACGGCGCTGCTGCAACACTCGTCGCCTCCGGCATTATTACTCCCGCCTTGAAGTATATGGTTGGTCGTGCCCGCCCGCAGGCGGGGCAGGGGGCGTATTCCTTCGCCCCTTTCCGGAATGGCAATGCGTCTTTCCCGTCCGGCGAGACGACCCAGGCCTTTGCCGTGGCGTCGGTGATCGCCGCGCACTATGACTCTCTCTGGGTACAAGTCTCCTCCTACGGCATTGCCAGCCTGGTTGGCATAGCCCGCATCTACGAGCATGGCCACTGGACCTCGGATGCGCTTGCAGGGGCCCTTATCGGCACCGCGGTGGGTACTGCTATCGTCCATTTCAACGAGAAAAGACGAAAAGCAGATAAAGAAGAGACCGGCATCTTCATTACACCGCTTCTTGCCCGTGGTACGGGAGGTATAGCAATCACCCTGGTGAGATAAGGTGCTATTCAAAAGAAGATTTTCCTAAAACCTGTAGCCGACTCCGCAGCAGGTTGCGTCGATGCCACGACCGCCGCCAAGATTGGAGGTCCGGTCAAAAATAATCATCACGCTCCACGGCGTATTTTTAAAATTATAATCGCCGAATAAAGACGCGATATCGACCACCCCCGCCCTTTGGTGGTCATAGTAAGGTCCGGCGCACACGCCGGTCTTGAAATCCCCGAACGCATTCGTTACACACGCCTCAGCGGCAACCCCTTTTTCCTTAAAAGACCTGCCGAAAAAATTAGCTGCCATGGCTTCGATGTGATCGGTAATTACCCTGGTGAACCTGAGCTGTGAAACACTCCCCAAGTCGGAAATATCCCCCGGGATGCCGAGCGTGAGAAATGCAATTTGATTCTTAAGCTCCGTCGATAGCTCATCGTCCTTATCAGGAAGCCGGTAGACGATCTCGGAGAGCAGAGAAGTCGCGTTCTGCCCTTTGGGCACTATGGTCTCGTTGAGACGGGCGCCTACCGAAAACTTTTTTGACACATCGTATGTCGCGTCAAAGCTGGTCACAAATCCCAAACCATTGGTGCTTGGGCTAGGACCGGCAACTGTATCATTATAGAAGTACGGGCCTGTGCCCAGGCTCAAATTCAACTTAGAACCAACCAACATCCGGGCCCATCCCTGCACCATTACGCCATCGCGACGATGGCCTATCGGGCGCCCTTCGTTGATGTACGAGAAACTTCCGTCGAAGACGAAATTTTTGTATGTCAAAAATTCGAGCTGTTTATATTCCACCTGTAAAGCCCATGAAGCCCTGCCCTTGTCGGTCATTATCCCACCGAAAAGAGTATTCACTTCCTGCCCCTGAGAATACGCTCTGGCCGAGAAAAACATTAAAACAAAGACCGACATCAACATCGCCGAATTTTTATGTCTCATCTTCCACCTTGGCGAAAAGTGTGCTCGAAGTCAGTGATTTGATCACATGGAACATGGGGGCTGACCCCGCCCCCCTTTATTTGACGCCGGCAAGGTGCGCCGCAGTGCCCAGGCATGCCTTCACGATTGCCGTGCAGTAGGTTATGTTCATGATGTTCAGCCTGTCGTCCTTGGTGTGCATTTTTGGGTTGAGGAAGCCCTGCTCGGCGTACTCGATAAGCCAGATGGCCGCATAGTTTTGGTCCCAGAAGGGAGATTGGTCGCTTGTTACCTCGCCGTCGTCTTGGATAACGGCGTTGAAGACCGTGCCCAGCCCATAGGTGCTCACCACGCTCAGATAGGTGCTCGCGATCTGCTGGTCCAGATTGTAGCCTGTCTGGTTCGCGGACCTCCTGGTTTTCACTTGCATCTGGGGCAGGGCGGGGGGAACGATCGTCTGCCCCTGGGTGTATCCGATCATGTCCAGGTTAATCACCGCCACGATGTTCTGCTGTTGGCTTTTCATCAGCTTGGCATATGCCGTTCCGCCAAAAAGAGCCTGTTCCTCGCCGGTGGTGAATACGAACCTTATGGTGCGACTGAATGCGTTCTTGCTCATTATCGACGCGGCCTCCAGAAGCGCCGAGCAGCCGCTTGCGTCATCGTCCGCGCCGGGCGCCGGCGCGTCCTCCGCCGTTGATATGCTGTCGAGATGGGCGATAAGGATGATGATTTGATCCGGGTTATCCTGCCCGCGAATCTCCCCCACCACGTTTTGGTTCATCAGGGCCTGGCCCCCCCAGTCGAACGTCCATTGAGGCGTGGAAACCGTGAGCCCCATGGCCGTAAGGCAATGAGACACGTACTGGATGGCGGTCGACAGCGGAGTGCCCGATTTCGTATCTCGGGTCACGAGGGTGTAGGGGACGTTGTTCACGGTTATCTGGCTCTCCCCGCTCAAATTGTTAATGTATGACGCGACGTCTGCCTCGGTTACCGCGTTTATCATCGCCTGCACCTTGGGATCCATTGTAACGGCAAAGTTCGCGACGGGGGGCGACATGACCGTCGTGGAAGAGGCCTCGTAAGCGATGGGGACATTTGTCGCCGAAATGATGGGCGTGTCGCTCATCAGCTTCAGATCGAAGCTTATGTCGGACAGGGTCTCGGCCACGTCCGGCGTATAGCGCACTATGACGTGATCGCCGTCGTCGTACAGGACGTTTACCGCGGAGGCCGCCTCCTGGCGCGCCCAGGGTTCGTCCTCCCGGGCGATCAGGTAGCGTGTTCCGGGAACGAACTGGTCTATTATCTGAAAAGAGACGTGGGCCGCAGAAAGCTGGTCTAGTGAGGCAATGACGAGGGCGTAATACGTCCCGTTTCCGTCATCCAGGTCCTGATAGACGGGCAGTGTCAGGTCTTCGAGGTACCCCGGCACCTCCACCCTGGCCAGAACGACCTGCTGCCCCCCGGTGGAGTTGTTGCTGCTTCCGCCGCCGCAACCGGAGATCACTATCGCCAATAAAGCCAGGAAAATGAAGATCGCGGTGCGATACCCTCTGCGTGCGCCGGCCGTGCCGGTAAGGCTTCCCGTCTTCATACGCTCTTCCCTTTTGACAAGGTTATACGTGGTGGCACGCGCCTGCTCTTTGAGAATGGCCGACAAGCAGCTGCAATGGCTGTTTCTACCGCCATTTTTATCATCATCGTTATCTCTTCATTACGACTGTCTAAACTCCGTATGGGCACCTTACGCTCGCCGTAATGAGTTCACGGGTAGTATGTCTGGCCGGAGGAGGCAGGATTGATTCATCTGCACTATCTTGCCAAAAACCGGCACGCTTTTCAAGAGAAATCGGTGCGATAATGGCCGGAGACGGCCTGTAAGATAGTTTCGTCGACCTTCTTGATCCTGTTGAGAGGGAACATGGGGGCAGCCCCCTCCTCCCCCTAAAGAATACCGTTTTTTTACCGATAATCATCAGGTAAGGTCTCGTCCACCATGAGGGCCGTCAGACTGCGCCTGCCTCGGGGGACTGACCGACATCACCAAGGGACGGTGCGGCAGCGGGAGGCTTCATCGTACCTGAGCAGGTAGCCCGCCGTGGAGGCGGATAGACCGGAGGACAACATGATGAATCTCGCATCGCCGGGTCAGACTTTCTTTTTCCTCGCCGGAGCGGCCCAGATGACATGGAGAGCGCCATGACGCAGGCCGCCCGTGAGGAGCGCACCGGAACCGGGGAGCCGCTTTCGCTCGGCCATCAAAGCGTAAACCCCATGAGCGAGCGAAGGTTAATGTCGATCCCCCCCGGCGTGATCATACCCGGGAGTCTGCCCAAGTTCAGGATCTATGTGCTTTCGCCCCAGGGGCAGTACATCCTCTGGGCGCAGGAAGGCAATACCGTCACACCTGACCAGCTCGCCAGGCTCTCCAACTTCGGGCTCAAGGAGGTCTTCGTCGACCTGGATGAGGCATTCAAGTACGAGGAATATCTCGAGAGCCACCTGGAGCCCATCCTTGAGCATCCTGGGACGTCGGATAGCCAAAAAGCCGAGATATTCAGCAAGGTTTCCACCAATGTGGTCAAGGGAGCCTTCGAGACGTCCCTGGGATTGGGCAGAATGGGGCCGGACGTCGTACAGCGGACGCAGGCGATGATCGAAAAGGCCCTGATATTCATCGCGGAAGCGAAATCGCTCCAGGCCGTGACCAAGATGATCGGTCATGACTACAAGACCTATGAGCACGCCACCAAGGTGCTCTGGTTCACCGTAGCCTTCCTCGGGCATCACCCGGAGATCCTGGAACGGGTCCAGCCTGGTTATCCGACATTCGATGAAGACCGCCGGACGGAGGTCCTCCGGCAGTGCGGCGTGGCCGCCCTGCTTCACGACATCGGCAAGGCCTGCATCTCGCAGGAGATACTCAATAAGGACGGACCCCTCGACCAGGTGGAGTGGGAGATCTTGAAGCGCCATCCCAGCGATGGCACGGCAATGCTCCTTGACTCGGACATGCCCCTTTTCGTCAAGAAGGCCGTGCTGCATCACCATGAAGATTTTGGCGGCGGCGGCTATCCCATGAACCTGGAAGGGATGAATATCACCATCTTGGGCAGGGTGCTCAGGATTATGGACGTCTTTGACGCCATGACCTCCCGCCGGCCCTACAAGGAAGCCGTGCCTCCGCTGAAGGCGGTGCAGATCATGGTCGGAACGCCGGAAGAGAAGAAAGACGGGGAGGCGCCCGGGCAGGATGATCGCGATCGGGGTATGAGACGATGCTTCGATGACGAGCTGCTCCGAAAATTCATAGTCTTTCTCGGCAATGCGAAGCTGAAAGGATAGGGCGTTCGAAGGGGAACATGGGGGTCAATACCGCTTTTCGTGCTTCACCTTTCCTTCCTGAACTCTCTCCCCTTCCAGAGCATGTAGATCGTGGGGTAGATGACCAACTCCAGGATGGTGGATGTGACAACGCCGCCGACCATGGGGGCGGCGATCCTTTTCATGATGTCCGAGCCCGCACCGTGGCTGAACATGACGGGGATAAGACCTGCCAGGATCACCCCTACCGTCATAATCTTGGGGCGTATCCTTTTTACCGCGCCGTGTATAATCGCGTCCTTGAGGTCGAGTGTCGTTTTTAATGTGCCTTTTCTCTCCCATTCCGCATGGGCAAGCTCCAGGTAGAGCAGCATAATGACCCCTGTTTCCGCGTCGAGGCCGGCGAGGGCGATAATCCCCACCCAGACGGCGATGCTCATGTTGTAGCCCAGGAGATAGAGGAACCAGAAGGAGCCGACCAGGGAGAAGGGCACGGCGAGGAGGACTATTATCGTCTTCGTCACCGATTTCGT
>Ga0181539_1005447_pt1 | contig 10285 bp, 9 predicted proteins | sample PEATcosm2014_Bin_46_FD_119767 | JGI IMG/M metagenome (GOLD analysis project Ga0181539, IMG submission 119767) | Peatland microbial communities from MTU Mesocosm Facility, Houghton, MI, USA - PEATcosm2014_Bin23_60_metaG | ecosystem: Environmental > Terrestrial > Soil > Wetlands > Peat | place... | reverse complement strand
GGCTGGATGGGAGACGCTGAGGTCTTCTGGCGCGCGGCCAGCTACAACATGGACCTGGCGGCCTTCTCGCGGAAGTTTGCCGGGGATATGCGCGGGACGCAAGTCGGTTCGCCGTACTTCGGCATTTACTCGCCCGGAACCGCGACGCCGAATGCAGGCTTCGCGGCCGGCTGGAGCGATGCCGGCGTAATCATTCCCTGGACCTCGTGGCTGCAAACGGGCGACACCAGCATCATCGACGAGAACTGGGCGGCGATGGAAAAGTATCTCAACGCCATCGAGGCCAACAACCCGGATGGGCTGTGGACGCACGAGGCCGGGACTCCTTACGGAGACTGGCTTTCGCCCGAAGGGAAGACGGATTACGCGCTGATTGCGACGGCCTATTGGGCTTATGACGCGACGCTGATGGAGCAGATGGCTCATGCTACAGGGCGGACGCACGACGAGGAGAAGTATGCGCGGCTCTTCGAGAGGATTCGCGCCGCGTTCCAGAAGCAGTTTGTTCACGACGATGGTTTTGTGGCCGGCGCGGACAATAGCCCGTCGCCATTCGGAGGGATCAACAACCCGAATGCCAAGAGCAAGGGCGGCGACACGCAGACCGGCTACGTGCTGGCGCTGCATATGAACCTTGTGCCGGAGGAACTGCGCGCTGCCGCCGCGCAGAAGCTCGTCGAGAAAATCGAAGCCAACCACGGGTTGCTGGGCACGGGTTTTCTGGGTACGCCCTATCTGCTGGAAGAGCTGACCAAGGCCGGCTACGCAAAACTGGCCTACAAACTCCTGCTCAATACCGAATATCCGTCGTGGGGTTACCTGGTGGATCACGGCGCGACGACGATGTGGGAGCGGTGGAACGGCGATAAGATGAAAGACGATCCCAGCATGAACTCCTACAACCACTATGCGTACGGCGCGGTGGCCGACTGGATCTATCGCTACGCGGCGGGCGTGGATGCGTCGCCGCTCGACGCAGGCTTTCACACCGTGGTGCTGCATCCGGTCTTCAATGCGCGGCTGGGGCGCATTGCGTTCGATTACGAATCCGCTTATGGCCCGATTCACTCGGATTGGACGGTAAGTGGAACGACAGCGGAATGGCATGTAACCATTCCGGCTAACACCACCGGCTGGCTGAGTTTGACCGCGGCCGAGGCCGCGAAGTACAAGCTGGAGGGCGCTCCGCTGGCGGCGAGCAAGCTGGCCAAAGCGGCGGCGCTCGACGGGCAGAGCGGCTTTGAACTGCCGGCGGGGAGTTACAACTTTGCAGTCGAGTTTTAGCAAGCGGCATGAAGATTCATAACCAGGAATAAGGAGAAAGTGACATCGTGAGCGCGAATCCGTTGTTGGGAGTATTGCTATGTTGGTTGGGCGGCGTAGCGTCGGCCAGCTTTTACGTTCCATTTCGCAAGGTCCGCGGCTGGTCGTGGGAGACCTTCTGGCTGGTGGGCGGCGTGATGAGCTGGATCGTGGCGCCCTGGTTCTTTGCGGGGCTGTTGACGAACGATCTGTTGGGCGTTCTCCAGGGCGTGCCCCATTCGGTTCTCCTCTGGACTTACTTCTTCGGTGTCCTGTGGGGAATCGGCGGCCTGACCTTCGGGCTGGGCGTGCGCTATCTTGGCATGTCGCTGGGCATGGCCGTATGTATGGGTAACTGCGCCGTCTTCGGCACTCTGATCCCGCCCATCTATCACCACCAGTTCGGCCAACTGCTCGCGCACCGTTGGGGCATCGTGACGCTGATCGGCGTAGCCGTCTGCGTTCTGGGCATCGCTTTTGCCGGAATGGCCGGAATCTCCAAGGAGAACGAACTCTCCGCCGAGGCGAAACAGGCCAGCGTAAAGGAGTTCAACCTCAAGCTGGGCCTGACTGTGGGCGTCTTTGCCGGGGTGATGAGCGCCTGCTTTGCTTTTGGCCTGGATGCGGGCAATCCCATCAACGATTTCACAGTGCAGCACGGTACCGGGACTGTATGGCAGGGACTGCCGGAGCTGGTGGTCGTGCTCCTCGGCGGTTTTACTACTAACTTCATCTGGTGCGCCATTCTCAACTGGCGCAATCGCAGCTATGGAGAGTATTTGAAGGTTCCCGCGGGCGAGGCCGAAGCTGAGAAGAAGCCGTCGATCTTCGGTAACTACTTCTTTTCCTTTCTTGCCGGGGGCATCTGGTATATGCAGTTCTTCTTTTACACCATGGGCCAGTCAAAGATGGGCGACTACAAGTTTTCCGGTTGGACGCTGCTCATGGCCAGCATCATCATCTTCAGCACGCTGTGGGGCATTTTGCTGAAGGAGTGGCACGGGGTGAGCCCGCGGACCAAAGTGCTTGTAACTCTGACGCTGGTCACGCTGGTGGGTTCCACATGCATTGTGGGCTATGGGAACTACCTGGGAATGCAGCACTGAGATGGAACCGGGGCGGCTTTCCAGTTCATCCCGAGGCTGACTGGGGATTGTTCAGGCGAAAGCAACCGAGCCAGGGCCCCGGCGCCTGCTGGAGCTTGATTCTCATGATCCGCAGATTTCTTTTCGCCGCGTTGTGCGCCTCCATGGTTGCGCCCGCGGCAGCAGGACAAACCGCGCCGCCAAAGATCGTGAGGGGACGGCTGCCTGCGCCGCTCGACGATGGCCACGGCGCCTATGCCACTGGCCGCTACCGGAACCTGTTTGCCGAGACCGGCCACTCGCAGGCGGAGATCGACGCCAAGATCGACGCCGCCTTTCAGCAGCTCTTCCACGGCGACCCGGATACGCAGGCGGTTTACTACTCCGCGGGCGCGAACGGCAATGGGCCGCTGGCTTATCTGACCGACATCGGCAACCATGATGTGCGCACCGAGGGCATGTCGTACGGCATGATGATTGCGGTCCAGCTCAATCACAAGGCGGAGTTCGATGCCCTGTGGAACTGGGCCAGGAGTTATATGTACATCAGCTCGCCGGCGCACCCGTCGCAAGGATATTTCTCGTGGTCCTGCAAGGTGAGCGGGGAGCCGAACGATGAGACGCCCGCGCCGGATGGCGAAGAGTACTTTGTCATGTCGCTGTACTTTGCCTCGAATCGCTGGGGCAATGGCGCGGGGATTTACAACTACAAGGCGCGGGCCGACGAGCTGCTGACCGCCATGCGCCATCGGGAACGGCGCACCGGCGCAACCAGGTTCGGCGTGCGCACCGTGGGAGCGGAGGTCAACGAGGAAGCCAAGATGATCCGGTTTACGCCCGTCGAGGGCAAGGCCGACTTCACCGATCCGAGTTATCATCTGCCCGCGTTCTATGAGCTGTGGGCGCGCTGGGGTCCGGTAGAGGACCGGGCCTTCTGGGCGCAGGCGGCTCAGGCGAGTCGGGACTTCTTCGAGCGCACGGCGAACGCGAAGACCGGCCTGAGCCCCGACTACGCGAACTTCGACGGCACGCCGCATCCGATCGGCTGGAATCCGCACGCCGGCGATTTCTCCTTCGATTCCTGGAGGACGCAGAGTAACTGGTCGGTGGATTGGTCGTGGTGGGCGAAGGATGAGCGCGAGCGCGCTCTCAGCGACCGGACGCAGGCGTTCTTCTCTTCGCAGGGCATCGACAGTTATGCGGACCAGTTCACATTGGATGGCGAGCCGCTTTCGCATCGGCACTCTACCGGCCTGGCAGCCACCAGCGCAGTGGCCAGCCTGGCCGCGACCCGGCCGGTCAAAGACAAGTTCGTCGAGGAGTTGTGGAAGACGCCCGTCCCCAGCGGACATGAGCGGTACTACGATGGTATGCTTTACCTGATGAGCCTGATGCACGTGTCGGGAAACTATCGTATTTGGAGTCCGCGATAGGGCGCCGGCGAGCGGGAATATATCGTGTCCGGCCCTGGGGTTCATGTTATAACGGCGCATTGTCCAATTCACTCATTTGTAGCTGCGGCATGGCCTTCGCTTGCCAACAGCCCGGGAGAACCATTGCCTGTCGATCGAGTTAGTAAGTCTTCATTCGCCGCGCGACGGAGCAAGCGCGGCTTCGCCGACAGCCTTCGCGGCAACTCTCTTTTTGTTTTGGCCGCGCTCTGCATGCTCGCGCCGCAACTGGCGCGCGCCCAGGAAACGGAGAGCGCGCTGGCAGCAAGCACTCCGCTGGTAACGGAGAGCGCTCCGGCGACGGCCGCTCCGGCGGAGACGATTCCGCCTGCCAAACAGCCGGTGGAGGCCGACCTCACCGTGGAGGGATTGGCTTCCTACGGTCATTACAAAATCTTCGCCAGCGGGTCAGGCTGCCATCTCTACACGGGCGGAGTGGAGTACGACCGTAATTCCTGGGGCCGCTTCCTGAAAGCGCGAATGGACTACGCGGCGGAGTTTCTGCCGCTGGTTCTTCTTGATGCGCCGGTCACACAGGATATATGGGGCACTCCGACCAGCCCCGACCGGCACATCGTGCCTGGGATAGGGTTTTCGCCGATCGGGTTTCGGATGCTGTGGCGAGATCACAAGGCGGTCAAGCCCTACCTGACCGCCAAGGGCGGGCTGCTTCTCTTCCCGCAAAAGGTGCTCTCCCAGCAGTCGACCTATGTGAACTTCAGCCTACAGTCCGCCATGGGCGTGGAAGCCAAACTGAGGCCGCGGGTCGACTTGCGCATGGGGTTATTCAGCGATTTTCACTTCTCGAACGGCTTCATCGTGCCCGTCAATCCCGGCCTGGACGTGATGAACGCCAACCTGGGGATAACCTACCATCTGGGCAAGTAGCGCTTTGATGAGGACCGCCGCGGCAGCAGCAGCTCTTCTCAGGGAAGCGGGAGCGCACCGTCCATTCCGGAGGCGATCAGCTCGGCGCGCAGCCGCTCTACGGTCGAGAACTGAATGGCCTTCATGCCCAGCGCCCTCGCGGCCTCGACGTTGACCGGCTTGTCATCGAGGAAGAGCGCCTCTTCCGGGCTGACGCCGAGTTCCTGGAGCGCGTAGCGATAGATGGCGGGGGCCGGCTTGGCCATGTGGAGTTGAAAGCTCCACACCAGCGCGTCGAAGCGGTGGATCCAGTCGAACTCCCGCTCGACGCTGGCCAGCACGTTGTCGCCCATGTTGGACAGGATCGCGGTGAGCAGGCCGCGCTGCTTGAGCGCGAGCTGCCAGGCCAGCATGGCGGGGTTCTCGGTGGTCCACATGCGGGCGTCCAACTGGTTCAGTTCCTCGATCTTCTCCGGGCCGAGTGCGAGGCCGGCATCGCGGACGAGCTTCTGCCAGAAGGCTAAGCCGGTGAGCTTGCCTTCGTCGTAGGCGGGACGGTTGGCCCAGTAGAGGCTCTCGAAGCGAGCAAGGGTGAGGCCGGTGATGCGCAGCAGCGCGGCGTGAGCCTCAGGGTCCGGCGGACCCGTCAATACCATTCCATAGTCGAAGACAACCGCGCGCAGACCCAACGTTCCTCCCCGTGGACGCCCGTGTATGGTTGAAAGGGGGCCTGATCTTATTGTGCATTACCGCCTGCGGTGGGGCGGGCGGCTCCAGTTTGTGGATGGAACGAAAGAATGCGCTTTTCGCTGAGGACGGGCTGGAACACGGAGGAGACCGAGCTGGCGCGGGCTCATCGGCGGCGCGCCCAGGCCGGGCTGCCGATCGCCGACCTGACGGCTTCGAATCCCACCCGCTGCGGCTTTCACTATTCTCCGGATTTGCTGGCGGCGCTTGCCGATCCGCGGGCGCTCGACTACGATCCGCAGCCCAGGGGCAGCCTGCGAGCGCGCGAGGCGGTTTGCGGGTACTATGTGGACCACGGGGTCGCGGTCGAGGCGGAACGGATTGTGCTGACCACCAGCACCAGCGAGGCTTACAGCTATCTCTTCCGGCTGCTCTGCGATCCGGGCAGCGAGATTCTCGCCGCCCAGCCCGGTTATCCGCTCTTCGACTTTCTGGCCGTGCTGGACGACGTGCGTCTGAAGGCCGCCCCGCTGCTTTACGACCAGGGCTGGCAGATCGACCCGGATGGATTTCGCAGGGCGATCGGGCCTGAGACGCGGGCCATCGTGATGGTTCACCCCAACAATCCCACCGGCCACTTCACCAAGCCGTGGGAGGCAGCGGAGCTGGCCGGCTTGTGCCGGGAGTTCGACCTTTCGCTTATCGTGGACGAGGTATTTCTGGACTACGGCTTTGCCGGCGGAGGCGGGAGCTTTGCCGCCGGAATCGATGGCGTTCCGGTCTTTGTGGTAAGCGGGCTGAGCAAGATTGCTGGGCTGCCGCAGATGAAGGCGGCGTGGATTGTGGCCACGGGGCCGCAGGCTGAGGCCGCGCTGGACCGGCTGGAGGTGATTGCCGATACCTTTCTCTCCATGAATGCGCCGGTGCAGTGCGCGCTGCCCAGGTGGCTCGGCGCGAGGGCGGCGATCCAGAACCAGATCAAGGAGCGCCTGGCGGCCGACCTGGCCGAGCTCGACCGCCAATTGAGCAGGCTGGCCTCGGTTCGCAGGTTGCAGGTCGAGGGCGGCTGGTATGCCGTGCTGCGGATTCCGGCGCTCGCCCCCGACGAGCAGACCGTCCTGGCGCTGCTGGAGCGCGGGATTTGGGTCCATCCGGGGTACTTCTTCGGGATGGCGGAGTCCGGCTGGCTGGTGGTGAGCCTGCTTGGGCCGGAGAGCGAATTCAGTACCGGAGTAACCGGACTGGTTGACTACCTGGAGACGAATCAGGGTAGTAACATTTCCGGGCTTCATCCGTAAGCGCTGCTTGAAGCAGCGTTTCTTTGCGGTTGAAAACAAACTAGTTGGAGAATTGCGAGTTCCCGGTCGCTGCGCGCGCGCCGATTGGGGCGCTCCTGCCGTTCCTCCTCCGGCTGAGCCGGTTGACACCTTTTGCGCCCGTCATCTATGCTTCGCCGCAAGGAATGCTTTTCAATTCAGGCAAGGAGCTAGGGGATGGACCTGTTCGCCACGGTTCTCGGCGGGTTTGCGGCGGGCATGATCTGCGGGTTTGTGCCTTACGTGATCGGGTGGCGAAAAGGGCAGCGGCAACAGGCCATCGTTGCCTTGCTGGTCTGCGGCTTCTGCGGTGTGATTCTGGGCGTCTGGCTGGCGCTGCCGGCCGCGGCTGTCTTCACGATTTTCATTCTGAAAAGTGCGAATGTGGCGGGAACCGCCGCTGCGCAGATCGCAACAGCAGTGCCGCCCCCGCTTCCGCCACCGCCCCTTCCCCCGCCCCCGCCTGAGGGCACCAAAGCCTGTGCCAAGTGCGGCGCGCGAAGCGAATCGACTGCACGCTCGTGCGGCTTCTGCGGCCATCCGTTCTCTGGCGACAGCGACTTGAGCGGCAGTTGAGGATTCTATCTTGTCCGCAGGAAGGGGTTGCTCGCGCGCTCCTGACCGATGGTGGTTGAGGGGCCGTGGCCGGGCAGAACTTTGGTGTCGTCGGGCAAGGCCAGCAGACGGGTCTCGATGGAGTCGATGATCTGCCGCGAGTTGCCGCCGGGCAGGTCGGTGCGGCCGATGCTCCCGGCAAACAGCGTGTCGCCGGCAATGACCATCTTGAGCGGGGCAAAGTGGAGGCAGACCGAGCCCTGGGTGTGGCCGGGCGTGTGGATCACCTGGGTGGGGTAGCGTTCCAGGCCCACGCGCAGGCCGTCGTCCAGCGACGCGTCGGGCGGCGCCGTCTCGGGGGTTGCCAAGCCCAGCCAACCGGCTTGCATGGCCATCATCTTGAGCAGCGGCAGGTCGTTCTCGTTCAGCAGGATGGGGGCGCCGGTGAGCCGCTTGAGCTTGAGCGCGCCGCCCACGTGGTCGATGTGGGCGTGGGTGACGAGAATCTGCTTGAGCTTGAGGCTGAGCGTGTTGAGGCGGCGGGCTATGCGGCTGACCTCGTCGCCGGGATCGATGACGATGGCCTCGCCGGCCTCTTCGTCGCCAAGGATGGTGCAGTTGCAGGCGAGGGGGCCGACGGGGAAGGTCTCCAGGATCATGCTTCCATTCTATAGGCGCGGCGCTGGGCCAGGTTTCCACTTCGGAAGCCGCGGTTGCCCTAAGGCTGGCGCGGCTTCACTCCCAGGCTCTCCATCACTTCCAGGGCAAAGCGTGCTGAGACCGTGGCCGGGCCGCCGCCCATCTCGATTCCGACCTCGATAGCCTCAAGCAGCTCCTCGAAGCTCGCGCCGCCGGCTGCCGCCTGCTCAATGTGCCACTGCATGCACGATTCGCAGTCCTTGACCACGGAGATTCCAACGGCAATCAGCTCCTTTTGCTTTTTGGGCAGAGCGCCGTCGCGGTAGGCCGCTTTTTCCATGGCCAGAAAGCCGTCGTAGACCTTCGACCGGGCCGCCAGCAACTGCGCATGAGCGCGCTTCCGTTTGGCGGTAATCTCTTCGAGCTTGTTCATGTCGTGCCGAAATCCCCTCGTTAGCTTTGGATACTCCCAATTCTACTTTCCAGCGGCGGGCTTGCGGAAGGTTAGCGTGTAGGTATCGCCGTTTCTCAACTGATCAAGATGGACTTCTTGCATCTCGGGAGGCACCAGATCGATGGGCGCGCTAACCGGTTGCTTGCGATTCTTGTAGAGGTGGCCGCCGGGGCCTTTCTCATAGATCTGCTTCACGTGCTTCTCGGTTTCATCGGAGATGAGCAGCAGGCTGCCCGGCTTGGCCACGCGGATCATCTCCCGGATGGCTTTGGCGCGGTCGTTGAAGAAGTTGATACCGCCGACGTGAAAGACCACATCGAAGCTGGCGTCGGCGAAGGGCAGGCTCTCGGCATTGCCCAGGTAGAGATCGGCGTCCATCTCCCAGCGGCGCAGGTTGGCCTGGCAGTTGGCCAGCATCTCAGGCGAGAGATCGAGGCCGGAGAGTTGGACGCCGCCAGGTAGATACTTGTAATTCAGGCCGGTGCCGACGGAGGTCTCGAGTACCGAATCGCCGGGCTTGGCTTCGAGCAGGCTCATATAGCTGCGGAAGTGCGCGTCCCGGTCCATGCCCCCCAGCGCGCAGAAGACGCGCTGGATGTCGTCGTAGAAGCCGCCAATCACCTGATAGAGGTGGTTGTATTTGCCGTTGTCGCCGGTCAGATCTTCGGGCTTGAGGAACGTGGGAATTCCATTGCGAATCGGGAAGCGCTCGCCGGAGCTGCTGGCCAGGGTTTCGCGCCCCTGTTCGGTGATCACATGCAACGAGTTGCCGGTGAAGGGGCTTTGCAGCCGGGCAACGGCCTCCGGCCGGTCGGCCCAGGCCCTGCGTTTGCCGCGGTTGGCAAGCGCCCAAATGCTCAGAAGAAGAACTCCGGCAGGGCATATCCAAACGCCGGCAAAGATTACACCGGCGGGCAAGTTCTCCGGCAGCGCCGCGCCGCTGATTTGGCTGTAGCACCCATACCCAATTGCCGCCACGAAGATCGCGGCAAAGACGCTCGCGCCCGCCCCGATTTTGGAGACCCGGAATTCGTGGTTCCACATCCAAACGATCACCGACGCGAACCAGCTAAAGAGAAAGATATCGGCGGCGACGAACAATAGAATCGGGCCGCCTCCGAGGCCTTTCGCAACGTGGAGCAACGGCAAATTGGCCGCCCCGTCGTCGGCGAGAAACATGAAGGCGTCAGTTGGCAGCCACGACAAAGACCAGAATTGAATCGCTGCCGCCGCCAGCGGAAAAGGCAGCGTGGAGATGAATCCCGGCAGGCGCGGACTCACAAGCCGATGAAAGGTGAAGGGCAAAACGGCGAGCAAGGCCGCAAGGAATATCCAGGCAACATACTCGAGCGCCCGCTCAGTGCCGGCATACAAGGAGATTCGCCGGTCGGCGACCAGGTGGGGAATGAAAGAAAAGGCCATCATCCAAAGGAATCCGCGGCGGGGCTTCTGCGTGCCGACGAACCAGACGCCCAGGATGGGGCCGGTCCACTTCCCCACCGGAGAGTAGAAGAAGCCGATAACAAACAGGCTGGCGACAATCCAGGCCACGATCTGCGACAGGCGGCTGGAACGAACATTTGCGGGCATTTCTGGTTCTCCTTTTCTTACTGTCCATCTGGGCAGACTCGGTTATTGCGGCAGAACAAGAGCAAGAACAAACGCGGGTCCTTCGACTCCCTTCCCCTTCGCTTTGCTCAGGGTCCGGTCGCTCAGGATGACGGCGTTGCGGGGGGTGCGGCTGCCTCCATCGAAGCCAGCTCGGCCAGCGCCGATTCGCCCCAGTCGAGCGCGGCGCGGGTCAGTGCCAGACCGAGTCCCAGAGTCAACATCCAGTACGGCTTGTTTGGGTTATTCGATTGATGCGCGCGCGCCATCTTCTCGATCCCTTCCAGCGTGGCGAGCATGCGGCGGTTTCGCTCATTGAGC